>Ga0126381_100000200_pt1 | contig 66372 bp, 58 predicted proteins | sample PanSoiMetPlot_28_FD_96465 | JGI IMG/M metagenome (GOLD analysis project Ga0126381, IMG submission 96465) | Tropical forest soil microbial communities from Panama - MetaG Plot_28 | ecosystem: Environmental > Terrestrial > Soil > Tropical forest > Bulk soil | place: Panama | collected 2016-02-17 | reverse complement strand
CGAGCGAAATGGAGGCACCAGGATGGGCAATCCCGACCCCAGTTCAGAGGGCGCCAAGCCGAAGCGGCAGCTGCCGCTGAGGTTTGGACACCACCCGGCAGTCCTGGAGGAAGAGGCCCGACGTGCGTCGGACCTCCAATTGCGGATCGCCGACTGGATCACGTCTTTCGCGGGGTCGATGAACTTCGTCTACCTTCACGTCGCGCTGTTCGCCGTCTGGATGCTGTTCGTCGAGTCCAAGCCGTGGGCGACGCTGACGCTGATCGTGTCGCTCGAAGCGATCTTCCTGTCCACCTTCGTCATGATCGGCCAGAACCGGCAGGCGGCCTTCCAGCAGGCCAAGGCCGATCATGACTTCAACGAGCAGGAGCTGGAGCTGAAGACCAACACGCAGCTGACGCGCGAGATCGACCGGCTCATGACCGAACTACGCGACCGGCTGCTCGATGGACATGGTCAGTCACAATCCTGATCACCGTCCCGAGGGCCGGTTCGCGACGCGGCTGGCCAGCGCCGGCGCGTCAGCGAGCGGCCGGTAGCGTTCGATGAGGAAGTAGCTGCTGGCCAGTCGCGCCCCGGCCACCAGGAAGAATGCCTTGCCTAGCAGCAGGTCGTCCGAGCCGGGTTCGACGCGCACCAGGTAATCGCGCAGGATGCGCGCGATCTGCCAAGGCGGGTTACCGCCGCGTGCGTAGTCGAGGAGTACCGCGCCGTGCCGCAGCGGGTCGGGTGCGGCGGGACTGGCGGGTTCGACCAGGAAGAACGCATAGCGCTTGGGTCGTTCGGCGCTCGGGCGAGAGACCCACTCGGAGGTCAGCGCGCTCCGCGCGACCGGCGTGTTGCAGCCGAACGTTCGCTGGGAGCTGTCCAGGTAGAACGCCTTGATGAACTTGCGGATGCCGAGAACCGCCGCCGCACGCGGGTAGTTGTAGCCGCGGAACTCAAAACCAGTCAGCGCGCGGACGTCGGGCGTGTCTCCCGCGGCGAACATCGCGTCGAGCTCGGGTTTCGCCATTCCGGCGAGCTCAAGGTAGCGGGCCGAAACGCTGGTCATAGTGGTCATGGGATGCCTGCCTTCCGCCTCAGATCCGGTACCGGCCGCGCTGCTCGATCAGCGCGGCGGCGGTGCGCGTGGCCAGTGCCAGGATCGTTTCCATCGGGTTCACTCCGATCGGAGTCGGGAACACGCTCGCGTCGGCGACGAACAGGCCCGGCACGCCGTAGAAGCCACCGAAGCTGTCGACTACACCGCGCCTGGGATCGCCGCTCATCCGCGCGGTGCCCATCAGGTGCACGGTGAACAGCTCGACCGACTTCCTGGCCGCGGGGCGGGCGAGCACCTCCCGCAGTCCCATCGGATCGCGTACCTGCGGAGCACCGTCGAATGGGAGCAGGACCCGCCGGGCACCCGCGGCGAACATCAGCTCGGCCGTGTAGCCGACGCCGCGCAGCACGCGCTGGGCATCGCGGTCGGTGAGCTGGTATGTCACCAGCGGCCCGAACCCCGCCACGTTCCGCACCCGTCCCGAGCCGGTGTCCTCGATCAGGCAGCCGGCGGTGACCATGTTGTTGTACCCGGCCATCAGCTCGCCGAGTTCCCGGCCGTAGCTGGGCAGGGTCATGGCCACCAGCGACGGCGGCATGTTGACCGCCGTCAGCAAGATGCCGTCGTCGATGAACTCGCGGACCTGGTACGCCTGGTGCACCCCGTGCCAGCCGACAACCTCATGGTCGAAGAAGGCGATCACCTTCGCGTTGGGATGCAGGCTCAGATTGCGGCCCAGTTGTCCTGACCGGGATCGCAAGCCCGAGCGGAAAAGCAGCGCCGGAGTTTGCACCGCGCCGCAGGCGGCCACGACGACCGGCGCCCGGACCGTCAGGCGCGGGCCGCGCCGCCCATCCGGCCGCACGAAGCGCCCCTCGACGCCAGTAACAGCGCCCCCTGTCCGGGTGATCCGCTCCACCCTGCAGTCCGCGAACAGCCGGGCACCGCGGTTCAGCGCCCGCGGAATGCTGGTCACAAGCATCGAGCGCTTCGCGCCGGTCGGACAGCCATTGGTGCAGTTGTTCGTCCCGGCGCAATGGATCTGGTTACGCAGGTTCGGGATGATCTTCCAGCCCTGAGCGTCGGCGCCCGCCTTGAGCAGCCGCGAATCCTCGCCGATCGTCTCAGGATCCTGTCGCCGCACTGAGACTCGCGACTCCACCTTCGCGAAATACGGCTCCATGTCCCGTTCGCTGATCGAGGCGATGCCGTCCTCGTCAGCCCATCGCTTGAGCACCCTGGACGGAGTGCGCCACGACATCCCCCCGTTGACCACAGTCGAACCGCCGACGCAGCGGCCCTCGGAGAACATCACGGGCGGGCTGCCAAGCGCCAGCCCGACCCCGCCGTCCCTGTACAGGGTCCGTATCGCGCGTCCCGCTTGCGCGGTAAACGATTCGGTCGGGTGAAACCCGCCTTCTTCCACCATGACGACGTCGACGCCGGCGTCGGCGAGCTCGGCCGCCATGGTAGCGCCGCCGGCCCCCGAGCCGACGATCACCACGCCGCAGTCCGTCAGCACGTCGCCGGTCACCGCGCCCTGCCCGGTCAGGCCCGCCGGGACGACCGCGGTCATGACGCGTCCTCGGCACCGCGAATCGCAGGCCCGTAGGACGCGAGGCGGCGCCGCGAGACGGCCGCGATATAGGGATCCGGCCGGTACCCAAGCTGCTCTTTCGCCTGCGGCTGCTCGTAGTAGCAGAACACGATCAACCCCTTGATCCGCTGCAGTGCCATGCCCAGGCCGCCATGCCGGATGGCGAACACGGCACGGACGTAGGCGTCCGCGTCCGCGTCGGCGAGGCGGGTGAACCGCCGGCCCCGGGCTCTCGGGTGCAGCCGCGCCCCCTGGTCGAATATCACCAGCCCGCTGAGCACCGACCACCGCAGCCCGGGCGGCAGCACACCGAGCAGCGCCTCGAACTCATCAAGCAGCCCGTCCGCCGGTTCCCGCTCTAGCGCTCCCGGCGGGCATACGACCGCGGCCAACCGCGCCGCGATCCGCCGCACCGAAGCGGGCATTCGCCGCACCGGAGCACCCGAATCCTGGCGCATGACGCTCCTTTGCCGACCGTCACCTCATCTACTGCAATCGTGGCGCGACGTCACCTTCGCAGCCATCGTGCTACCACGCCCGGGTAAGGGATGTCGGCAGGAAAACGTGCCGGTGACCAGCACCCAATGATGCATTGAACGGGACATTCGTCCTAAGTTCCCCGCTCACAGGAACTTCTCGCAATCGTGTGTGGTTGGTAGGGTGCTGGAGTGATACCCGGGGGGGAAGCATGAGCTGGTTGGTGTTCGTCGGCGGGCTGGGGATCGTTGTCGTGGCCATGCTTTGGTTTTTCGGCGGGGCGCACTGGCCGCATATCACCAGCCGTCGGCTCGCGCTGGTCGCGCTTGTGGCCGGGCTGGCGACCATGATGGCAGGCACCGCGGTGGCGGGCAAGGAGACGACCGCCGCTTCCGTCCCATTGCCGCCAGCTACCGCCCGCCCAGCCACCTCGGCATCACCGGCAGCTTCGACCGCTGCTTCCGCCGCTGCCCGCACTTCGGCTCCCCTGCCCACCCATTCTCAGGTCCCCACCGCCGCTCAGGTCCCCACCCGCACTCAGATCTCCACCCACCCTCGGGTTCCCGCTTCTACTCGGGTCTCCACCCACACCCAGGTCTCAACGCACACTCGGGTCCCTGCCCACACTCGGGTCCCTGCCCACACTCGGGTCCCCGCCCACACTCGGGTTCGCGCCTCTAGTCGGGTGGCCGCCTCCGGCCCGGCGGCTAAGCATGCCCCGACCCGAACCCCACACGGCCACAAACGTCTGCACGCTCATGTGGTCAAAGGCGCATCGCGACATCACAGCGGACATCCGTCGCCGGGCTCGCACCGAACTGCGAAACGACAGCCACCGAAGGCCAGCTCTGCTGGAGGAAAGCCGGGTAAGCGGCATCACCGTTAGCTCTGGCGGTGCGTTCGGAGGAATGCGGCTGTCGGCTTGCGGGTTGCTGCGGCCATGAGCGTGTTCACCGAACAGGAGCTTGACTACCTCACCGGGCAGCGGCTGGGGCGGATCGCGACGGTCGGCGCGGACGGGCAGCCGCACGTGGTGCCGACCTCGTTCCGCTACAACCCCGATCATGACGCCATCGAGGTGGGCGGGCTGCGGATGAGCCAGACCAAGAAGGTCCGCGACGTGCGCCGCAGCGGCCGGGCGAGCATCGTCATCGACGACGTGCTCCCGCCGTGGCAGCCACGCATGATCGAGGTGCGCGGAACCGCCGAGGTGATCTCATCGGGCGGGAAGGCCTTCGGCGAGAACTTCGAGGACACTATCGTCCGCATTCAGCCCGTGCGCATCATCTCGTTCGGGATGGATCCCGCCAACCCGGCGATGAACGCCCGCTCGGTCCCCGCCGGATAAAGGCGGCGAGGGCCCGAGCCGCGGCGGGCCGCGCGCCGCGCATCGGTCCCGCGTGGGTTCACGCCCAGGGTTATCCCGAACGGAGGCCATCCGCACCGGGACGGCGTGCACGTACCTGCCCGCCCAGCCCACCGACTGGACCCTGTTACTGCCCGAGTTCTCCGACAGGAAGCGTGTAAAGGTTCATCGTGTCGCCGGCCACCGGCGCCTGCTTCCAGAAGGTGAATCCGAGCTTGCGGCAGACGTTCTGCGAGCGAAGGTTCTGCGGGGCGATGATGGCCAGCAGCTGACCCGCGTACGACTGGTGAGCCGTGGCCAGCAGAGCCCGGGTTGCCTCGGTGGCATACCCGATGCCCCTGCGCTCCGGCACTAGCCGCCATCCCCACTCCAGCCAGGTCCTGCCCTCCAAGTCGATGTAGTCCACGCCGGTATATCCCACGACAAGCCCAGACGAGCGCTCGACCACAGGCTGCTTGCCGAACGGGACGGCCTGGCAGACGGCGACCATGTGGTCGAACCGTTCTCTAGCCTCTTTCTCGGTAAGGACACGGGGATAGAACACCATGAACTCCTCGTCGCAGAAGAGCTCGACGAACCGCTCCCGGTCAGCCTCCCGCGGCGGTCGCACCAGCAAGCGCGCGGTCGTCACACCATCAGGACCCGAGCCAGTCACACATCCTCCCGCACCCATCTTGACGCATTTCGGCGCGTCCCGATCTGCACTAGACTGTCCGTCAGATCAGTACTGCTGCGTTGACCAGCGCAAATGCGTGTGGTCCGCCTTATCGCCGGTTTTGCAGGCCGCTCGCCGCAGACCGTTCTTGACCCCATGTGCCGCTCGTTGTCGCACGCGAATCGCACGGCGAGATCGTGAAATGGGAGATCACTTTCACCATTGGTTACCGCTCGGGGAGGACTCAGTTGGCTTCAATGTCAGGCACCAGGCCCGCCGCCGAAGTGCGGATCGACGCTACGCTCGTCCACCGCCTCGTGGCTGTGCAGTTCCCGCGGTGGGCGGATCTGGCTATTGAACCGGTCGAATCCGCTGGCTGGGATAACACGATCTACCGGCTGGGGTCGCACCTGGCGGCGCGGTTGCCGCGCCGTCGCATTGGCGCCGAGCAGGTAAGGAAGGAACATCGGTGGCTTCCGGTCATCGCCCCGCATCTGCCGCTGGCCGTCCCGGTCCCGCTCGGGCACGGCGTGCCTGGGCAGGGGTATCCGTGGCATTGGACGGTGTACCCGTGGATGAAGGGCGAGCTCGCGGCCTTGACACGCGTCGCCGACATGGGCCGGGCGGCGGTGAGCCTGGCCAGGTTCATCGCGGCCTTGCAGGCGATTGATGCGGCGGGCGGCCCCGTCCATGAGTTCCGCGGCCTGCCGCTAGCCGCTTACGATCACGACACCAGGTCTTTGGCCGCGACGCTACGGGACAGTCTCGATAGAGGCGCGGTGCTCATGGCGTGGGAGGCGGCTCTCGCGGCACCCGCGTGGACAGGTCGGCCAGCCTGGATGCACGGCGACCTTCATCCGGCCAACCTGCTGGTCGAGGGCCATGAGCTCAGCGCGGTGATCGATTTCGGCCTGCTCGGGGTGGGTGACCCCGCCTGCGATCTCATGGTGGCCTGGACGTATCTCTCCGCCGAGTCTCGAGGCGTCTTCCGCGACGCATTGGCGGCAGATGACGCGACATGGTCTCGGGGGCGCGGCTTTGCCTTGCGGTTCGGGTTGAGGGCCGCCGCGTACTCGGCGGACAATCGAGTACTCGGTGATATTGGCCGGTACACGGTCGCCGAGGTGCTGGCCGATTTCGAGTAGACCCGGCGAATGGTGGCAGGAGCGGCGATCGATGGAACCCCGTGCTGTGCGGAACCGGGTGCGCCGTGTGCCCATCGCGCCTGGCTTCTACACCGACCCAGGCGGCGCGGGGATCCGGGAGTGGACCGGCACCGAGTGGTCGCCTTTCCTAACGCGCTCGCCAGTGGGGAACGGACTCGCCGAAGGCTCGGACCCTCCGTCGACCTGGTCGCCCCTTCCCCTCCACATCCAGCATGAGCACTGGAACCTTGCCATCAAGGCGCCCGCCGAAGCGGTCATGGTAATCGCGCTATTTCTGTCCTTCGCGGTCATGACGGCCTTTTGCGCGGTGCTTGCCGCCGTCGTGGGTCCCGAGGTCCCGGCACTGGTCGGCGTGTTCGCTGCGTCCGCAGTCGGCCTGCTGGTCCCCGCGGTGGTCATGATCCGTAAGCAGCCGGCCCGCAGAAGGATCGCCGAGGCCGCCGAGAAAGCGCTCACACTTGCCAGTAGGGAGCGCGGAGCTGACGCTTGAGTAGCTTGCCCGAGCCAGTTCGCGGCAGCTCATCTGCGAAGTCCACCGACCGTGGCAACTTGTAGCCGGCTAGGTGCTCACGCGCGAACGCCGTGATCTCCTGGCCGGTCAGCGTCGATCCAGGCGCCCGAACGACCGTCGCGTGCACCGCCTCGCCCCACTCATCTGACGGGATCCCGAACACCGCGACGTCGTAGATACCGGGATGCTGCTCAAGCACGGCCTCGACCTCGGCGGGGTAGACGTTCATGCCGCCGGTGATGATCATGTCCGTCTTGCGGTCGCAGATGTACAGGTAGCCCTCGTCGTCCCAGTAGGCGATGTCGCCGACGGTGTGGTAGTCACCGCGGCTATTCGCCGCGTAGCTGGCGTCGTTCTTGTAGTAGGCGTTGAAGGCCCCCCTGGACCGGATGAAGACCTCGCCAGGATGGTCGGGCCCAGTGCCGGTTACCTCGTTGCCGTCCGCGTCGACCAGCATGATCTCGATGCCCGGCGCAGGCTTGCCGCACGATCCCGGCTTGCGCATCTGGTCCGCGGGCAGCAGCACGGTGTCGACGCCGAGCTCGGTCGATCCGTAGATCTCGAACAGCGACTCCGGCGGGAAGTCCGCGACGTACTGCTGCTTGAGCGCGTAGCTCCACGGCGCCGCGTTGGCGATCATGACACGCATGCAGGAGCGGTCGTAACGGTCCTTGACCTCCGCGGGCAGCGCGCAGACCATCCGGACCAGCGGCGGCGCGGCGAACGTTGACGTGGCCTTGTACTTGTCCACCAGCCGCAGCCAGTCCCGCGCGTCGGACCTGCGCTGCACGATAACCGTCTGGCCGTATAGCAGGCTAGCGGCAAGGAACGCGCTCGGCCCGCTGTGGTACAGCGGGCCTGAAGTGATGTAGATATCGTCTGGCCGGTAGCCGAACAGGCCCAGCAGGGCACCGAGCAGCTCCGGATCCGGGGCGCCTCGGACCGCGCCCTTCGGCTTGCCGGTCGTGCCGGATGTGTAAATCATCGCCCCGCCCGTGCCTGCCGCGTCCCCCACGTCGGGCGCGTCGGCCGGTGAGGCCGCGATGTCGGCGTCGGACAGCATCCCGTCAGGCGCTGGGCCGCCGACGGCGATGATGTGCCGGACCCGCTCCAGCCGGCCGCGGAGCGCGGCGAACATGGGTGCCTGCTCCCAGTCGACGTAGGCGATTTCGGCGTCGCTGTGGTTGATGACGTACAGCGCCTCCTCCGGCGTCAGCCGGTAGTTCAGCGGCACGGCGACCGCGGCGATCTTCCTGGTCGCGTTCATGACGGCCACGACCTGCGGCGAGTTCGGCCCGCACCACAAGACCTTCGTGCCCGGCCCTGCCCCGAGCCGGAGCAGCAGGTTCGCGACCCGGTTCGCCTGCGCCTCAAGCTCGGCGTACGTCCAGGTGACGATGGTCCCGTCCGGCTTGTCGTCGATGACTGCGAGCTTGTCCGGCTGGGCGGCGGCATAGACGGAAAGGGTGTCCGGCATAGGGTCAATGTACGGCGTGACGGACGGCGATACTACGATGCCCACGTGGCGCATGAGACGGTGCCCGAGGTGTCGCTGTGGACGGTACTGCGGGAGTGGGGCCGGATCGGCGTCACCGGCTTCGGCGGGCCGCCGGCGCACATCAGGCTGCTGCGGCAGCTGTGCGTCGAGCGCAAAGGCTGGATTGAGGCGCGGGAATTCGAGGACGCGATCGCCGTCTGCAACCTGATGCCTGGGCCGGCCTCCACCCAGCTCGCGATCTTCTGCGCGTGGCGGCTGCGCGGCCGGGCCGGCGCGCTGCTCGGCGGCGCCGGGTTCATCGTGCCAGGCTTGATCATCATCCTCGTGCTCTCGGTGCTGTTCGTGTCCGGGTCACCGCCGCTGGCGGTGCTCGGCGCGGGGGCGGGCGCCGGCGGCGCGGTGCCAGCGGTCGCGATCGCGGCCGGGGCCTCGCTGGCGGGCCCGAGCTGGCGGAACCGGCGCGCTACGGCGCGCTGGCTGTGTTACCTCGCCGCCGGCTTCGCCGCCGCCCCGACAATCGGCCCATGGCTGGTCTTCGTGCTGCTCGCCTGCGGCGCCGTCGAGCTGGCCGTCCGTACCAGAGCGGATCGCGCCGCCGCCCGCCAAACCGACGACGGCACTGCTAGTGATGGTGCCGCTGGTGGCGGTGGTGTTGACGACAGTGCCGGTGGTGGTGGTGCTGGTACCGGTGGTGGAGTTGACGGGAGTGCCGATGGCGGGGGCGCTGGCGGAACCGGCGGGCGGCTGCGCGGGCTAGCCGCCGCGCCACTCGCGCTGACCTGGGCGGTCGGCGGCGGGGTGCTCGCGTCCGTGGCCTGGGTGGCGTTCAAGGTGGGCGGGCTGTCGTTCGGCGGCGGGTTCGTGATCATCCCGCTGATGCAGGCCGACGCCGTCAGCCGCTACCACTGGATGACCGGCGCGCAGTTCCTCAACGCGGTCGCCCTCGGCCAGGTCACGCCCGGGCCGGTCGTGCAGACCGTCGCCGTGGTCGGCTACGCGGCCGCGGGGATTGCCGGCGGTCTGCTCGCCTCGGCCGTCGCGTTCGCGCCGTCGTTCACGTTCGTGCTGCTCGGCGGCAGGCACTTCGACAGGATCCGCGGCGACCAGCGCGCCCGCACCTTCCTCGAAGGCGCGGGCCCCGCCGCCATCGGCGCGATCTTCGGCTCCGCGGTCCAGCTCACCAGGGAGCTCACCCACCCGTGGCAGTACGCGGTGCTGGCCGGCGCGCTCGCGCTGCTGTTCCCGCTGCGCCGCGGCGTCGTGCTCACCCTGCTCGCGGCCGCCGCCGTAGGCGTCGCGATCGCCCTCGCGGCGGGGACAGTCTCACCGTAGGAATCGCCCATCGTCTCGCATCGTAAGGAACTGGAACCAGTAGCGGACGTCGGCCCATGAACTGGCCGCCTAATCGGCGGGGCGGGTCCGGTGACCGGGATTTGCTGTCCCGCGCGACCCTAGCTCGAACCCGGGGAGCCTCGCGGTGCCCTCAGGGGTTACCCAGGCGTCGGGTGAGGCCAGCGCGCAGCCTAATTCCGCGCCCGGCATCCGCGATCGGCCTGGGCGTTGGCCGCTCTAGCCGAGCGGGGGACGGTGCGCGGGGTCGGTGTACCAGGGGTAGCGCTCCTCGTGCGCGGCGGCGACACGGAACGCGGTCACGTCGTCGTAGGTCTTGCCGACGATCGACAGGCCGGTCGGCACGCCGTTCGCGGCGCGTCCGGACGGGACGCTCAGCACCGGGCAGCGGCTGGCGATGTTGAACGGGAGCGTCATCATCACGTCCATCCAGGACCCGTCGGTCCGCCCCTCGGCCAAGTCACCGTGGTCCCATTCGGCGGCCAGCGCGGGCACCGCGAACGTGGGGCAGATCAGCGCGTCGTAGTCCTCGAGCAGCTCGCCGAGCGGCGTGTAGATCGACGCCTCGAGTTCCAGGCCCGGGACGAGGTCCTCCTTGCGGATCTTGTCGCTGTCCGCGACGAACGCCCGCGCGTAGGACGTCAGGTCGTCGCCGTGCTCGTCGTACAGCGGCCGGATCGAGGGCCCGAAGATCATGCCGAAGTGGATCTCCGCCGCCCTGTTGATCGCGGCGAGCGACCACGGCAGCGAGACGTGCTCGATGATCGCGCCCGCTTCCCGCAGGCGCTCGGCCGCGGCGAGCGTGTTCGCGACCACGTCCGGGTCCACGTCGTAGCAGCCGAGGTCGACGCTGAGCGCGAGCCGCATTCCGGCCACCGGCGGCAGCGGTGACGGGATCTCCAGCTTGGGCCGCAGCGACACGACATCCGACGGGTGGGGCCCGGCGATCACGTTCTCAAGCAGCGCGCAGTCCGCGACTGACCGGGCCATCGGGCCCTCATGGCAATAATGGTCGAGGTTGAACGGCGGGAACTCAGGCACCCGGCCGTGCGGTGGTTTAAAACCCGTTATTCCGCAGAACGAGGCGGGGATCCTGATCGAGCCCCCGATATCCGACCCGGTGGCCAGCGTCGTCGTGCCAGCCGCGAGCGCGGCCGCCGAGCCGCCGCTCGAACCGCCGGGCGCGTACGCCGGGTTCCACGGGTTACGCGTCACCCCCCACAGCTTGGTCCAGGTGACCGGCGCGCAGCAGAACTCGGGGGTGGTGGTCTGAGCGTGCACGATGCCGCCGGCGTCGATGACGCGCTGCACGAACGGCGCGGTCTGCGTGGCCACCTCGCCGCGCAGCGGCAGCGACCCGAGCGTGTTGGGCTTGCCCGCGATCGGCGCCTCCTCCTTCACCGCGACCGGCAGCCCCTCAAGCGGCCGCGCCTCCCCGGCGAGGTAGCGCTTCTCCGCCACGCGGGCCGCGTCGAGCGCCTCCTCGTAGTACGTCGCCGCGAACGCGTTGATGGTGGGCTCGACCGCCTCGGCGCGCTCGATCACCGCCGAGACCAGCTCCACGGGGGACAGTTCGCCGGACCGGAACAGGCGCAGCGCCTCGGTGGCTGACAGGTAATGCACTGTTTCTCCTTTGTGGCTTCCAGCCGGGCCGCCCTTGTGGCTTCCAGCCGGGCCGCCCTTGTGGCTTCCAGCCGGGCCGCCGCTGCGGTTTCCAGCCTGGCCGCGGCACGCTCTCGCGCAGCAGCCTGGTGTACGGGTGCTGCGGGTCGTCGAGCACCGCGCCCGTCGGCCCCTGCTCGACGACGCTGCCCTGGCGCATCACGATGACCTGCTCGGTCAGCTGCCGCACGACCGCGAGGTCGTGGCTGATCAGCAGGTAGCTGATGCCCGTGGCCTCCCGGATGTCCGCGAGCAGGTTCAGCACCTGCGCCTGGATCGACACGTCGAGCGCGGCGACCGACTCGTCGAGGATCAAGATCTTGGGCTCGGCGGCGAGCGCGCGGGCGATCGCGACCCGCTGCCGCTGCCCGCCGGACAGCGCCTTCGGCGGGACGCCGCGCTGCCGCTCGTCCAGTCCGACCAGGTCGGCGAGCTCGGCCACACGCTCCCATCGCCGCCGCTGATCCCAGCCGTGGTGGACGCGCAGCACCTCCTCGATCGCCTGCTCCGCGCTGTGGCGCGGGTCGAGACTGGTGTACGGGTCCTGGAAGACGATCTGCACTTCCCGCCCGCGCTGCCGTCTTCTTTTCGCCGAACGGACCGGCGCGCTGCGATCGTGCCCGCAGGCGGTGATCTTTCCGCCGGTCGGGCGTTCCAGGCCGACGATCATCTTGGCGATCGTCGTCTTGCCAGAGCCGGACTCGCCCACGATCGCGAGCGACTCGCCTTCCCGCACGCCGAACGACACGTCGTCCACCGCGACCAGGTCGCCGTACTCCTTGCGCAGGTTTTCCACCGCGAGCACGTTTGCGCGCACGTCAGGCATCGGCGGTCACTCCCAGCGTGCCGCGAAGCTCGACCGCGCGCCGGCAGCGGGACATGCCGCCGTCCAGCCCGGTCAGCTCGGGCGCGGTCTCGAAGCACCCGGCGGCGGCATGCGCGCACCTGGCGGCGAACGCGCAGGCGTCCGGCGGCGCCTCGAAGCCGGACAGCGGACGGCCGGGGATCGCCCGCAGCCTGGCCGCCGCCCTGCCGATGTCCGGCCGTGCCGCGGCCAGCGCCGAGGTGTACGGGTGCAGCGGATCGGTGTGCAGCAGTGCCGAGTCGCGGACCTCGACGACCTGGCCCGCGTACATGACCGCGGTGCGGTCGCACACGGCGGCGGCCAGTTCGAGGTCGTGCGTGATGAACAGCAGCGCCAGGTCGAAGTCGCTGCGCAGCTCGGCGAGGATCGCCATGACCTCGGCCTGCGTCGTCACGTCGAGCGCGGTCGTTGGCTCGTCGGCGAGCAGCAGCCGTGGCCTGGTCAGCAGCGCCGCCGCGATCATGACCCGCTGCAGCATGCCGCCGGAAAGCTGGTGCGGGTACTTGTCCAGGTTCTTGCTCTCCAGGCCGACCTGGCCGAGCATGTCCGCCGCCTGCGCGTAGGCCTCCGCCTTCGGCACGCCCTCGTTGGTGCGCAGCGCCTCGGTCATGAAGTCGCCGACCCGCCGCACCGGGTTGATGTGCGCGCGGGGGTCCTGGAAAATCATCGCGACCTGGCCGCGGTACCGCCGCAGCCCTTTGCCGTCGAGCTTGCCGATGTCGGCGCCGTCGAAGGTGATGATGCCGTCGGCCTGCGCGCCGCGCGGCAGGATGCGCCCGATGGCGCGGGCGGTCATCGACTTGCCCGAGCCGGACTCGCCGACCAGGCCGAGCGCCTCGCCGGGCCGGATCGCGAAGTCGACGCCCCGCAGCACCGTCCCGGCGCCGAGCGTCACCCGCAGCCCGGTCACCTCGAGCAGGTTCGTCGCGGTCACCGCTGGCCCTCCCTCTCCAGCAGGCGCTCGCCGAGCACGTTGACCGCGATCACCACGGCGACCACGCACAGGCCGGCGGCCAGCGCCGGGAGCGGGTAGCCCTGCAGGATGCCCGGCTCGTTCTCCGAGATCATCACGCCCCAGTTCGCGGCCGGCGGCTGCACGCCGAGGCCGAGGAACGAGATCGCGGCCAAGTCGACCATCGCGTAGCCGAACAGGACGGTGGCCTGCGCCACGATGATCCCCGACATGTTCGGCAGGATGTGGCCGAAACAGATCCGCGGCACGGACACGCCCTGGACCTCCAGCGCCTGCACATAGGTCTGGTTCCGCTCCTTCAGCGCGCCCGAACGCAGCACCCGCGCCACGTAGGGCAGGTAGGCGATCGCGAGCGCGACCGCCGCGGCGGTCAGTCCTGCGCCGAACACCGTCGTCGCCAGCACCGCGAGCAGGATGCCGGGGAAGGCGAACAGCACGTCCATCCCCGATGAGATAACCGCGTCGGTGGCTCCGCGGCGCCACGCGGCGACCACGGCGAACAGCGCGCCGCCCGCCATGGCGAGAACCACTACCACAAGCGGCCCGAGCATCGCGGTTTGCGCGCCCGCGAGCAGCCGGGACAGCACGTCGCGGCCTTCGAAGTCGAAGCCGAGCAGGTGGCCAGAGACCGGACCAACCCAGGCGAGCTGGAGGTTCGGCAGGGTGGGGCTGTACGGGGCGATGAACGGCCCGGCGACGGCTGCGAGCACGGCGAGGCCGACGACGACGGCGCAGATCGTCCCGGCGACGCCGAGCTTTCCGCCTGCGAAGCGCCGTTTGCCGCTGGCGACGCCGAGACCGCCCCGGGCGACGCTGAGGTCTCCCCGCGTTTTCCTGTTGGCGAAAACCAGCCGGCTCATGACGCCTTCGCCCCCAGCTTCACGCGCGGGTCGAGCACCGCGTACATCAGGTCGGCGAGCAGGTTGACCACGACGAACGCGGTCACCAGGACCAGCGAGATCCCCTGCACGACGGCGATGTCCTTGGACTGCGCCGCCTGCACCAGGTAGGCGCCGACCCCGTTCAGCGAGAACGCGGTCTCCACCACGGCGGATACGGCGATCAGCGACGCGACCGTGATCGCGAAAACCGTGGTGATGGGGATCGCCGCGTTGCGCAGGGTGTGCCGCTGTATCACCTGGCGGTGCGGGATGCCCCGGCTGACCGCGGTCTGCACGTGCTCGCGGTCCGCCTCCTCGCGGATCGCGGCACGGGTGACCCGGGCGACGATCGCCAGCGAGCTGAGCGCGAGCGCGACCGCCGGGAGCGTGAAGTCCTTCACCTCGGTGAGGAAGCTGGCGCCGCTGGTTCCTGTCGCGAGAGCCGGGAACCAGCCGAGCTTGACCGAGAAGACGAGCAGCAGCACGATCGCCGCGACGAACGCCGGGACCGCGGCCGTGACCGCCGTCGTCACCAGGGCCGACGTGTCGAGCTTGCCCGGTCGAAGACCTGCGAGCACGCCGAGCCCGATGCCGAGCACGAAGATGATCAGGCTCGCGTACAGCACCAGGCCGGCGGTGGTCCAGATCCGGTTGCCGATCAGCGTCGAGACGTTCTCCCGCAGCGTGATCGAGATCCCGAGGTCGCCGTGCACCGCGTTGTCCAGCCAGTACCAGTACTGCGCGAAGAACGGCGCGTTCAGGTGGTAGCGCTGGTTCAGTACCGCGACGCTGGCCGCCGGGAGCGCCCGGCCGCCGGACAGCGTGGCGAGCACGCTGCCCGGCGCCAGGTACAGCGCCCCGAAGATCACGAAGCTTGCGACGAGCAGGCTGCCGATCAGCATCGAGAGGCGCCGGGCCAGGAACCGCACTGTCCCTGGCCTACTTCCCGCCGAGGTTGTCGGCCCACGGCGCGAACATGAAGGAGAACGAGCCGACCGCGCCGGTCAGGCCGGAGTTCATCACAAGCGTGGTCGTCGGCTGCGCGTTCGGGATCCACGGCAGCTCCTTGGCGGCCAGTTGCTCGGCCTTGACGACCAGCCGTGCCCGCGCGTCCAGGTCCGCCGTGCCGCGGGCCTGCTCAAGCAGCGAGGTGATCTGCGGGTCGTTGAAGTTGTCGTAGTTCTGCGAGGCGCCGGGCAGCACCGCGGTGGCCAGCAGCGCGGCCGGGTCGGCGTAGTCGCCGTAGTTCACCGTGAGGAACCCGTCGATGCCCTTGCGCGCCTGGGCCGAGGTGAAGAAGTTGATGTAGTTGTTCGCCGAGACCGACTTCAGGGTCACTTTCAGGCCGATGGCCTGTGCCGCGGCCTGGTAGGCGCCGGTTTCCGTGGCGATGCTCGGGATCTGGCTCGACGTTCCGATCGTGATCGTCTGGCCCGCGGCGCCGGCCTGCGCGATGAGCTTGCGCGCCTGCGTGAGGTTCTGGTTCAGCATGGGCGAGCCGTCATACGCGGCGGCGAAGACCTGCTTTCCGTACCCGAACGTGCCGGGGTTGGCCAGCCAGCGCGGCATCAGCGCGGCGCCCTCGTAGACGGTGCTGATCACCGACTTGCGGTCGAGCGCGAGTGACAGCGCCTGCCGCACCTTGACGTTGGCGAGCGGCCCGCTGGTGGCGGCGACAATGAACGCGTCGGTGGACCAGCCGGGCCCCTGGTAGACGTGCACGGCCTTGCTCGCGCGCAGCTGGTTGAGCGTGGACAGGCCGCCGATGTAGGTGCCCTGGATGGCGTTGGTCAGCATGCCGGAGGTCAGCGTGGTCGGGTCGGGAACACCCTTGAGCGTGATCTGCGCGACCTTCGGGTGGACGCTCTTGTCCCAGTAGCTCGGGTTGGCGACCGCGGTGACGCCGACGCCCGGGGTCCACGACTTGAACTTGTACGGGCCAGTGCACATGATCGACCCGGCCGGCGTGCCGAAGTTCTTGCCCTGCGCCTGCGCGTAGGACTTCTCCGTAATCACGCCGGGCATCGACGCGAGCTCGCCGGGCAGCCAGTAGTCCGGCTGCTTCAGGGTGACCGTGACCTGGTCAGACCCAGTGGCCGCGATCCCGGCGACGCGGGCGAACGCGAGCCCGTAGAAGCCGCCGACCGTTGGGCTCATCTGGCGCTGCAGGCTGTACACCACGTCGGCGGGGGTCACCGGGTTACCGTCCCAGAACGTGGCGCCGGACCGGATGGTGAACACGATCTTCGTTGAGTACGGGTAGGCGACCGTGGCCAGGCCAGGCTCGACCGAGCCGTCCGGCTGCTGGCGCAGCAGCGACTCGCACATCAGCGAGATCGCGGTGTTCTCCGGATAGTCGAACGCGTACGCGGGGTCAAGCGAGTTCACGTCGCGGTAGACGGCCCAGACGACGTTGCCGACCGGCTTGGTGCCGGGCGGCGTGGTCGCCACAAGGCCGGCGGTGGGTGACACCGCGCCCTGCGACGAGGTGGCGGAGCTGAGCGACTTGCCGCAGGCCGGGACGGCGAGCAGCAGCGCGAGGGCGGCGGTGTGGCGGAGCCACCGGTTACGGCGAGTCATGCCGTGTAGTGAACAACCTGGACAAACACTTTGTCAATGGCTATGACAAAGCATATGCCCTATAGTTAGCAACCTAGTCGAAAGGGGTCATATGACCGGCCTGCCGCGCGGCAGCCTCACCCGCGAACTGCTCGTCCGTGAGTCGCTGCGACTGCTCGACACCGATGGCGTGGCTGGCTTCAGCCTGCCCAAGCTCGGCCGGGCTATCGGCGCCGATCCGACCGCGATCTACCGGCACTTCGCGAGCAAGGACGAACTCGTGCTCGCCATCGCCGACGCGCTGATCGCGGAGGGCTGCGAGGGCCTCGAGCCGTCCTCGTGCTGGGTGCGCACGCTCGCGGATATCGCCACGCGCGCACGCAGAACCTACCTGTCCCACCCGGCCGCCGCGTCGCTGACCAACTCGCGGACTACCCAGGGGCCCGCGGAGATGCACGTGGTCGACATGATTCTCGGCGCCATGCACGCGGCGGGGTTCGCCGGGAAGGAGGCGGCGACCGTCTACCGCGCGTTCGGTGACTTCTGCCAGTTCTGGGGCAGCGGCGAGGCCGCGTTCCTGGCGCTCGACGAGCGAGCGCAGCAAACCGACAAGCAGGCGTGGACGCGCGCGTACCTGGTCGCCGACCGCGAGGCATACCCGAGCATCTGGCGCGTTCGCGAGGAACTTCCCGAGGTGGACGACGAGGACATCTTCGACACGATCCTGTCCTTCGTGCTGGCCGGCCTGATGCAGCGCGCGCCCAACCCGTGCGCGTGCGGCGAATATGGCTGGCCGCACGGCGCGGAAGCGGTGACCCCAAAGCAGACACCAAGGCTCGTTCCGGATAAAATTCTTTAAATAGCCCGCGCTGAGGGTACAAACCTCCCGCGGGATACACGCGCAACGTCGAAGCGGGGTGACGGCTGTTGCGCTCAATCATCGATGCATGCATCCGGTTCCGGCTCATCGTTGTCGCGCTCGCCGCGGGACTCATGGTCACCGGGATACTGCGCCTTGCCTCCATGCCGGCGGACGTCCTGCCCGAGACCTCCCCCGTCGTGGTCGACGTGCAGACTGAGGCGCCGGGTCTTTCCGCGCCCGAAGTCGAGTCGCTGGTCACCGTGCCGCTGGAGAAGAACCTGCTCGAGGGCGTGCTCGGGGTCACGGACGTCACCTCCGACTCGGTTCCCGGGCTGTCCGCCATCGAGCTGCACTTCGCCCCCAGCACAGACATGTTCCAAGCTAGGCAGCTCGTCCAGGAGCGGCTCACCGGGGCGTTCGTGCTGCCCAACGTGTCTAAGCCGCCGGTCATGCTGCAGCCGACCTCCACCACCAGCGACGTCATGCTCGTCGGCCTGACCTCACGCAACCTGAGCATCATCGACTTGTCGGTGCTCGCCAGGTGGACGATCGTGCCGCGGCTGCTCGGCCTGCCGGGCGTGGCTGACGTCGCCACGTTCGGCCAGGCGGACCGGCAACTGCAGGTGCTCGTCGACCCGTCCGCGCTAACGGCGCATAAGGTGACGCTGGCGCAGATCGTGGAAACCGCGGGCAACGCCCAGCTGGTGTCGCCGCTGAGCTACCTGGAGGCGTCAACTCCGGGCACCGGCGGCTTCCTCGAAGGCCCGCAGCAGCGGATCACGATACAGCCGGTGCTGCCATTCGGCACGCCGGCGAACATGGCGCAGCTGCCGGTGGCCGGCGCGGCGGGCGGGCTGCGGCTCGGCGACGTGGCGCAGCTGGTCCAGGGGACGCAGCCGCCGATCGGCGACGGGCAGGTGCGGGGCGGGCCCGCGCTGGTGCTCGTCGTGCAGAAGTCGCCGTCCGCCAGCGTCCTGACGGTCAGCCGTGAAGTCGACCAGGCCCTCGCCGCGATGAGGCCCGGGCTGCCAGGGGTCAGCATCGACCCCACGCTGTTCCGCGCGGACACGTATCTGCGCGACGCGCTCGCCAGCCTGCGCGTCGCGCTCGTCGTGTCCGCGGTGCTCGCCGCGCTCGCGCTCATCGCGCTGCTGTTCCAGCTCCGGCTCGCGTTCGCCGCGCTGTTCGCGATGGCGCTGTCGCTGGTCGCCGCGACCGCGGTGCTCGACCTGCTCGGCTACACGTTCAACTCGCTTATCGCGCTCGGCCTGCTGCTCGCGGTCGCGCTCGCGGTCACGCAGGCGGCGGGCGAGGCGCAGGCAGTCGCCGCGCGCCTGCACGCCGACGCCGGCCCGTATCGGGAGGGCGAAGCTGGACAGCGGCGCCAGCGGACGCTCGCGACGATCGCAGCCGCGTGCGCGGACCTGCGCGGGGCGCTGACCGCCGCGGGGCTGGCCGCGGTGGCGTGCGTCGCGCCGCTGCTGCTCGCCAGCGGGACGACCGCGGCCTTCCTACGGCCGATGGCGCTGGCGTTCGCCTTCGCCGTGGCCGTCGCCATGGTCGTGGCCGTCACCGTGACCCCGGCGCTTACCGCGGTGCTGCTGACCGTGGTCCCGGCGACGGCACGCCGAGCGCCGCTGTTCCGGCGGCTCGCCGCCGCTTATGAGCGGGCAGTCGCCGTCGCGGTCGCGGCGCCGCGCGGCGCGCCGCGGCTGGCCCTGGCGTGCGCGGGCGCCGGCCTGGCCGCCGCGGTGGCGGGGCTGGCGCTGCTGCCATCGCTGCACCCGGGGCAGCCGGTCTTCGCCGACCGCGCGGTCGTGGTGCGGCTGACCGGGCCGCCGGGGATGTCGCTGACCGAGATGGACCGGGTTACCACGCTTGCCACCGGCGAGCTCATGGAGCTGCCGGCGGTGCAAAACGTTGGCGCCACGGTCGGCCGCGCGGTGTCCGCCAGCCAGGTGGTCAACACCAACACCGCGCTGCTGTGGGTGACGATCAGGCCGTCCGCCAACTACGGGCAGGCGCTCGCCGCGGTGCGCGGCGTGGCGGACGGCACGCCGGGACTAACCGGCACGGTGAGCACGTATGAGAGCGACACGATGGCCGGGGTGCTGACCGGCCCGCCGGCGACGGTGGTCACGCGCGTGTACGGAACCGACTATGGCGAGCTCGAACGGCTCGCGGGACAGCTGCGGGAGCATATCGCACGCCTGCCCGGTGTGCGGTCCGCCTCAGTGCGGCTGCCAGTCGAGCAGCCGACGGTCGACGTGGCGGTGAACCTCGACGCCGCGGCGCGCGCCGACATCTCGCCGGGCGACGTACGGCGCGAGGCCGGGACGCTGCTATCCGGGCTGACCGTCGGGAACTACTTCGAGAACCAGCAGGTCTTCGATGTGGTCGTGTGGGGTTCGGCGGCCGTCCGCGGCAACCTGTCGGCCCTTGGAAACCTGCTGCTTGATACCTCCGACGGCGGCCACGTGCGGCTCGGTTCGGTAGCGCGGATCACCGTGCGCCCCGAGCCGGCCGACGTCCAGCAGGAGGCCATGTCACGGTACCTGGACGTGACGGCCCTGGTGTCGGGCGGCCAGGCTGGCGCGGTGCGCGACGCGATCGCGGCCCGGGTGGCCGCGACGAGCTTCCCGCTCGAATACCACGCCGAGCTGGTCAGCGGCGACCCGGCGGAGCTTTCTCCCAACGGGGCGGTCGTTCCGGGCACCTCGCGGTTGTCGATCGCCGGCTACCTGATCGCCGCGCTCGCCTTCATCCTGCTGCTCGCGCAGGCCGCGGCGCGTAGCTGGCGACTGGCGGCGCTCGCGCTCGTCTCCTTGCCGGTGTCGCTGGCCGGGGGCGTGCTCACCGTGTTCGCGATCGGCGCCGCCGGGGAGCTGGCGGCGGCGGCCGGACTGCTCGCGGTTTTGGCTTTTGCGGCACGGCAGGCGATCGCGGTGACCGCGCGATACCAGGCGCCCGGCGCGGGCGACGTCGATGACGGCGCGGGCGGGTTCGCCATGATCGTGACGCCGACGCTGGTGACCGCCGCGGCGGTGCTGCCGTTCGCTGTGATGGGCGACGTGCCAGGCATGGAGTTGGCGCACACCGCCGCCGCGGTGATCCTCGGCGGGCTGGTCACAACCACGCTGGTCAGCCTGTTCGCGCTGCCGGCGGCGTGCAGGCTGCTCGGCCCGCGGCAGGCAATCGAATCCCCCGCCGAACTTGTGGAGGTCCGGTGAACGCGGCAAAACGGCTGGCCGCTTGCGCGCTTCTCGCATTGGCCGTGGTCACCGGGTCGGGGGTGTCGGCGTGCGGCAGTGGTTCGCCGATCGCGCCGCAGGGGCCGACGGCGCGGATGGAGCGGACGGCGAACGGGGAAAGCGTCGTGCTTACCCGGCTTGGCGCCGCCCGGATCGGTGTGCGGACCGCCGCCGCCACGGCCCGCGGCGCGGACACGGTGGTTCCGTACTCGGCGCTGCTTTACGAGCCGGACGGCGCCACCGCCGTCTACGTGAACACAGGACCGCTCGCCTACACCAGGTACGTCGTCGCCGTCGGCTCGATCGCCGGCGAGCAGGTCTACCTGACCAGCGGCCTGCGGCCGGGGGTCGCGGTCGTCACGGTGGGCGCCGAGGAATTGCTCGGCGTGCAGAACGGCGTCGGCGAAGAGACATAGCCATGCGGTGGATCGTCGCGACAAGCCTGCGCCTGCGTTACCTGGTGGCCGGCCTGGCGTTCGCCCTGCTGTACTTCGGCGCCACGGCGACCGGCCACCAGAAACTGGACGTGTTCCCCGAGTTCGCCCCGGTTTCCGTCGAGATCCAGACGTCATGCCTCGGGCTGTCGCCGGACCAGGTCGAGGCGCTCACCACGGTGCCGCTTGAGGCGGCGCTGCACGGCGTGCCCGGCGTCTATTACATCCGGTCCTCCTCAGAGCCGCAGCTTTCGGCCATCTACCTGTACTTCGGCTCTGGCACCGACGTGCTGCACGCCAGGCAGCTCGTCTAGGAACGGCTGCAAGCGACCGCGCACACGCTGCCATCCTGGTGCGACCCGCCGCAGCTTTACCCGATCGTCTCGGCGACAAGCCGGGTCATGCAGATCGGTCTCACGTCGTCGCGCGTGTCGCTGACCGACATGTCGATGATCGCGCAGTGGACGATCAGGCCGCGGCTGATGGCGGTGCCGGGCGTGGCGAACGTGGCGATCTGGGGGGAACGTCCCAAGCAGATCATGGTCGAAGCCGACCCGGAGCGGATGGCGGCCCGCGGGGTCGCGCTCGACGATCTGATGACCGCGGCGTCCGACGCGGTCGACGCCGGCGAACTCCGCTTCACGACCGGCGCCGCGGTCGGCTCGCTCGGCATGATCAACACCGCCGACGAGCGCATGTACGTGCACAACATTCAGCCGATCGCCACGCCGCGGCAGATGGCCGCGGTGCCGGTCGCGGTCGCGGGCGGCAAGGTGCTCAGCATCGGCCAGGTGGCCGACGTGGTGTGGGGATACCCGCCGCTCATCGGCGACGCGGTCATCGACGGCGGACCCGGGCTGATGCTCGTCGTCGAGAAGTTCCCTGGCGCGAACACCCTGCAGGTGACCGCGGGGATCGACAAGGCGCTGACAGCGATGGCGCCCGGCCTGCCCGGCATCACCGTCAACTCGCAGATCTTCCGGCAGGCCAGCTTCATCGATACGGCTCTGGGCAACCTCAGCCAGTCCGTTCTGCTTGGCTGCGTGCTCGTCGTCTTCGTGCTCATCTCGTTCCTCTACCAATGGCGGGCCGCGCTGGTGAGCCTGCTGGCCATCCCGCTGTCGCTCGCCGCCGCCGAGGTTGTGCTGGCCGCCACGGGGGCGACGATCAACACGATGGTCCTCGCGGGCTTCGCCGTGTCCGTCGGAGTGGTCGTCGACGACGCGATCATCGACATGGAGAACATCGTCAGGCGGCTGCGCGCCTGGCGCGCGGCAGGCAAACGGGTGACCCCCGCGCACGTCGTGCTCGCCGCGTCGCTCGAGGTCCGGGTGGCGATCTTCTACGCGACGCTCATCAACATCGTCGCCGTGGTCCCCGTAATGCTGGTCGGCGGGCTCACCGGCGCGTTCTTCGAGCCGCTCGCACTCGCCTACGGCCTGGCGGTGCTCGCCTCGATGGCGGTGGCGCTCACGGTCACGCCCGCGCTTGGCCTGATCCTGCTCGGCCCGGCGCGGCTCGGCCCGCGAGACCCGCCGCTCATCCGGGTGCTCAAGCACGGGTATTCGGGTCTGCTCGCGCGCGTGCTGCGCCGCCCTTTGTGGACGCTCGTCACCGTGGTGGTCGTGCTCGCCTTGGGCGTGGTCACCTATCCGCGGCTTGGCCAGGACCTGTTCCCCACGTTCCGCGAGCCTGACTTCCTCATGCACTTCGTGACCAAGCCCGGCACCTCCGTGCAGGAGCAGGACCGCGAGGTCACCTCGCTGCAGCGCAAGGTGCTCGCCATTGCGGGCGTCACCGCCGCGGGCAGCCACATCGGCCAGGCGCCGCTCGGCGAGGAGGTCGCCGGGGTGAACTTCTCCGAGACCTGGCTGAGCCTGTCCCGGCAGGCGGACTACGGCGCCACCTTGTCCGCGCTGCGGGCGCTGGCCGGGTCGTACCCGGGCGTGTTCAGCGACGTGCAGACCTACCTGCACGAACGGATCGACGAGGTGCTCACCAACGGCACCACCGAGGACGTGGCCGTGTACATCTACGGCCCGGACCTCGCCGTGCTTTCCCGGCTGGGCGGGCAGATCGCCGCCGCGCTGTCCCGGGTGCCCGGCCTGACCGACGTGCAGCCGGCGCCGCTTGAGTTCATCCCGCAGGCGGACGTCACGGTCAACCTGGCGGCGGCCAGGCGGTACGGCCTGACGCCCGGCGATGTGCGCCGGGCGGCCGCCATCATGATGGCGAGCGAGCCGATGTCCGAGATCGCGACGGGCGGCAAGCTGTACATCGTGGCGGCATGGACCACCCCCACGGCCCGCGCCAGCCTCACCGACCTGGAAGAACTGCCGATCGACACGCCGAACGGCGGTCGCGTCGCGCTCGGCGAGCTCGCGCACATCGCCATGGTGCCGAGCCCGAGCCAGATCATCCGCGTCAATGGCGAGCGCATGGACGAGGTCGACGCGAACGTTTCCGGCCGCGACCTCGGCTCGGTCGCCGGCGCCGTCAACGCCGTGCTCGCGTCGGTGAAGCTGCCCGCCGGCTACAGCGTCGCGCTGCATGGCGAGGCGGTCGAGCGGGCGTCCGCGCAGCAGCGGCTGATCTACTTCGGCATCGCCGCCCTCTTGGTGATCCTGCTCCTGCTGCAGGCCGCGTTCGCAAGCTGGCGGCTGGCCGGGCTGCTGATCGTCACGCTGCCGATGGCGCTGGTCGGCGGGATCATCGCCGCCTGGGGGGTGCTTGGCACGATCACGCTTGGGGCCCTCGTGGGCTTCTTCACCGTGCTGGGCATCGCGGCGCGGAACGGGATCCTGCTGATCAGCCACTTCAGGCACCTGGAAGCCGAGGAAGGCGTGCCGTTCGGCTTCGGGCTCGTGGTCCGGGGCGCGAGCGAGCGGCTGTCGCCGATCCTGATGACCGCGCTCGCCACGGCGCTCGCCCTCGCGCCGCTCGTCGTCTACGGCAATCAGCCAGGCCAGGAGATCGAGTACCCGATGGCGATCGTGATCCTCGGCGGGCTGTTCACTTCGACACTGCTGAACCTGCTCGTGCTGCCCGCGCTGTACCTGCGGGTCGGCCGCGGCCGCGGGGTCGGCTAGCGCCCCGCCCTTGGCCTTAGCGCCCCCGGCGGTCCCGCCGGTCCCGCCGGTCCCGGCGCGGCTTCGGCTCCCGGCCGAGCAGGGAGGCGGCAAGCCAGGAAACCGCAGCGTCCCCCGGCGGAGTCTGGCACCACTGCTCGGGCCGCACGCTCGGACCAAGGCAGCCGCCGTCAGGACGCGGCCCGCGCAGGTCGCGCTCCTGCTCCGGATCGCCGCCGAACACTAGCGCCGCGATGTCACCCATCTCCGCCACCTCCATCTGCTGGGGCTCACATCCACGATATATCGCGAATCGCTTCAAAGCCAGCGCATCGGCGCGCCGATCCGTCACCTCGGCCCCACGCAGGCGCGCCCGGCCGCGCGGCGGGCTGGCCGTCGCGTGGCCGGGCGCTGGGCTGCCGGCGCTGGTTCATTCGTGCGGCATGGCCAGGGGCTGGCGGGCGGCCTGGGTGCGGTCGAGGTACACCGCGGCGACGGCGGCTGTGACTGCGGCCCCGATGGCGATCAGGGCGATCTGCCAGCCGGGCATGCCGCCGGCCACGACGGTGTGCACGGGGAGCTGCGAGCCGGGTGCGAGTGTCCCCTGGTCCGGGGGAAGGTGCTGGGCGAATGCCGGGATGGCGGTCGCTGCCAGCAGGGCACTGGCCAGCGCGGTGAGCAGAGCGGTGAGACGGCCGATGGCGCGGATGCGATACATGATGACCTCCGGAAAGGATGCGGATCGTTCGGTTACCCCGAGGATGCGGCTAAGGCCCGGCGCCGCGGATCGGGCGATCGCGTCGGATCGGCCCCGGCAAGTCCTTAGTTCCGCTCCGGCGGTCCTCAGTGCTTGGCCGGGGCCTGCGTTACTGAACCGCCTGGCGCGCGTACGCGTTCTCTTCACCGAAGGGTTAGCTGCGGGCAACCGCACGTCCAGACTCCGGTTGAACACGGCGTGGATGATTGACCGTCGGCCGGGTTAGCGCTTCGTCGCGCCCGCCGTCGTCACCTCGCGGAAAAGCCAGCCGGGGAAGGTGCACGATGCCGCGGGCAAAGAACAGCAAGAAGCGGGCCACTCCGTCTGCGCGGACAACCGCGCCCTCCGGTAACCCTCCGGCCGCCGCGCAAGGTTCCCCCGTGGCGCCGCGCGACATGGTGCCGCCGCAGGATCTTCCGGTCGGCCTTGCCAGACGGCAAGGCAACGGGGCCGCGCCGGATGCGCAGGCGGCGCCGGCGCCGGGGACAGTCTCCGCGGGCGCGCAGGCAGCCGCGGCGGCTGCACTTGCCGAGTCGGCGCGTACTGGCGGTTCGGCGGGGGGTGCGAGTCCGGCACGCTCCGGCCGGGCATCCGCTGACGCGAAGCCGACGGGCACGAAGCCGGCGGCCACGAAGCGGGCAGCCGGAGCTGCGCACGCGGCGGCCACGAAGGCAGCAGCCACGGGTACGAAGCCAGCAGCCGCGGGCGCGAAGCCGGCGGGCGACGCTGTGCTCCCGGCGGGCGGCGACACCGGGGCGGCCGGGTCGACAGTCGCGGGCGGGCCGACAGTCGCGGGCGGTAAGACAGTCGCAGGCGGTAAGACAGTCGCAGGCGGTAAGACAGTCGCAGGCGGTAAGACAGTCGCAGGCGGTAAGACAGTCGCGGGCGGTAAGACGGTCGCGGGCGGTAAGACGGCCGGCGCACGGGCCGATGATGCGGACGATGCCGCGGATGACGTGCCAGTGTGGGCGGCGAAGGCCCTGCAGCAGTTGCTCACCGTCACCTACTGGCTCGATCCCGGCGAGGCGGGCGAGCCGTTCAGCGCCACGATCAAGTACACCGGCCAGCGGACCGACGTGACTGGCCCGTCGCAGCCGGGTGACACGTTCGCCCGAGAGGAGACCGTCGACAAGATCGTGCCCGGCAGCGGCCCGGTGGCGGTCACCGCCGAGGTGCGCGACATCAACCCGGGTACCTGGAAGGTGACGGCACGGCCGGTCAGCCGCGCCGCAGCGCGGACCGACGCCGGCCCGCTGCCCGGCCCTGCCGCGGCGGGGCGCGTGCCGCCGCCGCGCCGGGTGACCGTGCCGGCCAGCGGCGATGACACCCTGAAGACCACCAACCTGCTGCGGTCGAAGGTCCCCGGGGTCATCCGGTACGCCTACGCGTGCTTGGTGGGCCTTGGAGTGCTGACCGGACTTGGCATCGAGGCGCTGCTGCTTGACACCTCGCACTACACGCTCTTGCGGCCGATCTTGTTCTCCGTGGCGGCCGTGGCCGCCGGGGTGATCGGCGGGAAAGCCTGGTACGCGATCGTGCACCGCGGCCGGAAGTGGGACGGCTGGTGCATCCAGGGGTTCGTCGCGGGCGCCGCGGTCGTTGTCGCCGCCGTCGCCGTCGCGGGTCCCGGCCTTCCCGCGGGCGCCTTCCTCGCCGCGGTCACCCCCGCCCTGCTGATCGGCATGGGCATCGGACGGCACGGCTGTTTCTGGGCCGGCTGCTGTACCGGCCGCCCGACCGCGTCCCGCTGGGGAATCTGGTCATCGGACCGCCGGCTCGGGTGCCGCCGGATGCCCGTCCAGCTCTACGAGGCATGGACAGCGCTCGCGGTCGGCACGCTGGCGCTTGTCGTGGTGCTGCTCGCGGGCCTGCACAGGTCCGGCCCTGTGGCCATCGCGGGCCTCGCCATCTACACCCTGGTCAGGCAGCTTATCCTCGGCCTGCGAGACGAGCCGCGGGCCTGGCGTTACGGGCGCCCGGTGACCGCGGCGGCCGCGGCGGCGGCACTCATCGCGGGCATCGTGCTGTTCGCGGTCGGCGCGTAGTCGGTGTTGCGCCGCCTGCGAGGCACTAGCGGGCTTAGAATGATCATTGCGAACAGATGTTTGTCTTAACTGTCGTTATAGCTACAGTTAAGACGAACATTTCCGCTAAATGATCTTGGCCTGGGGCCGAGTGGCAGCCCCGAGCGTAAGAAATGTTTCTCTTGTCGGCGTTCATGTGTCGGCGTAGCATCCGCAGATGTGCACATAACTAGACGATTTATGGTGATAATCGCTGGAATCCTGGGACTGGCGACTATCGCTGTTCCGGTCCAGGCACTAGCCGCGCCGGCCCGGAGTTCATCGCCGGCCGCGGAGCACTGCCCAAGCGTTGAATTCATCGGCGCACGGGGCTCGGGCCAGCCGTACGACACGGGCGGGCGATTCCACGGCCTCGGCCCGGAAGTGAACAAGATGATCGGCGTCGTGCAGGGCAAACTGCGCGCCAAGGGCATCTCATTCGGGACCGACGCGCTCGCCTACCCCGCCGACTCCGTCAACGACCTCAAGCCGTCAGCCTTCGAGATCACGCTACTCACCAACCCCATGACGCTGGACGCGGGGCTCGCCTATTACTACGTGCACAACGTAAGGAAGTACATGGCGAGCATCGCCACGGGAGTCTCCAACGCGATATTCGACGCGAACGACTTCCACACCGTGTGCGGGCCCACCGTATTCGTGCTGGCCGGCTACTCGCAAGGCGCGATGGTCATGCACCAGGTCGAGGTGCAACTCAAGGCCAAGCACCCCGGGATCTTCAAGAAAATCGCCGGTACGCTGCTGCTCGGCGACGGAAACCGCGTACCGAATACTAAGGCGAAGGAGTTCGGCACTTCCGCGGCCAACGCGGAGGGCATCCAAACGTACCTGACTCCTATGGGCAGCCACCCGGACGTGCCGCTACCCAAGACCACCGCCAACATCTGCAACAACGGCGATATCGTCTGCAACTTCAACCTCTCCCACGTACTGCACTTCTCGGCGAGCGCGAAGGTGCATACCTCGTATTCTCATTGCACGTCGACCGGATGCACTTATCAGAAGGTGCTGACCACCGCGGCGACCTGGGTCGGCAACGCCGTAGTCAGCAGAGTGCTCGGCTGACAGCGCTGACACAACGTGTCTCACGCCACTTTTAGTAACCGAAAGTGGCGGGAAGCATACAAGCATGCCGAACACCACGCAGATCATGCGTAACGGGAGGCGGCTACTCGCGACACGGGACAAACTGCTCGCCGGGACCGATGTCGCGGCCACAAACTCGCTGCGTGCGGAGATCGCCGCCTCGTGGCGGCGATCTAGGGCGCACGGCGTGCGTCCCGACCGGTTCACCGTGCCCGCTACGCCGCCTGGCCTGGAGACGGCGACGTCCGCCGATATGCTGCGCCTGGCGGCGGCGCCGGTGGCCGACGCGGTCGGCGCCGACCTGGCGGGCACCGGTGTGAGCCTGCTCGTGTCCGACCACGAGGCCCGCATCCTGGACCGCCGGGTGCCTGACGCGGGCCTGCGCGCCAGGCTCGACCGGCTCGGCCTAGCGCCGGGATTCGGCTTCGGCGAGGAGGCCGTCGGCACCACCGCGATCTCGGTAGCGCTCAGCCAGCGCGGCCCGGCGCTCGTCGCGGCCGGGGAGCACTACGCGGACACGCTCACCCAGCTTGTCTGCGCGGCCGCGCCGGTGATCGACCGGCGGACCAGGCGCGTCGTCGGCACGATCGGGCTCGCCTGCCGGGCCGAGGCAGCCAGCCCGCTGATGGTCGCGCTCGTCAACCGCGCCGCCCGCGACGTTGAACTGCGGCTCGCCGGGCAGGGCCCAGGGACCACGGAACAGGAAGTCCTAGCGGAACTGGCCGAACAGGCGGAACAGCCGGCCGGACCCGCCTGGGACAGCCTGACCGCCACCGAGCTCAGCGTCGCCGCGATCATCGCCGAGGGCGCGACCAACCGCGAGGCAGCCGCCCGCATGTATTTGTCGCGGCACACGATCGACTTCCACCTGCGCCAGATCTTCCGCAAGCTCGGCGTGGCCTCGCGGGTCGAACTGACGCGTCTGGTGCTAACCCAGCGAAACTACGTAAACACGTGATGCGAGCACCACGCGGTTGCCGGCAAGCTGGGTTCAGGCAGGTCAACGGGGGGACGGATGAGAATTCCTTATATCCCGGCGCAGCGCGGGGTCACAGCGCCCGCCGGGCACTGGCGGGAGCACGCCGCGTGCCGGGGTACCGACCCACTGCTGTTCTTCCCTGCCGATACCGGTGGCTCCGCGCTTGAGGGAGTCGCCCGCGCGAAAAAGGTATGCGGGGGTTGCCCCGTGCGGGCGGCGTGCCTCGAATGGGCGCTTGCGACCGGGCGAGAGATCGGAGTGTTGGGGGGCACGTCCGAGAGCGAGCGGCGCGCGCTGCGCGCGCGCCGCTTGCTTCGCTCAATCCCGCGCTGATCCCGGCCGACCGGCAGCGTTAGCTGAGCTTCGCCTCGCAGGCCGTCTGGAGGGCGGGGGCGCCGCCGGGGTCGGTGACGGCGCGGTCAAACCTGACCCGCGCCGCGCGGCCGTCGTACTCAAGGACGGCGAGCATGTTGTCGAACCAGGGGCCTTGGGCGATCCGCCACCGGATCCGCGGCCTGCCCACGCCGGCAAGGCGGGCGAACGAGGCGGCGACCAGTTCGCCGGGACGCGACGCGGCCAGCCGGTACAGCAGGCGCCAGGTGTCCGGCAGCATGTTGTGGATCGGCGAGCAGACCGCCTCGTAGACGGCGCTGCGCGCGTGCGCGCCGGCCCGCAGGTCAACGGGCGCCAGGTAGCTGTGGTGGACGTCTCCCCCGATGACCGTGATCGAGGCCGGCGGCTCGCCGTGCTCCCCTGTCGCCAGCCCGGTCAGCAGCCGCTCGAACTCCGCGAAGGACGTGTGGAACGCGGCCCAGTGCTCCAGGTCCACGGCGCGGCGCAGCCGCTCGCCGGCGCGCGCGGCCCGGTCGCCCCAGGCACCGCCGCAGATCGCCTCGTCCCACGCCTCAAGAGCGTGGATGCCCGGGGGCAGCAGCAGCGGAAGCGAGGAGGCCAGCACCACGTGATCCCAGTCGCCTGACACGGAGTCGGTCACCCACTGCCATTCGGCCTCGTCGGTCATCCGCCGCTTGCCCTCCTCAAGCACGCGGCGACTGCGCGAATCGATGACCACCGCACGCACCCGGCCGAACGCGCGCGTGAAACTCCACCGGATGCCCTCGGCCCGGTCGTCGGCGCGGCGCGCCATGTCGGCGAGCACGGGCGCGGCGTCGCCTGGCTCGTGCACCTGGCGCCACATCTCGTCCTTGCCGAGTTCATCGGGCGACAGGTTGCCCAGGTGCTGGTAAATCCAGTAGCTCATGTAGGCGCCTTCGATCCGCGCCGGCCACCACGGCTTGGCCCGGAAGTCGGCGCGCCAGGCGGCGGATGTGTTCCAGTCGTCGTGGACGTCGTGATCGTCGAAGATCATCGCCGTCGGGACGACGGAAAACAGCCAGCGCGCCGCCGGCTCGCTCCACGCCTCACGGTAGAGGGCGCAGTACTCGGTGAAGTCGGCGATCTCGTCACCGGGACTTGCCGCGGAGGTGTCGCGGTGCTGCGCGATGAACCGCCGGGTCGCCGGTCCCGGGTTATCGCCGTAGACCTGGTCGCCGATCAGCAGCAAGACGTCGGGCCAGCCGTCGCGGGGCGTCTCGCGCAGCCCGCTGGCGAACGCGGCGAGCGCGTCGGGCCCGCGCTCGGGCTTCGGCTTCGCGCGCGGCACCGCCACCCGGCACGAGCCGAAGGCGATTCGCGGCGAGCGGCCCGGGTCCAGCGTCCGCAGCACGCTCGGCGGGAACTGTGAGTCCGGCTGCGGCCAGCGGACGACGCCGTCGAGGGCGACCTTGTACTCGTGCTCGGACCCCGGGCGGAGGCCCTCGATCACCACGAGCGCGTAGTGGTGCCCGGCCACCTCGAACGTCAGCGCCAGGTGATCGAGGATCTCGACCTGGCAGGACCGGTCGGTCTCGACCCAGACCGTGGCCGTGGTCTCGCTCACGTAGCGCAGCAGGGGGCCGAGCACCAGGACAGGCGCCGCATCGCCACCGGACATGCCGGCCTCCATCCGCCTCGGGCGCGGGTTACGCCGTGTCGTCCTCAGGGACTTCGAGGAACGCCTCGGCCTCGCGCGCCATTGACAGGTCACCCGGTTGCAGGCCGCCGTTCACGGCACCGGGCGGGCTCATCGGGTTGATCTTTACATACTTCGGGAGTTCAGGCTCAGACCATACGACCTTGCGTCTGCGGTTGACCCACCGCCTAATCCTGACCATGCCAACGGCCCTACCCTTGCGGTCACAGAGCATGCCGCCACCGTTCGGGATAGGGGATTCTGTTTTGATTGAGCCTGATGTGCATCGCTACGGGCCCGAGCCCGCGCAGTACGGCGAGCTGTGGCTGCCCGCGCACCAGACGGATCCGGCGGGGACCGTGGTGATCGTGCACGGCGGCTTCTGGCGCGCCCGCTACGACCTGTCGTTCGGCCGGCCGCTCGCCGCCGACCTGGCCGGACGCGGCTACGCCGCGTGGAACCTGGAGTACCGGCGCGCGGGCGGCGGTGGCGGCTGGCCGGCCACGTTCGCCGATGTCGCGGCGGGGATCGACCTGCTCGCGGACCTGCCCGTCGACACCTCACGCGTCGCGGTCATCGGGCACAGCGCGGGCGGTCATCTCGCCGCCTGGGCCGCCGGCCGGCCGCGGCCGCCGCAAGGCATGCCCGGGGCGGCAACGCCGCGGGTCACGGTGACCGCGGTGGTCGCGCAGGCGGGCGTGCTCGCGCTCGCCGACTGCGCCCGCGACGCGGTCGGCGGCACCGCGGCGCTCGACCTGATGGGCGGCGGTCCTGACGAGCTGCCCGCGGAGTACGGGCACGCCGATCCGATGGCCGCCGTGCCGGTGCGGGCGGCCGTGCTGTGCGTGCATTCGCGTGCCGACGACGAGGTGCCGTTCAGCTACAGCGAGCGCTACGTCGCCGCCGCCACGGCGGCCGGCGGCGACGCGCGGCTGCATGAGACCACGGGTGACCACTACACGCTCGTCGATCCCGCCGCGCCGGACTGGCGGGCGGTTGTCGAGGCGCTGCCGGGGTTGCTCGGCACCGCGTTACAGGCCGCGTAACTGGCTCGAGCGGATCGCCCACAGGTCCGGGAACGCCGGGCGGAACAGCGTGCCGCGCAGGTACGCGGCGCCCGACGAGCCGCCCGTCCCCGCCTTGGCGCCGATGATCCGCTCGACCATCTTCACGTGCCGGTAGCGCCATTCCTGCACGCCCTCGTCGATGTCTACGAGGGCCTCGCAGACTTCGGCGGGCGTCGCGGAGTCGGCGTACACCTCGGCGATCACCGCGTTGACCGCGGCGTCCTCCTGCCACGGTTCGCGGGGGTCACGATCGAGAACCCTGGCCGGCAGTTGCCAGCCGCAAAGGCTCAGGTAACGCAGCAGCGACGCGAAGACGGGCCGCCGGCCCATGATCTGCCGCAGGGTCGTGTCGATCGCGCTGGCGCTGAAGTCGCGGCGGCCGAGCACCGCCTCCAGGTACCGGAACTGGACGGACTGGAAGCCGCTTGAGCTGCCAAGCTCCGGCCGGAAGCTGGCGAACTGCCGCGGTGTCATCGTCTCGAGCACGTCCATCTGCCCGACCGCGGTCTTCAGGATCTTCGCGATCCGGCGCGCGGTGTGCAGCGCCCCGGCGCTGTTCCCGGATTCCAGGCGGCGCTGGAGCAGTTCGGCCTCGTGCAGGATCTGCTTGAACCACAGCTCGTAGACCTGGTGGATGATCACGAAAAGCAGTTCGTCGTGCGAGTCCGTCAGCGGGCTTTGGCAGGAGAGCAGATCATCCAGCCGCAGGTAGCTGGCGTACGTGAGGTCGCGGGCCGGCGAGGTCACCGGTGCCTCCGCCGTCCGGCCGTGCTCACGCACGCGGCGAGGAGGCCGGCCAGGCCGGCCGCGCCCGCCGCGGCCAGCGCCGTCGCCCGTTCCTGACGGCGCATCCGCTCCGGGATCTGCGCGTAGGGCATTGTCGTGAACGAGACAAGTTCGTAGCGCGAGACGTAGCGACCAGGCAGCTTTCGCTCAAGGGCGTGCCTGGCGGCGGTCTTGGCCTGGAAGACGCGGGAGTTCACCCGGTCGCGCATCTCGACGAAGTTGTCCAGCGCCATGTCCGCGATCGCGTCGCAGTTCTCCTTGCGCCGCTGCTCGTAGGCGGTCAACGCCGCCGGCCAATCGCCGCCCCCGTCCGACAGGCACAGGTCGATCTCGACGCAGTCCTCGAACGCGCAGTTGGCGCCCTGGCCGAAGAACGGCACGATCGCGTGCGCGGCGTCGCCGACCAGGGCGAGCACGCAGCCAGCCCCGTGATGCACCCACGGCCAGCAGCGGATGGTGGCGAGCGAGCCGATGGGGTTGTTCAGGTAGTCGTCGACCAGGTTCGGGATCAAGCCGGCGACGTCGCCGTAGTGGCGCCTGAAGTGGCCGGTGATGTCGTCAGCGCCGCGCAGCGCCGCGAACTCAGCGCCCGTCCAGAACAGCGTGCAGGTAAACGAGCGATCCAGGTTGGGCAGCGCGATCATCATCGATGAGCCGCGCGGCCAGATGTGCAGCGCGTCCGGGTCGAGCGCGAACTGCCCGTCGCGGGCCGGCACGGTCAGCTCCTTGTAGCCGTGCTCCAGGTAGTCCTGGCTGAACGTGAAGCCCTGCCGGAAGGTGACCGACCGCCGCGCGGCGCTGTAAGCGCCGTCGGCGGCGAGCACGATACCCGCCAGCGCGGTCCGGTGTTTGCGTCGCCTGGCTGGGGTCTCGAACGTCATCTCGCCGGTGTCCATGTCCAGGTCAGTGAGCCGGTGGCCGAACTCGATCGTGACCCCGGGCGTCTTCTCAGCGACATCGATCAGGGCCAGGTTGAGCTCGGCGCGGCTGATCGAGTTGATCGCGTGAGTGCCGTCGGCGCTGTAGGGACGGAAACTCTGCTGGCCTTCGGGGCTGTGCACCATGCGCCCGTGCATCGGCAGCGCGCGGGACAGCGTCAGCTCGCGCAGCCCGACGTGGTCGAGCGCCTCGAGGCCGCGCGCCGAGATGGCCAGGTTGATCGAGCGGCCGCGTTCGGGCGGGGTGACCCGCGGGTCCTCTCGCCGCTCGTACACGGTGACCTCGACGCCGCGGCGGCCAAGCAGCGTGGCCAGCAGGCAGCCGGCTAGGCCCGCGCCGGCGATCGCTACCCGTGCTCCCTGCTCAACGTCGGTTTCCGGATCAGTCATCGAGCACCTCCGCTAGCGCCGTGGCGGCGCGCCAGCAGTCGTGGAACGTGTTGTACATCGGCGTCGGCGCGAGCCTGATCACGTCGGGACGCCTCGCGTCGGCGTAGACGCCGAACTCCTGCCGCAGCCGGTCGGTGACCGGCCCGACGTCGCGGTCGCTGATCCGCACCGAGAGCTGGGCGCCGCGCCGGTCCGGGTCGCGGGGCGTGATCACCCCGGCTTGCCGGCCGGCGCACACCTCGTCGAGCAGCGACTCGAGGTATCCGGTGAGCCGGACGCTCTTGGCGCGCAGCGCGGCCATTCCCGTTTCGTCGAACATCTCGAGCGAGACCAGAACCGGCGCCATCGCGAAGATCGGCGGGTTGGACACCTGCCACGAGTCGGCGGTGTCCACCGGCGTCACCGTCGGCGCCATCTCGAACCGAGTCCGCGGGTCGGTCGACCACCAGCCGGCGAACTTGGGCAGGCCGCGGTCGGTCAGGTGCCGCTCGTGCACGAACACGCCGCCCAGTGATCCCGGCCCGGAGTTCAGGTACTTGTAGGAGCACCACGCTGCCCAGTCGGCGCCGCTGTCGTGCAGCCGCAGCGGTACGTTCCCGGCGGCGTGGGCGAGGTCCCAGCCGACGACGACGCCCGCGGCCCGCCCGGCGGCGGTGATCGCGTCGATGTCCATCAGTTCGCCGGTGAAGTAGTTCACCGCGCCGAGCAGCACCAGGGCGATCCGCGAACCGTGGGCGGCCAGGTAAGCCAGCACGTCTTCGGTGCGAAGCGCCGCCTCGCCCGGCCGCGGGGCGAGCCGGATCACGGCCGTGTCGGGGTCGAGGCCGTGGAAGGCGGCCTGGCTGCGCACCGCGTAACTGTCCGAGGGGAAGGCGCTGTCCTCGATGAGGATGGCGGGCCGGTCCGGCGTCGGCCGGTAGAAGCTCACCATCAGCAGGTGGAGGTTGATCGTCAGCGAGTTCATCACGACCACCTCCTCCGGGCGGGCGCCGACCAGCCGAGCGGCGGGCTCGCGAAGCAGTTCGTGGTAGGGCAGCCAGGCCCGGCGCGCTTCGATGTGGCCTTCGACGCCGAGCCTGGCCCAGTCGTCAAGCTCTGTCCCGAGGCGCTCGCGCAGCGCTTTCGGCTGCAGCCCGAGGGAGTTGCCCGCCATGTACGCCGCCTCGCACGCCGCCACTCCTTCGCCGTCGCGGCATTCGAACGGCGGGACGCAGAACTCCGCTCGCCGCGATGGCTGCGGGTCCGCGGCGTCCAGTTCGAACGCCTGCTTTTCCAGCGACAGGGGCACGGTCATGGCTTGCCTTCACCTAGAAACGTGCGTGCGTTGCCGGCCAGGATCTTGGCGCGGGTGGTGTCGTCAAGGAAGCCCGCCGCGCGGACCAGGCCGGCGGCCGGGCGTTCGCCAAGCGGGTACGGGTAGTCGCTGCCCACCACCACGCGGTCGGCGCCCACGGTGTCGACGAGCAGCCGCAGCGCCCGCTCGTCGAACACCACCGAGTCGACGTAGAACCGGCCCATGTAGTGCGCCGGCGGGTACGCCGAGGTGCCGATCACGTCGTGACGCTTGTGCCAGGCGTTGTTCATCCGGCCCAGCCAGAACGCGAATGACCCGCCGCCGTGGGCGAAGCAGATCCGCAGCCGCTCGTCCACCCGGTCGAAGACCCCGCCGAGGATCATCGCCAGCACGGACAAGTGCGTCTCGGCCGGCATGCCGACCAGCCATTGCGCCATCCAGCGGTCCATCCGCGCCGAACTCGGCATGTCCCACGGGTGCACGAAGACGGGAACGCCGAGCGCCGCCGCGTGCTGCAGGAACGTCACCACGCCCGCGTCGTCGAGGTCGCGGTCGCCGACGTGGTTTCCGATCTCCACCCCGACATGCCCGGCCGCCGCGCAGCGCTCGAGTTCGGCGCACGCCGCGTCGGGATCTTGCAGCGGCACCTGGCACATCGGCAGCAGCCGCGCGGGCGCGGGGGCACAGATCTCAAGCGCCAGGTCGTTCATGATCCGGGCGATCTTGACCGCCTGCGCGGTGTCCGCGGCGTACGAGAAGAACACCGGCGTCGGCGACACCACCTGCGCGTCGATGCCGTCCGCGTCCATGTCGGCGAGCCGGACCCCGGCGTCCCAGCAGTCGGACTTGATCCGGCGGAACTCCCTGTCGCCGAGCATGATCACCGCGTCGGTCTCGGTCTCCAGGCGAGCCCACGGCGCGCCCGGCCCGAGGTCCGGCCAGCCCCGGGGCACGTAGTGCGTGTGCACATCCACCACTGGGTCCATCGCTGGACTCAGCTCTTATCGGGGGGGCTCGGGGGGGTCGTCCCCCCCGAAGTAGCAGAGCCCTTACCGGGGTGCAGCGTGCCGCAGTTCTTGCACACGCGGGCATCTTCGTCGGCGTAGAAGGCGGCGAACACCGGCGGCAGGTCGGTCACGATGTCGCGGACCTGAAGCTCCACGTCATGCACGAGGGCGGAGCAGTTGGGGCAGTACCACTGGAATCTCTCCAGCGTGCCCTCTTCGCGGACCCGCTCGATGACCAGCCCGACAGAGCCTTCCTCGGGGCGCTGCGGGGAGTGCGGCGTGTTGCCGGGCAGCAGCCAGGTCTCGCCTTCCCTGATGTCGATCCGCTGCTCCTTGCCGTCGACGACGACGTTGACATGCATGTTCCCCTTGAGCTGGTAGAACCACTCCTCGTAGGGGTCGACGTGGAAATCCGTCCTGGCGTTCGGCCCGCCGACGATCATCACGATGAAGTCGTCGCCGACCGCCATCGTCTTGTTCCCTACCGGCGGCTTGAGCAGGTGCCTGTTGTCTTCGATCCACTGCGCGAAGTTGACCGGCTTGGCGAGCGTCATGTGCGATCTCCTTGGGCTCCTCGGGGGACGTAGGCGACAGCCTGGATCTCGAGCAGGAGGTGCGGGTGCGGCAGCTGGTGGACGGCGACGGTCGTCCGGGTCGGCCCGTCAGAGTCGAAGTACTGCCCGTACACCTCGTTGTATCCGCTGAAGTCGTTCATGTTGACCAGGTACGCGGTCACCTGGACCAGGTCGGACAGGTCCGCGCCGGCCTCGGCGAGGATCGCGCGCACGTTCTCGATAACCGCCCTGGTCTGCTCGCGGATGTCCAGGGACGTGGTCCCCATGGCGTCGGCCGCCGCGCCCGCGATGCTGTTGTCGGGACGGCGCGCCGAGGTGCCGGAGACGTAAACGAAGTCGCCGGCCCGCTTCAGGTGCGGATACCGGCCGCGCGGCGTCGCCTGGCCGGCCAGAACCCTAGCATCAGCCATCACACCGGGTTCTTACCCAGATCCGTCGCCAAGCCGCAGGGCGGTCTCGTTGAGGGCCCGTATGCTCGGATTGTCGCGAGCTGTGCACCAGACCAGGCCGAGCGGCAACGGGGGCAGATCCCGGATCGGGACGAGCACGACGTCATCACGGCCGAATATGGGCACCGCGGAGCTGGTCGGATGCACGATACTGCCCTGGGCCACCAGCGGCATGATCTCGTTGATCGTCTGCACTGGCTGAGTGCGGCGGATCGGGCGCCCTGACGGGGTGCGCGGCGGGATGATCATGTCGTAGACCGCCGCGGGGACGGTCGACGGGAACAGGGCGACTTCCTCGTCGGCCAGGTCTTCTACCGAGATCGAGCTCTTGCCGGCCAGCCGGTGCGAGGGCGCGACGGCGACCGACCGCGGGTAGCGGGCGAACACGGCGCCCGCGGTCAGGCCCGGCTCGTCGACCGCCAGCCAATTGCACAGCACGTCAACGTCGCCGCGCCGCAGCGCCCGGTAGGCGTTGAACGTCTCGACTTCGGCGAGCCGCACCTCACAGGCCGGGTACCGGGCGCGGAACGCGGCGACAAGCCCGCTGAGCGGTGGCCCCTCAGTGGTGAGCACGAAGCCGACGCGCAGCGGCCCGCTGACCACGCCGGACAGCTGGCTGGTCTGCGCGAGGGCCTGGTCGAGGGCGGCCAGCGCGGGCACGAGCCCCCGCTTGAGCGCCTCGCCGGCCGGGGTTAGCCGGACCCGGCGGCTGGTCCTGTCGAAGAGCCTGACGCCGAGCCTGGACTCAAGCCCGCGCACGGCCTCGCTCACTCCAGGCTGCGAGATGCCCATCCGGTCCGCGGTGCGGCCGAAGTGCAGCTCGTCGGTGAGCGCGAGGAACACCCGCAGCTCGCGTAGTTCGACGTCCCGCCACATCAATCAGCAAGCCTAATCGGTCCCATCAGCGATTCCCGGTTGATAACCCCGGTCCCCGCGCGACAGCGTGGTGCCATGAGCGAAACCACGAGCGGCAGGACCCGTGCGCAAGCGGTCATCACGGTGCAGAAGTACGAGCCTGTCCCCTACGACGAGCCGGCCCAGGGGCCGGCGCTGACCCGGATCCATGTGGAGGAGAGCTTTTCCGGCGACATCACTGGGGACGGGGTTGTCGAGTTTCTGCAGGCCGCACAGGCGGACGGGTCGGCCAGCTTCGTGGGGATCGAACGTGTCACCGGCGCGATCGGGGGCCGGGCCGGGACGTTCCTGCTCCAGGACGCCGGGACGGTGGCGGGACAGGTGGTCAGCGGCGACTGGTTCGTGATCGCCGGGTCGGGCACCGGCGGGCTCGCCGGGTTGCGGGGCGAGGGCGGGTTCTCCGCCAACCTCGGCGAGGGGGCACAGGTCCACCTCGACTACTGGTTCGAATAACTCCGGCTCTCGCGCCGCGGGCTGGCGCATTTTACGCTGAGCCCGTGGACGCGGACGAGAGCCGGCAGCGCATAGCCGGACGCCTGGGCAGGTGCGCCGACGGTGACATCGAGGCCGTGCTCGACCCGGCGGCGGTCGCGGAAGCGGCGGCGCTGCTCGCCGGTGAGCGGCCGGACACCTATGATCTCGTGCTCGCGGGATGGCTGCGCTGGAACCGCTACGTGGTGCAGGACCCGGCCGTCGGCCGGGCCGACCTAGACGCCGCCATCGAGCTGTTCGAGCGGGTGCTCCCGGTCGAGCCGGAGCAGCTGCCAGCACCGGTGCGGGAGGCGCTCGAGTCGGACGCCGACACGGCCGATCACGTGGCGCGCGCCACCGGCACGGTCTACGCGCGCGCCGAGGCGCTGCTGCTGCACGCCCTCGCCCATCCGGAGTCGGATTCGGCGGAGGCGGCCATTGAGTTGCTGCGGCCTCGCATCGGCATGCTCGCCGCCGACGACCCGTGGCGGACCTGGCTGCTTGGCAAGCTCATCCCCGCGTTGATGCACAAATTCAACCAGGCCAAGTCACGAGCGTTGCTCGAGGAGCTGATCGACGCGCTCAGGCAGACGCTGGCCGCTCTCGGCGACGGCCCCGAGCACGTCAGCTACCGGGCTCAGCTCGCAGTGGCCCTGTCGTGGCGCGCGTTGGCTACCCCGAGGGCTATCGGTCAGCTTGACGAGGCGATCGGCGAAATGCGACGGGCGATCTCGCAGCTGCGCGCGACCGCGCCGGAGGATCAGGTCTGGCTCGGGCAACTGGAAGCGGGCCTGGCCGAATGCCAGCAGGCTCGCGAGGACCTCGCCGTGCCGGGATCGGCGGGTGAGGCGATGCGCCTGGTCAATCAGGCGCAGATGGTGTGGGCGCAGTCGGAAGCCGCCAGGGGTGACCAGGCGCTGGCACTGGCCGACGAGTCCATCGCGATGTTCCGCCGTGCCGCCGAGCTGACACCCGACTGGCCGAATCGCGCCGTAATGCTGAACAACTTGTCGGTGGCCCTGCTGCGGCATGGGCTGGCCACGCATTCTGTCGCGCTGCTCACCGAGTGCCGGTCCAGGCTCGAGGAAGTGACCGGCCACATTCCCGCGGACGTCCCGATGCAGAGCACGCTTCTGGCTAACCTGGCGCTCGCCTGTCGCGGGATATACAGGCAGACGCGGGACCCCGAGATCGCGGCGGAGGCGATGCGGCGCATGCGCGAGGCCATCGCGGTGCCGCTGCCCGCGGGTTCGCCCGGCCCTTTCTTTCTCGCGGCGGACGCGGGCGACATCTGGTCGGCGGTCGTGGAGACCCAGCGGGATCCACGGGTGCTAGAGGAGATCCTGCCCATGCTGCGCGCGGCGGCCGCTGACTGCCAATACCCGCCGCAGAAGGTGGAGTGTTATCGCGCGCTCGCCGAAGTCTTGCGGCTTCGCGGTGTGCTGTCCGGTCAGCCGCCGGACCTGGCGGAGGCGGCGACCGCGCTGGACCTCGCGCTGAAGCTTTCCGGTCAAGCCAACCGGTCCGCGCTGCTGACCAACCTGGCGCTGACGCTGACCGACCAGTACCACATGGACAGCCAGCTCGACGTCCTGCGCGACGCGCTGATGTACGCACGGCAGGCGGTCGCCGGACTGCCGTCGGACGCCGGCGCCTCGGCGCGCTCGATCCTGGCCGCGGCGCTGCACGATATGTTCGAGCGGACAGGAGATCCGCGGTACCTCGACGAGGCGGTCGAGGCGCTGCGGGCCGCGGTGCTGATCGCGCCCGCCAGCGACCCGATGCGCGCCAGGTACCTGTCGAATCTGGGCGCCGTGCTGATGACCGCGTACTCGTTCCGTGCAGAGGCAGGCCTGCTCGCCGAGGCGGTCGACACCCTCCGCCACGCCGTGGCGGCGACACGCAGCGCGGACGCCGAATATGCGACACGGCTGTCCAACTTCGGCATGGCGCTTGGCAGGTCCGTGATTACCGGCGCCCAGGTTACGCTCGATGAGGCGCTCAGGGTCGCTCGACAGGCGGCGGACGTAGCGGCGCAAGACGACCCGTCCCGGGCATCCGCGCTGCTCAACATGGCGCTCTTGGAGCGGGTCGCGGTGAATCTCGGCCACAGTACGGCCAGCCGCGAGCGGGCGGTCGCCGCGGCCCGGGAGGCCGCCGCGATCGACACCGCACCCGCTCGCCAACGGCTGGAAGCGTTTCGCCTGCTCGGCGGCCTGCTGGCGGACGAAGGAGACTGGGCTGACGCCCTGGACGCATACCGGGCGGCCACGGACCTGCTGCCCGCCCAGTCCGCCCGCTACCTGTCCCGCGCCGACCAGGAACACGTCCTCGCTCGCCAGTCCGGGCTGGCGACCGAGGCGGCGGCGTGCGCGCTGCGCCTCGATGACCCCGTCGATGCGGTCAAGCTGCTCGAAGTCGGCCGGGGCATCATGCTCGCGCAGGCGCTTGAGTCCAGGGGTGACCTGACGGCTCTTCGGGACGCGCACCCGGAGCTCGCCGCCGAATTCGACCGGCTCAGGGAGGCGCTTTCCGCCGACGGCGCGCAGGTGGCTGACGGCGGCATCCTGATTTCCGGCATTGAGGCCGGCGCTCGGGGGCGCACGCGCGCCGGGGAGCGGCGGCGCGCGGCGCGGGACTGGGACCAGCTGAACAAGCGCATCCGCGCGATCGACGGGTTCACCCGGTTCAACCTGCCGCCGGCCGAGGCCGACATCCGGGCGCTGGCCGTCGACGGGCCGGTCATCATCGTCAACCAGAGCCGTCACGGCACCGACGCGATGCTGGTCACGGGCGGCGGGACGACTGCTGTGCCGCTGCCCGCGGTGAGCGGCGCCGCGATCAGCGCGGCGCAGGCCAGCATGCGGCAGGCGCAGGCCCGCCGCCTGGAAGGGACGCTGGCGGCCCGGGCCAGCGCGGCGCGGGAGATGAGCGGCGTGCTCGGCTGGCTGTGGGACGCCGTGGCCGAGCCGGTGCTTTCCGCGCTCGGGATCACCGGCACCGGCGGGCAGCCCGGCGGTCAGCCCGGCGGTCGGCTGCCGCACGTGTGGTGGCTGCCGACCGGCGGCCTCGCGCTGCTCCCCCTGCACGCCGCCGGCCATCACGATGGCCGGCCCGCCACCCCGGACCTCGTGGTCTCTTCGTACACCCCGACGCTTAACGTGCTGCGCCACGCGCGGCGCGCCGCGCCGGGCGGTCCCGCGTCGGCGCCGCTCGTGGTAACCATGCCGGACACCCCAGGGCAGCAGCCGCTGGCTGGCGCCGAGCAGGAGGGCGCGTCGCTGCGGGCCAGGTATCCAGACGCGAAAGTGCTCACCGGCGCCACCGCGACCCGCCAGAACGTGCTTGACGCGCTGCCGGCCCACCGCTGGGCGCATTTCGCCTGCCACGCGCGCAGCGACCTGGCCCGTCCCTCGGAAAGCTGCCTGCTGCTCGGCGACTACGAGCAGGCACCGCTCACGGTGCTCGACATCACGCGGCTGCGCCTTGACCACGCGAGCCTGGCCTACCTGTCGGCGTGCGGCACCGGTGAGGTCAGTGCCACGCTGCCCGACGAGGTCATCCACATCGCCTCGGCGTTCCAGCTCGCCGGGTACGCCGACGTCGTCGCGACCATGTGGCCGGTTGCCGACCCGGTCGCCGCGCTCGTCGCCGACCACGTCTACCGGGGGATCGGCGACGACGGCGCGCCCGTCGCCGAAGCGCTGCACCACGCGGTGCGGCGGCTGCGTGACGAGCACGCGGGCGACCCATGGCTGTGGGCGCCGTTCTTTCACACGGGCCGGTGAGCAGCCGGCGTCAGTTCGCCATCGGGGAGGCGGGGTCCCAGCGGGACTTGCCCGTTCGCAGCGTGACCAGCATGCCGCTGGCCGGGGTAAGCGGACCGGGCACCCCGAGCTGCGCGGCGAGTTCGCCGCCATGCAGATCCACAGTCGCCTCGACGAGGTCCGCCAGCGTGGCCGCGGCCATACGGCCCTTGACGGCCGCCGAAATCGCGACGACCGCCGCGATCGGGAACGCGGGCCACCACCAGGCTGCGAGCAGCAGGTACAGGAACGCCCAGGCGCCGAGCCGCGCGGCGGAGCTCAGCGCGTCCTGCGCGGCGCCCAGCTCAGTGCGCGTGCTGTCCGGGACTATGAGCCATAGCCGCGGCCAGATCGCGGACAGGTCCAGGCCGTATGTCTTGCTGACACGGACGTGGCACGCGCGCAGGCGGTCGCCGATCCACGTCGGGCAGTCGGCCTCGATGACGCATATCCGATTCGCCTGGCGGATCGCCTTGTCCAGCGCGGCGGGGGTAGCGGCGGTTTCGGCTCTCTCCTTGGCGTCCTTGGACCGCTTCCGCCGCCAGTCGGCCAGCCAGCGGGCGGGCGGGCGGTGCCCGGGCAGCGTCCACAGTATCTCGACGAGCTTCCCGCCTGCCGTCGCGACGAGGCCCGCGAAGACCGAACCCGCCAGGACCGCGGCGGCGACCAGCACGGCACCGCCCGTCGACTTCAGCGCGGGACTAGCCGCCCAGGCGCTCACCTGCCGGCTCATGTCCGGATAGCTCACCGCGTCACGCTGCCCGAGCACGGCGGCCGCCGTGGCGGCGGCCAGGAACAGGAACCCCGGCAGTGCCAGCAGGGCCGCCCAGCGATCGGCCAGCTTGCCGCCGATCTCGCCAAGGAAGCCGGTCATCGCGGCAGCGGGGCTGGCACAAGCTGGTTGCCGGTGGCCGCGCACACCGGTGGCTGCTGACCAGGGCGCACCCGACCGCGCCCGGCGCACAAGCCACGCGGGCAGGTCCACCATTGCGCCCCGGTGGCGCCCGGGTACGGGGGCAGCGGTGTATAGCGGGTGGTGGTGTACAGCCCCTCACCGTATGCCTGCCGCACCATAGCGTCGATCTCGTCGAGCCCTGCTTCAAGCTGCGGGCTGGCGACGCCGCCCCGGATCGCCTGGAGCACCGCGTCGTAGAGCTCCGCCTTGTTCTGCCGGCGCGCCAGCTCAAGCAGGGTATTGTCGCCGATTTCCGCGCAGAACGCGGCGACCTTCGCGCTGAGAACTGCCGTCACGTAACCCCCCTTTAGGGGCTGAGCGTAGCGCGGTTCGGCCGGCGCGGCCGGGCTCAGCCGCGGAACTGGCGCATGTGCCGCGCCATCACCTGGCGGCGGTAGTACATCACCGACGCCATGCCGCGGCCCTGGGCGGGGCCCTCATGCGCCAGCTCACCGGCGGGCAGCTCCTCGGGATCGACGCCGACGCCGAGCAGGGTGCGGGTCACCGCTTGCGCGGAGTCGAGCAGGTCGTCCAGCGCGCGTGCCAGGTGAGTGCCGGTGACCGCGGTCAGCGCCGGGTCCTCGTGCAGCGCCTCGAGCACGGCGCGCCTGATCACCTCCTTGAGGAACGAGGCCGTGGTGCCGTCGGTGCGCTCGATCGCGAGGTCGACGTCAGCCCGCGTCAGGGCAAGCGGCACGTTCTGGCCGTAGAGCGTCAGCAGGCGCTCCCTGGCGGCCGCGTCGGGCAGGTCGATCTCGACCGCGACATCGACCCGTCCCGGCCGCGCGGCCAGGGCGGGCTCTAGCAGGTCGGCGCGGTTGGTCGTCAGCAAGAACAGCAGGTCGGCGTCGGGCGCCGCGCCGTCCATGGCGTCGAGCAGGTCGAAAAGCACCGGGCTTGACGACGGGCCGAGCGAGCGCTCCTCGGCGACCAGGTCCACGTCTTCGAGCACGACGACGGACGGCGCCAGTGCGCGCGCCATATCGGTCACAGAGCCGACGGCGATCAGCGACCGGCCGGTGAGCACGAGGCGCGTGTAGCCGGTCATCTGGCCGAGCAGGTAGCGCGTGGTGTGCGTCTTGCCGGTGCCGGGCGGGCCGTAAAGCAGCAGCCCGCGCTTGAGATGCTGCCCCGCGGCCAGCAGCGCCTCCCTGTGGCTGGCCACCGCGAGCGCGTGCCGCTCGACCCGGCCGAGCACGGTGTCGGGCAGCACGACGTCCTCCCGGCCGACTCCCGGCGCGGGGGCGAAGGCGAGTTCCACGTTGCCCATCGGGCCGAGCGTCACTTCGAGCAGGTGACCGCGGTAAACGTTGAGCTCGGCGCGAAGCTGGTCGAGGTCGGCGAGCACGCGCTGCGCCTGCGCGACGGGCAGGCCCGCGATCTCGATCTCCAGGCTCTGGTGGTGATCGCTCACCGCCTGGATCATCACCACGTAACGGTCATGTGAGTCGGTGACAAGCAGCAGGGCCAGCTTCAGGCAGCCGAGGGTCGATCCCGGGCCGTTCGGCAGGTCGACGAGCGCGGGCGCGGTCAGCCGCAGCGGCGGCAGCGACTCGCCGGCGACGATCTGCTGCAGCGACAGGCCGCCGAAGTGCGGCGGCATGGTGACACCGCGGACCTCCACGGTCCGTCCTGGCCGCGCCGACCAGGCATCGATGGCGACCTGCAGGTTGACGTGCTCGAACGGCGCCAAGTCGCGGCTCACCACGGAGTGGTCGATGGCGTCGGGCCCGAGAAACTCGCGCGCGAGCACCGACACCTCGTTACCGTCGTTGACAAAGGCACCGGATTGGATCCAGTCGAGGAACCCCCGGAATGCCACCGCGAACTCGCGAACCTGCTCTTCTGGCGCTCGATCCGGCATGCCGCCAGGCTATCCCGGCACGCTCATTTCGCCAGTGGATTAATGCCTACCAACGCTTCGGCGGGCTGAGCCGCTCGCCGATCAGCGCGCCGAAGCGGCCAATGATCTGCAGCTCGTTGACGGGCATGGCGCAGGCGCGGGGATAGTGGGTCGAGAGCATGCCGACCAGGCGGCCATCCCGGGTGGTCAGCGGTGTCGACTGCACGGCGCGGAACCCGGACGCCGCCGCTATGTCACGGTGCGGCGCGAAGCTTGGGTCGGTGGTGACATCAGCGATCACCACCTGCGCGTTCTCGCGGGCTGCCCGGCCGCAGGCTGAGCCGTCGTCGGTCACGACAGCGAAGTAGTGAAGGAATTCCGGGCCGAACCCGCGCTGGGCGGCGATCCTCAGCGCCCCGGTCGCCGGGTCGGCGATCTGGACGTTACCCAGGTCAGCGTGCAGCAGGTCCAGGGCGAACCCCAGGATCTCATCGAGCAGCGCGGGCAGCGCGACCGCCGCTCGCGATTCCCGCAACGCGTCATACAGCAGCCGCGCCGCCCGCGGCTGCGCTCGGTCAAGACGTGCCCACTCAGCGAACTGCTCAGCACGCCGCGCCTCCGCTAGCGCGCCTGTGGCCTGCAGCCGGGCAGCCGAGCTGCGAAACCGCGCCTCGGCCCGTTCCCGCAACTGGTGAAGCTCGCGGTCATGCACGGCACGTGACAGCGACGGGTGTACCTGACCGCGTGGATCATCTCCACTGGCGTCCATGTCACGAGGCTACGAGACTGGCCGCAGCCGGAACGAGGGACCTTTGGCCTTGAATGTAGCGGCCAGTGGAGGGATGCCGCATGCTTGACGCATGCAACCGGCAGAGCAAGGCAAGCCAGACGGGCGCGAGGGCCGCGCCGACCAGGCAGCAGCGCTCGCCGCGGCGCGAGCCAGGAGTGCCGACTACCGGGACCGGGTAGCTGACCAGCGGGATCGCATCGCTAACGCGCGGGAGGTTGCCGCGGACCGGCGTGACCGGATAGCCGATGAGCGGGAAGCGCGGCTGAACGAGCGGGAAGCGCGGCTGAATAAGCAAGACGGCGACGCCGCCCTGCCGTGGCCAGAGCGGCGCCAGCGGGTGCAGGAGGCCCTCGGGCGCTCGGCTGAGCAGGTGGCCAGGAGCACGGCGGCGCTCGGGCGCGATGAGGCGGGCCGGCAGCGAGGCGAGGCAGCCCGGGCGCAGCAGGCCTGGCGTGCGGCCCGCAGCCAGGCTGAGATGAGCGGCGAGCTAACTCGCACGGCACGCGAGAGGGAGCAGCACCTGCGGGAGACGGTGGCACGTTCCCGTGCGGCCGTCGCACGTGCCCAGGCCCTTCGCGACCTGGCCCGCGACACCTTCGCCCAGGCATCCGTCCTCAGGAAGCACACCGCGGGCAGCCACGACAGCCACCGGGCGGATGACCCCCAGCCGGGCTTACCGGCACGCTTTTAGCCGTAGAACCTGACGCCGCCGTGAACGGCGGACCCGGAAACAGCCGTGGATATGAAGGGAGATGAAGCCGAACGGCTGAACGGCTGAAGGACGAAGGATCCGGGGTGAATCGTGCGGCGCTGGGGCAAACGCAGGCAATCGGCGGACCTCGGGGCCGCACCCGACCCGACCGCGGCGACCGGGCCGGCCGGGTACGACGACCCCGACGCGGAGAAGGCCCTGTTCGGCGACTTCGGCGGCGACTGGCTCCAGGGGCAGGTTCTCGACGCGTCCACCAGGCTGCGGTACGAGACCGCGTACCGGCTGCACGTCTCCCCCGCCTTCGCGCGTCGCCGGGTCCGCGTGATCAGGCCGTTCCAGGTCCAGGCGTGGCTCGCCGATCTCAGCGAGCGGTTCGGGCCGGCCACCGTCACCACCGCGTTCCTCATCGTGCAAGGCGTCCTCGACCTCGCGGTCGCGAAGGCCGCCATCGAGAAGAACCCGGCCAGGTCGGTCGCCGTCCGGATGCCCGCCTACCCGGAAACCGGCATCCAGGTATGGGACGACGCGGCCGTCGCCGCGGTGATCGACGCGCACCCTGATGAGCTGCGGCTGGCGCCCGAGCTCGCCGCGTCGTGCGGGCTGCGGGAAGCCGAGCTTTACGGCCTGGCCATCGAGGACTTCGACTTCGAGGAGAAGATCGTGCGGGTCCGCCGCCAGGTCAAGCAGGCCAGGGCTGGCCGTCGCGTCTTCGTCTTCGCGCTACCCGAACACGATCGTGAGCGGATCGTTCCGCTGCCTGACCACAGCGCCAGGCAGGTCAGGCGGCACATCGACCGGTATCCGCCGCGGCCCTGCACGCTGCCCTGGCTGCGGCCGGACGGGGAACCTCACACCTGCAGCCTGTTGCTGCGCTGGCCTGCCGACGGCCAGCACGTCAGGCCGCGCGACTACGCGGCGAAGGTGTGGAAGCCAGCGCTGGCCAAGGCCGGGGTCGTTCCGCGAGCCGACGGGGACGTGCGCCTTGACCAGCTTCGGCACTGCTACGCCAGCGTCCTGCTCGCCGGCGGCGTGTCCATCGGGGAGCTAGCCGACTACCTCGGCGCCGACCCGCCCGCCACCCTTCGCGCATACGCCTATCTGCTCCCGTCCGCGCACGATCACGTCCGTGCCGTCATCGACGAGCGGTTCGCGGCGGACACAAGCAGCCGCGAGGGAAGAAGCGGCCGGTGAGAGCAGCCACGCTTCGTTCCGGATAATGAAAGATCTTTATACCGAACGATGCGCGGCTTCTCCCCCAGCCAAGGCAGACAAGTCAGCGCCGAGCGGGGCTGTCCGGGGCAGTGATGGCGATGCCGGCGAGTCCTGCCAGCACGATGACCGTCAGCAGCAGGTAGGTGATCGTCCCGATCATGCCGACGGTCATCGCCAGAATGGTCACTGGGCTGCCTTCGCTCTCGCCGCCCGCGATGTTCACGGTCGCGTACAGCGCGCCGAACAGCCTGCGCCCGTCAATGAAGCCTGCTCCAGCCGCGTGGCCGAATTCCGCGAAGCCGCCCAGTAGGAGCCAAGCACGACATATGACAGGAACGATTCGCCGGCCAGCAAGATGATGCCGATCATGAGCATGATCCCGAGCGCGGCTCCCGTCCCGCCGTACATGTCCCGCGATGCGCGCGCCCGCCGACACGGGCAGCGCACCAGTCACATTTTCGAAGACGTGGGATACATATGGGGGTTATACCAACCATATGTATCCCACGTCATTGCCGTACACCGGACGGGCGCTAGTATCCGCGGCAGGCCGCTGCCTTTCTCCGGGCCATCTTCGCCTCTAGGAGGCGGTGGCCGTGACGCTCACTGTTGTCCTGCGGCCGTCCTCGTGCTGGGTCGTGCTGGCGTCGGTGAAACCGTGCGCGCGGCAGCGCTCCGCGAATGCGCTGGCCTGCCCGTCTGTCCAGCCGTGACTGGCCAGGCCTGTAGCGCCCGGTCGGGTGAGTCGTTCGAGCGCCACCAGGCGGCCGCCCGGCTTCAGGACCCGCCGGGCCTCGCGCAGGCCTGCGTCCAGGTCGGCCCAGTGGTGCACGCAGGCGATGGACCAGGCGACCGATACCGACGAGTCGGGCAGCGGCAGGGCTTCCGCGCTGCCCTGGAGGTACCGCACCGCGGCAGCGCGGCGCGGGGTAAGCAGGCGGGCCAGCCGCAGCATCACCGGCGCGGGATCGACCCCGATGACCTGCGCGCCGAGCCTTGCCGCACGGCGGGCGGCAGTACCCGGCCCGCAGCCGATATCGGCCACCGCCTCGCCTGGGGCCAGACCGCTGAGGCGCTCGGCCAGGCGGGCGTTGCCGCGGCCGCCCAGCACCATGCTGGCGGCGGCGAGCAAGCCGGACAACCCTGCGAAACCCGGAAAGTCGGCGTGGTGATTCGGGACTGGATGCTGCGCGGTTGTCATGCCCAGACCTTGACAGTTGAACCTGGGTTCAAGTCAAGTGGCTCCGTGCCCGAACTGATGACGATCGGCGAGGTGGCCCGCCTGGCCCATGTCCCGGCCTCCACCATCCGCTACTACGAGCGACGCGGCCTGCTGAACGCCGACGCGCGGCAGTCAGGGCAACGGCGCTACCGCACCCAAACGCTGCGCCGCCTGGTGTTCATCTCCATGATGCAGGACATCGGCCTGTCCCTCGACGAGGTCCAAGGGGTCCTGAACGCTGCCACGGCGGCGGAGTGGAAGTCGATCGCCGGCCTGCGCCTAACGATCCTCGATGAGCAGATCGCGCAGCTTCAACATGCCCGCGGGCTGCTGGCGGCTGCATTGTGGTGCCGGTTCGACCACCCCGCCACCGACTGCACGGTCATGGGCGCCGAGATCGACCGTCGGCTGAGCAGCACAAACAATGCCAGCACAGCGCGAGCACACAGCTAGCACAGCGGCCAGCGCGATCCTTCGGACATCGGGCAAGCCGAACAGCCGAGGAGATCGAAATGAACGGATCCATGCACTACGCCTTCGCCAAGGGTAAGACCGCCGACGCACGGCGCGAAGCCGAGCACGCCCGGATGATCCGGGAAGCCGCGGAGGCCGTGCGGGCGACCGTGCGCAACAGCCGGGGCGACACGGGCACCGCCAGGGACAGTGGGCGGATCGGCGGCCGGGTGCGATCCCTGCTTCGTCCCAAGACCGCGTGACCATAAGCACAAAGGGCTCGTATATCCAGGATCGCCTGCTTATCGCTAACATCCGGTCATGGGAGCGGGCGGGACCGCTGAGCACTGCGGTCTTGTTGTGGGGTTGCTGGGGCCAGTGGAAGTGCGCGCGGCCGGGGGAACGCTCGCCGGGATCGCGCAGCCGATGCTTCGGGTGCTCGTGGCGATGCTGGCGATCGCGCCAGGCCGGGTCGCCTCGGATGAGGCGCTGGTCGACGCGCTGTGGGGCGAGGAGTGGTCCCGGGAACGGGAACGGAACCTGCACACCCACGTGTCGGCGATGCGGCGACTGCTCGCCGCGGCCGAGCCGGACCGCGGCACCTCGCGGCTGATGCGGTCCGGCGGCGGCTACCGGCTGGACGTATCCGGCGTCGAGGTCGACGCCGGCCTGTTCCGGTCGCTGGCCGCCGAAGGCAGGACGGCGGCACGCGGCGGCGATACGACCGCGGCGGCCGCGGCGTTCGCGGCCGCGCTCGCGCTGTGGCGCGGGCCGGCGATGGCCGACGTGACCGGAATCTGCCCCAGGCTGGCCGGCGACGCCGCCAGCCTGGAAGACCTGCGCGCGGCCGTGCTTGAGGACCGGGTGGCGGCCGACCTGACGCTGGGCAGGCATTACGAGGTCGCCGCCGAAGGGCCGGGGCTGGTCGCCGAATTCCCGCTCCGCGAGCGGCTGGCCGGACAGGTGATGGTGGCGCTGTGGCGGGCCGGCCAGCGCGGCGAGGCCCTGTCCGTGTTCGACTCGACGCGGCGGACGCTCGCCGACGAACTCGGCATCGATCCTGGACCTGAACTAGCCCGGCTGCACGCGCGGGTGCTCGCCGACGACCCGTCGCTCGCGCCACCGGAGTCGGCGGCGCAGGGCGCGCAGGGCGCGCAGGCCGCGCCCGTGCAGGCCACGGCCCCGCCGGCGTCGGCTGCGGGCGCTTCCGGCGGCCGGCCGGTGCCGCGTCAGCTTCCAGCGGGCCTGGGGCACTTCACGGGCCGGCAGGCCGAGCTCAAGGCGCTCGATGAGCTGCTCGACCCGGGCGGTTCTGTCACGGTGGCGGCGGTGCGCGGCATGCCGGGGATCGGCAAGACCGCGCTCGCGGTGCACTGGGCGCGCAAGGTGGCCGACCAGTTCCCCGACGGGCAGCTGTACGTGAACTTGCGCGGCTTCGACTCCGAGGGAGCGCCGGTGACCCCGGACGAGGTGACCGGCTGGTTTCTCGCCGCGCTCGGGACGCCGGGCCCGGCGATTCCCGCCGCCCCGCAGGCTCGGGCGGGGTTGTACCGCAGCGTGCTCGCCGACCGGAAGGTGCTGTTGCTGCTCGACAACGCGCGGGACGCGGTACAGGTGCGCCCGCTGCTGGCCGGCGGCCCCGGCTGCCTGGCGCTGGTCACGAGCAGGTCCTCGATGGCCGGCCTGGCGGCCACCGACGGCGCCCGCCTCATCGGACTTGACTCACTTGACGCCGAAGACGCCATCGCGATGCTCGCGGCGAGGCTGGGCCCCGAACGGGTGGCAGGGGAACCCAGCGCCGTCGACAGCCTGATACGGCTGTGCTCCGGGCTGCCGCTGGCCCTGGCGATCACCGCCGCCCGCGCGGCGGAGTCCCCCGGCCAGCCGCTGGCCGCCCTCGTCGCCGAACTCGACCAGGAGTCGGACCGGCTGGACGCGTTCGAGCTGAGCGACGACGACTCGGCTAGCGTGCGCACGGTGCTGTCATGGTCGCTGCTGCACGTCAGCGAGGCCGCGGACAGGATGTTCGCCTTTCTCGGTGTGCATCGCGGGCCCGACATCAGCCTGCCCGCGGCCGCCAGCCTGTCGGGTCTGCCGGCCGCGGCCGCCAGGTCCGCGCTGAAGGAGCTGACCAGCGCGAGCCTGATAACCGAATACCGGCCTGGCAGGTACGTCCTGCACGACCTGGCCCGCGCCTGCGCGGCCGAATACGCGAGCGCGACGTACGGCGCCGATGAGATCCGGGCCGCCATCGGCCGGACCCTCGACCACTACGTGCACACGATGACGGGCAACCCCATCTACGCGCAGATGGCGGCGTTGCGCGACGCGCGGAGCGGGCCGCTGCCTGGTGTCGTCCCTGAACGGCCCGCTGACCCGCCGCAGATGTTCGGCTGGCTCGAGGCCGAGCACTCGGTCCTGCGGCAGGCGATAGAACAGGCCGCGGACGAGGGCTTCGTCACCGCGGCCTGGCAGCTCTACTACCTGTTCGCGCACTCGGCGGCCTGGCAGGGCATGTGGGCGGAGTACGAGGCGGCGGGACAGACCGCGATGTCCGCCGCCGCGCGCGCCGGCGACGACACCGGGCTCGGCTGGATTTACTCCATGCTGGCGACCTTCCACGCCGAATTCGGGCCGGAAGAGGCGGTGCTCACCGAACGCCAGCAGGCCCTGGAGCATTTCGAGCGGGCGGGAAACATCGCCGGACAGGCATTCGCCCACAGGTTCATTTCCGACGCCCTGTGCAAGGGCAGCGTCAAATTCGGCGCGAACCTGACCGATGATCTGCGCGATCCGCGGGTGCGGCGCCGCGCCAGCGAGGGCCTGGCCCACGCCGAGCAGGCAGTCGTCCTGTACCGCCAGCTCGGCAGCCGCGGCGGCGCGATGTGGGGGCTGCTTTACAGCGCCTACCATCTTGCCCGGCTAGGCAACGCCGAGATGGCCGGCGGCGCCTGCAAGCAGGCGCGCACGATCGCGGCGGAGACTGGCGACCCGCACGGGGACGCCTTCGCCTGCTTCATGCTGGGCTTCGCCTGCCAGGCCAGCGGCGACCTTGACGGCGCGATCGCGAACTTCCTCCAGGCGCTGCGCATCGAGCCGGAAGGCGGTCCGGCCTCGCACGGCGCGCGCGCGGAATACCTGGCCGAGCTGGGCGAGACCTACCAGGCCAAGGGCGACACGCAGTCGGCGCGCGGCGCCTGGCGCCAAGCGCTGGCGAGCTACGAGGCGCTGGCCCACCCGGCCGCCGAGCTGATGCGCGCCAGGCTCAGGGACTAGCGGTCTTGTTTGCGGCCGGCTGGCGGAGTGCCGTGGCCTGGCCGGACGATGCCGTGTTCGTAGGCGAAGACCGCGATTTGCACGCGGTCGCGCAGGCCGAGTCTGGCCAGGATGCGGGTGATGTGGCTTTTGATGGTCGCCTCGCTGAGGAAAAGCGCGGCGGCGATCTCAGCGTTCGACAGACCCGCCGCGACCAGTGTGACCACCTCGCGTTCCCGCTCGCTCAGCCCGCCCCCGGCATCGCCGGCCTTGGCACCGGGCGCCGGGCCGCGGCAGAAGTCCTCGATCAGGCGGCGAGTGATGGCGGGGGCGAGCAGTGTCTCGCCCGCGAAGACCGCGCGGATGGCGCCGGTCAGCTGCTCACGGGTGGCGTCCTTGAGCAGGAAGCCGCTGGCCCCGGCCTTCATCGCGTGGTAGACGTACTCGTCGAGGTTGAACGTGGTCAGCATGAGGATCTTTGCCCTGCTGCCGCCGTCGGCGAGCTGGGCGGTTGCCTGGATCCCGTCGAGTCCGGGCATGCGGACGTCCATCAAGATGACGTCCGGGTCCAGCCGCCGCGCCTGTGCCAGTGCCTGGCGGCCGTCGCCGGCCTCGCCGGCGACGCGGAGATCTGGCTCGGCTTCAAGCAGCATCCGCAGGCCCTTCCGGATCAGGTCCTGGTCGTCGGCGATCAGGATGCTGATCATGGCGGCTGGCCGATCGGCAGCCGGGCGCGGACGGCGAACCCGCCGCCGGGTCGCGGCCCGGCTCGCAGGTCACCGCCGAACACCGCGACCCGTTCGCGCATGCCCGCCAGCCCCTGGCCGCCGCTCAGTTCGGGAGGTGCCGGGTTCCCCGCGCCATCGTCGGTGACCTCAATCGTCACCGCGCTGTCCGCGCAGCCGACTGTCACCTGCGCGCGGGCCGGACCCGCGTGCTTGAGCACGTTGGTCAGCGCCTCCTGGACGATGCGGTAAGCGGACACGTTCACGGCCGACGGCAACTCCGCGTGGTCGCCCTCGATGGACAGGCTGACGTCAAGGCCCGCCGCGCGCAGGCTGCCTGCCAGCGCCGGCAGCTCGCTGATGCCCGGCTGCGGTGCGCGTCCGGTCTGCTCGCCTGGCTCGCGGAGCACGCCGAACAGGCGGCGGGTCTCTGCCAGCGCCTGCCGTCCGCTGTGCTCGATTTCCGCCAGGGTCTGCGGGTCCGCCCCGCCCATGGCCCGCGCCCCGGCGGCGTGCAGCACGACCACGCTGAGGTGGTGAGCGACGATGTCATGGAGTTCCCTGGCGATCCGTGCGCGCTCGTCCGCCGCGACCTGCTCGGCCTGGCGCTGCAGCGCAGCGCTCCGCGCGGCAAGCGCGGCGGCCTGCCTGCGGGCGCGGACGAAAACGCCGGCCAGCCAGAATGCCAGGAGCTGCAGCGACGACAGCGCCACGGCCGACGAGCCGTCATGACTCTGCGAGAAGGCCAGCGCCAGATCGCCCTTGTGGCTGATCACGGCCACGACCGGGGCGGTCAGGACCAGCCCGGCGACCGCATGGCGAAAGCTGGCGTGCGCGCCCAGTGAGTAGGCGGCGGCGAACAGCACGAACGTGAACGCCAGGCCACGCAGCGAGTTGTCGGCCAGCAGGAACAGCAGCGTTATGCCAGCCCAGGTCGCCAGCCACATCAGCAGCGGCGCACGGCGGCGCAGCACCAGCGGCATGCCCATGAGCAGGGGCAGCAGCGCCCGCAGCCAGAAAGGCCCGGCGATCGCGGTACTGCCGATCAGGCGGGGCGAACCCCACGCGGCGAGGGCGATCAGCCCGGCCGCGACGATCCCCATCCCGGCATCGGCGATTATGCCCGGGTCACCCCGCGCCGCCAACCACCGAACTGCCTGCATGCCCTCGAAGGTATCCCCTGGCCAGGCCGTGCGCATCAGACGTGGGTCGACCTCGATTCATCCTTGCGATTGAACCGGTCGGTACCCAGGGCCGCAGACAGCCGTGCCGAGAGCGGTGGACAGTGGGCGGCGGTTACACCAAACCGAGCATGAGGAGGAGACCAATGAACGTCGTCGAGGCCAGCGGCCTGGGCAAGCGCTACGGCCGTACCTGGGCGCTGCGCGAGTGCACGCTGGAGATACCCGCCGGGCGCGTGACGGCTCTTGTCGGGCCGAACGGGGCCGGCAAGACCACGCTGCTGAACCTGGCGGTTGGCCTGTCGGCGCCGTCCGCCGGCGCGGTCAGCGTGCTTGGCGGCCGGCGGGCCGGGTCCCCGGCCGCGCTGGACGGGATCGCGTTCGTCGCCCAGGACACGCCGCTGTACAAGAACCTGTCGGTCGCGGACATGATCTACCTGACCCGCAGCCTGAACCGGCGCTTCGACGGGCCCTACGCGAAGGCCCGGCTGGGCGAACTCGGCATCCCGCCCAAGCGGAAGGCGGGAAAGCTGTCCGGCGGCCAGCAGGCGCAACTGGCGCTCACCCTGGCGCTGGCCCGCCGGCCGAAACTGCTGGTGCTAGACGAGCCGGTGGCGATGCTGGATCCGGTCGCCAGGCACGATTTCATGGCCACGGTGCTGGCGGCCGCGACCGGCGACGGGGTCTCTGTGCTGCTGTCCTCGCACGTGCTCACGGAACTCGAGCGGGTGGCCAGCTACCTCATCCTGCTTTCCCAGGGCCGGGTGCGACTGGCCGGGAAGGTCGACGCCCTGCTCGCCACCCACGGCCAGCCAAGCATGGAAGAACTCGCCATGGCCTACCTGCGCGAGAACCTGTCGGAGGTGACGCGGTGAGCGCGCTAACCGTGCCCGCCCGCCCGGACGGAGACGAAGCCGTCCCGCGGCCGCTGCCGTGGCGGCGGATGGCCGGGGTCACGTGGCGGCAGCACCGCTTCGCGCTGGCCGGCGTGGCCGTCCTGCTGGGCGTCCTGGCGGTGTACGAGTGGCTCACTGGCGAATCGCTGTATCACGCCTGGGTCGCCGCGACTGCCTGCCATCCCGCGGGCTCTGCTACCTGTCAAGACCTGGTCCGGGCTTTCCCTGAGAACTTCTTGACGCTCGGCAGCCTGCTGCAAGTGGTGCCCCCGCTGATCGGGGCGTTCATCGGGGCGCCGGTGCTGGCCCGGGAGCTTGAGACTGGCACCTTCCGGTACGCGTGGACCCAGGGCATGCGCCGATGGCGCTGGGCGCTCGCCAAGCTGGTTCTGCTCGCGGCCGCGCTGGCCGCCGCCACTGGCGGGTTCGGCCTGCTGGTGTCCTGGCATTTTCAGCCGTACTTTGGCACGGGAAACCAGGCCCTAGGCCTGCCGCAGTTGTCCCCGTTCGATAGCGACGTGTTCAGCCTGCGTGGGGTGGCGCTTCCCGCCTGGACGCTGGCCGCCTTCGCGATCGGCGTCTTGGCCGGCATGCTCATCCGCCGGGTCCTCCCCGCGGTCGTCGCCGCACTGGCCGCCTACGCGGGGCTAGCCTTCGCAGCCGGCCTGTACCTTCGGCCGCACTACCTGACGCCGCTGGTCACCCGCGACACGAACGTGCCCGGCACCGCGTGGATCATCAGCCAGTGGTGGACCAAGGACGGCAAGTTCGCCTTCGGATTCCCCCCATTCAATCTCCTGAACCAGTTCTGCTCTGCCCCACCAGGGCCATCGGGGAAGGGCGGCGGCGGGCTTTCGTTTACGCAGTGCCTCGCTCCGCACGGCTACACGCAGTGGACCAGTTACCAGCCGGCCAGCCGGTTCTGGCCATTCCAGCTGATCGAGGGCGGCTGGCTGCTCGCGCTGTCAGTGCTGCTCATCGCCGCGACCATCTGGCTGGTTCAGCGCCGCGCCGCCTAGACTTTGTGCCGCTACGTGGGATTATGGCGATATGAGGGCCATAATCCCCGGCATCGCCGCCACGCTCGCGATCGTCCCATCCGCCATCGTCGGACTTTCTGGCCCAGCACAGGCATTAACTCACGCCGCGCCAAGCTTGTCTGTCTCCGTTCGCATGGCGCCGGCGGCGGTTACCTGCCTTCCGGGGCCGAACAAGTTCGACCGCACCCAGGTGTGCTTCAAGGTGAAGGCCGCGGTCGTTTTCCTGGAAAACAGGACGCCTGTCGGCACCGCTTTCTTCACCGTCACCCACTACCTCCACCTGGACGCCCGCGGTCGCGACTATAAAGAGCAGGTCAGCATCGGCAGCGTCCGGCGGGTCGGCAACGCCGGAGGCGTCATGATCGCCCTAGCCGACGGCTGCGGGCCCACGTGCACGCCGGTGGGAAACAACTTCCCCGTCGGCGCGGCGCTGCGCTCGGGACTGCACGGGACCCTCACGTTCCGCGATTCGGTCGGCGCCGGGCACGTGCAGTCCCTGCGCAACAACTACACCTGGCTCGCGAACAAGGCTGGCTTCCCGCCGGCCAGCGACAGCTATTCCACCCCGCTCTTCTACCGCTGCGACGACAACATCAGGAACTTCCCCGCGGGCTGCGTTTTCCCCAAGGCCACGCCGGTGCTGACGTCAATGCTGTCCCTCACCAACATCGCCGCCAACATCCGCCGGATCCAAAGTGGCGGCGGGCACTACGGCAGGATCGGCAGCGGGCACCCGTTGCACCGCATCACCGACGCGGCACAGCAACGCAGGAACAACGCCTTCCTGTGCCCGCGCAGCCGGCCGCGGCCGCCCGGAAAACAATGCGACGAGTACCCCTTCGCCAGCACCAGCGAAGGCGGCAACAATGTGCCGGCGGACAGCCGCGGGTGGGCCTGGGTGCCGGCCGCCGAGCAGCAGAGCCAGGGCGGACGGATCAGCGCCTTCTATAACGCCAACCGGGTTTTGAACGGAGACGCCTTCTGGGTGCTCGTCTAACCTCGTCCCCCGTCAACAAAAGGTGCCAATTTCCAATACCGGGCTGTACCTTATATCCGTGGAGCCGTTAACCAGCGACGACCCCGTCGAAGTCGCCGGATACCGGCTTCGTGCCCGGCTTGGTTCCGGCGGAATGGGACGCGTCTATCTCGCGTTCACCCCGGCCGGCCACGCAGTCGCGCTCAAAGTCGTCCGGCCGGACCTCGGCGACGACGTCGACTTCCGCCGCAGGTTCCGGCAGGAGGCTGACGCGGCGCGCCGAGTGCACGGGGTGTACACGGCGCAGGTCCTCGACGCCGATCCCGACGCTGTCCCGCCATGGCTCGTGACGGCGTACGTGCCCGGGCCGTCGTTGCACGAGGCGGTGACCGCGCACGGCCCGATGCCAGAGCAGACCGTGTTCGTCCTGCTGGCAGGTGTGGCGGAGGCGCTCGCCGCCATCCACGCGGCCGGCATCGTGCACCGCGACCTCAAGCCGTCCAACGTGCTGCTGGCCCCCGACGGGCCGCGGGTGATCGACTTCGGCATCGCGCGCGCGGCCGACGCGACCACGCTCACCCGCACTGGGGTGCGCATCGGATCCCCGCAATTCATGGCCCCAGAGCAGGTCAGCGGCGTGCACACGTCGGCGGCGATCGACGTGTTCGCGCTCGGCGCGCTCGGCGCGTTCGCCGCGCTTGGCAGGCCGCCGTGGGGCGAGGGCGATGAGATCGCCGTGCTGTACCGCGTCATCCACACAGACGCCGACCTGTCCGGCTGCCCGGAGCGGTTGCGCGAGCTGCTGCGGCGTTGCCTGGTGAAAGACCCCGCCGGGCGCCCGGCGCCCGCGGAGATCATCGCCTACTGCCGGACCCACACTGCCGGGCAGACCGGGGAGATCGCCCAGCCCTGGCTGCCGCCGGCGATCATCGCGGCGCTCGCCCAGCACGTCGCGCCCCCGGCTCTGCTAGCCCGGGGGACGACCCCCGGAGCCCCCGTTCGGGGGGCCGGCCCCCCGACCCCCCCGAAACCCCCGATCGCATCGCCCCCGGCCACGATCACGTCGACCGAGCCGATTCCGGGCAACGGCGTCTTCCCCGGTGAGGACCCGCTGCTTGCGGGCGGGCCCTTTGCCGCGGGCAGGCGTGCCCGCTCCCCCGTGATCCTCGGCGGCGGCCTGGCCGCCGTCGGGGCGGCGGCGCTGCTGACAGCGGGACTGCTCGCGCTGCACGGCCACGGCGGCACCACCCCGCCACCGCGAAGCACAGGCACAAGCACAGGCACAAGCACAAGCAGCCTGGCCGCACTCGGCGTGCGAACGCAGAAACCGTCGTCGCGCCCCCCGAGCCCGTCGCCCCGCCCCAAGCCGACACCCGCGCTTGACCCGTGCCTCGTCGGCACGTGGACGGACGTCGCCGACGACCTGATCGGCACGATCGACACCCACACGGTCCAGTACACCGGTCACGGCGGGTACCTGATCGTGCGGGCGGACGGCAGTGGCTTCGAGGCCTTCGGCCCCGAGACCATGTCGACGACGTACAACGGCAACAAGTGGACGGACGTGCTGGCGGGCTCGGTGACGATGCACATCGACACCAGCGGCGGAGCCATGCTGTTCAGCCAGGTCGTGCCGTCGAAGAACGCTACCCAGACCCTGTACGAGAACGGTGTCTTCAACATCAGCGAGCCGTCGACGCTTGAACCAGGACCGCAGCGCTATACCTGCTCCGCCAATACGCTGCGCATATTTAGCGCCGACGGCTCGGGGGTGTTCGTCCGAAAGCCGCCGGCCCATAAGGCGACCACGCCGAAGGGAAGCTAGCGTCTAAACGGGGCGCTTGGCAGAAGGCACCGCTCGTTCGGGAGAAAAAAGAGAATTTGATCTTCGCCCGCGCGTCCAGCGGAATGAAACGGGCGGTGCTGGGTAGCTGGCGGCGGTGGCTAGAGCGAGATCGGTAGGCGGGTACGCTATCCCGGGAGTCGTATGGTTCTTCATATGGCTCGTAGTGGTCATCCTCGTCATCATCCTGCTGGCGTTCATCGTCCATAAGGCAGGCGGCGGAGTGATGAACCTGCGGCTCGGGCACTTCGTCCTTAACGTCGGCTTCACCTGATCGGTCGCGCTGGCGGTCCCGGCGGCCACGGCAGCCCGGCATAAACCGGGCGGTGCTGGGTAGCTGACGGCGGTGGCAAGAGCGAGATCGGTAGCCGGGACCACCCTCCCCGGAATCGTGTGGTTCTTCATATGGCTGGTGGTAGCCATCCTCGTCATCATCCTGCTGGCGTTCATCGTGCACTGGGCCGGCGGCGGAGCGCTGAACCTGCGGCTCGGCCATTTCGTCTTGGACGTCGGTGTTACCTGACGCCCAAATTTTGCCGAGTGTTAAATCAAACGGGTATAGCCTCTGAAGGCAGAAGCAGCGTAGCCGGGGTGGCGACGACGTTCTTCTTTGTGATGCCGCGTACCCGTATCCGCTGCGCAGACAGGGGACACGGGGTGGAACATGCGATATTCACGTTTGCATATACTCGGCGCGGTCGCGGCGGTGCTGGCGATGGCGGCAACAGGCACAGTTGTTGCGCATCTTGTTGCCGGGGGAAATTCACTCGCGGGGCAAAACCATAAACCTGGTACCGGTGCTAGCGCATCGCCCCGGCCAGCGACATTAACCCCGGGACTCTCGCCATCATCTGCCGCATCTACCGGGCAACATACGCCCGGGCGTGCGAGCGGTACGCCTAGCGGCGGTCGAACCACGGGGCCAAGCCCGACTGGCAACTCGCCCGGCGCCGGCTCGCCGTCACAGTCGCCGTCACCGGGGCCGTCCAATACTTCCTCCTCGCCTCATGCGTCCCCTTCGGCCTCACCTTCGGCGTCGCCCTCCTGGTCGCCTTCCGCATCGCCGACACCGTCACCGACACTGTCGCCGTCACGAAAGCCTTCACCTTCTCCGAGGCCCTCACCTTCCCCCTCCCCCACGCACGTGCCCTCGCAGTCGGATCTTGAGGCCGCGCTGCTGTCGGCGGCACAGGTGGGCCCGAACTTTACCCAGCAGCCGGAGGGATCAGGGATCGGCGAGAACTCGCTGAGCAACGCCTGTCCGGCGGTCGGCGCCGGGGCCAGCCCGAGCGAGATGGCGATCCGGGCGTTCGTCGCCAACCCGAACTCCACGAACATCACGGACGTCACCGAGGAACTGCTGCAGTACACGGTCGGCCAAGCCGAGCAGCAACTGAACCAGTTCGCGCAGGTAGCGCAGGCGTGCCCGGAATTCACCGTGACACTCCCCACGTCGTCGCTAGGCACCCTGACGATTCAGATCGGCATCGCGGACGAGGCCTTCGCGACCATCGGGGACCAGACCGCGGCGCTTCGCGTCACCGCGGACGTGACCAACTACGGCGTGATCGTCACCGGAGACATCGTCGCGGTGCGGCACGGCGGAACCGTGATCCTCGTGGTGAACGTCGCCCTGCAGGTCGACAGCAACCTGACAAGCGCGGTGACCAAGGCGGCGTTCAGTAACGTGGCCGCGCGATGGTAGCTGTGCCAGAGGTCCCCGCGCAGGAGAGCGCCGAGCTCGCTCACATGCGGAAGGGACTGCACGCGCGGGCCCTGTGGTTCATCCGCACGGAACGGCTGCGCGAACTGCAACCCTCGGCCTTCCTGTCCGCGATGTGCGCGGCAGCCATCGCCCCGGTGGTCGCCACCGCCGCGGGAATGACCGACCTGACCGGGCTCGCGGGCATGAACGTGCTGGCCGCGGTGGGCGGCGGCGTGTTCAGCACGATCGCCTACGACGCGCTGAGCAACCTCCGCAAGCGCGACGGACGCCGCGAGCCCGCCCAAGCCGAGGTCGAGGCCGAGATCAGGGCGCTGCTCGAAAAACGCCTGGCGGCGGGCGGCGACACGCAGTCCCTGAGCGCCGCGATCTTCGCGCTGTTGCGGAAGGTAGACGCGGGCAAGGTCATCGCGGAGGCGGCTGGGGAGTCCGACACCAGGACGGCGGTGTTCGATCTGGTCGCGGCGGTCAACCGGCTCGGCGATGACTACGCCGACGGCAGGTTCCTGCTCGACGAGGTGGCGCTGCGCCTGGCGGATATCCGCGCTGACATCCGCGGGCTCTTCATGGAGACGGCCCACCAGACTGCCTACGAGCGCATGATCTTGCAGGTCGTGACCGGCATATGGATTCGGCTGGGCATCATCGCGGGCGATCCTCGGGACGCCTGGGATGTCGCGACCCCCGGCGTGACGGGCCCGCCATATCTAGGTCTCATGCCATTCAAGGAGGAGAACGCGGCGGTCTTCTACGGCCGCAAGGCGATGGTGGACAAGCTGGTGGAGGAGGTGGCCGGCCGGCTGGAACGCGGCGGACTCATCGTGGTCACCGGTGCGTCAGGGACGGGGAAGTCGTCGCTGCTGCGCGCGGGTCTGCTGCCGATGCTTGGGGCGAGCGACCGGCTGCCGGGGTCGGAGCACTGGATTCGCGAGGTCATCACCCCGGGCGACGATCCGCTTGGCGAACTGGCCGCATTCCTCGCGGGGCTCGCTCGCGGCGGGCATAGCTGGTCGCAGTTCGACGATGATCTGATGGCGAGACCGGACAAGGCGCACCTGACCTTCCGCCAGGCGCTGATCAGCCGCGACCTGATACCAGGCCGCCCCCGGATGACGGTCCGGCAGGACGGCACCAGGCTCTTGCTGATCGTGGATCAGTTCGAGGAGGTCTTCGCGCTGGGCGAGGGGGCGGACGCGGACGCCAGGCGACGGGCGTTCATCACGGCGCTGCGCTCGGCCGCCAGCGTGCACGGCCGTGACGGCCCCGCCGCCATGGTGATCATCGCAGTGCGCACCGATTACCTCGACGCGTGCCTGCGCGACGCCGATCTCGTGGCGGTCAACGAGCGGCTGTTCCCCGTCGGCCAGATGACCGACAGCGAACTAAGGCTCACGATCACTGGCCCCGCTGAGGCCGCGCGGCTACGGATCGACGACGGGCTCGTCGGCGTCATCCTCGACGATGTGCGCGCTGTCGGCCAGGACACGATGGCGGGAGTATTGCCGCTGCTCTCCGTCGCGATGCGCAAGACGTGGCAGCTACGTGACCAGAACCGCAACGCGCTGACCAGCTTTGGATACGAACGGTCAGGCGGAGTCAGGCGTGCCGTCGAAGAGGCCGCCGAGCGGGTCTACGCGACGCTGCAGGTGCGTGACCAGGAGCTTGCCCGTGGCATCTTCTGTCAGCTGACCCTCATCAGCCACGATCACAAGGTCAGCCGCCGTCCGGTGCGACGGCAGGAGATCTGCGACCGGCTCCCCGATGCCGGGCGGCCGGCGATCGACGCGATCCTGGACAAGTTCGCCGCCGAGCGGCTCATCACGCTCGACGAAAACAAGGCTCAGCTCACCCATGACATCTTGCTGACGGCGTGGCCGCGGCTGAAGGAATGGCTCGACGAAGACCGCGCCGACCTGATGCTGCTCGCGAAGCTCGAGGACGACGCGGCGCAATGGCGCGCGCTTGGGAAAGACGACGCCTTCCTCTACCGCGGCCTGCGGCTTGCCGCGCTGCAGGAGTTCCACGACAGGGCGGCGCGCGAGTCCCGGTACAAGTTCCCCGCGGATCAGGGCGACTTCCTTGACGCGAGCACGCGCGCCGCCACCCGGCGCAGCAGGACATGGCGGGCGGTCGCGGTGGCCGGAGTCGTTCTTCTCGTCTTGGCGGTGACCGGACTGACAATCGCGGTCAGGGCGGCCGATAACGCTGCCCAGCAGCGTGATCTGGCGATGTCCGGCCAGCTCGCGGCCCTGTCCGAGGGCCAGGATCAAGACAATCCGGTCCTCGCGGCCCAACTAGCCGCGGCGGCCTGGCAGGCCGCGCAGACTGATCAGGCCCGGGAGAGCTTGCTCGCCGTGCTGGCTCAGCCCGTACGCGCCGTCTTCACTTCGGGCGGACCTGCCAACTGGGCGGTGTTCAGCCCCCGCGGCGCCGTGCTGGCGACCGCCGGAAAGAGCGTCCGGCTGTGGAATGTGGCTACCGGCCGCGCGATCGGTGCTCCGCTGCCGGTGCCCGGCGGGGCGAACCGCGCGGCGTTCAGTCCGGACGGGCGGTCGCTGGCGTCCGCGGACCGGGACGGCACGGTGCGGGTGTGGGACGTGACGACTCGCCGTGAGCTCGGCGCGCCGCTGGTCGCCAGCGTTGGGAGCGGCGTGAACGCGGTCGCGTTCAGCCCGCGTGGCGGGGGTGGCGGGCTGCTCGCCACCGCGGACGGGGACGGCACAGCGCGGCTGTGGGACGTGGCGACCGGCCGCCAGGTCGGCGCGCCCCTCGTCATCAGCGCCGCCGCCACGACAGGAGACCAGGTGACGGACGTGGCTTTCAGCCCGGACGGCAAGGTCCTGGCCACGGCCAGCCTGGACGGCGCCGCGCGGTTGTGGGATGTCGCGACTCATCGCCAGATCGGCTTGGCGATGAACTGCGGCGATACGCCGTCCTTTCTCGGCGAGATGCGCGTTGTCCTGTTCAGCCCGGACGGCGCCACGCTGGCGACCGGGTGCGGTGACGGCTTCGTCCGGCTGTGGAGCGTCTCGGACCAGCGCCAGCTCGGCCCGGAAATCCCTGGCGCCGAAGGCGTCGGTGACGTCGCCTTCAGCCCGGACGGCTCGCTGCTCGCCGTCGGAGAAAATGCGGGCGCCATCCGGTTGCTGAATATCGCGACTCGCGTTCAGATTACGAGCGTCCCCGCGCTGGCGTCCGGGGACGTGCGGTCCGTCTCGTTCAGCCCCGACGGCACGACGCTCGCCAGCGTCAGCTTCGACGGCACGACCAGGCTGTGGAACATGTCGCTCTTCCACAATCTCGGGTGGTCCGCCGATCTCGGAGGCTTCTCAGTCGCCGCGTTCAGCCCGGACGGACGATCGCTGGCCACCGCCGGACTCGACGGCGTGGTCCGCTTGTGGGATCTGGCGTCCGGCCGGCAAGAGCGGTTGCCAAGCGCCATCAGGGAAAGCGGCGTGTCGGCGATGGCGTTCAGCCCGGACGGGCGATCGCTGGCGACCGCCGGGGTTGACGGCATGGTCCGCGTGTGGGATCTGGCCTCCGGCCGGCTGTCCGGCCGGGCGATAGCGGTGAGCCACAGCGCTGTCGTTTCGGCGGTGGCCTTCAGTCCGGACGGGCTGACGCTCGCCACCGCGGCTGGATACACCGTCCGGGTGTGGAAAGTGGCGACCGGCCGGCAGTCCGGGACGCCGATCTCGCTGAGCGCTCAGGTCACCGCGCTGGAGTTCAGCCCACGCGGCACGATTGTGGCCACCGTGACCCTCGACCAGTCCGCTCGCCTCTGGGACGTCGCCACACGCCGCCAGGTCGCCGCGCTGGGAACGCTGCACGGCGTGTACGCGGTGACGTTCAGCCCCGACGGCGGCACGCTGGCGACCGCGCAGTCGGACGGCACCGCCCGCCTGTGGGACATGGCTACGGGCCGCGAGGTGGGTGCGCCGATGATCGCCACGCTCATGAACCACGTAGAAGGGGTCGCGTTCAACCGTGCCGGGACCCTGCTCGCCACCGCCGGCCAGGACGGCTCCCTCCGGCTGTGGGACGTGGCGACCCGCCACGAGATCGGGCCGGCCATGCAGGCCGGCGGCAATGTTTCAGGCGTGCAGAGCGTGGCGTTCAGCGCGAACGGCGCGACCCTCGCAGCCGTCGGCCCCCGTGAAGTGGCGTCGCTGTGGGACGTGACCTTCCCCCGTGACCTGCTCGGCGCGGTGTGCGCGCTCGCCGGCCAGCCCCTGACGCGGCAGGAATGGAGCACTTACCTCCAATCGGCCCCCTACGTCAGCGCCTGCCCGTGACAGTCGCGCCGAGCTGGGGACGATTCAATTTTAAAACAATCACTATCCGGAACGGTGCGGGCCGACTCCCTCAGGCCCGCAGTCTTGCTGTTCGGGGCGAAGATAGTCGGGTGGACTCTTCTGGGGACAAACAGAACTCGCCGCCGGACGACACACGCTGAAACTCCGGCTTTACTTTCATGCGGGCGCGGACTTCTGGCCACGGCAGCCGCGGAAGCGTCCGCCTGCCACAATGCCGCCCTGGCGGTCCCCGGCTCACTTCATGATCGCGAAAACTATTCGTTGCTATGGGTCAATGCCACTTAGCTTGCTAGGCCTGGCTTCGTCGGCGGCAGTTCCTGGGCGCCACGGGGTTCACCGGATGCGACTGCCGGTGCCGGAGGGACGGCTGAGCTCGGTGCCGAGTGCCGCTGCCT
>Ga0126381_100000199_pt1 | contig 66773 bp, 60 predicted proteins | sample PanSoiMetPlot_28_FD_96465 | JGI IMG/M metagenome (GOLD analysis project Ga0126381, IMG submission 96465) | Tropical forest soil microbial communities from Panama - MetaG Plot_28 | ecosystem: Environmental > Terrestrial > Soil > Tropical forest > Bulk soil | place: Panama | collected 2016-02-17 | reverse complement strand
GTTGAAGCTGTTGGCGTCGACGTCGAACGCGCGCAGCTGGTTGACCCGCCCGGAACTGCTCAGGATCGGTGTCGTGTTGGGCTGGTTGACGTTGTAGTCGTAGGTACCGTCCACCAGACCGTGGATATGGACCCCCAAATTGTCAGCCAGATTTTTGCGCGTGTCGGCCAACTGTTGTTCCACGACCGCCACGTGTTCGCCAATCGTTTTGGGAGGGGTGTCGGCGCTGGCCGGCGGCTTCACCACGATCGCCTGCTGGATCTGCTTGACCTCCCCGGCGGTCTGCGCGCTCTGTTGGCGCACATTGCTAACTTCGCCCTGCAATTCGTCGATCGAGCGGCCCGCTGGCACGGGCGCCGTAGTCGTGACCGTGGTGACGCTCCGGTGGTGGCGGCGGCTGCGCCGCGCCAGCAAGCTTGAGTCTGGCGGTTCCGCCATGCTGACGCTCGCCACAAACACAGCCACAATCGCGACCACTCCCGATCCTGCTTTAAGCGCTGTTGCGCCACTTGTTCCCTGCCTCATCACAACACTACCTCCGCAAAGCCTGGTCCGGACGTCTTCTTTACGCAGGCGCGCCGAAGCGTTTGCGCAACTCGAGGTTGACTTCGAGCACATTGATCATCTGCTCGCCGACCAATCCACCCAACGGTGCAAAGGCCTTTTCGTGAAGGATGCCGTCGATCTCCTGACGGACCTTGGCCGGATTCTGCTTGGTGTCCTGCGCCCATTTCGATGCAACCCGGTCCAACTGATACTCCGCATTCTCCAGCGTGATATGCGGATCCAGCCCCGAACCTGAGGTGGTCACCAGGTCGCCCGGTACATCCTGCAGGTCCGCGCTGGCGTGCTCCTGGCGCCACATGTCAAAGAAGTTCGACTGAATGTCGGTGCCTTCCTTGACCGGCTGGATCGAGGTCACACTCTTGCCGTTTTTGGTCTCGGTTACCGCCGAGGGGAATCGTCCCGGGTTATCCTTCGAGAAATTTTCAAAGAAGACCACCGCTAGATCGGCGGCCTTCGGTTGCGGCGTGCCCGGATTGTTCTTGACCCAATTGCTCACCACGTCGGCGTGGCTTTTCGCCCAGGCGTCAACATAAGACGCGTGCGTCGGGTCGGCGTTGACCCATGCTGTCGCCACGGCATTATGCAGGTCGGCCCACTGCGCCACGATATGCGGCTGGCCGCCGAACTGGTCCTGCTGGAACCACGCTTCGATATCGGGCCCCACGAGCTGACCAGCCTTGGGTCCGCTCTTGTACTTGACCATTGGCCCCAGCGCCGTAGCTACACGATTGCGCAGCATGTAATTGGACGCCGACAGAGTCGAAGACGCTGAGGCCGAAGCATCGTAGGAAGCTGCCGACGGACGCGGCTGAAAGTATTCATCCTTGGTAAAGGGCTGCGCGACGAGGAGAGAGCCTACCTCCTTGCCGTCGGGTCCCTGCACAACGCTGCCGTTGGCCTGGAACGGGAAAACCGTCTGTCCGATCGCCCACAGTATCGCAGGGTAGATCAGGCAGCAGATGACAATAGTAAAAAACAACAACCACAAACTCTTGGAAATATACTGTCCCACGTTAGTAACTCCGTTGCTGGACCACGTTCAGGCAGCCAAATGCAAACCGACCATCATGAGGTCAATCAACTTGATCCCGATAAAGGGCAAAATCACGCCTCCCAAGCCCCAGATGGTGAGGTTCTTGCGTAGCAGTGCGTCGGCGCCGAGGGGACGATACTCCACCCCTTTGAGGGCAACAGGAATGAGCGCCGGAATTATCAAAGCGTTGAATATAACCGCCGACAAAATAGCCGATGTCGGCGAATGCAGATGCATAACATCCATGCCTTTGAGCCATGGCAGCGTGCCGGCAAACAGCGCCGGGACGATTGCAAAGTACTTTGCAACGTCGTTGGCGACCGAAAACGTGGTCAGCGAGCCCCGGGTCATCAGCAACTGCTTGCCGATTTCCACCACCTCGATCAGCTTGGTCGGATTGCTGTCTAGGTCCACCATGTTGCCGGCTTCCTTGGCCGCCTGGGTTCCGGAGTTCATCGCCAGACCCACGTCGGCCTGGGCCAGCGCCGGCGCGTCGTTGGTGCCGTCGCCGACCATCGCGACCAGCTTGACCTCTTCCTGCTCCTTGCGGATATAGGCAAGCTTTGATTCTGGGGTGCATTCCGCGACGAAATCGTCAACGCCAGCCTGCCTGGCTATGGTCGCGGCGGTAAGCGGATTGTCGCCGGTGATCATCACTGTCCGCACACCGGCCTTGCGCAGACGATCCAGCCGCTCCTTGGTGCCGGTCTTGAGAATGTCTTCCAGCACAACAATGCCGGCTATCTTTGTGCCCTCGGCGACCACCAGCGGAGTCGCCCCTTTGCTTGAGATCTCGTCCACTCGGCTCTTCAGCTCGGGAGGAATCACACCGTTCTGTCGCTCGACAAACCGGGTTACCGCGTCGGGCGCGCCTTTGCGTACCGAGACACCAGAGGGCAAATCCACCCCGCTCATGCGTGTTTGCGCGCTGAACGGAATGAACTGGGCCTCGCCAATCGAGGCCAGAGTCGGGCCATGCGCACCCTGGCTGTCGTAGAGGCGGACGATGCTCTTACCTTCGGGCGTTTCATCGGCGGCCGAGGACAGGGCCGCCAGCCTTCCCAGTTCTTCGCTGGTGTAATTACCCAATGGTACGAATTCGGTTGCGCGGCGATTACCCACTGTGATGGTGCCGGTCTTGTCCAGCAGTACTTCGTCGATATCTCCGGCAGTTTCCACCGCGCGGCCGCTTTTGGCGAGGATGTTCGCCTGCAGCGCCCGGTCCATTCCGGCAATACCGATGGCGGCCAACAAGGCGCCAATCGTGGTAGGAATCAGGCACACCAGCAGCGCCACCAGCGTGGGCACGTCCGTGCCGAGACTGTGCAAGGGCGTCGTGGTTCCGACGTAGCCCATCATGTATTGTTCGGCGTTATAAGCCAGCGGCCATAGCGGCACGACTACAATCAAAAAGATGACCGTGAAAGCGGAAAGGACCAGGGTCAGCGCGATCTCATTGGGAGTGCGCTGGCGCACAGCACCTTCCACCAAAGCGATCATCCGATCGAGGAAAGATTCTCCGGGTGCTGCGGTGATACGGACCACGATGCGGTCGGACAGGACCCTCGTTCCGCCGGTCACACCGGAACGATCGCCGCCGGCCTCGCGGATCACGGGCGCCGATTCACCGGTAATCGCGGCTTCGTCCACCGATGCAATTCCCTCAACGATCTCGCCGTCGCTGGGGATGATCTGCCCGGCCGTTACCACGACGCGATCGCCCGGCCGCAGTGCACTTGATGCCACTTCTTCGACCGTGTCCCTGCCGCGCAGTCGATACGCGGGAGTATCAACGCGCGTCTTGCGCAGCGATTCGGCCTGTGCTTTGCCCCGCGCCTCCGCAAGCGCGGTGGCGAAGTTCGCAAACAGTACAGTCAGGAACAGCCACACGTCGAGTGCGATGAAGTAAGTAATGGGCACCTGACTGGAGGAGTGACCCAAGGCGGCCTGAATAACAAAAAGCAGCGTAAGAAAGGCGCCTACCTCGACCACGAACATGACCGGGTTGGCCCACTGGATGTCCGGCCGCAGCATGACAAAGGCCTGTTTCAGAGCTGGTTTAACAACCTCTGGCGCAAACAAGGCCAGACGGCGGACGCGCCGCGGCGGAGGAACTATCGGTGCCCCGGAGGAAACATTTCGAACGTCTGCGACATCCGCGGTTTTCATTTTTTTATATCCCTAAAGGTCCGCTGTTCGTTGTGTCCCAACATCATCCGCCAAACGGGATTGGCCCAAGATGCTCGGCCAGCGGTCCCAGGGCAGCCACCGGCAGGAAGAGCAGGCCAGCGACGATAATGATGGTGCCGAAGAGCAAACAGCCGAAGGTAAAGGTGTCGTCGCGCAGAGTGCCTAGCCCAAATGGAGTTTGCTTTTTGTATCCGAGCGCTGCCGCCATCGCCATGGGCGCGATAATTGGCAGATAACGGGAAAAGATCATCACCAGGCCCGAAGCGATATCCCAAGCCTTTGCCTCCGGTGCCGGATTAGGATTGTTATAGAATCCGTAGGTCACTCCTAATCCATCGAAGGCCGAGCCGTTGTTGGCCGAGGACGAGGAGAACTGGTAGACGATCTGCGACAAACCGTGCGCGCCGGGATTGCTTTCAGCCTTCACACCCCAGTCGGTTGCGGCAAACAGCCCGCTCGGTGCGAGCACCATCAGCGGGTGCACCAGCAATGCAATTACGGCGAGCTTCATTTCCCGCGCGCCGATTTTCCGACCCAGGTATTCGGGCGTACGGCCCACCATCATCCCGGCAAGGAAAATTCCAACGATCAGGAAAATCAACAGGTTGATCATCCCGACGCCTTTTCCGCCATAAATGCAGTTGATCCACATACCGACCATCGGCGATAGCGCAGCGATCGGGTTAAGGCTGTCATGCTCGCAATTGACTGCACCGCAGGTCACATCAACCGTGATGGCGGCGAAGGCAGCGCCGGCTGACGTTCCGAAACGCAGCTCCTTGCCTTCAAGATTGCCGAGGTGTTGGTCCACCGGCAGCCCGGCAACCGCGGGCATTGGCACCGGCATTTTTCCGCCCTTGGTCATCGCGCTGGGTATCTGAAATGTCTGGCTGGTCGGATGCGCTGTCAGTCCAGGATTGGGTTTCAAAGTGTCATAATAAATTGTCCACACGATGGTGCCGATCATCATCACCATCATTACTGAGAAAATTACCCATGCGTGTTTCATCTTCTTCAGCATTCGTCCGTACATCAGGACCAGACAGAACGGGAAGAACATCATGCCAAAACAAGTTAAAAAGTTGGTCCACGCGGTGGGATTCTCAAACGGAACGGCCGAATTCATGCCGTAAAAGCCACCACCATTGGTCCCGAGCATTTTTATGGGAATCACAGAAGCGACGGGACCAACCACGAGCGTCTGCTGCTTGGGCTGACCGTTGTCCGCAGTGCCCATCGCGGCCGGCTCAAGGGTGGTTACAGGATGAGTGCTGGCGTAAGTCATCGGCATACCCTGCTGCATGAAAAGGATCCCTAACACCAGCGCAACCGGAACAAACATGTACATGACCACGCGCCACATATCGACGAAGAAGTTGCCCAGATGCTTCTCCGCACGAAAGGCGCGGATAATCGCGGTCAAAGCACACAACCCTACGGCAGCGGAGACGAACTGATTCCAGATGACGAAGAAGATCTGGCTCCAGTTTGAGAAGTGCTGATCTCCTGAGTAATGCTGAATGTTTGTATTGGTCATGAACGACGCGACGCTGTTAAAGATCGTCGTCGGCGACACCATGGTCAGACCACGCGGATTCAGCGGCGCGATGGGCTGGAGCGCCAGCACAGCGTAACCATAGATGAACATGACGATGTTGAAGATCACCAGAGCGGCGACATACTGCTTCCAGTTCTGCCCTCCGCCGTCCAGACGGTTTTCAAACCACCCCAAGAGCCGCGGCGGATTGTACTTGCCGTCCATTATCCAGGCCATGTACCTGCTCATCGGTATGGCGAGGAGCGTGGTGAACACCAACATTGATATCGGAAGAAGCCACATAGGATTAAACCTCGTTCAAAGCGGCTCGCGGAGCCTCTAGAACCATTCGGGTCGTATCAGTGCGGCGAACAAATAAACGAACAGGAAAGCCGCTACCACCGCGGTCAAGTAGATCATTGATTTCACCTCAAATGATTTCGCAGGCCAGCAGAAAGGCGTAACACAGCCCCATCGCCGCCAGGCCCAGAACAAACATGCCTGGCAACCAGGTTGTTAGATCCATCGAGTTATTCCTCCACTTTTTTGGAGCACGCCGCGGCGGGCTTCGAGTCGCAACAGGAATTTTCCGGTACAGGCCAACCAAGCCGGAGAGGGGGCACGCTCCGAACCGTGCGTTGAGGTACTGAGGCAGGTGCGAGCAGGCGGCCGGCCAATTTTCTTTTCAGTCTCATCCACAAGCTCATGGCTTGACAAGCAGGCCCCTTGCCTTTGCAGCGGTCTGTTCGCGTTGCAGCTCCGTGCCGGCAGGCAAGATACCGCTCTTCAGATTGATCCACAGTAGGGTCGCGTTCACCCCGTCGATGTCTTCAATTGTCATCCGCACCTTCAACGCAGGCATGTGCCTTGCCCGGTGAGCTAGGCATCAATTGTGCCAGAGTGGACGCCCAATGGACGGGTGACTTTTTGAAAGCTTAATGTTTGCCCAATTGCATATCGAAACATGATTCTTGCAATTTGATGCGAGTGAGTATTGATAACGCTTTCAGGAGCCCCTGCTGCCGCATCGAAGCGCGGCGTGTGGTGTATGCGCTATTCGATCCGGTAGAAGGAGGAAAATAATGAGCGGTTGGGGCCTTATTTCATGCGCTGCCAAGCGGGTCTTTTACTTGCGCACGAGCGTGATGCAGGCATCGACAGGGATGCTTGAAGACGCTTGGAGGATCCACAGCGCAGCCCGTAGCAGAGGCGTGCATCCGCACCCCGCACACTGGTGATGATATGCTTAGTCGACAGAGCGAGCCGGTGAGCTCGATAGCCATGGGGAAGATTGAACCCGCCCGATCGCGACCTGCTTGCGAGCCGCCTTTAAAGTATTTCAACCACAGTAGCGACTCGCGCGCTACGTCTCCGGACTCGGGCGGTCGCAACCCGCGGAACTAAATGGCTATCACATCGCGGCGCGGCCGCGCTCGCCGGTCTCGATTCGGATCACGTCATCGAGGGGTTCGATCAGAATGCGGCAGGCGGCTGCTTCACGTCTGTTCGCCACGAGACCGAGAATTTGGTGCGCCACAGCTTTGGCCTGATCGTCACGGACGGCAAATTCCAACTTCAACTGGGGAACGAATTCCTCCGTGTAAGATTCCCACCGGGAACGGTCATTTTTCTGAGTGACCGCGGCGGTCTCGGAGGTGACCAGATCATCCAATCCCAGGTTTGCCAGCGATTGGCGGACTTGGTCCAGCGCTTCGGGGGGGATGTAGGCTTCGAGTAACTTCATGTTTGGTGAGCGACGGGACCGGCGCCCAAGCTCTGTCAGCGAATTCAGCAGCAAGTGTGCCATTAAAAAAAGGCGTGCAGTTCCCGCTCTTTTTCCAAGGAGCCGAAGGAAGATCTTGCGGTTTGCAACAGGATTGTGAAATTCGAAATCCGAAAACGGGGGCGTGAAATCAGACCAGCGCCAAGGAGTTTCACCTCATGAGGCGATAGCTCGCGGTCATCTCTAGCCCGCCAGTTCCATCGCGCTGAAAAAAAACATTACTTCGCGCGCCGCCGTCTCCCTGGCGTCGGAGCCGTGGACCGCGTTTTGTTCAATATTTTGGCCAAATTTCTTGCGGATGGTGCCTTCGGCTGCCTTGGCCGGGTCGGTGGCCCCCATCAGCTCGCGCCATCTTTCGATCGCACGATCACCTCCGAGAGCCGCCACGACCACCGGACCGGACGTCATATAGTCGCACAGCGAGCTGAAGAATGGCCGCTCCTTGTGGACGTCGTAAAAAGCCTCGGCCTGCTTGCGCGTCAGGGTCAGACGCCGGAGCGACCGGATTTGGAGCCCCGATTTCTCAATCTGCGCCAGGATCTCTCCAATGAGATTGCGTCTGACCGAGTCAGGTTTGAGGATTGCCAATGTCTGTTCCATCTTGCTACTTGCGGGCGTCCAGTAGGGTCTTCATAGTCGAACCCAGGTCGGCCGGGCTCATCGCCACGGCTATTCCCGCCGCCTTGAGCGCCGCGATCTTGTCTGCCGCCGTGCCGCTGCCGCCCGAGATAATTGCACCGGCATGGCCCATCCGGCGGCCCTTGGGCGCCGTCTGGCCCGCGATAAACGCGACCACCGGTTTCCTGAAATTCTTCTTGATGTATTCCGCCGCTTCTTCCTCCGCAGTTCCTCCGATCTCTCCGATCATGATCAGCGCCTCAGTGTTCGGATCTTCGTTGAAAAGCTTCAGCGCGTCGATATGGCCGGTGCCGATAATCGGATCACCGCCGATTCCGATACAAGTGGACTGGCCGATTCCCAGCAGCGTAAGTTGATAAACCGCCTCGTAGGTAAGCGTGCCCGACCGCGACACCACTCCTACCTTGCCGGGCTTGTGAATATATCCCGGCATGATGCCGATCTTGCATTCGCCCGGCGTGATTATGCCGGGGCAGTTCGGACCGATAAGCCGCGTCTTCTTTCCGCCCAGGTAGCGTTTGACCTTTACCATGTCGAGGACCGGGATGCCCTCCGTGATGCACACCACCAGCTCGACGCCGGCATCCGCGGCTTCCATGATCGCATCGGCGGCGAACGGCGGTGGTACATAAATGACGCTGACGTCGCATCCGGTTTTTCGGCGCGCCTGCTCGACGGTGTCGAAAATCGGGATCCCTTCGAAGTCTGTGCCGCCCTTGCCCGGCACCACGCCGGCGACCATCTGGGTGCCGTATTCCTTGCACGCCCGGGTATGGAGCTGCCCGGTAGCGCCGGTGATTCCCTGGGTGACGACCCGGGTGTTTTTACTGACCAGGATGCTCATCGTCTCAGCTCCGCCCCCCGATTGCTTCGACCACCCGCCGCGCGCCGTCGGCCATATCGGCGGCGGCGATTACCGCCAGCCCGGAGTCCTTCAGGATCTTCTTGCCTTGCTCGACGTTGGTGCCTTCCATGCGCACCACCAGCGGCACCTTGAGGTTGACCTGATGCACCGCTTCGACCACGCCCTGCGCCAGCACGTCGCATCGCATGATGCCCCCGAAGATGTTGATCAACACGCCCCTGACGCGATTGTCGGAGAGCAGGATACGGAAGGCCGCCGCGACCTTTTCCGTATTGGCGCCGCCGCCCACGTCCAAGAAGTTGGCCGGCTCGGCACCATAGTACTTCACGATGTCCATCGTCGCCATCGCCAGGCCCGCGCCGTTGACCATGCATCCGATGTTGCCATCCAGATGCACGTAGCTCAGGTCGTACTTGGCCGCCTCGGTTTCGGTCGGGTCTTCCTCGTTGGGGTCGCGCAATTCGCGGATATCCGGATGACGGAACAGGCCGTTGTCGTCGAACGACATCTTGGCGTCCAAACACAACACGCTGCCCGCCTTGGTCACCACCAGCGGATTGATCTCAATCAGCGAAGCGTCGGTTTCGTTGAACACGCGGTACATCGAATTGAGCAGACCCACGAACTGGTTGACCTGTTTGTCCTTGAGTCCCAAGGCAAACGCGATCTTGCGCGCCTGGAACGCGGACATTCCAGCCACCTGGTCGATCGCTTCAGTGATGATCTTTTCCGGGGTCTTGGCGGCGACTTCTTCTATTTCCATGCCGCCTTCGGTGCTGGCGATCACGGCCACCGCCTCGGCCTTGCGATCGACCAGCATCGCCAGGTACAGCTCGCGCGCCACCTCGCTGGCCTCTTCCAGGTAGAGCTTGCGCACCACCCTGCCCTGCGGGCCGGTCTGATGCGTCACCAGCGGCTTGTTCAGCAGCCGTTCGGCGAACTCGCGCGCTTCCGCCGCGCTGCCAACCAGCTTGACGCCGCCGGCTTTGCCGCGCCCGCCGGCATGAATCTGCACCTTGGCGACAGCTTTGGGCTGACCCAGCGCCTTGAATGCGGCCTCCATCTCGGCCGCGGTGGAGGCGGGCTGGCCCTTGGGCACCGGCGCGCCGAAGCGCCCCAGAATCTGCTTGGCCTGGAACTCGTGTATGTTCATCGTGTTTCCTCGGGATTCGCGCCGGCGGCTTCGCGCTCAGTTGCCGGCCAACACCTTGTCCATTGCCTCGACCAGCTCGCGTACGTGGTTGACGGAACTGGCAAAGGCCGACTTCTCCGCGTCGGTCAGATCGATTGGAACGATCTTCTCGACCCCGCCGCCGCCGACAATCACCGGTACTCCCGCATACAGTCCCTTGACCCCGTACTCACCATCGAGATAGGCGGTCGTCGGCAGCACTTCTTTGCGGTCGAGGATGTAGGCCTCGACCATGCGGTAAACAGCCGCGCCCGCCGCATAATAGGACGAAGTCTTCATCAGGTTGACGATTTCGGCGCCGCCGTCGCGGGTGCGCTTTTCGATCTCGTCCAGCCGCTTGGGCTTAATCAGCTTTTCAATCGGCACGCCGCCCACGGTCGTGTAACTGCGCACCGGCACCATGTCGTCGCCATGACCGCCCAGCACCATCGCATGCACGCTTTCGACAGAGACCTTCAACTCCTGCGCGATGAAGGTGCGGTAGCGAGCCGAGTCCAGCACCCCCGCCTGCCCGACCACCCGATGCTTGTCGAAGCCGGTTACGCGCTTTATCTGCGTGACCATCGCGTCGAGCGGATTGGTCACCACAATCACGAAGGCGTCTGGGGCGTAGTTCTTGATCGCCTCGCCGACCTGGTTCATCACGCCGGCATTGATTTTGAGCAGGTCGTCGCGACTCATGCCGGGTTTGCGCGGCGAGCCGGAAGTGACCACGCAGCAATCCGCTCCTTCGATCTCGCTGTAATCGAGCGTACCCGTAACGTTCACGTCCACGCCCAGGACCGGCGCCGATTCGAGCATGTCCAGCGCCTTGCCCTGGGGCAGGCCGTCGATAATGTCGAACAGCACGATATCGCCCAGTCCGCGCAGGAAGCACAGATGGGCGCAGGTGGCGCCCACGTTGCCGGCGCCGATGAATGCGATCTTTTTGCGCGTCATAGAAGCCTCGTTCCAAATCGGCGCGGTGTAAGCGGCGCTTATCAACCGGCCAGTCTGTTAGTCAGTACAACTTAAACAAACGTCAGGGAAGACCCAGCCTGGCCTCCCCTCAGCGGCCCAGTCCGGGGGCAAATTGCTGCCTATTTTCGCAGAATCGATGTTTGGGTCAAACCTCAAGAATCAGGATCGGATGTTTGGCAAGACGTTTATGAGCGGATCAGTCCGGGCGATAAGCCCAGATTTTTTTCGAGTCGCTCTCGAATGGATACACCTCGACCATCCAGCCGTGGATCTCCGGGTACCACTTGCCGCCGGCTTGCTGGCAGGCCACCTCGGTCGCGATCGTGCCGTCGGAGTCGAAGCGGGGATCGCTGCTGGCTTCGGCTCCGCTGGGCGGCAAGCAGACGTTGACCTGCCGATGCCATCGGGCCAGGCACAGCGGTACGCGCTGGTCCAATTCGTCCTCCGAATACCTGCCCGGCGCGTAGTACATGACGCCAATCAGCTCGTAGCCGCCGGCGGTCTTCTTGTACAACAAGACGGTGGGCTGGGTCGGGTCGAAGCGGACCAGTTCCTTGAACGCACGCCATTTGCTGGCGAAGTGATACATGGGCAGTTTCCGGTCGGTGTAGTAACCGGCGTACCCGGCCGCTTCGGCGGCAGCTTTGTCTTGCCTGTATTTCTCGAGGTCCTTTTTAAGCGTGCCGACCAGCTCCTGGCCGCGCTTGAGACATTCCGATGTTTGCGGCCGCGCAGAAGTAAACTTGATATGCAGATCTTCAGCCGCCCCCGCGGCGTTGACGAGAGCGGCCGTCAGCACGAAACCCGGAATGAGGACCAGGGCCAGAGCGGCAAGTGTGATTCGCAAAACCATCGACGCACCAGTACAGATTTTACCAACGCCGCAACGACAAGGGGTCGAAAGAAGGGAGGATTGAGAGCGGCGGCCCGCGTGGCGCGGGCCGCCGCTAGGTGGCCGAATCAGATGTTGTCCACGATTGCCTGGCCGAACTCGGAGCACTTCAACAGCTTGGCGCCAGTGGTCAGACGTTCGAAGTCGTAAGTCACGGTCTTGTTCGCGATGGTCTTCTCCAACCCGCGCACGATCCCGTCGGCCGCCTCTTGCCATCCCATATGCTCGAGCATCAACACGCCCGATAGGATCACGGAGCCCGGATTTACCTTGTCCTGGTTGGCGTACTTGGGCGCGGTGCCGTGGGTCGCTTCGAAGACGCCGTGGCCCGAGATGTAATTGATGTTGGCGCCCGGCGCGATGCCGATTCCGCCTACCTGGGCCGCCAGCGCGTCGGAGAGGTAGTCGCCGTTGAGGTTCATGGTCGCAACCACGTCGAATTCGTCGGGCCGGGTGAGGACCTGCTGCAGGGTAATGTCGGCGATGTTGTCTTTGACCAGGACCTGCCCGGCCGGCGGATTGCCGTTGCAATCGTCCCATCCGACCGCACGCCCCTTGTATTCGCGCCGCGTCAGTTCGTAACCCCAGTCGCGGAAGGCGCCCTCGGTGAATTTCATGATGTTGCCCTTGTGCACCAGGGTTACGCTCTTGCGCTTGTGTTTGATCGCATAGTCAAGAGCGGCGCGGATCAGCCGCTCCGAACCTTCGCGGGAAACCGGTTTAATGCCGATACCCGAAGTGTTGGGGAACCGGATCTTGCCGACGCCCATCTCCTCCTGGAGAAACTTGATTACCTTTTTGGCCTCGGGCGACTCAGCCGGCCATTCGATACCGGCGTAGATGTCCTCCGTGTTCTCACGGAAGATGACCACATCGAGCTTGTCCGGATTTTTGACCGGGCTGGGCACGCCCTTGAAGTAGCGCACCGGGCGCAGACAAACATAGAGGTCCAGCAACTGGCGCAACGCCACGTTGAGCGAACGAATACCCCCGCCCACCGGCGTGGTAAGCGGCCCCTTAATTCCGATCAGGAACTCGCGGAACGCGTCGACAGTTTCATCGGGCAGCCAGCTCTCGAACTGCTTGAAGGCCTTCTCGCCCGCGTAAACCTCCATCCAGGCGATTTGCCGCTTGCCGCCGTACACTTTTTTGACCGCGCCGTCGAACACGTACTGCGAAGCACGCCAGATGTCGGGTCCGGTGCCGTCGCCTTCGATAAAGGGAAGGATAGGCCGATCGGGGACTTCCAGAGTATGATCGGATTTCAGACGAATCTTTTCGCCTGTGGTGGGAACCTTGATCGTTTTGTATGCCATCGCTCCGAATGCTCGCTCCTTTTCCTGCGCCGGCGAACGGCTCGCGCCCGTCCCCGCCTGGTTGCCAGTAATTTCAACGCGCCCGGAAGTCAGCCGTGCTTGGCTTTACCGTCGCGTATCATTTTGAATGACATCAATTATGGCGATCATACAAGAATACCCCGCTGAAACCAGTACCGGCCTGTCCGCGCGTCCCCGCCGGTGCGCATTTCCGCTATCCGTACTGATCAGCCTTCCGCTTTTACTTCTTGCCGCCCCCGTGGGCGCCTGGGCTCAACAAATTGGCCAACAAGGCTCCGGGACTCTTGAGCTTCCGCCGGCCCATGGGCAGACGAGAATTCTGCCCCAGGCGCGCCAGCCCGCGATTCCGATTCATCCCGGACGCAACGTGCTGGTGATCCCGCGTGCCAGCCGTGACTTCGTCGGCGAATGGGGCGGGCATCTGCGCCTGACCCGTGTGCTGGGCACTACTCCCGCCTCGCACGATTCGATCGTCAGCCTGGCCTTCGGCGAAAGCAACGGCACAGTTTTTATGCAGACCACGGCCTTCGCGGGCCGCTCGTCGCAAATCGTCGATACCAGCGCCGACGTGGTCAATCCGAAAACGATCAAGGTTAAGCTCAAGGGGTTGGAAATGGCCTTCAGTCCACCGATCGTCCACAAGGAAGAGCTGCATCTTGCGCTGACCGGCAAGAACACCATCAACTGTCTCAAATATGTCGATTTCTTTCAGGCCGGCAGCGACGTTCCGATTGTCTCGATGGCCTACGAGGGCGACCTACACGTGCTCAGTGCGGAGGAGCGCCGGGCTCTTACGGAGCAGGTATTGAAGAAGGGGCAGATACCACAGAAGCAGATCGAGGGCAGCCGAAGCTTCGGTCCTTAGCCGAGTCCCGGCGCCAACCCGGACTCTTCATTCGAAACCGGGATGGCGCACCAGAACGTACAAAGGCGGGCCGATGCCCGCCTTTTGTTTATTTACCAGCGGCTGCCGCGATTTCCTCCGCGGTTCCCGCCGCCACCGCCGCCGCCTCGACCGCCGCGGTTGCCACCGCCGCCACCACCGCCGAAGCTCGATTCACGCGGCTTTGCCTCGTCAACCTTGATATTGCGGCCCTTTAGTTCCGTATCATTGAAGCGCTGAATAGCGGTGGCCGCGTCGCCGGCACTTGCCATCTCGACAAAGCCGAACCCCTTGCTTTGTCCCGAGACTTTGTCGGTAATCACAGTGGCGCTGCGCACTTCCCCGGCTTGTGAAAAAAGTTCCTCGAGATCGGCGCCCGATACCGAATAGGACAGGTTGCCGACGTACAATTTGCTGGGCATTCATTGCCCTCCGAAAAGTTTTGCCGGTTAGCTCCGAACAGAAAACCCGGGCCCATTCCCGAGCTGGATGAAAGGAACGATCCGAGCGGTTTAAACCATACTACGCCGTTGATCCGCCTGATGATAGTAGGAAGTTCCGCTCCTCCCCAATAGTTCCCGCACCCAGCATTCACAGCGCCGGCTGTACAGAAATAATAGTGGCCATCACAAACCTCTATCCTTTATCACCGGCAACAGATAACATGGAATTACTCGCCTTTCGGACCAACCGTTTTCTGGCGGATTCCCGATCGCCGGGCGGATCGTCCGATGCAATAAGCAGGAGGTTACTCGATGCCCAAGGTGTATGTCGGCAATCTGGCAGGCTCGGTCACCAGCAGCGACTTGGCCGCGCATTTCGCGCGCGCCGGAGAAGTTGTAGGTGCGCTGGCGGTTACCGACAGGGCTTCAGGAATGTGCCGCGGCTTCGGCGTGGTCGAGATGGCGGAATTGTCGGACGTCGCGGTCGCGTTCAGTTTATTGAACAACAGCGAACTCAAAGGGCAGAAAATCCGGCTCGAACCGGATCCGGCCCTAAAGAACGGTAAGGCGCGCAATCGAGACGCAAACCGGACTCGCTAAGAACCCAACTGGAGCGCTTGGCATCCGCCGGGTATGCGCTCGTTTGGGATAGGCATCGAGGCCTGCGGATTATTGAGACCCCCGCCTCTTGATCGGGTTCTGTCACCTGCCATACAGTGTTGCACAGGCCAAAAACGTTTGGCTAAAGCGCGCGGATTCACGCGACTAACACGTAACCTTCAGAACCTTTCGTTCGGCCTCACCGCTGACCTGAATCCACTGGCTCTGAAAAACTGGAGTCGTTCTGTTGGTTTGCGTGCTCGAACCCCTGCCTGAAATCGCCCACCGTGGCGCTCTCCTGCTCAACCGTGCCGCATAATTTAGCGCACACGATTCCAGCCGGACAGAAAAGGAATGTACATTGCCGAATGCCGCATTGCTCGATAATTCCGAGTTGCCATCAGCCCGCGCCCGGGAATGGCCGTGGTGGCGCACCACGCGCCAGGACGTGATGGTGCTGCCATGGCTTATTCTTATCCATTTGACCGCGGCCGCCGGATTGATTTTGTTTCCTCTGCCGGGATGGCGAATCTTTGCCGGCGCCCTGGCGCTCACCTGGATAGGCGGAATCGGAACCACCGTCTGCTACCATCGCGCGCTGGCGCATCGGGCCTTACGGCTTCATCCGGTTACTCGCAACCTGCTGATATTCTTCGCGATGTTCAACGGCTCCGGTTCACCCACTACCTGGGTCGCCAGTCATCGCATCCATCATGCTCACGCCGATACAGACCAGGACGTTTCCAGCCCGGCGTTGCATGGGTTCTGGTGGGCTCATCTGCGATGGCTGTGGCAATCGGAGCCGCCGCCGGTGGAGCGCGTTTGTCCCGATCTGAACCGCTTCTCTTATAGGGTCTGGCGCGTCCTGCAACCAGGCATTCTGGCGCTGTCGTATTTCGGCGGGCTCTACTTCGGCGCCGCCGCCTTCTTCTGGCTGGGCGCAATCCGGTTGGTGTTCTCACTGCATGCGGTGTGTTTTGTAAACAGCGTGTGCCATAGCGAGCCCGGAACGCCGTTTGGCGTGGACTCCAGCCGCAACGTGCCATGGCTGTGCTTGATGCACCTTTTCCAGGGCGAAAACTGGCATCGCAATCATCACGCGCGCCCGGCGCTGGCACGGCTGGGGCAGGGATGGCGCCAACCGGACATGGGTTACGCCGTCATCTGTCTGCTGGAAAAGTTAGGGTTGGTCACCGAAGTTCGTCGCGCCGCACGGGTGCGCTCGGTTTCATAACTTGAGCGCCGGCCGCGGCGCTCGCACCACACTTGGCTGAACAAACCTCTCCGGACGATTGCGGCTAAATACCGTGGTTGGACTTTAGCTGCCCAGTGCTCTAACGTTCAGGGCATCTGAGTGCGCGCTTTTTCCACAAGGGTAATTTACGCCGCCTGGCCCAGGCGGCCGGGCGATGAGTTCTGCGCGGAGATAGCCGCGCGGCTTCACGGGCGAGAGGAGTCACAAAATGAAGTTGGTGCGCTTTGCCCTCAATAATCGCGTGCAACACGGATCACTCGAAGGGGATCGAATCCAGCCGCTGGAAGGCGAACTCCATGCGCTCAAGCCAGCAGCGGGCGCGTCGCCGGTCGCGCTGTCATCGGTCAAGCTCCTGAGCCCAACCGCGGCCAGCAAGGTGGTGGCGATTGGCCCGGGCCGCCGGAGCGTTCTGCGCCCCGGCGCACAGCCGCCGGAATATCCGACCCTGTTCTTCAAGCCATCAACCGCGGTCAACAATCCGGGCGACCCGATCATCTTTCCGCCCGAACTTGACTACCTCAATCACGAAGGTGAAATCGGCATCGTGGTGAGCCGTCTCGCGCGGCGGGTAAAACGCGAGAGCGCCGCCGGTTATATTTTGGGCTATACCTGCGTGAACGATGTCACCGCGGGAGAGCTGCGCAAGATCACGGGCACGCCGATGATGTTCCATGCCAAGTCGTTCGACACCTTCGCGCCGTTCGGCCCCGTGGTTGCCACCGACGTCGATCCCTTGAACCTCGACACGGAATGCCGCGTCAACGGCGAAGTGCGCGTCAAGGTGCGCACCGATGACCTCATCTACTCGCCGGAGTTCCTGGTCAGTTGGATCTCTCACATCATGACGCTGATGCCCGGCGACGTTATTTCCACTGGAGCTCCGGGCGTTGGACCGCTTAAGCCGGGCGATGTGGTCGAAGTCGAAATTGAAGGCATAGGCTGCCTGCGCAACCCGGTAGTCGCCGGGAGTTGATACGGGTTCGGGCCAACGGGAAATCCAACCCAGGGAGAACGCGATGGCAAGACTAGAGGGCAAAGTCGCAATCATAACCGGTGCCGGTTCCGGAATCGGGCGGGCCACGGCACGTCTTTTCGCGCGCGAAGGTGCCAAGGTGGGAGTTGCCGACGTCAACGCGCAAAGAGCCGAGGCGGTGACCGCCGCCATCGCCGACACCGGTGGCGAGGCGCTTGCCATCGCGGCGGACGTCACCAAGTCAGCCGATTGCGAGCGGATGGTCGCGGATACGGTCAAGCGCTTCGGCAAGCTCGATGTGATGTACAACAACGCGGGCATCAGCCCGATGGGCCTGGTGCATGAAATGAACGAGGCGGACTGGCGCAAGGTCATCGACATCTGCCTGACCGGAGTATTTCTCGGCACCAAGTACGCGCTGCCGCACCTGATGAAAAAAGGCGGCGTGGTGCTGAATACGGCCTCCATCGCCGGCATCACCGGGCAGCCCGGCCTGCCGCATTATTGCGCGGCCAAGCACGGCGTGATCGGATTCACCAAGGTCGTGGCGCTCGACTATGCCAAGTACAAGGTGCGCGCCGCGGCAATCTGTCCGGGCGCGGTGGTCACCAACATCGGCGAGTCGATGGGGATCTCGGTTGATCCCAACGTCACGCGCCAACTCGGCGCGGCGCTGCATCCGCTGGGCCGCGCCTGCGAACCGGAGGACATCGCCAACGCGGCGTTGTTCCTCTCCTCCGACGAAGCTGCGCTGATCAGTGGCGTTATTCTTACGGTCGACGGCGCCTGGACCTGCGGACATACGTTCCCGCTACCCAGTCAGTAAGCAGTCAGCGGGCGCCGCGATCCCGCTTGCTCAGAGCGCGGACGGCGGCGCCCTGCCCCATTTGCATGCGCATCAGTGCCCGATTAGTCTCTGCTCAGAAATCGCTCCGGTAACTGGCTGGCGCGGCAAGCGGGTCCTGGCCGGCGCCGGTTTCTGACCTGATGAGGGCCGAGTATGGATTTCAACTACACACCCGAGCAGGAGGATTTCCGGCGCACGCTGCGTTCATTCCTGGAACGCGCCAAGACGGAAGTATTCGGCCGCAGCGACGATCTCGGCGGGGGCGCCGACAACGACGACCGTTGGCAGCGCCTGCTCGCATATCATCGGCGGCTGTACGACGCCGGTTACGTGGCACTGCACTGGCCCAAGGAGTGGGGCGGCGGCGAGGCCAGCATTGTCGAACAGTCCATCTACCAGGACGAGGCGCTGCGGCTGGGACTGCCGATATACGGCGCCAACACGCTGGCGATCGACCGCATCGGGCCCACGCTGATCTTTCTTGGCACGGACGAGCAGCGCAATCGCTACCTGCTCAAGATGCTGACCGCGGAAGAGATCTGGTGCCAGGGATACTCCGAGCCCAACGCCGGCTCAGATTTGGCCGGACTGCAGACCCGGGCGGAGGTTCAGGGCGATTACTTTGTCATTAACGGACAGAAGATCTGGACCAGCCTTGCACAGCGTGCCGATATGCAGGTGCTGCTGGTACGCACCGATCCCAAGGCGCCCAAGCACATGGGCATCTCCTACCTGCTGGTCGACATGCACAGCCCGGGTATCACGGTGCGCCCGCTGCGGCAGATGACGGGCGGCGCGGAGTTCAATGAAGTCTTTTACGATAACGTCAAGGTGCCGCTCAACAACGTGGTCGGCGAGATCAACAAGGGATGGCAGGTTTCGATCGCGACCTTGATGTACGAACGGGCGTCGGGCGGCACGCGCCATCCGGTGCAGAAATCGGTCGAAGACCTGATCGGGCTATCGAAGCACGTGCAATTCGAGGGAATCGCCGCGTCGCGCCATCCCTATGTGCGCCAGAAACTGGCGCAATTCGCGATCGAAGCCGAATGCCTGCGTCTGATCCGCTACCGCGGCCTGACCAATCAGCTCAAAAAGCGAATTCCGGGGCCGGAGACCTCGTACGGCAAGCTGCACGCCACCGAACTGAACCTGCGCGTCCAGATGTTTGCCGACGAGATGATGGGACCGTTTCATCAAATCAGATCGGGTTCGGCCGGCGCGATCGAAGGCGGGCGCTGGCTGGGCCGCTTTCTGACCGCCCGCGGCATGACGATCGCGGCAGGCTCCAGCGAGATCCAGCACAACATCATCGGTGAGCGCGTGCTAAAGCTTCCCAAGGGCTGAGCTTTACACTTTAGTTCCAGGACGAATTTTCCAGATCGTGGCACGGAGGTAATGCGCGTGAGCGAAAATAAAATCACTCTCAAGACGGCCGAGGGCAACTGCGATTGCTACACCTACACCGGACCTGGTGACGCGCCTGCACCCGCCATCATCTTTTATATGGACGGGCTCGGCATCCGGCCCGAACTCCGCGCGATGGCCCAGCGGCTGGCCTCCAACGGCTACTTCGTGCTGCTGCCCAATCTGTACTACCGGGCGGGAGATTACCCGCCGTTCGACATGGCAACGATGATGACTGATGAATCGCAGCGCAACCGGATGATGTCGCTGGTGCAGTCGGTCACCAACGGCCGCATTATGAGCGATACCACTGCGTTCCTGGATTTTCTAAGTCACGAGCCCAAGGTCAAGGGCACAAAGCTCGGCTGTGTCGGTTACTGCATGGGCGGGCCACTGGTGCTATCGGCCGCCGGCACCTTTCCCGACCGCGTTGCCGCGGGTGCGTCGATTCATGGCGCCAACCTCGCCAACGATCGGCCCGACAGCCCACATCTGCTGGCGCCCAAAATGCGCGGCAAGATTTATCTCGGCGTAGCCGAAATCGATCCGTGGCTGACCCCCGGCGAGACCGACCGAATCACGGCCGCGTTGCAGGCCGCGGGCACCAGGCACACAGTCGAAATATACCCCGGCGTGCAACACGGGTTCGCCTCCAACGGCACACCGATGTACGACCGCGACGCGGCCGAACGCCATTGGGAGCGCATCCTGGCGCTGTTCCGCGAAACGCTTTCGTAACTGCGCCTTACTTCAAGCGGGCAGCCCTATCGTCGTCAGCCATTGAAGGAAGATGCCATGATCATCAAGGGAAGCTGCCATTGCGGGGCGACACAGTTCGAAGTGACCGAGGCGCCGGCCAGCGTGACGCGCTGCACCTGCTCCCTGTGTTCAAAGCGGGGCGCGTTGTGGGCCTATTACAAGCCGGACCAGTTCCGGGTAACGACTTCGCGCGAACAGGTCGGCACCTATCAATGGCGCACCAAAACCGTTCAACATCATTTCTGCCTGACCTGCGGATGCGGAACCTATAGCGAGTCGCCTGATTGGTCCACCGGCAAGGCGGATTTTGACAATCCCAGAATTGGTGTGAACGCGCGCCTGCTGGACGACTTCGATATCGAGGCGGTGTCCGTGGTTGACGGAAAGAACATGTGGTAGCGCGCCTATATTGAGGACGGTTGAATAGGCAATCATCCCGAACCACTCATCCGTCATCTTGAACGAAGTGATGGCTCTCGCGCTGTCTCCGCGCGGCCGGCTGTGAGCGGATAGTCAGCTCATACAGCAGGCTCAAGAGAAAAATGCGCTCATCGGCGCGCAACAACTCGACATGTCGATGACGCGCGGGCCGCACGAGATCCTTCGCTGCCGAGCCTGTCGTTCGGGATGAGGGAAGCTGCTCGCAATCGCCCTGCTCTTCATTACCAAACTCCGGCCAATCCTTACCGATCTTCGTCAAGTGCCGCCTTTTCAACTCGCAAGACGACGCTCTTGACTTCACAAATTGCAATAATTAAATTACATAATGCGATAAGGGGCTGCTGGCGTATTCGGAACTACCCGAATGAAGCTGGGCGAAAAGATTCGCTATCTGCGTTTGGTCGAAGGCACGCTGCGCGGCATGGGCCGCGAGATGACGCAGCAGGACCTGGCCCGCGCACTGAAGAAGGAACTGGGTGCGGGGCTGAGCCAATCCTACCTCTCACAAATCGAAAGCGGCGCCCGCCCGCATCTGACCAACTCCTCGCGCATGATGCTGGCGCGCTTCTTCAAGGTGCATCCCGGCTACCTGGTTGACGACCCCGAGGGCTACCACACCGAACTCACCAGCGATCTGCGCGCCATGCAGGACCGGCTCGAGCTGTGGCTGATCAGCGGGTCCGAGCAGTTTGCTTCGGATCCCGAGGTCAGCCATGCGCTGCTGCAGGCAGCCCGTCATCGGGATACGCGCAAGTGCCTGGTCCTGCTGGGGGCGATTCTGGAAGCGCCGCAGCTGATGGAGCGGCTTACCGAGGTTTTGCGGCCGGTTGACGGCCGGCCCTCTCATCATGAGGCGGCGCGCAAGAAGCCGGCAGGAGCGAATCGATGACCTGGGCATCGTTCTACTTTGTATGCTTCCTGGTTGGAGTGGGCCTGAGCGCCGTGTCGTTCATAGGCGTGGGCCTGCATCTGCCGCATCTGCACTTCCATCTTCCTCATGGCCACGCCGGCGCGCCGAATCTCGGCGGCGCGGCGCATCAGGGATTGAGCCGCGGCGCAGAGTTTCCGTTCTTCAACTTCGCGACCGCCACCGCGTTCCTCGCCTGGTTCGGTGGAACCGGGTACCTGCTGACGCTTCATTCGACATTCGTAGTCGCTCTCATCTTGCTGATCGCAATCGCAATCGGACTGGCGGGCTCGACGCTCGTGTTCTGGTTCGTTGTCAAGCTGCTGCTCAAGGGCGACCGCGCGCTTGATCCGGCGGACTATGAGCGCGTGGGCGTGCTCGGCCGCGTCAGCAGCCCAATCCGGGAGGGCGGCACCGGCGAAATTATCTTCTCTCTGGGCGGAACCCGCCAAACCTGCGGCGCGCGCAGCGAAAGCGGCGAGGCCCTGCCCCAGGGCGTCGAGGTCATCGTGACGCGCTATGAGCACGGTATCGCTTACGTCCGCCGATGGGACGAAATGGCGAATGAGCAGGAACTAAAGACCAACTGAAGCCCGGCCGGAGCCGGTTTCAAGGGAGGAGTATTTCGCAAATGCCAAACGAAACTTTCGTCATCGCTGCAACCGCGGTGGCGGCCATATTGCTGCTGATGGCCGTGCTCGCCCGGCTGTATCGCAAGGCCGGACCACACGAGGCGCTGGTGGTGTATGGCTTTCGCGGCACGCGCGTCGTCAAGGGGCACGGCACAGTCATCCTGCCCATGGTCGAGAATTGCCGCGAGCTGTCGTTGGAGTTGATGTCCTTTGATGTTGCGCCGCAGCAGGATCTCTATACCAAGCAGGGCGTCGCGGTGACGGTCGAAGCCGTCTCGCAGATCAAAGTCAAATCCGATCCGGAATCGGTGCTGACCGCCGCGGAGCAGTTTCTGACCAAGAGCCCGGACGAACGCGATGCACTGATCCGCCTGGTGATGGAAGGGCATCTGCGCGGAATCATCGGACAACTGACGGTCGAGGAAATCGTCAAACAGCCCGAGATGGTCGCCGATCGGATGCGCTCCACCTGCGCCGACGACATGAACAAGATGGGCCTGGAAGTCATTTCTTTTACCATAAAGGAAGTCCGCGACAAGAATGAGTACATCACCAACATGGGTCGCCCCGACATAGCGCGGATTAAACGCGACGCCGACGTCGCCGCGGCGGAAGCTGACCGCGATACCGCCATCAAGCGCGCGCTGGCCACGCGCGAAGCGGCGGTCGCCAGAGCGCAGGCCGACCAGGAGCGCGTGGCGGCCGAGACCGCCTCACTGGCGAGGCAGGCCGAGGCGCAACGCGACCTCGAAGTGAAGAAGGCCGCTTACGGCGAGATGATCAAACGCCAGCAGGCGCAAACCGACAAGGCCTACGAGATCCAGAGCAACGTGATGCAGCAGCAGGTGGTCACCGAGGCGGTCAAGGTCCAGCAGGTCGAGAAGGAGCAGCAGGTAAAGGTGCAGGAGGCGGAGATCACGCGCCGCGAAAAAGAACTGATCGCCACCGTGCTGAAGCAGGCCGAGATCGAGCGCCAACGGATCCAGACGTTGGCAGAGGCGGAGCGAGCGAAGACCATGGTCGAAGCCGAAGGACGCGCCAGCGCCATTCGGGCCCAGGGCGACGCCGAAGCGGAGGTCATCTTCAAAAAGGGGGACGCCGAGGCCCGCGCGATGAATGTGAAGGCCGGCGCATACCAGGAGTACAACCAGGCGGCCGTGGTCGACAAGCTGATTACGGGCATGCCGGAGCTGGTAAGGGCGCTGGCCAGCCCGCTGTCCAAGATCGATCGCATCACCGTGGTCTCGACCGGCAACGGCGATTCCGCCGGGATGCATAAGATCACCGGCGACCTCACGCAGATGGCGGCGCAGGTGCCGGCCTTGTTCGAAGCGCTCTCTGGGATGCAGATGTCCGAACTGTTGTCGAAAATCAGAACGATTGGCGACAAGTCAAACCGCACCGACGGGTCGCCCCAGGATACCGACACGCCGAAGCTGCCGGGCGCCAGCGGCTGAGTTATACGGCGTGGTCTGATGGAAGCCTGCGGTAGCGCGGGCAAGGAGTTTTGTCATGGCATTGCTCGATCGGGTCGCAACGCTGGTTCGGGCCAACCTGAATGATTTGGTGGACAAGGCCGAGAACCCCGAAAAGATGCTGAAGCAGGTCATCCTGGACATGGACAACCAGTTCATGCAGGTGAAAACGCAGGTCGCCATCGCGCTGGCCGACCTGCACATCCTGGAGAAGAAAAAGAAGGAAAACGCCGATATGCGCGCGCAGTGGATGAACAAGGCGGAGCTGGCGGTCGAGAAAAAAGACGACGGGCTCGCACGCGCCGCGCTACAGCGCGCGCTCAGCTTCCAGCAACTTGCCGAGAATTTCGACCGGCAGATCGCGGACCAAGAGGCCCAGGTTGACGCGCTGAAGTCGGCGCTCAAGCGGCTGGAAGTCAAAATTTCAGAGGCGCGCGCCAAAGCGGATTTGCTGATCGTGCGGCATCGCCGCTCGCGCGCGGCGCGCCGCGCCTCAGAGGTGCATCAGGCTCCCAACGGCGAGCATCAGACCTTCGAACGGCTGCACAGCAGGGTGACGCGCGAGGAAGCGTTGGCCAAGGCCAACGGCGAGTTGCGCGGCGACGATCTCGAGGTGCGGCTGGACGCGCTGGAGCGTGAGCAAAAGATCGATTCGCTGCTACGGGAGATCAAGACAAAAAAGGGCATCGACGCCTAGTCCCAGGCGAAAAAACATCACGAGGGGAGCGAAGCGCTGTCCGTGATGGATCCTTCGTGTAGAAAACGGCCGCCTACCAGATGGCGCGCAGGACGCCGCCTCACTCGCTCGTCAGTTTCTACTAATCAGCGCGCCGAATAGCCGCCGTCCACGGTGACGATGCTGCCGGTTACGAAATTTGATGCGTCGGAGGCGAGGAACACGGCGGCGCCGGCGATTTCATCCGCAGTGCCGAAACGGCCCGCCGGTGTGCGCAGAATGATCTCGTCGTACAAGGCAGTGCTCTTTACCGGCGCCGTGAGGTCGGTGTCGATCCATCCGGGTAGCAGGGCGTTGACCTGGATGTTGTGCGGCGCCAGTTCAATCGCCATAACCTGGTCAGCTGCACCACCGCACCTTTGGACGCCGAGTAGCTGGGGATCTGGGGCGAGCCGAAGATCGCGTATTCGCTGGCCAGATTGATAATCTTGCCGCGCTTTCGGCTGACCATCGAACGCGCCGCGATCTTCGACAGCAAGAAGACCGAGGTCAGGTTGGTCTCGATCACTTTGTCCCAGGAGTTTTCGTCCGCTTCGAGCGCGCGTTTGACGATCGCCATCCCCGCGTTGTTGACCAGGATGTCGACCGGACCGAGCGTTCGTTCGACTTCCGCGATCGCAGGCTGCAGGTCGGCGCGTTTTCGCACGTCGAGCCGGAGCCCGAGAGCGGCGACGCCAAGGTTTTTCAGTTCTTCCACCACCGCACGATTGTTGTCCTCGTTGCGCGCCAGGATCGCGACCGACGCACCCGCCTGCGCCAGTCCAATCGCGATTCCACGCCCAATTCCGCGGTTGCCGCCGGTTATGGCAGCAACGCGTTCGCTCAGGTCAAACATCTTCGTAATTGCCAATTGCCTTCCTCAACCAAAACATGCGCAGAGCACCCTTGCGAGCGCCTCCGCCTGGCGTCTGAGGTCCTGAATCCGTACTCGCGATGCCTTCCGCGGTTTCTCGGACAGCCGGTCCGGAGCTTTGGTTTTTCCGCCAACATGCTAATATACGGCGCGTTTTCAGCTTGCCCGTTCGCAGGCGCCAGACTATCGCACTCAAGCGCCGCTCTGGTATGTTTTCCGGCGCGAATTGGACAAATCATTACGAGGGGATGTATCGGTGGTGACACAAGGCTCGAAGATTGGGAGCAAATCAATGCGGCTGCGCTGCGGCGCGGCCGCTTTTGAGGTGAGCTACTGATGGCAGGTACAAGCGGTAGCAGCAACACCGGGGGAGTCGGCAGATTCGTCATTACCTACCGGGCGCCGATTGGTATCCTCCTTATAGCCATAACGGCATTCATGGCCTATTGGGCAGCGCAAGCGCAGGTCGGAACCCAGTTCAACAATTTCTTCCCGGCCAATCATCCAGACACCAGGCTTTACCGCAAGTTCCAGAACCAGTATGGCGGCGCCCAGACCCTGGTCATACTGATGCGGCTCAAGAACGGAGACATCTTCAACACCAAGATGCTCCAGAAGATCCAGGACGTCACCTTCGACGCCAACGCGCTGCCGGGCGTGAATCATAACGAGATTTTTTCCCTGGCCTCACTGCGCAACGTGTACTCCGAGGCTCAACCCGGCGCGCTGATTTCGAAATGTTTCATGTACCCGTTCGTGCCGCAGACGCAGGCCGAAATAGACAAGCTCAAACGCCTGGTTGACTCCCATCGCGAGTCCATCACGCCCTTCGTCAACTATGACAACAAGGGCGCGGTCGTAACCGCCAGCTTCGTTGAGGACAAGCTCGACTACAAGGAGCTCTTCGACGGCATCCAGAACATCATCCACAAATACCAGGACGACAACACGGAATTTTTCGTGGCCGGGCTGCCGGTGGTGGCCGGATGGGGTTACCATTACCTGCCTCGCATCACCGTGATCTTCTTCCTGTCGATCGCTCTGATGCTGATAATCCTCTACCTCAGCCTCGGCCAGCGCAGCAGTTGGTGGGCGCCGATTCTGACCGGCTCGTTTTCAGCCATATGGGGCCTGGGGTTCATGGGCCTGATGGGCTACAACTTCGACCCCGTCATGCTGGTGATCCCATTCATCCTCACCGCGCGCGACTTAAGCCACGGCATTCAGTGGCAAGGACGGTACTATAACGAGCTCGACGCGCTGGACGACAAGATCCTGGCATGCATAACGACGACCAACGTGATGCTGCCGCCGGGCTTGCTTTCGATCCTGGCCGATATCGCGGGCATCATCTTTATATCGTTGGGCGGCATCCCGGTGCTTAAAGAGATCGGGTTTGGCGGAGCCATCTGGCTGGCCGGCAGCGTGACGATGGTGTTCGTCTTCCAACCGATTTTCATGAGCTATCTGCCACGTCCAACTATCAGGGAACGGCGCTGGTGGCAGAGCGAAGGACAGGCGGCGCGCCACACTCCGCTTCACACTTTCGGGCAGTGGGTGGTCAGAATACCGGTCACGCCCGGAGCGCTGCGCAGCGCTTTGCTGGTGGGCGGCGCCTTGTTCATCGTTTGGGGAATTTCGTCGGGCCAGCGGGCGCGAATCGGATATCAGCAGCCCGGAACTCCGCTTTACAAGCCCGACTCGAAGGTCAACCGGGACATGGCGGCAATCAGCCATTACCTGCCGACCGACGAGGGATGGGTGGTGCTCCAGACCCCGGATTATCCCACCGCCCAGTCCAGCATCGCCCCGAACGTGTTGCGGATGCTCGGCCAAATGCAGGATTACCTGCTCACGCGGGGCGACGTGCTGGGAGTCGTCAGTTTCGGTGCGGTGGGGATTGCGCCGATCAACCAGATGTTCCATAACGGCCATCCCAAGTATCGCAACATCCCCTCCTCCGTGAAGCTGGCGGGCGCGCTGTGGTACATGTTCCTGGGCGGGACGGCGCCGGGCGAAATCGAACGCTTCTTCGCTTACAGTCCCAAGATGACGAGCTCATGCATCCGGCTGTTCCTGGCGGATCACACCTATGACCGGCTGAACCGTGTCAGGCAACAACTGACGGACTTCGTCAACACGCACGTCAAGAACAACCCGGAACTCAGCGCGGTCAAGGTGCACTTCCTGGGCGGCGACTCCGGTCTGTACCTTGCCGCCGATGACGTTCTCTACCGCCTCGATCTGATCAACATCACCTTCGTGCTGGTAGTCATCTACCTGTGCTGCACCTTTTCCTTCCGCTCGCCCATTGCCGGCGCGCTGTTCATCGTCTCGGCCGTGATGGCTAATTTTGGCGCCTTCATCTATATGAATGCGCGCGGCATCGGACTGACCATCGACACCATCCCGGTCATTTCGCTGGGCATCGGTCTGGGCATCGACTATGGAATCTACGTCGTGGCGCGCATCCAGGACGAAGTGATCGAGGGTGCGACCATAAATGAAGCCGTCACCACGGCGCTCAGCACGACCGGCGCCGCCGTCTTCAGCACCTTTGCAGTCATGGTGGGCGGTATCCTGCCGTGGGCGTTTTCGCCGCTGCTGTTCCACAACGAGATGAGCGTGCTGCTGATCTTCCTGATGGGTACGAACATGGTGGCGGGCTGCCTCATTCTACCCTCCTTCATCGCCTGGTGGCAGCCACATTTCATCCGCCGCTATCTGCATCCGCGCGAGACCAGGGCCGCGGCCGGCCGCGCCGTGGTTAGCTGACAGCTTGGAACCGCCAATGCTTTGGCGCTACTTGTAGGAGCAAACAGGAGGATCCCCGTATGGCCAAGATCGACGGCAACTCTTTGGTTGTCAGAGCCTTGAAGGATGAAGGGGTCGACACCGTCTTTTACCTCACTGGGGGCCCCATGGTGGACGTCGGCGCGCGATGTATCGAAGCCGGCTTCCGTACCATCGACTGCCGCCATGAACAGGCGGCGGCGATGGCCGCGCATGCCTACAGCCGGGTGATCGGCAAGCCCGGAGTATGCTTCGCGGCTTCCGGCCCCGGTACGACGAATCTGATCACGGGCGTCGGCAATGCTTATCTCGACGCCGTGCCGGTGGTGGCGATGGGCGGCGCCAGCCCGCTGTCCGAAGTAGGCAAGGGCGCGTTTCAGGAAATGGACCAGGTCGCGATGTTCAAGCCGATCACCAAATGGGCGGAGCGTGTGATGCACGCCAGCCGCATCCCGGAGATCATCAACAAGGCCTTTCGGATCGCCACCGGCGGCCAGCCCGGACCGGTCTATATCGACCTGCCGGCGGATGTGCTCTACAACGTCGCCGACGACAACAAAGTGCTGTTCCCCAAGCATCCGCACAACGTGGCGCGCATATCCGGCGATCCGGGGATGATCAAGAAGGCGATCGCCTTGCTCAAGGACGCGCAGCGGCCCGTCATCCTGACCGGCACTGGCATCCTGTGGTCGCACGCGATGGACGAACTCAAGCAGTTTGTCGAATTGAGCGGAGTTCCCTTTTACACGACGCCGCAAGGCCGGGGCGTTATTCCAGAAGATCATGAGCTGAGCTTTTTGGGCGCGCGCAACCAGGCCTGGAAGGAAGCCGACCTGGCGCTGGTAATCGCCACGCGGCTCAACTTCATCGCCGGCTATGGCATGCCGCCGCGCTGGGCCGCGGACCTTAAGATCATCCAGGTCGATATCAGCGATGAGGAGATTGGTCGCAACCGCCCGGTTGACGTAGGCATCGTGGGAGACGCCAAGGTCGTCCTGCAGCAGCTGCTCGAAGAAGGTCGCGACGCATTCAAGGGGCGCAAGCAGCTGGCCTGGGTCGATACCTTGCGCGGCTATGACAAGCGCTCGCAGGAAAAATCAGCCGCTCTGCTCAATTCCGACGCCGTTCCAATCCATCCGCTGCGCCTTTGCAAGGAAGTGCGCGAGTTCATGGATCGCGACGCAATCATCGTCGTGGACGGTCACGAGATCCTCAACTTCGCGCGGCAGTCGATCCCGCTCTTCGCTCCCGGCCATTCCGTAAACGCCGGCCCCAACGGATGCATGGGGGTTGCGGTGCCTTTCGGAATGGGGGCGAAGGTAGCGAAGCCCAATACCCAGGTGATCGTGCTCAGCGGCGATGGCTCATTTGGCTTCAACGGAATCGAAGTGGACACTATGATCCGCCACAAGATTCCCGCGATGATCGTGGTCAGCAACAACGGCGGATGGGCGTCCGTGGGCGGCATGAGCGCCGGCCGCGACCTGGAGTTCAGCCGCTACGACAAGATGGCCGAAGTGTTCGGCGGGCACGGCGAATTCGTGGAGAAACCGCAGGATATCCGGCCCGCGCTGGAACGCGCCAAGGCGTCGGGCAAGGTGTCGGTGGTCAACGTCATCACCGATCCGAAGGCGCGGTCGACAACTACCGCGTTCGCCAACTACCGGGCAATTTAGCAGATCGATCTTTTTCAACTCTCCCGCGCCCGCGGATGGTATCCGCCGGCGCGGGAGAAACCTGCTGACAATTTACCCGCAAATTGCCAGCAGGCTGAAGGTAAACTGCTGCCGCCAATCGGCACAGGTGACACAACCGTGCTAGACTCCTACCCTGTTGGCAGCATTGAAATATCAGAGGTGACGCTATGACAGCCCTTCGAGTGATATCGGCGGACTCCCATATGATGGAGCCGGGAGATTTGTGGGTTGAGCGGCTGGATCGCAAGTTCAAGGATCTCGCGCCGCGGGTAATCACGCACGACAAACAGTCGCAGCCGATTTTTTCCGCGCCCGGGATGGCGCCGTATCCGGTCGCGGTGGCTTTCGCGGCCGGACGCAGCGGCAAAGAAATGCAGGATTTTGTCGACCAGGCTACCGAGGACCAGGCCCAGCGCTATCGCGATCCCGCCCTTCGAATCGTGGACCAGGACCGCGACGGCGTCAGCGCTGAGGTGCTGTACACCTCGCTCGGTATGTCGCTGTTCGGTTTGGAAGATGCCAACCTGCAGACTGCCTGCTTCCGCGCGTACAACGATTGGGTCGGCGAGTTCTGCTCGCACGATCCGAAGCGCTTCGTCGGTATCGCATTGATCTCGCTGGCCGACGTTGAACAAGGCGCCCAGGAGCTGCGGCGAGTGGCGAAAGCCGGGCTTAAAGGCGCGATGATCTGGGGCGCGGCGCCGCCGGACAAACCGTTCTGGCACAGCGTGTACGACCCCTTCTGGACAGCGGCCCAGGAGCTTGCGATGCCGTTGTCGCTGCACGTGATTACCGGGGCTCCCGGCACCAGCGGCCGCAAGGGGGGTGGCGAAAAATCCGCGGTGAAGCTCAAAGGCGCCACCCGCGTCACGCGCTACATGAAGCTGCCGCTGGACGCGCAGGCCTCGTTTACTGACATGATATTGGGCGGAGTGTTGATGCGGTTTCCGCGCCTGAAACTGGTCTCGGCCGAGAATGACAGCGGATGGATCGCACATTACATGTACAGGCTGGATCACGCGTTCGAGAAATTCGGTGTTTTTATTGAATCCAAGCTGGACCTGAAACCCAGCGACTACGTGCGCCGCCAGCTTTGGGCAACCTTCCAGGACGACCCAATCGGGCCCCTGACCTGGCAGTACTTTGGCGAGGATCGATTCATGTGGGCGTCGGACTATCCTCACACCGACTCCACCTTTCCCCATTCGCGCGAGGTGATCGAGCGCGACTTCGCGAGCATCCCGGAAGCGGTCAAACGCAAGATCGTGTGTGAGAACGCCGCCGCGCTATACCAGGTAGCTCTCGATTAGATTCCGCAAGTCGGTCTTCCCCGGCAGAGCGCCAGACTCAGGCTTTTGAAGCAAAGTCTGTGTCTGGCGCTCTGCGTCAGCAATCTGCTATTCCTGCCATATTAATCTTCCGCTTGTGCAGCACTGCGAGAGCCGGGTTTTCACGGCCTCCTTCGTGCGAATGCCTTAATATTTATTGCTTCGCTCGCAAAAAAGGCCCTGAAATGGCCAAGGCTCCTAATCCTTTACTCTAAAGTTTAGCTCTGATAAGCACACTGATGCCTGACCATGAAATCTCAACCAGGCGGTGTGAAATGAGTAAAAGATTCGTAAATTTTGGCTTTCTTGCAGCAGCGGCCATGTTGTTAGTATGCGCTAGCGCGGGTAGCGCCCGAGCGCAGCACAACACCATGTTTGGTACCGGAGCCCTCAACAGTATTACCACCGGTGATGAAAATTCCGCATTCGGTTTCGACGCGCTGTTCAACGCCACGATCGGCAACGATAACACCGCCGTTGGCTGGAACGCCCTGGAAAACGATAACGGCCGCTCCAGCTACAACACCGCGGTGGGCGCGGATGCGTTGGATTTCAATCAGGGCGGCTCCTTCAACACCGCCACGGGTGCGTTTGCGCTGGAGAGAAATACGACCGGCCTCTACAACACCGCTACCGGCGCCAATGCGTTGTTCTTCAGCAACGGCAGCTACAACACAGCCACCGGAACGTTTGCGCTGCAGGACAACACCTCCGGCTATGACAACACGGCGACCGGGGGCGGAGCTCTGATGCAAGCCACTACAGCCTTTTACAACACCGCCACCGGGGTCTACGCGCTGAACGTTGACACCACGGGAAGTCAGAACACGGCCACCGGTGTGGATGCGATGGAACTGAACAGCACCGGTTCGCAAAATACCGCCACCGGTTGGCAGGCGCTTTTATTGAACGTCTCAGGCAATTACAACACGGCTGACGGGGTCAACGCCCTCGAGCACGACCTCGGAAGCCTCAATACCGCGATCGGATTTGCCGCGCTGAGCCAAAATACCACCGGCACTGACAACACGGCGTCAGGCGCGGACGCCATGTACAGCAACACAACGGGCAGTGTCAACACTGCAGTTGGATTCAACGCTATGCGCACTAACAACGGCGGCTTCGATAACGTCGCGGTCGGCTACGGCGCGCTCTTCAGCAATACCAGCGGCAACAACAACATCGCGTTGGGCGTCAATGCGGGCTTCAACCTTACTACCGGCCAGCAGAACATCGACATAGGCAACAAGGGGTCTGCGGCCGAGTCCGGTACGATCCGTATCGGCACGCCGGGTACACACACGGTGACGTTTATCTCGGGAATCAACGGCTCCACCGTCACGGGGGCCGACGTGATAGTGAACAGCAGCGGCCGATTGGGCGTCATGACCTCATCGGCGCGCTTCAAACGCGATATCCACGAGATGGGCGCGACCAGCGGCAACCTGATGAAGCTGCATCCGGTAACGTTCCGCTACAAGGCCGACCCGCAGGGGATACTCCAATACGGGCTGGTGGCGGAAGAAGTAAAGCAGGTATACCCGGAGTTAGTCACGTACGGCACCGACGGCAAAATAGAGACCGTGCGTTATTCGATGCTCACTTCGATGTTGCTCAACGAGCTTCAAAAGCAAAGCAGGGAAAACCAGCGTCAGACCGCGCAGATTCAACGCCAGGCCGAGCAGATCAAGCGCCTGTCCGCGCAGGTGGAAGCAGAGCGGGCCACCCGTGAGCGTGAAGTACAGACTCTGCGAAACACCTTCGAGCAGCGTCTGGCAGTGCTCGAGCAGGCGATGAAGGTCAACGACCGCAAACTGGCGTCCGCTTTTGAAAGATAGAAACGCTCGCTCATCGACTGATCGGGCCACGGCAGAATTCCCTGCCTGAAATCGCCAGGCGGGGAATCTCCTTCAACGCTTCCTCCATGTATCTATTGACGTCATCGACGCGGCCCACCGGAAATCAGGCCAAATGAGCCGACATAGAGCCAACTACACAAATGCCTTGGCGCACAGGCCTTTTCTCTCGCCTCTTCTTGTTACAGGGAGAGCGCGCGGGAGCTTATCATCCGGATCGGAGCAGGTGCTTCACGGCGGCTTCCACCCGCGTGCCCTTGAAAAAGTCGGGGTTGCCGCCGGTCCATAGTTTGACCGGATTGGTGAAGACGAAGTCCTTGAAGTCCTCCGCGGTCATCTTGCCCTCTTCGACCGGCTCATACGCTTCCTCCAGCACCTCGGTCATGTCGGGGACGTCCCAATGACCAATGTCGGATCCGAAGACAGCGTTGAGCCTGACGCCGAGCGGGTTGTGCTTCGCGTCGAAGGCTGAGGCGGTCACCGGGTCATCGGCTTCGCATCCGAAATAGAACGGGGCGAACAGTTTGCCGATGTCCTCAACTGTTTCGATTCCGCATTGCGCCCATTCGTCGAGCAGGTTCAGGTCCTCGGAGGGCAATTCGGTGTCGAACGCCTTGAAGGCGGCGGGCAGGAACTTGTGGGCTACGTCGCTCAAGGTGACGTCGCGGCCATAGCTTTTGGTCATTTCATCGCCATAGCGAACCATTAGCTCGCCGAATTTTTTCAGATCGAGATTGCGCGGATCGTAATTCGCCAGCGCCGCCAGGTTCCGCTTGCTCCAATGACCGATGATGCCGGCCAGCAGGCTGCGCGCCCATCCCACGCCGCCTTCAAGGAAAGCAAAGTTCACCGGGAAGCGGCGCGTCACGCCGCCAAGGAACAACGATTTGCAAATCGCCTCTCCGGCGGCGGCAAAATGCCCAATGTGGTTGTACATGAAGCTGGTCGAGCTGGCGCAGCTGCCCCATCCGGTGCCGAGCGAATGGAAGGTGCAAGCCACCTTCAGCTCCTGGCACTTGGCCCATACCGGATCGTAGTCGTGCTCGCTCTCCACCCCGTATGTGTCGAGCCAAAACGCATGGCGCGCCGCGTCGGGGTATTTACGGGCGACCTCCGCTATCGGACGCCTGACATATCCGGGGAGCAACACGACTTTCAGGCCGAGCTGACCCACGGCATATTCCAGTTCGTCGATTGCCTCTTGCGGAGTATGCATCGGGATCAGCCCTGCGGGCGTGATCGCGTCGGCGTAGTCGCGATACTGGTCGGAGAACATCCGGTTGAGCGCCCGGCAGGCAGCGCGGCGCAGTTCCTCGTCGCTGAAATGAATCGCACCGATGCCCATACTCGGGTAGAGCACCGCATAGTCCAGCCCGATATCCTCCATGCGCTGGTAGAGCAGGCGCGGCAGGATTGTGGTGGCCAGATCTTCGGCACGCCGTGTGGGCACGCTCCAAAAACCGGGGCGCGTGACGCGGCGTTCGCGCCGCTGCTCCGGAGTCAGCTTGAACCAAAGGCTGCCGACCACCGAATTGGCGAAGGTCTTGGTCATGCGATCGGCCGCCCCGCCGCCGGCCTCGCTTTTGAGGTAGTCGACAAACATCGGGTAAAACTCGAACAGATGGCCGTCGGAGTCGATCACGGGATGATCGAGGCGTGAATGGACCTGGGCTGATAGTGATGGCATTAGTTAAGTCTCCCGGACACCGTTCTGCGTGGATACTGCGAGGACGCGCCCAGCCTAACCCTCTCCCTGGTCATGGAGACGGGAAATCAATAGTCAGCGACGTGTAAGTTCGTTGGAGTCGTTTTTTTCGCATGTCAGCGCCTGGGGTCGTTCGGGAGCGCGCGCTCCGTGAAGCCTACCACCATGCCGAAGGTGTCATCCTTGTTAAGCAGCAGCGAATCGCCGGTCTGACTCTCGATGCGCTGCTTCTTCGATTTCAGAAAATCGGCGGCCTTGGCCAGGTTGATGGTCTTGAAGGTGACGCCGTAAATGCTGTCGCCGTTCTGTGCCAGGTCGCGCGCCTCGGGGCTGGTCGTTGAGAGCGGTTGGCGCAGCTCAACGGCTGTATCCTCGCCCGCCGCCACGAATGCGCTCTTGTGCTCACCCGCTCTTTCCTCCTCGTGGATCAGCTTGCCGAGCAGAACGTCGCGATAGAAATGAACGGCGGGTGCGAGATCGTGCACCAGCACGGTGATATGCGACGTGCGCTCGATTCCCAGCGGATGGCGCTCGCGCCAGAATACCGGCGACCATCCGGGTTGCAGCCGCGCGTCGGTGGTGAACTGCGGAATTTCGGCGAACTCCAATAGCCCATGGGTCTGCCGCGGCTGGGTCCAGATTGCGGTGCCGGGTTTGACCGGGGCTTTCACGGACCTGCCGACCAGATTGAACATGTGAACGTCGTGGCGTGCGAACTGCGCCGCAAGCTCGGCGACATCCTCGACGTACCATGCGATAGAATGGAAGCGCTGTCCGAAGCGCGCCTTGAACTTTCCGATCGGCGACTTCTCGGCGTCCGGCACCTTGGCCAGACTAAGGGGCTCCATGACGACGTCGCCGATCGTGAGCAGCGACGCGTCGCGCACCGCGAGCTTTTCGTAGCCGCGATAAAAGCGGTTGCACGAAAAGACCTCGTCGTACCATCGATCGCAGGCGTCAAGGTCGTTCACCAGGTGAGTCAGATGGAACAGCTTGCCGATCTTGAACATGATTTTCTCCTATCTGCTATAGGGCGGCACCGTTGATGCGATCCGCGCTTCATGCACCAGACGCGCCCATCGGCTGAACACGGTCTCACCGATCATCTGAAGCTTGTCGCAGTTCACGGCTGATTGCGCTTCCAGCTGCGACTCGTCTCCACCAGCCTCGCGCAGCTCTTCGCCGAACGCGGAGGTTATACCGGCAATCATCTCCTCGGTCATCTCGAGATGGAACAGGAATCCGTATGCGGATTTGCCGTAGCGGAACGCCTGATGCGCCGTCAGTTCCGATGACGCCAGGTTGACTGCGCCTTGCGGCAGATCGAATGCGTCGCCATGCCAGTGCAGCGCCATGAACTCGGTCGGTGCAGCGCTCCAGAGCCGATCGGCCCCGGCGGCTTCCGACAACCGCACGGGATACCAGCCGATTTCCTTGCGCGATCCTCTGGCGACCACGGCGCCCAAAGCGGCGGCCAATAGCTGGCTGCCCAGACAAACGCCCAGCACTGGCTTGCCGGCCTTCAGCGCGGAATCTATCAACCGCAACTCGTCTTTAAGGTGTGGGTAGCGGTCCTGTTCGTAAACTCCCATCGGCCCGCCCATCAGGATCAGCCCGCCGGCGTCCCCAATTTGGGCGGGAACGGGCTTGCCTTCGAACACCCGCACGCATTGCCAGGCCAGCGCCTCCGCCTCCAGTGCGTCGGCGATCGTTCCAAGCGTTTCGCACTCCGTATGTTGCAGCACCCAGATCTTCGACATGACCGGCGTTAACGGCTTCCTTGGCGACAGGCTACTTCAGCACGGATGGATTGGAAAGCCAGCGGGACGGGCGTCTTAGCCCGCCTTTCGTAGCACCATCTGCATAGCGGGGCACCGACACCCGCCCCGCTGACTTTGTACGGAGCTATGCGCTGATTGATGCGATGGCGCGGCGCAGACGCTCGACGGTGCGCGAGCGGCCCAGGACTGCAATCACTTCGTAAATGCCGGGGCTTACGGTGCCGCCGGTCAGGGCGACGCGTACTGGCTGCGCGAGCTGACCAAGTTTCAGACCGAAGCGCGACATCACTTGCTCGAAAGCTTCCTGCACCGCACTTTCACCGCAGTCCTCGGGCAGGGCATCGATACTCTCGGCCAGCGCTTTGAGCGGTTCAACCATCTGGGGGCTGAGGAATTTCGCCGCGGCCTTGGGCTCGATGCTGATGTCGTCGCTCATGTAGAAGTGGGCGAAATCGGCCAGCTCGACCAGGGTTTTGGCCCGCTCACGCAGCGTCGCGACCATCTTCTCCAGCCACGCCTGATCGGCGGGGATGGTGTAGCCGCTCTTTTCCAGGAATGGAATCGCCTCGCGTACCAACTGCGCCAGCGGCCGTTGCTTCAGGTAATGGAAGTTGAGCCACAGCAGCTTTTCCGGATTGAAGATGCCTGGCGACTTACCGCAGGCCTCGAAGCCGAAATATTCGATCAGCTCCTGGCGGGAAAAGATCTCCTGATCGCCGTGGGACCATCCCATCCGCGCCAGGTAATTAAGCAGCGTTTCGGGAAAGTACCCGGCGTCACGATAAGCGAACACCGAAGTCGCACCGTGACGCTTGGACAGGGGCTTGCCGTCCGGCCCCATCACCATCGGCAGATGCGCGTAGGCGGGCGGCGTCAAATCCAGCGCCAGAAAAATCTGGATCTGCCGGGGAGTGTTGGGCAGATGATCATCGCCGCGCACCACGTGCGTGATTTCGAAATCCGCATCGTCGAGCACGGTGGCGAAGTTGTAAGTCGGCACTCCGTCAGAGCGAAAGATGATCAGGTCGTCCAGTTCGCTGTTCTGAAAAACCGAATGCCCCTTAACCAGGTCTTCGACCACGGTCTGCCCCTCGCGCGGCGATCGAAAGCGTATCGTGTAGTTGCGCCCCGCGCCGCGGTCGGGGAGCGGCAGGTCGGGGGGATACGGTTTGTCGCGGCAAGTGCCGTCGTAGCCGGGCTTGCGGCGCTCGCGCTCGGCCTGCCGGCGCTTGGCCTCAAGCTCTTCCGGCGTGCAGTAGCATGGATAGGCCCTGCCCTCGCGCAGCAGCCGCGCCGCGGCCTGGCGGTAGCGATCGAAGCGGCTGGACTGGAAGTAGCGCCGGTCAGGCGGTCCAGCATCCCAGTCGATGCCGAGCCATCGCAGACTGGCGACGATCTCATCGAGCGACTCCTGGGTGGAGCGTTCCTGGTCGGTATCGTCCACACGCAGGATAAACCGACCGCCGCTGTGGCGCGCGAACAGGTAGGCGAACAGGCCGGAGCGAACGTTGCCAATGTGCAGCGAGCCGGTCGGACTCGGCGCATAACGGGAGCAAACTGTCACTTTATTCCCACTCAATCGTAGCAGGCGGCTTGGAGGTGATGTCGTAAACTACGCGGTTGATACCCCGGATCTCATTGGTGATGCGGCTGCTCAGCCGCGCCAGCAGACTGGGGTCGAGCCGCGCCCAATCCGCCGTCATCCCATCCGACGACTCCACCGCGCGAATCGCCAGCACGCTCTCATAGGTGCGCCCATCGCCCATCACACCGACCGTCTTGAGCGGCAGCAGCACCGCGAAGCTCTGCCACAGGCGGTGGTGCAGTCCGGCGGCGAGTATTTCCTCCATCACGATCTGGTCGGCGCGGCGCAGCAGCTCCAGGCGCTCCCGCGTGACGTCGCCAACAATTCTGATCGCCAACCCGGGTCCCGGGAATGGCTCACGATCGACCACGTCGGAGGGCAATCCCAACTGGCGGCCCAAATCACGGACCTCATCCTTGAACAATTCGCGCAGCGGCTCAATCAACTCAAAGCGCATGCTCTCGGGCAGTCCGCCAACGTTATGATGGCTCTTGATGGTGGCTGACGGCCCCTTGAATGAGACCGACTCTATAACGTCGGGATAGAGGGTGCCCTGGGCCAAAAACCGCGCGCCGCCCAGCGCCTTTGCCTGCCGCTCGAACACCTCAATGAAAGTGTGCCCGATGATGCGCCGCTTCTCCTCGGGTTCGGTGACGCCCGCCAGACGCTCCAGAAACAACTGCGAAGCGTCCGCAACCTTCAGCGCGATACCCAGTTGGCCGGCGAACACCTGTTCCATGCGCTGGCGCTCGCCGGCACGCAGCAGCGCGGTGTCTACGAATATACAGTGCAGGCGATCGCCTACCGCACGATGAATGAGCGCGGCGGCTACGGAGGAATCCACTCCGCCCGACAGGGCCATCAGGACACGTTCATTGGGCCCAACTATGTCGCGAATCTCTGCGACCTCGGTCTCGATAAAATTCGCCATCGTCCAATCGCCGGGCTCTCCGCAAATCCTGTGGACGAAGTTGCTCAGTATGGCGGCGCCCGCCGGCGTATGCACGACCTCCGGATGAAACTGGATTCCGCGGATGCGCCCGTCAACGCTGCGGACCGCGGCAAACGGTGAATTCTCGCTGTGCCCGATCGCGCACAGACCTTCGGGCAGCTCCTCGACCCGGTCGCCATGGCTCATCCAAACCGGATGCTCGCCGCCGGCCAGCCCCTCGAATAGCCGGTCGGGCTCGTCGATCGTGAGCATCGCGGGACCGTACTCGCGGCGCGGGGAACCCGCGCTGCGGGCACCGAGATGCTGCGCGATCACATACAGGCCGTAACAGATACCGAGCACCGGGCACCCGATGTCCAGCACCGCGCGTTCGATGTTGGGCGCATCGTGTTCGTACAGGCTGGCCGGGCCGCCGGACAGGATGATCCCGCTGGGATTGAGCGCGCGAATCCGGTCGATCCCCAGGTTATAGGGATGAATTTCGCAGTAAACCCGCGCCTCGCGCACGCGGCGCGCAATCAACTGGGTGTACTGACTGCCAAAGTCGAGAATTAAAATCATTCGGGCCGCCGCTGGACTATTTCGCTACTATAACCAACAGGACCATTTCGGCGAATAGCGCCCCTCGCGCAACCCTCACAGGATCTGCACAACCGGCATCAGGTCGCTGTCGCTCACGCCGGGCCATGGCAATCCGCGGCTGATGCGCCAGTTGGGGTCGCGCACGTCGTTGGCATGCACCACCCACCCGCCGGCTATCCTTTCAACCAGCATCCGCGCTATCGCGTCCGGATTGCGATGCAGTTCAAAAGTTCCCAGCAAAAAAGAGGTTCCGTCGCGCAGCGGCGCCAGCGCGTTGGGGTCCGCGTATCCGCGGTCGCCAATGCGCATATCGGCGATTGTTGCAGGATAGGCTGACTTGGCCGCGCTTGGATCATTCGCCATCTGAGTTACCTCGCCGATTGGATCAAAAAATTTCAACCGCGTCCGGCGCCGCGCCGGCGAAAGACCATCCTCAGCGGCGTGCCGCTGAGCTCCAGTGCGGCCCTGAAACGGTTTTCCAGATAGCGGATGTAATGGACCGGGATGTCACGCTCGACGTTAGAGAAGAACATCAGGCGCGGCGGCGAGCTGGCGACTTGCGTGACATAAAGCAGGTTGAGGCGCCGCCCGGCCACGACCGGCGGATCCATCGCCGCAGTTGCGCCCTCGAGGATTCGGTTGAGATGCGCGGTCTGAAACACCGCCCTGAAGTTGGTTCCGATCTTCGTCGCCTCTAGCAGTACGTCGCGAACGCCGTCGCCGGTCATTGCCGAGGTATAAATCAGCGGCGCGAACTCCAGAAACGAAAAACGCTGGTGGGCATCGCGCGTGAACGCCGCCTGCTTGCGGCCGGCGCGGGCCGCAACGTCCCATTTGTTACAAATGACAATCAGAGCGCGGTCTTCGCTCTCCACCAGGTGGGCCAGCCGGGCGTCCTGATCGGTAATACCTTCACTTGCGTCCACAACCAGGAGCAGCACTTCCGCCCGTCGAACGATCTCGATCGCGCGCCTTACCGAGTGATGTTCAAGCTCGCCCTGCACGCGCGCCGGACGCCGCATCCCGGCGGTATCGATCAGGATCAGATCCTGATCGCCGGACTTGATCCGGACGTCAACCGGGTCGCGGGTAGTGCCGGGAGTGGCATCGACAATCGAGCGTGGCGCGCCGGCGAGCCGGTTTATCAGCGAAGACTTGCCAACGTTGGGTCGCCCAATGAGGGCGATACGCAGGGCAGCGGGTACTGGCGCGACCGTGATCTCTTGCGGCAGCAGCTCAACTACTGCGTCGAGTAGTTCCTCGACTCCCCTCCCGTGCGCCGCGGAAACGGCAAAAAGACGCTCGACGCCAAGGGTGTGGAATTCGGCGGCCGCAGCGTCGAGCCCGGCCGAATCCAGCTTGTTAACGGCAAGCAGGATTGGACGCCCTACTTCGCGAATCAGAGACAACGCCTCGGCGTCGGCGGCGCTCAACCCTGCCCTGCCGTCCACCACGAAAATCACCACATCAGCCGCAGCAACCGCCTTGAGCGCCGCGGAAACAACCCGTTCGCTCAGCCCCTCGCGCTCGCCCAATTCCAGCCCGCCGCTGTCAACGACGGCAAAGCTGTGCCCCTGGTGCTCGGCGACCAGCACGTTCAGATCGCGGGTGGTGCCTGGAAGAGCGCTCACGATTGCTCGGCCACGACGGGTGATTCGATTAAAAAGTGTCGATTTACCCGCGTTAGCACGTCCAACCAGGCTGACCAGCGCGAGGCCAGGACTAATCCCAGGGATTTGATTTTGGTTTTCGGAACCTCGTGTCGCAGCCATCGTGGCTGAATTGTAACCGTTTTACTCAAGCCGCTCACGCCAAGAGCGGAAACTTGAAGTTGTGTCCGAAGGGCTCATGCGCGTGGAAAAGTGCGCCAGTCTGCACCATCGGCGTGGCACAGTTCCACGATCGTCTAACGATTCAACTCCAGCATGGCGATATCCCAAATCGTGGAAAAAAAGTCGCGCTGGACGTGAATTTCCCATCCTGAACGCTCGGTCAGGCAGGCTTTAAGGCCAAAAAATAACGTGTTCACTCGAATATGCTCTGTGGCTCACAGTGGTGGTTTGAGGATGAAAGCTGTCTTTTGCTGGAATAAGTGCTTTGTGCGATTGGTTCCAAAGGGGCCATGGTTGTCGGCATTAGGCTGGCAAGCTAATTGCACCCCTCGGAAACAGACCCGTGAAAAAATTAGCAAAAAAAGGCAAAGTGGTGCGGCGTATGAAGGCAGCAACGAGCAACCTTGAAACCAGGGGGATGACCAACGGCGGGGCCGGAAAATCAATCAACCCGATGTTGAGCAAGCCCTCCAAGGAGCAAGGTGACCAGATCCTTACGGTGCCGATGCTTGCGGAATACCTGCTCTGCCACCCTAGTACGATCTACCGGCTGTTGAAGAACAAGCGGATTCCCGGTTTCAGGGTCGGCAGCGACTGGCGCTTCCGAAGATCGGCAATTGACCAGTGGCTGAATAAGGCGACCATCCCCGCAGGCCGTTGATCTGCCAGCTCCCGCCGCCGGCGGGGGCTTGTTCTGCGCTGAACCCGCTATCTTCCTCGAGTGCGGGGTTGTTTTTGTTCGCCATCAATCTCTGCTCTCCAAAGCGCAGCTTGCCTCTCGGCCCCCAAGCTGCGCTGTCTAGCTTTTATCTGCTTACATAGCCAAAACTACTGTTCACCGAATTAGCTTGGCGTCGAAGGACCCGCCACGATTCGGCCAATCCGAAAGTGTCATTCCGATGTCGCTTTCTCGATATCGGACCATTTGACCTCGGCCTCTTGGAGCGGAGCAGGAGCGTCGATTAATTGTGCGAGCGGTTCTATTACGCTTGCGTTTCGGATTTCATACTGTCGGAAACATTCGCGAGAGATGACACTGCGGGCACGCTCGCCGCCCTACCCCACCTGGCGCCGACCAATTGGCGGATTGCGCGGCGCGTCTGGCTCCTGCTTACACATACTTGCGACACTCCGCCACTGAGCAGGTCGGCCGGGTAGGACAAGGCGGCCACCCCCCCGGCGATAATAGTCGCAGCGGGAACTTCGCGCTTGAGTACGCGAGTAAGCTCGACCGCGGCCGGCAGACCTTCCGTAAGGGTACACGACACGCACACCACGTCAGGGGCGAACTGCCGCGCCAGCTTGCGAGTCTCTTCGACGGACTTGCCTTCGCCCGGAAACTTGACGGCCGCCCCCGCGAAGCGGAAAAACTCCAGCATCATCAGTACGCCCAAACAGTGCGGTTCGTCCGGCGGACACACGCCCAGAACCCGTACTCGGCGTCCGTGGCGCACCTCGCAAAAGCGTACGCCCAGTTCGGGAATCAGCTCACGCACAAAGCCAACGATAAATTGAAGGTTGTCCTCGCTGATATGCCCTTCGGATCGTTCATCGCCGGCGAGGTTTATTGCGGGAACAAGAAAGTCGTCGAACGTTCCCTCAATTCCGTTCTCCTCGCAGTAGCGGATCGCCAGAACACGCGCCGAGCCGGAATCAAGCTCCAGGAGCATGCGATAGAAGTCGTGATAACTTTCCAGAGTGCGTGAGCCGCCGAGCAGGAGAGGAAGAAAGTTCAGCGCCGGAATATGCTCGCCGATCACCTTCAGGCACGCCGTTAGCGGAATCGCCAGCAGCAATCCCGGCGCGCCCCACAGCCACGACCAGTAAATGGTAGAAACCAGCAGCGCAACCGGAGACATGTCGATGCCAGAACCGATTACGAACGGCTCGCCCAGATGGGCGGCAATCTGATCGAGCACCGTAATCGCTCCGACCACCTCAAGAGTCTTAGACCAGCCGGGAAACACGGCGAAGGCAACCAGCGCAGGCAGCAGCGACGAAACCAGCGCGCCGACGTACGGAACGAAGCGCATCAGGAAAGCCAGCAGACCCCAGAACGGGGCGTTGGGCAGGCCCAGCGCCCACAGCATCAGACCGACTGCGATGCCGAAGGCAAAATTGATCAGGCCGAGCAAGAGCAGGTAGCGGCCCACGGTATGGCCGGCGGTTTCGATTGCCTGGCTGGCCACACTGATACGGGCGCGCGCCGCAAGTCGGACCAGGCGGTCGCGTAAATCGCGCCGGCCGTAAAGCAAGAAGAACAGCAGCACGATGATAAGCAGGATTTCGACGATCGCGGCCAGTGCCGGAGTGAAATGCGCCAGATTGTCGGCCAGAGAGCCGGAGGAAACGGTAACGGTCGGCGGCGGCACCGGCGCGGACAAATTGGGCTTCTGGACGCGCCGCTTGACCTCGCTAAATGCGATTTCGAGATGCTGGAGCCAGGGCGGCGTGCTTTTTTCGATGGCGGCGAGCTTGTTCCCGATGTTGGCGGAATATCCGGCCACCTCGTCCGCGACGCTGGTCAGCTGCAAGGTGGTGAAGTACGCGACTAATACGATCACCGCAACACCGGTGAACACCACCAGACCGGCGCTTGCAAACCGGCCCACCCAACGCTCGAGCCGGCTGGCGATCGGGCTCAGCACGAGCGCCAGGATCAGCGCCGCAGCAAGCGGTATAAGGATATCACGGGCCAACGACAGGGCGGCCGTGACAATCAGCAGTGCCACTACTGGCATGCCGACTTTAAACAGCGTTGACTCTTCGATCCCGCCGTTCGATTCTCGATCGTTCTCTTCCATACGGCATCTTTAAGGATACCGCAGGAAAAGGTTTCACTGGTGGATTTTTTTGCGCCGCTTGGTGCTGACAGCCGCGGATTTTCCGGAACCTGAAGCTTTCTACAGGCCCAGTTCGGAAAGCCGGCGCGGATCGGAGGTCCAGTTCTTCTCAACTTTCACGTGCAGTTCCAGATAGACGCGTCTGTCAAGCTGCTGCTCGATCTCGACGCGCGCGCTTTGGCCGATCTGCTTGAGCTGCTGGCCGCCGGCGCCGATCACCATGCCTTTGTGCGAATCGCGCTCCACGATGATCGTGGCGTGGATTCGGAGCAAGTTTCGTTCGTTCAGTTCGCTGAATTGCTCCACTTTGACCGCGGTCAGGAACGGAATCTCCTGCTTCATCGCCATGAAGATCTTCTCACGGATAATTTCCTCCACCAGTGCACGCTGGGTCTGATCCGTGTACTGATCCTCCGGCATCAGCGCCGAGCCGGTGGGCAGCATCCGCTTCAAGGTGGTGAGCAACTCCGCGACATTTTCGCCCGACAGCGCACTTACGGGAACGATCTCCCCCTCCGGCATCAGCCTCAGGCATTCTTCGGCCAGCGGAATCAGCACGGGCCGCGGCAGCAGGTCGATCTTGTTGATTATCACAACCGTGAGCCGTGCAAGTCTGCGAACTTCGGCCAGGACCGCGCGGTCCTCCGCGGCAAGCCGCTCGCCAGCTTCGACCACCACGGCGAGCACGTCCCCCTGCGTCATGGATGCGCGCGCGACATCCACCATCCGGCGATTCAGCAATCGCCTGGAATCGTGCAAACCCGGAGTGTCAACGAGGATCAGCTGGGCGTCGGGGTCGGTGCGGATTCCCAGGATGCGCCGCCGAGTGGTTTGCGGGCGCGGAGTAACGATCGCCACCTTCTCGCCGATGAGGCGGTTGAGAAGGGTCGATTTACCGACGTTGGAGCGGCCGCACAATACCACGTAGCCGCTCCGATACTCATCGCCGCCGCTGTTCGCCATCGGATCCTTCCTGCTCTGCGTTGATTACGGCCAAAGCCTCGCGCGCCGCCGCCTGCTCGGCCAGCTTTTTGCTGGATCCTTCGCCTATTCCGAACTGGCGCGCACCAATACGAATCCGGGTGACGAAGCGTTTGGCATGATCGGGTCCGCTTTCGCTGATCACTTCGTACACCGGATGGGCGCGGAAATAACGATGAGCGGTCTCTTGCAATTCGGTCTTGAAATCGCGCTCGACGCTGGGCCCGCCGATATCGGCGCCGAAGAGGCGTTCGACCACTTGCTGCGCGTCAGAAAGTCCGCTGTCACTGTAAATAGCGCCAATTAATGCTTCAAACCCGGCGGCCAGGATTGACGTCTTTTGCCTGCCGCCGCTCTTTTCCTCGCCTTTGCCCAACCGCAGGTGCTGGCCCAGTCCGATGCTTTCCGCCTTTGCCGCCAGCGTGCGGGCGTTGACGATCGACGCGCGCTGGCGTGAGAGCAGGCCTTCGGTGCCGCCCGGGAAATGGCGCATCAGCATGTCGGCGATTGCCAGGTCCAGCACCGCGTCGCCGAGGAATTCGAGCCGCTCATAATGTTGGTCTGTACCCTCGGCGGCACTCGGATGGGTCAAAGCCAGCTGCAAAAGTTCAGGACGGGTAAAGGTGTAGCCGAGGGAGCGTTCCAGGCGCGGCGCTCGTTTGGCCGGCTCAGTTTCGGCTGCTTCCGGCGCTTGGGGCTGGGGACCCAACAGTCCTCCCAACCAGCGCCGACCCGTCGACAGCAGATGCGTCAACGTCGATTTCATGGTTCTTCAGCTGATCCGCGCCGTGGACCAAAACCTTGATATAGTTGCGGCTGTAACCGCGCAGCCGCTGGCATCCGGGCTCCCGGCTTTCTTCAACCAACACCTTAATTTTTGCGCCAACAAAACGCCTGATGAAAACCTGACGCCGCAACTCTCCAAGTTTGCGGAGCCGTTCGGCACGCCGCTTTATCTCGCCTGCGGGTACCTTGCCGCCGAATTTGGCGGCCGTCGTACCCGACCTAACGGAATAGGGAAAAACATGAAAATATGCCAGCGGTAGCCTTTCCACAAACTGAAAGTAGTGCTCAAAGTGTTCTTCGGTTTCGCCCGGGAAACCGACAATCAGATCGGTGCCGATGGCCGCGTCAGGCATTCGCTGCAGGATTCGTTCGACGCGGCGGCGGTAGTCATCGATTCGATAGCGCCGGCGCATCCGCTCAAGGATCTGGTCCTCGCCGGCTTGCAGCGGCAAATGGAAATGCGGACAAAACCGGTCGCTTTGGGCGACCAGGTCGATAACCTCGTCGCTCAGTTCCTCGGGGTCAATCGAACTCAGGCGCACACGCGGGATAGGGCAACGTTCAGCGATCATCTCGAGCAGGCCCATCAACGTGACCGGCGGAGACAAATCCTTCCCGTAGCCGCCCAAATGAACGCCGCTGAGGACCACTTCTTTGAAGCCCTGCTCATGCAGCGAGTCGAGCACTTCGAGCACCTGGCGCGGCGCCACGCTGCGCGAAGCACCGCGCGAAAACGGCACTATACAGAAGCTGCAAAACTGATCGCATCCTTCCTGCAACTTTATGAAAGCCCGGGTCTGCCCGGCAGGAACGACGGCTGCCGCATCAATCGCGGACCTGCTTTTGCGCAGGTTGGAAACCATCACGCGCGCATCATCCGGGCGCGGGTCTTGAGCTGCCGCGCGCACCAGGTCGTCCATCCGCGCCAGACCTATAATCCTGTCCACCTCAGGCGCCGCGGCGAGCCGCTCAGGACTGGCTTGGGCCAGGCATCCGGTCATGATGACGCGCGCTCGCGGGTTGCTGCGCCGCGCGCGGCGGGCAAGCTTGAGGCTCTCCACGTCGGCGCGATCGGTGACAGTGCAAGTGTTGACCACGTAAACGTCGGCAACCTGATCGAATTCACACCGCTCCAGGCCGGCCTGTTCCAGGCGCGCCTCGATCATCGCCGAGTCGTACTGATTGACCTTGCATCCGAGCGTGGTGATAGCGAAGCGCATCGTCGTCAGTTCTCCAGCGTGCCCTCGATACATCCGCCGCCTAAAACCTCTTCGCCGCGATAGAACACGCAGGCCTGCCCGGGCGTAACAGCGGGATTTTCGCGCCCAAAGCTCACCTCGGCACGATCTCCCGCAAGTATCCGCAGGCGCGCGGCAACCGCCGGATGGCGATAGCGGATCTTCACCTCCACATCAAGGTCACTGCTTGCGGGAATCCGCGGATCCACCCAAGTGAGATTGGCGGCGCGGAAACCTGCCGCACTCAGTTCGCCCCGACTTCCCACGGTCACGTCGCCGTTATCAGGGTTTATCCGGCTGACGTAGAGCGGCTCGCCGGCGGCGATACCCAGTCCGCGCCGCTGCCCGATGGTGAAGCGATGAATACCGCCGTGCCGCGCCAACGAATGACCCGCCGAGTCAACCACGTTGCCCGCACGGATTTGCCCGGGACGGCTGCGCTGCTCAATAAACGCAGCGTGGTCACCGCCGGGCACGAAACAGATTTCCTGGCTTTCAGGCTTCTCGGCGTTCGCCAGACGCATCTTGCGGGCCTTCTCTCGCACCTCGTCCTTGGTCATCGAACCGAGCGGAAAGAGCGTGCGCGAGAGCTGGTTCTGACCGAGCGTAAACAGGAAGTAGGACTGGTCCTTGCGCGCGTCCACCGCCTTTAGCAAGCGAAATGCGCCATGAGCGTCGCGCTCGATTCGCGCGTAATGACCGGTGGCGATGTATCCTGCGCCCAGCGCGCCGGCGCGATCCCACAGCCGGTCGAACTTGATGTCGCGGTTGCACAACAGGCAGGGGTTGGGCGTTCTGCCGGAGAGATATTCGCCTACGAACGGCGCGATAACGCGGGCGGAAAATTCATCGCGCAGATCGACCACGTAAAATGGAAAGTTCATTAGCTCCGCAACGCGGCGCGCGTCTTCGAAGTCATCATAGGAACAGCAGCTGCCGCGCCTGTCGGTGCGCGGAGCACCGTCGGGCGCAAGCCGCATCGCTATCCCCACCACGTCGTAGCCCTGTTCAGCGAGGATAGCGGCCGCCACTGAACTGTCCACACCGCCCGACATCGCCACTATCACCCGCACGTTCACGGCGCTGCCACCGCCGATTCTTTGTTCACAACGGCGCGCCGCCATACGGCGGCGATAATCGCGCACGCTTCGTTTACTTCGCGCAACGTGCTCGAATAGCCAAGACTGATACGCAGCGAGCTGCGCGCGGCGTTCGCGCTGTGCCCCATCGCGATCAGAACGTGCGAAGCCTCGACAGCTCCGGCCGCGCATGCCGATCCCATCGAGACCTGCACGCCTTCGAGGTCGAGCGCGATCAGCATCGTCTCGCCCAGCACCCCGGGAAAGCAAAGGTTCAGAGTGTTGGCCAAAACCCCGGTTCGGGGGCTATTGATCGTCAGTCCAGGAATGGCGGCATTCAGACCGTCCAAGAGTGCGTCGCGCAGCATGCCCATCATGGCAGTTTCTTCGCCAAGCCGCTCCCGGGCGACTTCCGCCGCCATACCGAAACCCACCGCACCAATAAGGTTGGGAGTGCCGGCGCGCAGGCCGCGCTCCTGCGGTCCGCCCAGGATCAGCGGCGCGACAACCGAGGGGTCGCGTATGAACAAAGCGCCGATTCCCGCCGGAGCGCCCAGCTTGTGCCCGCTAATCGTCATCAGATCGCAGCCCAGTTGCGATACATCCATAGCAATCCGGCCCGCCGCCTGCGCGGCATCGACATGGAAAACCGCTCCTGCTGAGCGAGTCGGCGCGGCCAGCGGCGCCAAGTCCTGAATCGTGCCGACTTCGGAATTGGCGAGCCCAAGAGTAACCAATGCGGTGTCTTGGTCGATAAGCGCCGCGAGTGCGGCTGGATTGAGCCGCCCTTCCCGATCGGGTGCGACCCGGACTATTTCAAACCCTTGGCATTCGAGGTGCGCCAGCACCTTTAAAATTGATGAATGCTCGATCGCGGAAGTGATGATCCGGCGACGTCCGTTGCGGGCCTGCACGGCGCCTTCGATCGCAAAATTGTTGGCTTCAGTACCCCCGCTGCAAAAGACGATTTGGGCGGGCGCGGCGTCGATCAGAGTGGAAACCTTGCTACGGGCCTGCTCCAGCAGCCGCCGCGCGGCCTGGCCGCTGCGATGCACCGAGGACGGATTGCCGACGTCGGAAGCCAGCATCGCCGAAATTGCCGCGCGCACCTCGGGCCGGACCGGCGCACCGGCGTTATGATCGAGATAAATCGGCACCGAAAAGCCTGATTCTAGTGAAGACCCCGCGTCAAACGATTCTTTGTAAAGTTATTTATTCTGACCCTCATCCACTTTTCGGTGAAGAGGCCCTAAACCACCGATATTGAGTCAGCTGAAACTGACCCAATATCGGCTACCTTGGGGTCACGTAGCGCGGGAAATTCAACGCTGCTTTTCCAGTTCGCTGGATCTGGCGGCGGTGGCAGGTTCTTCGGTGATCTTGTCCTCCAGACAGTCCTGGCGCTCTTCCATCTCGTTGATGCGCACCGACATGCGGTTGATCTGCTCAGTCAGGCTGTTGATCGCCCGGGCCACAGGGTCGGGCAGACGAGCATGGTCGAGGTCCATGACGTCGCGCGCGCGATCGCGTTCCACCACCTTGCCGGGTATTCCAACGATGGTCGAATACGGGGGCGCGGAGGAAACGACGACGGCGCCAGCGCCGATGCGGCTTCCATGGCCGATTGTTACCGGGCCGATAACCGATGCGCCCGCGCTGATCATGACGTGGTCTTGAATCGTAGGGTGCCGCTTTTCCTTCTTCAAACTGGTGCCACCGAGCGTCACTCCCTGGTAAATCAGGACATCCTCGCCGATCTCGCATGTTTCGCCGACCACCACGCCCATTCCATGGTCGATGAACAAGCGCCGCCCGATGGTGGCGCCCGGATGGATTTCAACACCGGTGATCCAGCGTCCGAACTCGCTCAACAGCCTGGCGGGCAGTTGCAGGCGATGGTTCCACATCCAGTGCGCGGCGCGGTAGATCCAGATGGCGTGCAGGCCGGGATAAGCAAGCACCACCTCAAGCGCGCTACGGGCCGCGGGGTCGCAATCAATGGCGGTTTGAATGTCTTCTCGCAGACGTGCGAACCAAGCCATAAAATCCCCTCCGCCGCGCGAACAAAACGGACGCGCAGGCGCTATCAAATGGCGCTGCGGGCGCGGCCGCCTTCCTCGCTCTTTTCGGCGCCGGCCGTCTTGCGGCCCTTAGCCGCGACCTTGAATTTGGCGTGGTCGCGATGGAGCTTGTACTCGACCGAATCCACCAGCGCCTGCCAGCTTGCCTCAATCACGTTATGGGAAACGCCCACGGTGCCCCAACGCCGTTTGCCGTCGCTGGACTCGATCAAAACGCGCACCCGCGCGCCGGTTCCCGCGCCGTTGTCCAACACCCTGACCTTGTAATCACTCAGGTGCATCGCGCCGAGATTCGGGTAATACGGCACCAGCGCCTTGCGCAGCGCCGAGTCCAGGGCGTTGACCGGACCGTTGCCGATCGCGGAGCTGCGGCTGCGCCTGCCGTCGGGGCCGTCGATCACAACGATCGCTTCGCTGAACGGCACCTGGTCTTCGTCCCACTTGTCGTCGAACACGCGAAAGCTCACCAGGCGGAAATGCTCCCGCTCAAGACCCAGGTTGCGCAGCATCACCAATTCGAAGGAAGCGTCGGCACCGTCAAAGGCGTAGCCCTCGGCCTCCAGGCGTTTGAGTTCGGCCAGCAGAGTGACGATTTTCTCGTCCTTGGGATCGACCTGCAGGCCGAATTCACGCGCCTTGTAAACGATGTTGCTTTGCCCGGCGAGTTCCGAGAGCAGCACGCGGCGGTCATTTCCCACCAGTGCGGGATCGATATGCTCGTAGGTGCGGGAATCGCGCTGGATGGCGGAGACATGCAGCCCACCCTTGTGCGCAAAGGCGCTCCGGCCAACATAGGCCTGGCGCGCAAGGGGCGTGATGTTGGCCAGCTCGTAAACCAGCGTTGACAGATCGCGCAACGACCTGAGCTTGTTGGGCGCCACGCACTGGCAGCCCATCTTGAGCTGCAGGTTGGCGATTGCAGAGATCAGGTTCGTGTTGCCGCAGCGTTCGCCAAAGCCGTTGATAGTGCCCTGGATATGCAGGGCCCCGGCGCGCACGCCGGCGATCGTGTTTGCGACTGCCACTTCGGAGTCGTTATGACAGTGGACGCCGATCGGAGAGGTAACAGCCTCGCGCGCCAAGCGGACACTTTCCTCTATCTCGAAGGGTAGCCGCCCGCCGTTGGTGTCGCACAGGCAGATCAGGTCGACGCCCGCGTTCGCGGCGGCGGCCAGGCACTTGAGCGAGAATTCCTGATTGGCCGCTACGCCGTCGAAGAAATGCTCGGCGTCGAAAATGACTTCATCAACGTGCTTCTTCAGATAGGCGATCGTGTCGTGGATCACCTCGAAGTTCTGCTCGGGGGAAATCCGCAACGCCTCGCGCACGTGCAAATCCCAGGTCTTGCCGACCACCGTCGCCACGGGAGTGCCAGCGCGGAGGATCAGTTCAAGGTTGCGGTCCTGCGATGCTTTCAGATTGGCGCGGCGGGTCGAGCCGAACGCGGCAATTTTGGCGTGCCGCAGCTTGAGCTTCTTCACCTCGCTAAAGAAAGCGGCGTCGCGTTCGTTGGAGCCCGGCCATCCGCCCTCGACGTAATCGAAGCCGAATTCGTCCAGGCGCGCCGCGATAGTGAGCTTGTCGTCAACCGTAAGCGACACGTCTTCGGACTGGCATCCGTCGCGAAGAGTGGTGTCGTACAACTGTATCTTCTTGGCCGCGCTCATCTGCTTAAGAGGCCTTGGCCTGCGAGGCCGCGCCGAGAAAAGCGTCGTGCAGGGCGCGCACCGCAAGCTCACCGTACTTGCTGTTGACCACGACCGAGACCTTGATCTCCGAAGTGGCGATCATCTCGATATTGATGCTCTCCTGGGCCAGCACCTCGAACATCCGGGCCGCGACTCCGGCGTGAGTGCGCATCCCGCAGCCCACGATGGAAACCTTGGCGACCTGATCTTCGTGCCGCACGCCGCGTGCGCCAATTTCCCGCGCGATACCTTCGACCACCTCCAGCGCCCGCTTCAAGTCGGTGCGGGCCACGGTAAAGGTCATGTCGGTGCGGCCGTCGGCGCTGGCGTTCTGGATAATCATGTCCACGATTACTCCGGCGACCGCAATCGGGCCGAAAATCTTGGCGGCCAGGCCTGGCCGGTCCTCGACCCCGCTGAGCGTCAGCTTGCTTTGATTCTGATCAAGGGTAACGCCCGCGACCAGAACGTCTTCCATCAATTGATCTTCTTGTCCCACCCAAGTCCCCGGAGCGTCGGAAAAGCTCGATCGTACCATCAGCGGCACATTGAACCGCTTGGCTACCTCCACCGACCGATGCTGCAAGACCTTCGCGCCCAAGCCGGCCAGTTCGAGCATTTCGTCATACGAGATGCGCCCGAGCTTCCTGGCATTGGGGCACAGGTTTGGATCGGCCGTGTAAACGCCGTCAACGTCCGTGTAAATCTCGCACAGGTCAGCATCCAGTGCCGCGGCCAGCGCCACCGCGGTCAAATCGGAGGCGCCACGCCCCAAAGTCGTGATATCGCCCTTGTTGTCGACTCCCTGGTAGCCGGCCACCACAACGATATTCTGCTGCTTAAGCGCCTGCAACACGGCTTTCGAGTCGATCGATTTGATGCGCGCCTGGCCATGGTTGGAGTCGGTCCAGATGCGCAATTGATGGGCCAGGAAGGAAATCGCCGGCTGCCCCAATCCGCGCAATGTGATGGCCAGCAATGCGGCCGAGACCTGCTCCCCGGTGGACACGAGCACGTCGGTTTCGCGTGGATCGGGCGACTCGCACAGTTGGCCGGCGATCGCGAACAACCGGTTGGTCTCCCCCGCCATCGCCGAGACGACGGCAATAATATCGTTGCCGCCGGCGCCGCGCGCCTTCATCACCCGGTCCGCCACCGCCTTGATCCGCTCCACCGAGCCGACCGAAGTGCCGCCGTACTTCTGGACTATCAACGCCATCGCGCAACCGTTCCCGCAGTCTGCCGCAGGACCGCGCTCGTAACTATAAACCGTCGTCGAAACAAAAGTTCTCCGGCACGTTGCGTCACTTGAATCTGCGATTGTCGCCTAAAGCACCAATCCGGGCAAACGCGGGCTCAGCCCGGGATTCGGGTACCAGGTACTTGCCCGAAACTTCCGGCTCCGAAAACTCAGCCAAATTGCCGCTGCAGGCGTTCCAGGATCAAGCCGTAGCGGTCGTCGGAGGCAAGCAGCTCTATCTTGCGATAGTTCGCACCGTCGTACGAGATGCGGATTTGCAGGCAGTTCAGAGCGGGGGCTTCGCGCAGCCGTTCGAACCATTCAACCGCGGCGACTCCGGTGGAAAAAAGGTATTCGCGCAAGCCGAGTTCGTCGATATCAGTCTCGTCCAGCCGATACAGGTCGATATGATACAGCGGCAGGCGCCCATGATGCTCCTGGATCATGGTGAAGGTGGGGCTTAGAATCCGCTCTTCCCGGAGATGAAGCCCGCGCGCCAATCCTTTGATGAAGCAGGTCTTGCCGGCGCCCAACTCGCCCGAGAACCCGAGCAATTCGCCGCCGCTCAGCAGCGAGGCCAAGCGCCGCCCCCAAGCCTTGGTTTCGCGCGCGGACGAGCTATGCAATGTAACAGCGTACATCAGAATAAGCCTAGATATATCCTAGCGCGGCCAGCGTGGCAGGCAACTCGCCGATAAGGTCGCCGGCCAGGTAACCGACCGGTCCACTGCGGCGTGCCAAGCGATCGGCGGCCGTACCGTGGATAAAGACACCCAACGCCATCGCGTCGAGCGGTGCCATCCCCTGTCCCAGCAATGTGGCCAGAATTCCTGACAGCGCATCACCCATGCCCGGCGTCGCCATCCCGGGGTTGCCCGAGGAGTTGATGTACACCACACCCCCCGGGCTCGCGATCACGGTGCGATTGCCCTTGAGCAGGCAGTACGCACCGGTCAGCTCGCACAGCCGGCGCGCGGCAGAGATACGATCCGCGTTAACCGTGCCCGTGTCTTGTTTCAAAAGCCGGGCCATCTCGCCCGGATGGGGCGTCAACACGATCGGGCCACCAGCCTTGCGCAACTGATCGCACCCCATTTCCGCCAGTGCATTCAGCCCGTCGGCGTCTATCAGTAGGGGGCGTTCATCCGACGCGCCCTCGGCGATCAGGAACCTGAGCAGTTCCCTGGTGTCGCTGTTAACCTCCACTCCGGGCCCGAATGCCAAAGCGGTCTTGCGCGCTAGCAATTCGCGCAACCGCTCGATCGAGCCGCGGGCCGAAAAATGACCGCCCGCGTCGGGCATCGGCTCGGTCATCAACTCGGCCTGGCCCGCTGCTACAACCCCGGCGACACAATGTGGAATCGCGGCCGTTACCAGCCCCGCGCCGGTGCGCAGCGCCGCTCGCGAGGCGAGCACCGCCGCGCCGCTTTTGCCCATCGCGCCCGCGATTATCAGCGGATGACCGTATGTGCCCTTGTGTGAATCGGCGGCACGCGGTCGTATCAGCGGACGGACATCCGCCGCTTCCAGGAAGCGTCCCTTGGGTTGCACGTCGTCCAGCGCCGCCGTCGGGAAGCCGATGTCCACGATTTTCAAATCGCCGCAACGGCCAGCCCCCGGGTGGCTTACGTGTCCGAACTTGGCGAAACCAAACGTGATCGTCAGCGAGGCTCTCACTGCCGCACCCATGATCGCCCCGGTGTCTGAATTGACCCCCGACGCGATATCCACCGCCACCACCGGAGCCCGGCAGCCTTCTGCCAGTTCCACGGCGAGACCCGGCAGGCCGTGAATATTGGCGTTGAGTCCGGTGCCGAAGATCGCGTCGATCACGATTCCAGGCCTGGTGGAAAACGCCTCGCGCAGGCGCGGTTCGTTCTCGATCTGCTCAACTGTCCCGCCAGCATCAAGGAAGTCAGCGCAGGCGCGGGCTGCATCACCTTTCAGAGCACTGATAGGGCCGAGCAGCACCACCCGCGCCCTCGCGCCCAGTTGGGCCAGACGGCGCGCTGCGACCATGCCGTCGCCACCGTTGTTGCCCTTACCGGCGATGACCAGTACGCCCCGCCCCACAACTGCGCTGGACGACCAGCGAACAAGTTCCTCAGCAACCGACTCGCCCGCGCGGGTCATGAGAGCGTAGGAGCCGACGCCATATTTTTGTTGACTGAGCAGGTCAACCTGGCGGCTTTCCGCCGCAGTGAGCAATTTCATTGGCTAAGGTCTGCGCGCGTTTCAGCGCCTTAATGGCAGAGTATCAGGACTTTCGCTTTGAGCCCGCAGATGCTTTTGCGCTTTGAGCGGCTGCAATCAGATCCTTCATCTCGCGCACCGCCTTCGCCATTCCGACCATGACCGAGCGGGCGACGATCGAATGTCCGATATGCAGCCATTGCAGCCCCGCGATCGATGCGATCGGGGCGACATTTACATAGTTTAGTCCGTGGCCGGCGTTTACTTTGAGGCCGAGGGCGCGAGCGGCTTTGGAGGCCTCGCGAATCCGATCCAATTCGACATGCGCCTGCGCGCCAAGGTCCCAATTGCGCCGGCGCCCGGCATGGGCGAGGTCATGGTCGGCCAGATGAGCATAGGCGCCGGTGTGCAGCTCCACATGATTTGCGCCGGCGTTTCTCGCCGCCGCCAATTGTTTTGGATCGGGTTCGACGAACAGGCTCACGCCGATATGCGCCGCTCGCAAGCGTTCGACCATCGCGGCCAGCCGGTCGCCGAGTCCGGCCACGTCAAGGCCGCCTTCGGTGGTCAGTTCCTCGCGGCGCTCGGGCACGATGCAGACCTCGTTGGGTCCGACTTTGAGAGCAATCTCGATCATCTCCTCGGTGGGAGCAAGTTCCTGGTTAATCGGAATCTTGATCGTGGATGCGATCCGGAACAGGTCGCGGTCCGCGATATGGCGGCGGTCCTCCCGCAGATGAAGCGTGATAGCGTCGGCACCGGCCTTCTCGGCGGCGATTGCGGCCTCCAAGGGGTCGGGATAGTCGACTCTGCGGGCCTGGCGCAGCGTCGCCACGTGATCGATGTTCACTCCAAGTTTGACCATGCCGGAAAATGGCGCGGCGCTCAGCGGCGGTTGGTGTTTGTGCCGATGTTCTTTTCGATTGCCGCACCGATCTCGCGCGCACCGGCCTCGATCTCTTTTTCGTCTTCGCCCTCGATCATCACGCGGGCAAGCATCTCGGTGCCGGAATAACGCACGAACACGCGGCCGCGGCCGTTAAGGCGCTCCTCGACGGCGCCGATCGCCCGCGACACGTCGCGCATTTCGCTGAAGGGAATGCGATTGCGCACCTTGACGTTGTGCAGCACCTGCGGAAAGCGGTGCATCGCGCGCAATTCGGAGAGTGGCTTGCCGGAATCGAGCATGTGCTCGAGCACCATCAAGGTGGTGATCAGGCCGTCGCCGGTGGTGGAGCAGTCCATGAAGATGAGATGTCCGGATTGCTCGCCGCCCAGGCTGTAGCCGTTGGCGCGCATCTCGCGGCATACCGCGGGGTCGCCAACCTCGGTGCGTACCAGGCGCAACCCGGCCTCGGTCAACGATTTGTCCAGGCCCAGGTTGCTCATGACAGTCGCCACCACGGTATTGGCGGCCAGCCGGCCTTTGGCAGCCAGCGCGCGGCCCATTATCGCCATCACGTCGTCGCCGTCGAGCACCTCGCCCTTGTTGTCGACCAGGATGGCGCGGTCGGCGTCGCCGTCCAACGCCACGCCCATATCAGCCTGCTCCCTGAGAACAGTTTCGCGCACGCGCGAGGGATTGAGCGCGCCTCCGTCGCGATTGATGTTCTTGCCGTCAGGATCGACCCCCAACGCGATCACGTCGGCACCGAGTTCATCGAGAACATCCGGTCCGACCTTGTAGGCGGCGCCGTTGGCGCAATCGATCACCACCTTGAGGCCGTCGAAGGTACGGCGCTGCTGCAGGCAGGATTTCAGGAACACCAGGTAGCGCCCGATCGCATCGTCGATTCGCACCGCCTTGCCAATCTCTTCGGGCCCGGCGGGTGGGTCGAGCTTGCTTTCATCGAAGACCAGCTCCTCGATTTGGCGTTCGATCTCGTCGTCGAGCTTGAAACCTTCATGCGAGAAGAACTTGATGCCGTTGTCCTGAAAGGGGTTGTGCGATGCGGAAATCACCACGCCCGCAGCCGCGCGCATGCTGCGCGTTAAAAACGCGATTGCAGGAGTTGGCATCGGGCCAACCAGCATCACGTCCGCCCCCATCGAGCAAATTCCCGACTCCATCGCGGTCTCCAGCATGTAGCCGGACAGGCGGGTGTCTTTGCCGATTAGGATCCGGCGATGGCGGCCCGAGGGTCTCCTGAAAACCTGGGCGAGAGCCCGCGCCAGCTTAAGCGCGACCTCGCACGTAATCGGGTATTGATTGGCGACTCCACGCACCCCGTCGGTGCCGAAAAGCTTGCCCGGGGTCCGGGCTTCGGAATTTGCTGAACTCAACTTCTAGCCTCTAATTTTGCTCTGTACAGCCGTAGTTTAACCTTGTCCGGGTTTTCATGCACCAACTCCAGCCCCTTCGGCAGATCAATCTGCACCGGCGTTTCGAACCATCCCACTCCAAGGTCGCGTGCGTCGACATAGACCGAGCCGTCAAGGTCCAGACCGGCCAGCCGCTTCTGCGGACCGCGTACGGTTATGGAAATGTGCGGCGGATGAACCAGGAATTTGCGATCGGCGTTTCTAACCGCGACCTGGACATCGCGGAACTCGCGCTCCGAGACCACCTCCTGCAGCTTCACCGTGGCCAGAACCCAGTTGGTCGAAAGCTTGAGCGACGTACCCACGTCGGCCAGTTGCACATAGCGCGAGACCGGTTCGCTGGCGCCCTGAACATCGAAGGGCGTAGTGTCGATAGCATCGACGTCGCTCAGCACGTGGCTGGGTCCGGTTACGTTGACCACCGAGGGCTTCAGCTCGATCGATCCAACCGCCAGGCCGCTGGCCACCTGGCCGTTGATACTCAGGCGAACCGGCACTTCGCGTGTCATCACCTGGTCAACGTCGAGCGTGATCTGCGAGGGAACGATGCGTTCGATGGTGGTCTGCCGCGGAACGCGAAACATGTCGGGCGTGATCTTCAGCTCGGCCTGACCTGGTGCGAGGCCGCGGAGATCGAGATATACGGGCAGGCGATCAGGGTCCAACAGCGACAGCAACGTGCGCGGACCTGAAATGGACAGGCTCACAAACCCCGGCCGCTGGTTGACGATCATGAGCCCGCCGGGCAATCCGCGATACTCAACCGGAACCCACATGTTGCGTTGCGCCTGACGCTGCCCGGCGTTGACGAAGAGCCACAGCCCGATCGCGATCAGGATCGCCAATATGCGCAAGCTCAAGTTGCGCAGGACGAACTGCTTGATCTTGACCAGTCGCATCGTCGTGAGCGCCGCGCCGGCTCGTGCCTGGTTACCGGCCCGTCAGGTGAGAGCTTCCAATTGCTGGCGCAGGGTAGCCGGCTCCAAGTGCCGTGTGAGCACTCCGCCCTTGGCCAGCGAAATCGTACCGTCCTCCTCCGAAACTACCACCACCGCCGCGTCTGTTTCCTCCGTCAGGCCGATCGCTGCTCGATGCCGTGTGCCCAGGGAACCCAATTCCGGGCTCGAAGAAAGTGGCAGCAAGCACTTGGCTGCAACCACCTGCTCTCCTTTAACAATAACCGCTCCATCGTGCAGGGGCGAACCCGGCATGAAAATGGTCTCCAACAATGCGGCAGACAGACGCGCGTCCATCGGCCGCCCCGCCTCTATATAATCGCTGAGACCCACTTCGCGTTCCAGCACCATCAGACCGCCGATGCGATGCGCGGATAGCCACCCGGCAGCTTGCGCCACTTCCTCGGCAGCCAACGCCTCATTGCTGCGAAAGCCCATGAACGGGCCGGTACCAAAGCGCGTCAATGCGCGCCGGATATCGGCTTGAAAAATTACGACCAGGATAATTATCAGGGAGCCCAGGAAGTTGTTGAGCAGCCAATTGAGGGTGAACAGACCGAGCATCTGCGATGCCAGATAAGCAACGCCCAGCAACGCCAGCCCCAGCACCATCTGGACGGCGCGAGTGCCGCGAATCAGCAGTACGATCCGATAGACGATGAAAGCGACGACCGCCATATCGATCGCGTCGGTCCATCGTAGGCTCGGAACAAAATCAGGCTTGAACGTCATCGCACCTGTTTAGAGCCCGGCAGCAGCGCCGATCGCCGCGGCCATCCTGACGGCTGCCGCAATCGGACCCGGGTCATGGACGCGGACAATCGCCGCGCCCGCGCCAATCGCCACGGATACTGCCGCTGCAGTACCTAAAATCAACTGTTCCTGTTCGACGCCGGCTATCTGGCGGACAAAATTTTTGCGCGAGACGCCGACCAATACCGGATACCCAAGCTGGCAAATCCACCACAGCCCCGCCAACAACTTCAAATTGTGACTGGTTTTCTTCGCAAATCCAATGCCGGGGTCGAGAATTATCCGCGATTTGGCGATTCCGGCGCGTTGCGCCGTACGGGCACGCTGCATCAGGTAGCGCCGCACTTCACCCACCACGTCGCCATAGCGGGCCATCCGCTGCATCGTGGCTGGCGTACCGCGCATGTGCATCAACACCACGGCCGCATGGTAGCGCGCGACCACGGCGGCCATCGCGGGGTCAAAGGTCATCGCACTCACATCATTGACGATCGCGGCCCCAGCGTTCAAAGCTCGCTCCGCCACAATCGCCTTGCGCGTATCTATAGATATAGGACGATGGAGCCGCCGGCTCAGTTCATTTATGACAGGAAGCACGCGCGCGCATTCCACCTCGACCGGCACTTCTTTCGCGCCGGGCCGGGTCGATTCGCCTCCGACGTCGATGATGTGGGCGCCTTAGCGCGCCATCTCAAGCGCGCGCCGCACCGCCGACTCATGATCGAAGTAGCGGCCACCGTCGGAGAAGGAGTCTGGAGTTACGTTCAGGACCCCCATCACGGCGGGGAAACGAATCGTGACGTTGTTGCTGAGGCGCAAAGCGCCGCTGCGAGGGCCGCGCGAAACCAAAGCTGGATGGGCCGCCGCGCGCGCCACCTGTTGAAGGACCTTGAATCAGGCCAGAACTGGCTTGGGAGGCAGACCTGGAACCGCGCCGCGCTCCTCTTCAATCTTTTCAGGCTTCTCGCGCGGCACTTCAACCGGACGAGCAGGACCGTCGGTCGAAACCGGCGGCTTCTCAACCGCAGCGCCATCAGGCAACCGGCCCTCGCTGTAGGCTTTCACAATCGCCTCGACCTCACTTCCGTCGAGCACTTCCTTTTCCAGCAGCCGCTCAGCTGCAGCATGTAGAGCCGCGATATTCTCGGTGAGCAGAGAGCGCGCCGTGTCGTAGGCCTCCTGGATCATGCGCCTTACCTCGCGATCGATTTCGATCGCGGTATGCTCGGAATAGTCGCGCTGATGGTACAGATCCTTGCCTAGGAACACCTGTTCATCCTTGCGCCCGAATGTCATCGGACCCAATTCGGTACTCATCCCGAATTCGCACACCATCTTGCGCGCCAGCTCGGTGGCTTTTTCGATATCGTCACCGGCTCCGGTCGTCATGTGGCCGAAGACCAGCTCCTCGGCCGTGCGCCCGCCGAACATCATCGCAAGGCGCGTCATGAGGTATTCGCGGGTATAGGTATAGCGGTCATCCAGGGGTAATTGCTGCGTGATTCCCAGCGCCATGCCGCGCGGAATAATCGTCACCTTGTGCACCGGGTCGGCGCCGGGCAACAGTATCGCAACCAGGGCGTGTCCGGCTTCGTGGTACGCGGTGTTGCGGCGCTCGGCCAGCGACATCACCATCGAGCGCCGCTCAGCGCCCATCATGACCTTGTCCTTGGCCAACTCAAAGTCGCTCATGTCAACTTTGTCCTTGTTGCGGCGAGCCGCCAACAAGGCCGCTTCGTTGACCAGGTTTTCCAGATCGGCGCCGGCAAATCCGGGTGTGCCGCGCGCCAGTTTCTCCATCGATACGTCTTCGCCGATCGGAACTTTGCGCATGTGAACGCGCAGAATTCCTTCGCGCCCCTTCATGTCCGGACGCGGCACGACCACGCGGCGGTCGAAGCGGCCCGGGCGGAGCAAAGCGGGGTCGAGGACGTCCGGGCGGTTGGTCGCCGCGACCAGAATTACGCCTTCATTGGCCTCGAAGCCGTCCATCTCGACCAACAACTGGTTCAGTGTCTGCTCACGCTCGTCGTGACCGCCGCCAAGACCAGCGCCGCGATGGCGTCCCACGGCGTCGATCTCATCGATGAATATGATGCACGGGGCGTGCTTCTTGCCCTGTACAAACAGGTCGCGCACGCGCGAGGCGCCGACGCCTACGAACATTTCGACAAAGTCCGACCCCGATATGGAGAAGAACGGTACCCCGGCTTCACCTGCAATCGCGCGGGCCAACAGCGTCTTGCCGGTCCCGGGAGGACCAACCAGCAGCACACCCTTGGGGATTCGGCCGCCCAGCTTGGTAAAGCGTTTCGGATCGCGGAGGAATTGGATGATTTCCTCCAGTTCGTCCTTGGCCTCGTCGATCCCCGAGACGTCTGCAAAAGTCACCTTGTGGGTGTTTTCATTCAGCAGGCGCGCCCGGCTCTTGCCAAAGGACATCGCCTTGCCGCCACCGATCTGCATCTGGCGCATGAAAAAGATCCAGACCGCGACCAGCAGCAGCATCGGGAACCATTGCACCAGCACCACCATCCACCAGGGGTCCCCCTCCTCAGGCTTGGCGGTAATTCGCACGCCCTTGGTGAGAAGAATCTTTACCAGGTCGGGGTCGCGCGGGGCGTAGGTTTTGAAATGCTCGCCCGAGGTGGTCTTACCATGGATGGAGCTACCTTGGATGACTACTTCGGAGACCTGATTTTTATCAACCTGGCCGAGGAAATCCGAGAAGATTATCTCCGGCTCTCGAGTCTGCTGCCTGCTGAAGACGTTGAACAGCAACAGGAACATCAGGCCCAGCACCAGCCAGAGAGCGATGCTGCGCGAAAATTGATTCATCGTCTGTTAGACGGTAGCACGGGGGTTTAATCCTAAGCAACGTCCGGAAGTGGCCGACAGACGCACTATTTCCGTAGTTTTTTTCGTGACCAGCGCCAGGTTGGAGCGCACCAGACCGGGCAGCCAGGCCACGCGGCCGTCAAGCACCACCACCGGGAATCGCGGCCGTTGCTCGGCTGGAATTTTGTGTTCGATAAATACGTCCTTGACCTTGCGGCTGCCCGATACTCCAAAGGGAGCAATCCGGTCACCGGCTTTGAAGTTGCGTGCGCACAAACCGCCGCCTAGATCGCGCGCGTCGAACACCGCTTCAGTGGCGTCGCGGGGCATCGACGCCTGCACGCGAGGCACGAGCGCGGACCGGAAAACCATTCGGGCCGGTTCAACCACAGTCACGCCCTCAAACGCCAGAGGAATCTCGAAAGCGCCGGAAAAATGTTTATGTTCCTCAGCTCGCACTAATAACAGTTTGGCGTATCTACGCCTTGCAAGCCAGCCGTCGGGCAGGACGATTCGAGCATTAGGCGGGCCATTGCGCGCCAAGGCGCATAAGGCGTCGATATGGCTGCGCTCAAAGCGGAGCAGGCTTCCAACTCCGTTCGCCACGAAGCGGCGCATCAGGGCGGCCGCAATCGCGGGATGAAGCTCCTTGAAGCGGCTCACGTCGAGCGAGCCGTCCTCAGCAATGCTCACGCGCAGCGAATTAACCGCCAGTGTCCCAAGCAGGCCATCGACTCCGCGCATCTCGGCGGCCAATTCAACCAAGCGTCCGGTGACGCCGGAAGCATATTCGCGCTCGAGCAGCGGAATCAGGTGATGGCGGATGCGATTGCGATCATGTTTAAGCGATGCGTTGGTTGAATCCTCGACAAATTCGGCGTCAACTTCCGAAAGATAGTTGAGGATGGCGCCGCGGCGCACCTGGAGCAGCGGGCGGAAGATTTTACCCGGACCTACTTCGGCCATCGCGCCCAGACCGGTCACGCCCGCGCCGCGCAGCAGCCGCAACATCACCGTTTCAGCCTGGTCGTCGGCATGATGGGCCAATGCAACATAGTCCGCGTCGATCCGCTCGGCCGCCGCGGAAAGAAATTCCTGACGGACCGCACGTGCCCGCGCCTCCAGATTTCCTCGACGCGATTGGAGGCCATGCGCGCGTTCCACGATCAGTTCGATTCCCGCCCTGGCGCATAGCTTGCGCACGAACGCCTCATCGCGATCGGATTCGGCTCCCCGCAGAGCATGATTGAGATGAGCAGCGGCCAGCACGAAATGGAACTTGCGGCGGGCGCCCGACAGCGCGTGCAGCAGTGCGACCGAGTCCGCCCCGCCCGATAGCGCGAGCATGATCTTCTTGCCCCGCAAGTAGGGGAGCTTTGCCAGTGAACGAGCGACCGGATCAGTCACCGCGCGTTGGGCTGCGCGTTTGGACCTGCTATGACGTTTCACGAGTACGTCCGTGAATCGATGCGCGTGGGGCTAATGGTCGAGCTGTTCGAGCAGGTGCAGAATCACCCCGATTCCGGCAAGGTTCACTTCTAATTCATCGGCCAGCGTCCGAATCAGCCGGATGCGCCGCAATGCCGCTTCATCATATAGCGGCTCGAAGCGCCTGCCGCGCTCCATCAAACGCGCGGGCGTGACGAGTTCCTCCGACTCCCACAGTGACAACTCGGATTCGGTCACACCGCACAGACCGCATACCACCGACCTGCTGTAAAAACGCAACTGGGGACGCGCGCCTTTCCGGTTTGATTTTCCGCGTGCCGCCATCGTCCGGCTACCTCAACAATCCGGCCCGCGGATCGGGCACATGGCGCTCGCGCTGTTTGTCGGCCAGATCGCGCAGCAGCTCGCGTTCGGCGTCCGTGAGATTTTCCGGAGCGAGCACCTTCAGTTCGTAGAGCAGATCGCCGGCGGGCTCTTTGCCGCGTCCCGGCAAGCCCTTGCCCCTCAGCCGCATCACCCTGCCCGTCTGGCTTGCCGCTGGAATTTTGAGCGACAACCTGCCGTCCAGCGTCGGAGCTGTGACTTCGGCGCCCAACGCCGCTTCGTAGTCCCACACCGGCAGTTCACATCTCAAGTCCCTGCCGCTCAGTTTGAAGATACGGTCGGGCTGGATGCGGACGGTGAGATAAAGATCGCCATTAAGCTCGGGGCGCGGGCCGCGACCGCCCTGCCCCGCCAACCGCATCCGCGTTCCGTCGGCGCTGCCCGCGGGAATCGTCACTTCCAGAGTGCGGTGGTTCGGAATGACTCCGGTGCCATTGCAGCGCGTGCATGGCTGGGCGGATCGCACCACGCGCGCCTGCCCCATCCGCTCTTCCTTCATCACCATGCCCGCACCCTTGCAAACCGGGCAGTCGTCTTGAGCAGTCAACTCCAGACGCCGCTTGGATCCATTCGCCGCTTCGGCCAACGTAATCTGGACCTCGGCGTTAAGATCGGGCGCTTTCTGTTCGCGGGGTGTAAAGTCATTGACATCGAAGCCGCCGAATCCTGCACGCGAACTCCGTCCGCCCAACCCGCCGCCGAAGAAGCTGGCAAAGAAATCACTGAAATCTTCCGCGCCGGCACCCCCGGCGCCAGGACCCGCGCGGAAGCCGCCGGCCGCGCCCTGCTGAGCATAACGCCTGCGCAACTCCTCCTCCGCCGCGCCACGCTCCCAATCGGCCCCCAACTCGTCATACTTCTTGCGCTTTTCGGGGTCACCGAGGACCTGGTAGGCCTCGTTGATCTCCTTGAAGCGCTTTTCGGCGTCCTTGTTGCCAGGATTGACGTCGGGATGATGCTTGCGGGCCAGCTTGCGGTAAGCGGATTTGATCTCCTTGACGCTGGCGGTGCGCTCGACACCCAACGTTTTGTAGTAGTCCTGAAATTCCATCTATAGCGATGACACCTCATCCGGCGGCGACCGCTTTCACAGACCCATGCCGCGGCCGCCCCATGGCTGCCCCTTATAAAGTGCTCATCAAAAGCCTCCAGGCAAGGGCGACAGAAGAATTACCGCACAGCGGTGCTGGCGACAATCGGCTTGCTGGTGGGGACGCCGCAGCCAGTGCTGCCCTCGCGCGGCGAAGGGGTCGGGCGCTCAAGGAGCTTGGCCAACAAACACCGGGAAGAACGTTACCCCATGGCCATTTGAGCAAGAGAGGTTCGTGTTCGTGCCCGCGCAATGACCAACGGGCAGAGACGTGGAGAGCGCAGCAGGATTGGCCTTGAAGGCGGCCAGGTCAACCTGCACCATGTAGCTCCCACAATAATTCAGCATGTAAGCGTAATCTCCTCCGCTCGGGCACTTCGTCGCGGCGATATAATCGGCCGAGGGCAGGTTGGCGATCGATAGCGAACATCCATCCGGTGCGGAGGGCGCATGGGCAGTCTTGAGGCTCAGCATCGCGGCGGTTAACTGCTTGACCGGCACGCTGGGCAGCATAACCAACATCAACCCGCCCGAGCTGCCAGTCTGAACTGCGAAGGCCTCGTGTGCGCTGACGTCAAGCGCGGCCGTTGCGGGAGAGAATGGCAGGCCGGTGAGCCTGACCGAATTCGGGCTTGTACCGCCCTCGTTCAGTGTGCAGCCGCCGACGGAGTTGCCGAAGTTGGAACCATAGAGGTTAAGCACGGTGATGGAATTCTGGTAATTGCTCGCCATCAGCACGATGTTTGTTTGGGGATCAAATGCCAATCCCGTGTCGCTGTGAGTGATGATGTTGATATCTTGCAGCGTGCAACCGCGAGTGTTGTTCAGATCCACCGCGGTCGTGCTTTTCGAGCCCGGCGCACCCCACGCATCCTCGGTGCCAATAACTGCGTTGGTCGAGGGGTTGAGGGCAAACTGCTGCGCATTCAGCCCAGCGGGTATTATCGGGCCGAAAGTCTTTTTGCTTTCGTCGAACAGCGCAAAACCGTTACAAGCGCCGGTCCCGCCCGCGCAACCGGAGGTCTGCGAAGTCATGGCAACGAGTTTATTTCCGGTTGGATTGAAGAGGATTTCGTTACCCCGGGCGGCGCCGGCCGGATAAGGATAACCCGTCATCAGCATGTTGGTCGCTTCGCTGATGAGGCTAAGCTGGCCGGATGAAGTGGAGGCAAAGACCAATCCGTTCGCCTGGTCGATCGCAACGCCGGTTGTATACCCTGGACTGGCCAGCATTACCGGCCCCAGGCGTGCGTCGGCCTTGTTGGGGTCGACGCTCAAATCTATCGCCATCAGCCGCGGCTTGGAGCTCAGAGGATCTTTGCTGGTTGGCACATATGCCCGCTTGGTCTTGCAATCGATCGCAATGAAGCTCGATGAAGTCGAAAGCGACGCGGCCGGATTGAAGGTCGCCGTTGGTGTCGGCGTGGGTGTCGGGCTTGGGGTTCGCGTTGGCGTGGGCGTTGGACTCGGTGTGCGTGTAGGAGTGTGAGTCGGACTCGGGGTGCGCGTCGGAGTGGGAGTTGGACTCGGCGTAC
>Ga0126381_100000198_pt1 | contig 67205 bp, 71 predicted proteins | sample PanSoiMetPlot_28_FD_96465 | JGI IMG/M metagenome (GOLD analysis project Ga0126381, IMG submission 96465) | Tropical forest soil microbial communities from Panama - MetaG Plot_28 | ecosystem: Environmental > Terrestrial > Soil > Tropical forest > Bulk soil | place: Panama | collected 2016-02-17 | reverse complement strand
CACGATACGTCTCCAATGTCGTATGCCCGCAGCGAAAAATGCCAACACGATGCTGTACACGTTTAACTGTTGGCGGAGGGTAAGATTGCACGCAATTATGCCGCTGAAAGCGAGCATAAGGAGGGCTAACCATACGCGAACGGCAATGGGAGAAAGCTTGGGATCGTCCCATCTAAGCCATTTCAAAATTATGTTCAGTAGCCATTCAGATTCCAGTCTGCATCGACTTGAGCCAATTCTAACACAAGTAGCGGGAGACGCTGTGCCTTCGGTCGATGTCCGCAAAGACACTTGTATCTCGGCGGGGGTCCACATCCTTGGGGCGACCGTTCTGGAAGATCAGAGGCGTGAATCGGGCGATGTGATGTGCGCCAGGGAGCTAGCCGAAACGCCAGCGACCGACGCCGCCGATTGGCCGACTTCACGCAAGTTAGTTCCGATACGCGGGCAAGCGGCCGCAGGGCATCCACTTCTCAGGCGCGGCAGATCATCGCATCAGGCGCGCTCCTCGGGGGGACACAACCGGGACACAGATTGAGGTAGGGATTTCCTAAGTCGTTGATGTGATGGCGCACCCGGCGAGATTCGAACTCACGACCTCTGCCTTCGGAGGGCAGCGCTCTATCCAGCTGAGCTACGGGTGCCGCGCACAGTTTCGAAGGACCAAAGAAGGGATAGATACCGCCACCAAGCCGGCAGCGCAAGCCGAGGGCGGGGTGCGAGGAGAGAGAGGCGTCGCGCCCCGTTAACCAAGAGAGACCCAAAAATCGCCTCTTTCGTGCTGCACGATCAAGCCTGCGGCGGCGGATTGGGCCGGCGTTCAGCTGGTAGCCCGCTTCAACTTTTGGAAGAGATTTTGCTGCAGATTTGCTGCAGATGCAGCAACGCACGATCAGAGATACAAGCGATGGTTGTATTCGGACGACCCCCGGGAACGCCATGGCTTCGCCGCAATTTTAGCCGGGAATCGGCGTTCTACCGAGCCCGAGGGGCGTGCGGCGGACGCGCCCAGGGGGATGAATGGATCTTCAATTAGCCGAAAGGCCGCGGCATCGCGGCGGGTTTTCGATCGATGAGAACGTCCTCGAAAAGTTGGAAGTGCGCCTCGGGCGACTGCATGCCAGACAGCGGCTCGGCATCGAGGACGAGCGCGAAGGCCGGGTATTCGGCCAGGGCCTTAATTTCTTTCATCCGGAGAACTGGTTCCTCAGCGCGACGGTCATTCGGACGGCGCTCATCGCGACCGGGCTTTATTGGCGAGCCCGTAAAAATGCCGAAGACATTAAAATTCGGCGCCATGACATCTGGTCGCCCGAGTTGCCGGCGTCGTTCGAGGGGTTCACGATCCTCCATCTCAGCGATTTGCACGCCGACCTCAACGAAGGCGCGGTCCGCCGCCTGATCGAGCTGCTGCCGACGATCTCCTATGATCTCTGCGTCCTGACGGGCGATTACCGCGCCAAGACTTTCGGTCCCTATCAGGCCGCAGTCGACGGCCTGGCGCGGGTGCGCGCGCATCTCGATGGTCCGGTTTACGGCGTCCTCGGGAACCATGACACGGTCCGCATGGTCCCTCGGCTGGAGGAGATCGGGATCCGGATGCTGCTGAACGAGTCCGAGGCGATCGACCGAGGCGCAGAACATATCCATCTCGTCGGCATCGACGATGCTCACTATTACCGAGTGGACAACATCGAAAAGGCGGCGGCGCGGGTCCCTGCCGCGGCATTCTCCATCCTGCTGTCTCATACCCCGGAGATCTATCGGCAGGCCGCGCATGCCGGGTTCAAGCTGCTGCTCAGCGGCCACACCCATGGCGGCCAGATCTGCCTGCCGGGGGCCATTCCGATCATGCTCGATTCGGTCCTGCCGAGACGCATGGGATCGGGATCGTGGACCTATCAGGGCATGATCGGGTACACCTCGGTGGGAGTGGGCTCCTGCATCCTTCCGGTACGGCTCAACTGCCCTCCGGAAATCACATTGCATCGTCTGCTGCGCGGCGAGCTCCCGCCTCAATACGGGCGATCGCGGAGGCGGAAGGCGTAGAGCACGCGCGACAGCACCACCTCGCCGGCGACGAACATCACGACGCAAACCACGATGTCGGCGGCCGTCAATCCCAGCAAATCGCGACAGGCGAGGAGCGGCAACAACGATTCCGGAACCTGGTCGAGACCGCTCGCCCGGCTGCTCGACGGAAGGCCGAGCCGGCGCTTGCAAAAGCTCGAGAACAGGTCGCCGGCCATCGCAAAGCTGCCGACCAGTACACCGATCTGCCAGGCGAGTCCGACCAACGGCGCGCCCGCTGTTGTGACCAATACCGCCAGCACGATGCCGCGTATCGTCTTGGAGCGGCCGAACACCGGCCGTCCGTCGGCAAAAACGAGGTGCCCGTCGAGCGGAAAGGAGTAGCGGCCGCCAAGAAGCTTCTTGGCGATCACCGGCGTGCCGTTTGCCAGCATCAGCAGCATCAATAACTGCAGGACGACGACGGGGTGCATCTTTCAGCGTTCGTTCACCGAGACCTGGCTGCCGCCGCGGGAAAAAGCTTCCGTCGCGGTGCGATCGGCGCCAGAGGGTAGCGGCGCCGCCGGCGCCAGTACCCAGCTCGCGACATCGGCGGTCACGATCGGGCCTTCGAGGTCGCGCAGCAGCATATGGTAGCCGTCCTCGTACCAGGCGAGCCTGGCACGGCGCCGGCACTCGGGCGGCAGACTGCCGACAAACAGCCGAATCGGCCGTTTCGGCACGATTTCGTCGTTGGCGCCATACAACACCAACAGCGGTGCTTCCAGAAACGGCGCCCAATCGAGTGCGGCATCCATCAGATCGACGAGGCCGTAGATCGTATCGACCCGGGTCTCCTTGATGACCAGCGGGTCGCGCGACAACGCCCGCAACATCGCGATGTTGTCCGACGCCCGGATCTTGAGCCCGCGGCCGGTCAGGGTGAGCCCAGGCATCAGCCGCACCCCGGCCCACAGAGCCAGCCGGGGCAGGAGGTCCATTGTCGCGCGCCCCCAGACCGCTGGCGCGGCCAGAATAACGCCGTCGACCTCCGGGACCGGTGTGCCGCTTTCACCGGTCATCGCCACTATCGCAACCGCGCCCCCCATGCTCTCTCCCAATAGGTAGAGCGGTACTCCCGGATAGCGGCGGCGCAGTATTCGCGAGGCCGTCGCGACATCGGCGGCGAGCGCCGCCCGACCCGGCCAAAAGCCGCGCTCGGGGGCGGCGCCGAAGCCGCGCTGATCATAGGCGTAGGTGGCGATACCCCGTTTAGCCCAGGCCGCGCCCGGATTCTCCAAGGCGTTGCTGTAATCGTTGAACCCGTGCAGTGCGAGGATCACCGCCTTGACCTCACCTTCCGGCAGCCATTGGCGGAGCGGGAGGAGCTGCCCGTCGGCGGCGACAAAGTGCGTGCCGGTAAATCGCGGGACCGGGTTCGGTTCGGGCGCCGCCCGCGCGGTGCCAATCCCCGCGAGCCGGACATCCTCATCGATGGTCGGCGCGCAGCCGGCCGACAACGTCAACACACCGGCCATCCACCCCCAACAGAGGCCGGAAGCTATCCGTCGCCAGCCGCTCAGAGGTTCCCGTCGATGCCGCAAGCGCGAACCTGTCTCCAGGAGGGGATCGTTGATTGTCGGGCGGCAAAGCGTATCATCGTGCTCGTCAGGCGGTCAGCCGCGTATCGTCGGCGCCCGCTCCATTTCACGGTCGCATATGGGGCCTTTCGAAACCATCTACATTAACGAGACGGTCGCTGCCTGCAATGGCGGCGGTGGGCCGCTGGGCCATCCCAGGGTCTTTCTCAACCTCGGGCACGATGGGAAAATCGAGTGCCCGTATTGCTCGCGGCTCTTCGTCAACCGAGCGATGCAGGGATCCGCTTCCGGCAGCGCAACTGCGCCGCCCGGGGTGTCGGAAGAGCGTAATGTCTGAGTGAAGGAAACCGGTGGACGACCTTATCGAACCGCTCGTCTCGGAGCCGCAGCCAACCGCCGCCGGGCATACCCCCTCCGCGGCGCCGCATCATGTATTTCTGGTCGACGGCTCGGGCTTCATCTTCCGCGCCTACCATGCCCTGCCGCCGCTCTCGCGCTCCGACGGGACGCCGACGAGCGCGGTGCTCGGCTTCAGCAACATGCTGGCAAAGCTGCTGAGCGAAACCGATGCCGACCACATAGCCGTCGTGTTCGACGCCTCGGGCAGCTCGTTTCGCAATCGCATCTACGACCAATACAAGGCGCAACGCCCCGATCCAGCCCCCGATCTCGTCCCGCAATTTGCGCTGGTCCGGCGGGCGACCGATGCTTTCGGGGTCTGCCAAATCGAGCTCGAGGATTTCGAGGCCGACGATCTGATCGCCACCTATGCTCGTCATGCCGTCGAGGCGGGCGCGAAGGTGACAATCGTATCGTCGGACAAGGACTTGATGCAGCTGGTGACCGACCAGGTCGCGATGCTCGACCCGATCAAGAACCGTCCGATCGGCGCCGACGAGGTCCGCGAGAAATTCGGCGTCGGGCCGGAGCGGGTCATCGACGTCCAGGCGCTGTGCGGCGATAGCGTCGACAATGTTCCGGGTGTCCCCGGCATTGGGGTCAAGACGGCGGCGGAACTCATCAACACTTACGGTGATCTCGAGACTTTGCTGGCCAGGGCCTCGGAGATCAAGCAGCCCAAGCGCCGCCAAACGCTGATCGAGAACGAGAAGAATGCGCGGTTGTCGAAGGAGCTGGTCAAACTCGACGGCGACGTCCCGTTGCCCTGCCCGTTGTCCGCCTTGTCGGTAAAGCCGCTCGACGCGGACAGACTGCTGCCGTTCCTGCGCGAAATGGAGTTCCGCGCACTGGCGACGCGCATGACCCAGCGGCTGTCGATGGCCGCGGAGATCGTGCCGCTCGAACGGCCGGAGCCCGTGATCGCCGAGATCCCGCCCTTCACCGCGCCGCGCACCTATGCGCTCGTCGACACTGTCGAGGGTTTGGACCATTGGATCGAAGCGGCGCAGCAGGCGGGGGCCGTCGCGATCTGGCCCGAGACGAGCACCGTCCCGGGCACGCGGCCGGCCCTCTGCGGAATTGCGCTGGCATTGGCGCCGGGTCTCTGCGCCTATGTCCCGCTCGGCCATCGAGCCCCTGATGCCGAGGCGCCTTCTCTTCCGCTTAGCGATGCCCTCACCCACCTAACCCCTACCCTAACCCTCCCCCGCGAGCGAGGGAGGGAATGGGCGGGGGCTGAGTGCGGCGAAGCGGGTGAAGGTAAACTTACTCTGGAACTCGCGATCGCGCGGTTGCGGCCACTCTTTGAGGATCCCGGGGTCCTCAAGATCGGCCACGACGTCAAAACCACGGCGCATCTGCTGTCGCGCTACGGGATCGCCATTGCGCCCTATGACTGCACGATGCTGATGTCCTATGTGCTCGACGGCGGCCAGTTCGAACATGGGATCGAGAGTTTGGTGAGGCGATGCTTCGAGCACGATCTCACGCCGCTGAAAGAGCTGGTCGGCACCGGCAAGAGCTTGATTGCCTTCGCCGAAGTCACGACGGAGAGAGCGCGCGATTTCGCGGCCGAGCGGGCCGACGCGACGTTGCGCCTGCACATGCTCCTGAAGGCGCGTCTGGTGCGCGACAGGATGACTGCGTTCTACGAGACGATTGAGCGGCCGCTTGTCCCAGTGGTCGCGGCGATGGAACGGGAGGGGATCAAGGTCGATCCCGTTGCGCTTGCAGAGCTGTCGCGTGATTTCGCACGGCGCATCGCCGACATTGAGCAGTCAATTTTCCGCGCGGTCGGCCACGAGTTCAACATCGGCTCGACTAAGCAATTGGGTGACGTGCTGTTCGAAAAGCTCCAATTGCCCGGCGGCAAGAAGGGAAAGACCGGCGCCTACGGCACTGACGCATCGATCCTCGAGGAACTCGCACCGCTGCACGAGGTGCCCGGGCTCGTGCTCGAGTGGCGCCAGCTGACGAAGCTCAAATCGACCTATGCCGACGCGCTAGCCGAAGAAATCGATCGCGAGACCGGGCGGGTACACACCTCCTACGCACTCGCCGTGGCGGCAACCGGGCGGTTCTCGTCGAACAATCCCAACCTGCAGAACATCCCGATCCGCACCGAGGAGGGCCGGCGCATCCGCCGCGCCTTCGTCGCGGAGCCTGGGCACCTGCTGCTGTCGGCCGACTACAGTCAGATCGAATTGCGGCTGGCCGCCCATGTCTGCGACGTGCCCGAGCTGAAGCAGGCCTTTCGGGACGGGGTCGACATTCACGCGCTGACCGCGAGCCAGGTGTTCGGCGTGCCGCTCGCCGATATGGACCCCAACACGAGGCGGCGGGCGAAGGCGATCAATTTCGGCATCATCTACGGCATCAGCGCCTTTGGGCTGGGGCAGCAGATCGGTGTGCCGCAGGCCGAGGCGGGCGCTTATATCCGTGCCTATTTCGAGCGTTTCCCGGCGATCCGCGCGTATATGGAGCGGATCAAGACCGATTGCCGCGGCACCGGCTATGTCGAGACGATCTTCGGGCGCAAATGTTGGATCCCGGGGATCCGCGACGTCAACCCGGCGCGGCGCGCCGGCGCCGAGCGGCAGGCGATCAACGCCCCCCTGCAGGGTTCGGCCGCCGACATCATCAAACGCGCAATGGCCCGCATCCCCGCCGCCCTCACCCGCGAAAGGCTGCGCACCCGCATGCTCCTGCAGGTTCATGACGAGCTGCTGTTCGAGGCGCCGGAAGCCGAGGTCGAGCGCACCGCCCAGATCGTCAAGGTGGTGATGGAAGACGCCTGCGCACCCCATTGCGAGCTCTCGGTACCGCTCGTCGTCGAGACCGGCTGGGCCAGGAGCTGGGACGAGGCGCATTAGCCAGGGCGCGCAAACTCTGTCGGCTGCTTCCTAATCGGGTAGCCCAGCAATGAGATAGAGCGTTTGCAGGGTCTGGCCCGGCTGGGCATCCCCAAAGGTTCGTTTGAAGACGGCTGCGATCTCGCCACTGCGATAAATGTGGCTTAGGGCGCGGTCGACGGCGAGGCGAAAATCCTCGTCGCCACGGGGCAGCGCCAGCGCGTAAGGTTCGACCGATAAATAGTTTTCGGCGAGCATCAGCTTCCTTGGCGCCTTGCTGTCCTTGATCAGGGAGATGAGGATCGAGCGATCGGCGAAATAGGCCGAGACCTTGCCGTCATCCAATATCGCGAGACCCTCTGCATGGGTCTTGGCGGGGATGACGTCGCTGGTGATCCCTGCTTCCTTGAGCGAATTGCGCAGCGCCTCCTCGGTCGTCGTGCCGGCGAGCACGCCGATCTTCTTGCCAGCCATCGCTTTCAGATTGCGGGGACCGTCGGCGCGGATCAGGAGGCTGGCGCCGTCGACAAATGTCGGGATCGAGAAGTCGACCAGCTCCCGCCGCGCCAGAGTGGCGCTCGTCGGCTCGCACAAAAGATCGGCCTTTTGCTGCTGGATCGCCTCGAAGCGATTGGCGGCGGTGACAGGGACGTAAGCTACGTTGAGTGAGGTCAGGTTCTTCTGTTGCGTGAGCTTTTTGGCCACCTCCCGGCACAGATCGACCATGAAGCCGGCGGGTTCGCCCCGCTTATCCTTGTAGGAAAACGGCGGCGCATCTTCGCGGTAAGCGATACGGATCGTCTTGTCCTGATTGATGCGATCGAGCACATCGGCCGAAACGGTCCCAACCCACACCGTCGGTGTCAGGGTCAGCAGACAGATGATCGCCCCAGCGCGAAGGCACTTTCCACCCAATTGGCTCATAATTTCCCCCTTCCCTCCCACGACACGTACAAAAATCGGCCGGGCACGAGGCCCGGCCGATCGAGGGTCGTCGGTAATTTTCGGCTTCAGGGTTAGTCGCGCCGGGTACCGAGCAGCTGCATCAGCATCATGAATAGGTTGATGAAGTCCAGGTAGAGCCGCAACGCGCCCATGATCGCCTTTTTGCCGGCGATCTCGGAGCCGTCGCCCTCATAATACATCTCCTTGATCTGCTGCGTATCCCACGCGGTGAGGCCCGTGAAGACCAGGACGCCGATCACCGAGATTGCAAATTGCAGCGCCGTGGAGCCGATGAAGATGTTCACGAGCGACGCGATGACGATGCCGATCAGCCCCATGAAAAGAAAGGAGCCGAATTGCGACAAGTCACGCTGCGTGGTGTAGCCATAAAGGCTCATCGCCGCAAAGGTCCCGGCGGTGATGAAGAACACCCGCGCGACGCTCGCCCCGGTGAAGACGAGGAACACCATCGCGAGCGACAACCCCATCAGCCCGGCGTACAGCCAGAAGACGAGCTGCAATGTGCTCGCCTGCATGCGCTGCACACCAAAGCTCATCAGCATGACGAGGCCGAGCGGCGCCAGAATGACGAGCCAGATCAGCGGTGTCCGTGCGATCGACTCGTAAAACCCCGAAAAAGCGGCGACATAGGCCACGATCCCGGTGAGCGCGAGCCCCGACGCCATATAGTTGTAGACGCGGAGCATGTAGTCCCGAAGGCCGACATCGATGCCGACCTGGGCGTCCGCCGACCGCACCGTCCAGCGGGGCTGCGAACCTAAAGCCATTTACCCCCTCCAAGGAGAGAAGCTAGAGAGCGAGGGAAATTCCTCACGCGCCCGATATTGGCACAAAACGGGATCTTTTCAATAAGGACCCGAAAGAACCGACGACGTGCTTGGAGTAAGGAGCATCCTATTCATTGCGCAGGTATGATGCCGGCTTGGTGCCGAGCGCGCGCCAAGTTGCGGCAAAGCCCAGCGCCGAGGTCAGTAACGCGGCGAGGCTGACCGTCCACAGCAGCGGAGCCGGCTGAAACACCCATTCGATCTTCATCAGTCCGGTCACCAGGAAATAGGCCGCGATGGTGCCGAGAGCGGCGGCAACGATGGCGGCCAGCATGCCGGTAATGCCGTTTTCGATCAGAAAAGCCCTCGTGATTGCGCCGCGCGTTCCGCCCAACACCTTGAGGATAACGGCGTCGTAAACCCTGCGTCGATGCCCCGCCGCGACTGCGCCGCCCAGGACGAGCGCGCCGGCGCCGACGGTAACCAGCGCGGTCAGGCGAACCGCATTCCCGATCATGCCGATAATGCGGTCGACGGCGGCCAGCGCCTCGCGGACATGGATCGCCGAGATGTTGGGAAACCGCTCGGTAACTGCCTGCGCCAAAGCATCCTCCTCGGCCTGCGGCAAGTGCACGGCGGCAAGCCGGGTCTGAGGCGCGTTTTCGAGCGTTCCCGGCGCGAAGACCAGTGCGAAGTTGATGCCGAGCCGCTCCCAATCGATCGAGCGCAGATTGGCGATCACGGCGGTGATTTCGCGTCCCAACAGGTTGACGCTCAACGTATCGCCGACATTGAGCCCCATACCGCGAGCAAGGGCCTCGTCAAACGACACCAGCGGCGGGCCTTGGTAATCAGAGGGCCACCAGGTGCCGGCCGCCAGCCGCGAGCCTTTCGGCAGACTGGAAGCATAAGTGAGGCCGCGGTCGCTGCGCAGCGCCCACTGCGCTTCCGGCGCAACCGCTGCATCTTCGACCGGCACGCCGTTCAGTCGCGTGATCCGGCCGCGCATCATCGGAACCTGCTCGAACCGCGCGCCGGGAGTGGTGCGCACCAGCGTCTCGAACCCGGCGAGCTGATCGGGTTGAATATCGATGAAGAAAAGGCCGGGCGCCTCGGCCGGCAGTCGCGACTCGACCTCATGAGAAAGGTTGGCCTCGACGAGCGCGACGGCGACCAGCACGGTCAGCCCGATCCCCAGCGAGAGCACGATTTGCGCGGTTGGCGCTCCCGGGCGGTGCAGGTTTGCGAGCGCAAGGCGCAGAACCGGCTGGCGCGGTCGGCCGAGCCGCCTCGCGACCCATAGGATGGCTGCTCCGGCTGCCCGAGAGAGAGCAAAGGCGGCTATCGCTCCCGCCGCGAACCACACCGCGACCTTCCGGTCGTGCGCGGTAAAGACGGCCAGAGCTGCGAGCCCGAGCACGAATGCTACGGTCGTTGCCACAATCCCGGCAGGAATGCGGCGCCGCGCCCGGTCGACGCTGTCGCGGAACAGCGCTCCCGCGGAAACCCGGCCGATCCCGGCGAGCGGCCAGAGGGAGAAAGCAAGAGTGGTCAGCAGACCGAACAGGGCCGCCAGGGCTAGCGGCGCCGGATGTATCGCAAAACGAATGGAGACCGGGAGCACGTGGGCCAGCAGCGGCGATACCGCGACCGGCGCCAGCGCGCCGAGAGCAAGCGCAGTGCCGATGCCGAGGCCGCCGAGCACCAGGACTTCGAGGAGATAGGTCGCGAAGACCAGCCGGTTAGAGGCTCCCAGACACTTCAAGGTTGCAATAGTAGGTGTCTTCCCGGCAATGTAGTTGCCGATCGCATTGCCGATCCCGACGCCGCCGACCAGCAGCGCCGTAAGCCCGACCAGGCTGAGAAAAAGACCGACGCGATCGATCAATCGCTGCAGCCCGGGCGAGGTTTCGCCAAAGCTGCGAATCTGCCACCCGGCTTCCGGAAAGGCCGCTCGCGCCGAATTGGCCCAGTTGGCTGCGTCGATCCCAAAGGGGAGCCGCATCCGGTAGTGATAGGTCACCAGCGCACCGGGCCGGATCAATTCAGTTTTACCGAGCGCCTGGGTGAAGATCAGCACACGCGGTCCGAAGATGAGGCCTCCCGTCGCGGCATCCGGCTCGCGCACGATGGTTGCGCGGATCTGCAACGCGCCTTCGCCGATCTTCAGATGGTCGCCGATTGCCAGACCGAGGCGGCCAAGTATGGCCGAGTCGACAGCCGCTCCGTAACTTCCGTCGCGCTCTCCCAACGCGATGTCGATGCTCTGAATCGGCGAAAGGTCGACCTTGCCATATAGCGGGTAGGCGGGGTCGACCCCCTTCAATTCGATGAGGCTGCGGCGGGCGCCGTCCTCGGTGCGTGCCATCGCCCGCATCGTCGCGACTTCCGACACGGAGGCGCTCTGTGCCAGAAACTCCCGTTCCTTGGAGTCGGCAGGACGATAGGCCAGCCGCGCCTCGGCATCGCCGCCTAGCAGGTCGCGGGCGTCAGCCTTGATCGCGGCAGTGACCGAGGCCGCAATCGAGCCGATCGCGGCGACTGCGGTCACACCGAGGACGAGGCAGCCGAGAAAAACGCCGAGACCCCGTATGCCGCCGCGCAGCTCGCGCCGGGCGAGCCGGAAGGCGTAGAGGGGTGAAGCCGAACTCAACGGGCGTGCCCGATGGCGGCAAACCGGCCGCGGGTAATCTGCCGATCTTCTACGATTCTGCCGTCCATCAGCCTGACCTGACGCTCGCAGCGTTCGGCGATGGCGGGGTCATGAGTGATCAATAGCAGGGTCGTCCCGTGTCTGGCATGTTGTTCGAACAGGCAATCAATGATGAGGCTGCCGGTGGCGCCGTCGAGGTTACCGGTGGGCTCGTCGGCGAGCAGCACCTTCGGTCCGGCGATAAAGGCGCGCGCAATCGCCACGCGCTGTTGCTCACCGCCCGACAATTGGCCGGGGTAATGAGTCAGGCGGTGACCGAGGCCGACCGTCGCGAGGGCTTCCGCTGCGGCGGCAAAGGCATCACGGTGACCGCCGAGCTCGAGCGGGATCGCGACATTTTCCAGGGCCGTCATCGTCGGCAGCAGGTGGAACGACTGGAAGACGATACCGATCCGAGCGCGACGAAGCCGGGCGAGCGCATCCTCATCGAGGCCTCCGAGATCGACCCCGTCGACCCGAACCGATCCGGAGCTCGGCCTCTCGAGCCCGCCGAGCACCATCAGCAACGTGGATTTGCCGGAACCTGACGGACCCACGATGCTGACCGTCTCGCCAGCCTCGATACCGAGCGAGATCCCGCGGAGAATGTTGACGGGACCGGCGGCGCTCACCAGTGTTAGGTGGACGTCGTCCAGCAGTACGAGCGGGCCGCCGGAATGAAGCGAGGTGGTCATACTCCGTCCGAACCACAACAGGCGGCCGGCCGGCAACATTCGACCCGCGGCGCCGGGCACCAAATCCCCCGACGATATGGCGCGATCACCCGTGCTTTCAACGCGGTGCGAGGCCACGCCTTCTTTTCGCAACGGCAGGGGCGCGGCGCCGCCGGGCGTTTTGTCGCCGCCGTCGCGCTGGCGCTGGTCTCCATCACCGCACCGGCCGTGGCGCGCATCCCGGTAATACTCGATTTCGGCGACAGCCTTACCTCCGGGTTGGGGCTGCCGGTAGCCCAAGCCTTTCCGGCAAGACTTGAGGCTTGGCTCCACGAGCGCGGCACCGCGGCCCGGGTCCTCAATGCTGGAGTTTCCGGCGACACTACAGCGGGCGGCTTGGCCCGGCTTGACTGGGCACTCGCCGATAAGCCCGACCTGGTCATCCTGGCGCTCGGCGCCAACGACGCGTTGCGCGGCATCGAGCCTTCGACCGTACGCGACAATCTGGATAAGATGATCAGAAAAATCGAGGCCACCGGCGCCAAGGTGCTGCTTCTCGGAATGCTCGCGCCGCCGAATTGGGGAGAAGAGTACAAGCGCGCGTTCGACGGCATATTTCCCGAGCTTGCACAGGCCCATCATTTACCGCTCTATCCATTCTTTCTCGAAGGTGTGGCGATGAAAGCGGAACTCAACCAAACCGATGGTCTCCATCCGAATGAGAAGGGTGTCGCAGTACTCGTCGACAGAATTGCGCCGGTCGTCGTGGGCCTCCTCGGGGGCGCCTCGTGAGCGCGCAATTTGCTGCCGCCGTTGCAACGGGAGATCGGCTCAGCCTCGTGGCGCAGTGCATCGCCAAGGTCGCGGCGACCAAGGGAGCGAATTTAGGGATACTCTACCTGACCGAGCCGGCTGCCTCGGAGATGCCCGGGCTCGTTCGCGCGCTCGCCGAGCGTACGGGGATAGATGCCTGGGTCGGCGGCGTCGGACTCGGGGTCTGCTCTGGAGAGGACGAAATTTTTGACGAGCCGGCGGCCGTCGCGATGACAGCCGTTTTACCCCCGGACAGTTTCCGCGTTTTTTCGGCGACCCGTGATCCGGGCTCCGATCTTCCGCGCCGGCACGCCGCATGGATCGAGGCGCAGCAACCCACCTTGGCGCTTGTGCATGCCGATCCGCGCTGTCCGGACTTGTCCAAGGCGGCTATCGATGTGGCGACGGCTAGCGGCGCCTTTCTCGTTGGCGGCCTTGTATCGCACCGCTGTACGCGCCCGCTGTTGAGCCGGACTTTTGGCGACGAAGACGCCCTCGGCAGCGAGGGATTGGCCGGCCTGATGCTGGGCCCCGGAGTTTCCGTCGCCACCGGGTTGACGCAGGGCTGTATGCCGATCGGGCCGGTGCATCAGATCGATGAAGCACGTGACAACGTGGTCATGGTCATCGACGGCCGCCCAGCTCTCACCGTGTTCACCGAGGATATCGGGCCGGTGCTCGCGAGCGATCTGCGGCGCGTCGGCGGGCTGATATTTGTGGGGCTGCCGGTGCCCGGTTCCGATACTGGGGATTACCTCGTGCGCAACCTGATGGCGATCGACCCGGGGCGAGGCTGGCTTGTGCTGGGTGCGGAGGTTGCGGCGGGCGACCCGATTCTGTTCTGCCGCCGCGATCCCGAAAGCGCGCGTCGTGACATGATCCGAATGGTGAGCCAGCTCGCCGGGCGGCTCAACGCCCCGCCAAAGGCAGGAATTTACGTCAGCTGCGTGGCGCGGGGAGCGGCGCTGTTCGGCGACCCCGGGGTTGAAACCGCACTCATTCGCGAGGGTCTCGGCGAGTTTCCGTTGATCGGCTTCTTTGCCAATGGCGAAATCTCACGCGATCGCCTTTATGGCCACACCGGTGTGCTTACGGTCTTTACCTGAGTCGAGCCGACCTGAGCGAATGACATGTTGCGTCTGTTTGTCGGAATCGGCTTTCCACCGGAACTGAAGCTTCAGTTGTCTTTGCTGTGCTCGGGCGTGCCCGGGGCGAAGTGGGTCGACCCCGGCAACTTCCATTTGACTCTGCGCTTTATCGGGGAAATCGGCGAGGATCTTGCCGCGGACGTTGACGGCGCACTGTCGCGATTACGGGCGCGCCGCTTCACGTTGCAGATTGCCGGGACGGGGGTATTCGGCGGGGGGGAAAAGCCCCGCAGTCTTTGGGCGGGGATCGAGCGTAGCCCCGAACTTGTCGGATTGCGCGACAAGATCGAGCAGGCTCTGATCCGCACCGGACTGCCGCCGGAGCCCCGCAAATTCGCTCCTCACGTAACTTTGGCCAGGCTCCATGACCCACCGCTCGACAAATTGCGCGACTTTCTTGTAGCGCACGCGCAATTCCGTGCCGTCCCCCTCCCGGTCGCATCTTTCAGCCTGATCGCGAGTTTTCAGACCAAATCCGGCTCGGTTTATGAAGACCAAGCCGATTACCCTCTGCTCCACTGAACTATAGAAGGGGAGGCCGATGGCTTACTGGCTACTCAAATCGGAGCCCTCGAGTTACTCGTGGGACCGGCTGGTGGCGGATGGGCGCACCCATTGGGACGGGGTTCGCAATCCACAGGCGCTGAATAATCTGCGAGCGATGGAATTGGGGGACCGCGCCTTCTTCTATCATTCGAATGAGGGCAAGGAGATCGTCGGAGTGACCGAGGTGGTCAGGACGTTCTATCCCGATCCCGCCGATAAAAGCGGCAAGCTCGGCATGGTCGATATCAGGCCTGTAATGCCGGCGGCGGTCCCGGTCGGCCTGAAGGCGATGAGGGCGAATCCCGAACTATCTGGTCTGTCCCTGCTGAGGCAATCACGACTTTCTGTTTGTCCGGTTAGCGCAAACGAGTGGTCTACATTGTGCAAAATGGCCGGCATTGCCGCCTAACCCTTGCTCGTTTACCATATGTTACAGGTAATTACAAAATTTTACACGTGACTCTTCAATCATGGCGTCATCTTCTCGCACAGAAGCTAAACAAAATCTGTATTTTCGGAGAGCGACGGCGAACATGCTCGATCGGTCCGTTCAAATTGCGGCCAATTGTCCACCGAGCGTGGTTGCTGCGTGCGTCAATCCGGTGCGGCGGCATCTCGCAATCGTAGACCACAGCCGATTGTGGTGCGATTGCCTCAAATTGGCCCTCGCTCAGCAACCGAGGCGCTGGCGGGTTACCGACTTCGCGACTGCTTCCGAGCTAGCGGTTTTGTTACGCCGCGGCGAGGAATTTGACGTGATTCTCCTCGGCGGGTCGACTTGCTCTCATATCGATACCGCTGATATTGCGCTATTGGCCAAAGCGTCGCCGCAGGCGCCGATTCTGGTCGCCGCGGAGTGCGACGATACGGACCGGGCGGTCGCGATCCTGCATGCCGGCGCGCGCGGCTTTCTCCCGACAAGCCACAGTTTAAAGGTGTTAATCGGCGCCCTCGAACGGGTGCGAACCGGCGGTACTTATGTGCCGCTGGCCCTGACCGAGGCAGCGCCCGCGACGCCGGCCGGTCGGGCCCGGCATATGCCCTGGAGCGAGCTGACGCGCCGCCAGCGCGATGTCCTTGCACTGCTAGCCGAGGGTAAGGCGAATAAACTGATCGCCGACGCGCTGAATATGTCCGAGAGCACCGTCAAGGCGCACGTAAAGCAGATCATTCGGCGCCTCAACGTCGCCAACCGGACGCAAGCAGCATTACTGGCGACGCGAGGCAGCGGCAGCCAACGCTGACAGCCACACGCATATGCAGAAAGGCCTAAGTGTTGCTGCCTTTGAAACTGCGGAACGTGTGGGGGATGCGCCGAATATCCTGGATCAGTTCGGGCGGCAGATGACCGGGCTGCATCGGGCTGGCGCGAACATTGAGAGCGTCCGTCAGCCCGCCGAAGCGCTCTTCGATGCCCTTGACGATCTGGTCGTAACGGCCGACGGCGGCGAACAGGTGCACGACATCGTCGGGCACCTCCTTGGCCATCTCGCTCCAGCGGCCCTGGCGCGTCATTGCGTTGAGCTTTTGGCCGAGTTCCGCGATGCCGTGCAGCGCCAGCACCGGCCAATAAGCCTGGGTTGAGCCGTAGAAGGCAACGCGCTCGCGCACCCATTCGAGCATGCGCGCGACCGTCGCGTCGTCCGGTCCGGTGGCGAGAAAGCCCCCGCCAGAGATTTCGTAATTCTCGCGCGGTCGGCCGGCCTTCGCGAGACCTTGCGCGAGCCGCGGCATCACGGCCTCCTCGATGTATTTGCGGGTGCAAAAGCCGTGTAATTTGACGCCGTCGCATTCCTCGGCCGCCACTTTGAGCATTGCCGGGCCGACCGCGGCGATCGTTACCACCGGCGGCGACGCGTCGATGGGTTCCGGCGCGAAGTTCGGCGTCATCAGCGTAAAACGGTAGTGCTGGCCTTCATACTCGGGCCTCTCCCCCGCCTTCCAGCAGCGCCAGATTGCGCGGAGAACCTGCACATATTCGCGCATGCGCGGTGCTGGCGGCGTCCACGGCACCGAGAAGCGCCGCTCGTTGTGCGCCCTGACCTGCGAGCCGAGCCCGACGACGAAGCGGCCGCCGGTCGCGCCGGCCAGATCCCAGCCGACGCTGGCAACCGCCATCGGCGTGCGCGCGAAAGCGATCGCGACGCTGGTGTGCAGTTCGATCCGCTCCGTTACGGCGCCGGCCACCGCCAGCGCCAGGAACGGGTCGTGCTTGTTTTCCATCGAGGCGACGCCGTCATAGCCTTCCGCCTCGATCGCTCGGGCTACCGGCCCGACCTTGCGCAAATCTTCTTGCGGCAGTGTCGTGAACACGCGCATCCGCCCCTCCCTCCCGCTCGACCGCCTAAGAGGGAAGGGGCCACAATTCGCCCGATCGGCGCAAGGCATCGCGCAGCGTGTCCGCACCGCGCCATCGCGGTCGAGTGAAGACGCGACGGCCGTGGTCAATCGGTGCCGCGTTTGGGTGATCCGCGACTACGGGGTGTTTGACCGCGCCGAAGCAGCGCAATACTACCCGCCTGTGCCGCGAGAAAGCCCCGGCCAATAGAATGGAGGAAGGCGCAATGCCGAGAAATGTCGCGATCGGGCTGGGTCTGATGGAATTTCCGTTCTCCGGAGTCGCCGGCTATTGGCGCTGGGTCGATCTGTGCGAGGCCGGCGGTATCGACTCGCTGTGGCAGACCGACCGGATGGTCAGTCGCGAGCCGATCCTCGAATGCATGTCGGCCATGGCTGCTCTCGCCGGGAGGACCCGCCGCCTCAAATTCGGCGTCAATGTGCTCTCGCTCGCCTTCCGCGACCCGGTTCTGGTCGCCAAGCAATGCGCGACGATCGATTTCTTGTCCGAGGGCCGTCTGTTGCCGGCTTTCGGCATCGGCAGTCCGCTGGGGCCGGAGTGGCGTACACTTAACCTCGACACCAAGACGCGCGGCCGCAAGACCGACGAGGCGCTGGAGATCATCGGCCGCTTGTGGCGCGAGGAAACCGTCGATTTCGAGGGAGTACATTACCATCTTTCCGGCGCTTCGATCTCGCCGAAGCCGGTTCAGCCCGATCTGCCGATGTGGATCGGCGGCTCGTCCGAGGCGGCGATCCGGCGCACGGCGCGTTATGGCACCGGCTGGCAGGCGGGCGCCGAAACGCCGGACCAGGTCGGCACCGTCATCGCCGGCATCCGCGCCGCCGCCGCGGCGGAAGGACGCGCGATCGACGACGACCATTACGGCGCCGGCATTCCGTTCCGCTTCGGCCGGCCGGACGATGCCGGCCTCGACCGCCTGTTCGAAGCCTATCGCAAGCGCACCGGGCGCGATCCGATGCGCTATTTCGCTATCGGTGACGCCGAAGCGGTCATCGAGCGCATCGCCGCCTATGTCGCGGCCGGCGTCTCCAAATTCATCCTGCGCCCGGCCGGCCGCGGTGATAATGAAATGCTTGCCCAGACCCGCCAGCTCATCGACCAGGTATTGCCGCGCGTTGCGGCGCGCTGGCCAAAACCCGCAAAACGCCGCGTCGCCGCCTTGGCCAAATAACGTCGCCAAGGGGCTAACAGGGCTCGACGCGGTCCAGCGATCGCAGGTTTATCCCGCATGGTGAGGCACGCGGGGTGCGCCTTGGATAGGGAGTGAACGAAATGCCGGCACAACGCGTTGAACTCAAGGTCCGGGACGTCAAAATCAATCTGCACCGCGCCGGGCGTGGCCCCACGGTGCTGTTCCTACATGGCGCGGGCGGCGTCCCGCAATGGCTGCCGTTCTTCGATACACTGGCGGAGCGCTACGAGCTGCTGGTGCCCGAGCATCCCGGCTTTGGCGGCTCCGACGACCCGCCATGGATCCATTCGATGTCGGACCTCGCGATGTTCTACCTTGACCTCGTCGAGGAGGCGGGGCTCGAGCGGATCCATCTGATCGGCAACTCGCTCGGCGGCTGGCTCGCCGCCGAGATCCTGATCCGCGACCGCTCGCGCTTTAAGAGCCTCGTCCAGCTGGCGCCGGCCGGCATCCGCGTCAAAGGCGTGCCGTGCGGCGACAACTTCATCTGGGGACCCGAAGAGGCGGTGCGCAACCTTTATCACGACCAGTCTTTTGCCGACCGCATCCTGGCGCTGACGCCGGGCGAAGCGCAGATCGATCTGATGCTGAAGAACCGCTTTACGGTCGCGAAGCTAGGGTGGCAGCCGCGCTGGTTCAATCCCGATCTGGAGAAGTGGCTGCACCGCATCAAATTGCCGGCGCTCGTCGTCTGGGGCGACGACGACAAGATCATGCCCCCGGCCAATGCCGCGCTGTGGCGTGAGCGCCTGCCGGATGCGCGCCTCGTCATCGTCGAGGGCTGCGGGCATCTCCCGCATGTCGAGCAGGCCCCGCTTGTCGCGCGCCGTGTGTGCGGGTTCCTGGAGGGAGTTGCGCCATGAAGCTCGTCTCCTTCCATCTGATGCCGTACCGGGCGCTCGATCTCGCCGAAGCGGCGAAGCACCGCTCGCCTTGGGTGGTATTGCCGAACCGTCTCTACGACCCGGTGAAGGGCGCCGAGGAATACGCCCGCCACATCGACGCCCTCGTCTATGCCGAGGAGCTCGGCTTCGATGCGATCGGCGTCAACGAGCATCACCAGACCGCCTACGGTTTGATGCCGGCGCCCAATCTGATCGCCAGCTCGCTGATCCAGCGCACCAAAAGCGTCAAGATCGCGATCCTCGGCCGGGCGCTGCCCTTGGTGAACAACCCGATCTACATCGCCGAAGAATTCGCGATGCTCGATGTCATGTCCAAGGGCCGGATCATCGCCGGCTTTGTGCGCGGCATCGGGTCGGAATACCACTCCTCGGGCGTCAACCCCTATTTCTCGCACGAGCGCTTCCACGAGGCGCATGATTTGATCATCCGGGCCTGGACGGAACCCGGCCCGTTTGCCTTCGACGGCGATCATTTCAGCCTGCGCTACGTCAACCTATGGCCCCGGCCGTACCAAAGCCCGCATCCACCCATCTGGATCCCGTCGCAGGGTTCGAGCGAGACGGTCGCCTGGGCGGCTCATCCCGAGCGCAAATACCCTTTCCTGGTAACCTTCTCCTCAGCCGACCTCGTCGCGCGCTATCACAACACCTATCACGATAGGGCGCGGCAATATGGCTACGAGGCGGCTTCAGACCAGCTCGGCTGGGCCTGCCCGATCTATGTTGCCGAGACCGACGAGCGGGCGCGCGAAGAGGCGGGACGGGCGGTTGAGACGTTATTCAACGATTTCTTGCGGCAGACTTTTGAGATGCTGATGCCGCCCGGCTACACCTCGATCGGCTCGATGAAGAATTTCATCAGCATGCGCCGGGGCCTACTCGGCGGCGGCAGGGCCACCGCCGAAGGTCTCATCGAGAGCGGAACGGCTCTAATCGGCAGCCCCCGGACGGTGTTGGCGGGCATCGAGCGGATGCGCGAGCGCACCGGCTTCGGCATCCTGGTGGCTCTCCTCCAGTTCGGCATCCTCTCGGACGATCTCACTCGGCGGAACATGGACCTCTTCGCCGCCGAAGTGATGCCGCATCTAAGGGGCTGAGGGCGACCTCCAGCTCGCCGTGATTGTCGGCCACAAGGCCGCGGCGCCGGCGGTCATCACCCCTGTAGCGAGTTCGCGCGACCAGTGGCTCTCGGTGCCGTACTCGTCGCGCACCCCCCGAGCGCACCGCTCCGCACGCAGCCCGCGCACCTCTCTTGATGTGGCCCTACGCAGAACACCGGAGTCCCCACCGATAATAAGCCGCATTGCGAGTTCGGACGCAGCGCCCCGTCACGCATCCCAAACGCGCGTTATTCCTCCGGCAATCCCGCCTTCCGCAGACCCATAAGAAGGCGCTCGAGGATGTCGCCGCTGAACGGCAGGTTTTCGCGCATCCATGCCAGCGAGAAATGCGGCCGCCGGCGGAGCAGGGTCGCGAGCGCATCCGCAGCCGTCTCCATATCGCCCTGCAGCGCGGCTGTCGCGGCGAGCCAGGTGTACCCCGGTGCGTATTCGGGGTATCTCTCCGTCAACCGCCGCGCCCACGCGAGACTGTCGGCGTAATTTCCGGCGCCGAGATGCACGTACTTGATCGCTCGCGAGGCGTAAAAGTCAACGAGCCCATCGCTCGGGCTCAGCCGCAGGGCGCGCTCGGCGCCCGCGAGGGCTTCCTCGCCGATCCCTTGGGCGGCAAGCGCCACACCGAGGAGGGCGTGCGCCAGCGCGAAGTTCGGGTTCAGCTCCAGCGACCGGCGAAATGCGCGCTCTGCGTCGAGATGACGGCGGTTGCGCCCGATCACCATACCGTATGTCACATGCGCCCAGGCGTCGCCTGCGTCCAGGCCAAGTGCTGTCTGGGCTTCTGTCGTCGCCTCCGGCAGGACGGCTTTGATCAGATCTCCCGCCAGGCTGGCACGGCGAATCAATATCCAGGCGAGCAGGCTGTGGGCTTGGCCGTAACTGGGCTCGATCGCGATCGCGCGCCGGCACAGCGCCTCTGCTTGTGCGTTACCGGCGCGCGTGCTCGGACCCATATGCGACAGGGCCCTTATCACACGCCCCCAGGCGTCGAGGCTCTCCGGCGGTCGGCGCTGACTGCGGAAGTGCTCGGCGGCATAAAGTTGCGGCTCGATAGCCGCAACCACCCGCTCGGTAATCTCGTCCTGCACCGCGAAAATGTCGGCAATCGCGCGATCGTAGCGCTCGGCCCAGAGGTGGCTGCCGGTCGCCGCCTCGATCAGCTGTCCGCTGATACGCATGCGATCGCCCGCCTTGCGCACCGAGCCTTCAAGTATGTACCGCACGCCTAATTCACGCCCGACCTGCCGCAGGTCCACGGCACGGCCTTTGTAGATAAAGCTGCTGTTCCGGGCGATTACAAAAAACCACCGAACTTTCGACAAAGCAGTGGTGATCTCCTCGACCATGCCGTCTGCGAAAACTTCCTGCTCGGGATCGCCGCTCATATTGGCGAAAGGCAACACCGCGATCGATGGCTTATCGGGAAGTTCGAACTCGACCCCCGGCTGATCCATCAGAACCGTCGTCGGAGTATCGGTCTTTTGCTGCTCCCGCACCGCACCAACGAATCGGAGGCCCTTACGCGGGACGGTCCGGATCAGGTGCTGCGCCACCCCGTTATCGCCGACCGCCTTGCGCACGGCGGCAATCCGGCTGCTCAGCGTCGAGTCCGACACGATTCTTCCCCTCCAGACCGCTGCCAAGATGTCGCCTTTGCTGACAACTCGATCGCGATTCTGCAGCAGATAAACCAATAAATCGAAGACCTGCGGCTGAAGAGCGATCCACTCGGCACCACGCCTTAGCTCGCGCCGGTCAACATCGAGCCGGTGATCGCTAAAGACGAATTGCACATCCCGCTCCCGCCCAACGGTTGGGTACAACGTCTCAAGAAATTATCAAAGCTATCTCAACGATAAATCAATCTTCTCGCAGAGTCTTCGCTCAAAGATCCGGGCATACTCGGGTTTGGTTCAGGATGATCTCGATTGAGAAATTAAGTGCTGGCCCTCAACCCGAAAATTGAACGCCGGTTCTACAGAGAGAGAAAAGATGAAGCCATTCCTATGATGGCCGCGGTTGTCGGCTTGATCCTTGCCAGTGGCACGACGCCGTTGGCCTACGCCGACGACGGCAAGCAACGAGTCACAATCTTCACACCGGGTCTGAGCGGAGATCGTTTTGTCTGCAGCGCCGTCAATGTCAGTGAAAAGGCGTTAGGCATCACGTTTGCGCTATTCGACACGAATGGCGCCTTGCTCGACGGCCTAGAGGGCAGTGCCGAAAACCCGAGCTCCCATTTCGGTGTGCCACCCGGAACCGAGGCCGAGATAGAATCGACGTTTAAGTCGGGCATTCCTCCGACGGACGGGTACTGCAAGGTCGTCGTCTCTGGAACGCACGACCGTAATGACGTTCGGGTAGACCTGCTGGTGTACTGGACGAAGCCAATAATTCCCGGGACAACAACGCCGATCATTCAGTTAGCAAGGACCGTCCAGGGATTCTAGTCCCATCGAATGTATGGTGAACAGCTTTGTTGAGAAGGCCCAATCGGCATCAGGTGATAGCTCGCGTTTCAACACTCAAGAAGATGAGAACTGGCAGCAATTCCAGGGGAGGAGATCATGAGATTTCGTTTCAAAAGTATCGTCCTGATAACCGGCCTGCTGACGCCAGTTTGCTGCGGCAGTGACAGCCGGGCCGACGATTTCACACCCGGCCGCGACTCGTTCTATGTCAGCGACCAACAGGGCGGACCGCCACAGCCGCAGCCGTTCCCGCCGCTTGGCACGGTGAGCAAGTTCAGGGTCAGCAACGGCGATTTTGACAAGGTGCTCATCACCGGGACGCCGTTCCCACCCGGTCACCCGATCACCCCAAACGGCATTGTCGTCAATCCGGTGTCCCCGCCGGAACTCGTGGTCGCTTTCCAGAACGCCGACACACCGTTCAACGGCGAGATCCATGTCTTCGACGAAGCGACAGGGGATTTCAGGTTCGCGCTGGTGCGGGACACGGATCCGGGCGCCCCCTGCGCGCCCTTCGGCATCCTACTCAACAATAACGTGCTGCTGGTCGCCGACGAAGGATGCACCCCTAATGAAGACGGCGCGGTCGAGGCCTTCGACGCCACGACCACGCCCGCGAAGTTCCTGCAGAACCTGGATATTGCCAACTATCCCCACTCCTTCTTCCACCCCTTTGGGATAGTCATCGGCCCCGACGGCAAGCTCTATGTGGCCAACCGCCCTCTCCCCCACCAACCCGGGGTCGGAGATGTCGTACGGTTCAATCTACAGACGATGAAGTTTCTCGACGTCTTCGTCTCTGGCGCCAAATGTGGCTGCAACCTCGACAGCCCGAGCGGCGTCGTTTTCGGGCCTGATGGACGTCTCTACGTGACCAGTTCCAGACCCCCAGGGTCCAACGTCCCCTCCAACGACACCGACAAAGTCCTGATCTTTGATGGTGCCACCGGCATCTTCGTAGACAAGATTGACCTCGATCGGCCGGGCGGCCAGCGCAGCGCGGCGCCGGGGCTGTTGTTTGGCCCGCAGGGCTTACTTTACGCGCCGATCGCCCAACTCAACGATTCCGGGGATGCCACCGGGGTCGGATCGGTGCGCCGATATAACGTGGCGAGCAGCAGTTTCACGATATGGTCCCGCCGAACACGAGGCTCCGGCTGCCGTCACTGTTCACGTTCGGTGGCACAAATCCGGCGACACTTCTTTACGAGAGATAGTAATAATCGCGGCTAAATGGGGCCGCGATTAGGCCGACAAGAAGCTGATTGTGGTTCCGCTGCTCTCTCGGGCCTTACCGGATCTTTGCCCGGGTAGAGGGGACGCAAGATGGGGAGGCGAACGATGAAGATCGCAACAGCCTTGCTGTCGTTGGCGGCGACGGCAACCGTATCCTTACCAACCTCCGGCGCTCAGATATGGCAGCAATCTCCCGAAGACGCGGCTGCGATGGAGCGAGGCCGTTATCTGGTCGAGACCGCAGCAGCCTGCGGGGTATGCCACACTACTCGCGGCGCGGACGGGCGGATGTTGCCCGGCATGGAGCTGGCGGGCGGCCGGATTATCGTAGATCGGGGTTTTCGCGCGGTGGTGCCCAACATCACACCTGACCCCGAGACTGGGATCGGCCGCTGGTCTGACGCCGACATCGCGGCGGCAATCCGGGACGGGCGCCGGCCGGATGGCACGCTAATCGGTCCGCCCATGCCGCTCGGAGTCTACCGCGGCCTTTCGGACCATGACCTCGTCGCAGTGGTGGCCTATCTGCGAGCCGTCCCGCCAGTGCGCCACGCCTTGACGGAGCGGTCGACCTACCCCTTCGCACTCACCCCTCTTGGCCCGCCAGTTGTCGGCGTGCCGGATCCGCCAGAGGAGGATCCGGTGGCGCGGGGCGCTTACCTTGCCGGCCCTGTCGCCCACTGCATGGATTGCCACACACCGCCGCTGCCGGGCGAACGTCGGGACTGGTCGCGGATAGGCGCCGGAGGTGTTCCTTTCGAGGGGCCGTGGGGCTCGGCGGTCGCGCGCAACATCACGTCCAGCAAGGAGTATGGCATCAAGGACTGGACCGACGATCAAATCATCCGTGCCCTCACACAGGGCATCTCGGCCGATGGGCATCGCCTCGCGCCGCCCATGAGTGGGCGTGCTTCCATCTGGGCTCAACTGACTGAACGCGACAAGCACGACCTCGTCGCCTACCTACGATCGCTGCCGCCGCAAGAATCGGACTTAGCCTCGCGGCGATAAGCCGAAAGTTTAGACTAGACTAGTCGAGTATACGAGCCCGTTAAAATACGGGATTGAAGATCAAAGCGAGAGGAGACTGCCATGATACGTGAATGCTCTGCGGTTTCGCGCCTCTTGATTGTAGGCGTCTCAGTTGTTGCCATTTCATACGCCGGCCCGTGGTCTCGTATAGGATGGACCGCGACCTACGATTATGTCGCGCCCCAGGTCGCGCCGCCGAGTGCGAACCAGTTATCGATGGCCCAGTTGGCGGACATCTTTAATGAAACTGCACCCAATCCGCCCTACCTCGTAGCCTATCAGCTCACGACCACCGACGCAGACGGGACTCTCGCAGGCGCGGCCCCGCTAAAGGTGGTCCCGACCGATGATCCTATACATCCGTACCGAGGGGTATTCCACAACCAGATAAATACCACCCAATTTGCAACCTATCTGGGGTATTCGACCGATCTCAGAGTTTGGAATACTCTTGGAGAAATACATCGGCCCGCGAGCCAGCCGGACATGCGTATTCTTCCCGACGACAGCATTCTGTACGCGGAAGAATACAAGCCTTCGAGCCGGCCCTATGTGCGGGTTCATTACTATGGCAATGGCGGTCTTACCGGGCTCCAGCCCTGATCGCAAACCCTGGCCTGGCCCCCACCAATGCCATTACATTGCCGGGAACATTCTTAGCCAAGGCGGACGGAACACCGGAATTCGGACGTCTCAGCTACACCGGCAGCATCACGAATTCTAAAATAGAAATAAATCACCATTATTTTTATCTGGGCCAGCGCGATCTCGAGGCCGTCGGCACCCTGACCAATTTCAAGAGTTGGTCGAGTTCGTCGGATAGCGCGACCAACAACCTGGTAAACAATGCGGGCGGTACGGGCAAGATTGGCGATCGCGAGGTATTTAAGGTCGGCTCTCAGGTATACGAGATAATCGAAGCCCAAACCGGCCCGGCAGGGAACGACTACGGATCATGGCGGCTCTTTCTCGTCAATAAAACCGCCAGCACTGTTCAGAAACTCAGTCCGATGCTCGCTGGAGGAGCCCAATCTCTCGGTAATCCTACGGTTTCCTTCGTGACGCTCCCGAGCGGTGTCCCTGCCCTGGTGTTCACCTGCTTTGTTTTCGGCGCCAATAACGGCACGGCTCCGCTGGGCGGACACATGTTTGTCTATCCTTTCGAGTGAAGCTCGCTCGCAGCTCTGCATTCCCCATCGCGGACGGGCGCCCCAAAGGATGCGCGAGCGCACCGGCTTCGGCATCCTTGTGGCGCTCCTCCAGTCGGAATTCTCTCGGACGAACTGACGCGACGGAACATGGACCTCTTCGCCGCCGAGGTGATGCCGCATTTGAGGGGCTGAGGCACCGAGGTGAATTCTTTGCCAATGTTAGCTACGTCACACATCTCGGCCAACTTGTGGGCTATTTTAGAGCGGCTAACCGTGCGTCCGGGGAATGTCGGCTAGTTTGTGCGGACCGATCTTTATCCAGCCGCATGATGGCGGGCGCTTCCCGCCGAGCCGCTTGAGGGAGTTAGGCCGTGGACAAAAGCGATATCTCAGACGCCATTCTTTTGTTTCAGTCCAGCCAAACGGCGCGCCACGCTGCCGGCGGGCGAGCGGCGAGTGTGATCAGGCACTTGTGGGAGCTCTTCAAGAGAAAAGAGATTGGCTTTTTCGACCTCGGTAAGGCGGAGCATCATGGTGATTTCCTCGCTGGACGGGCCGGATTTGATCTGCAGGTCAATCCTCACTACATTGACCAGCTGCCGGCAAAAGAACGGCTCGGGTCCCTCTCATTGCTGTTGGTGCATGAAGGCGTACACGCAGCTGTGAACTTCAGCGACCTCTACAGCGAGATGGCGGCGAGAATACTTTCGATACACTATTATCGGGAATTGGCAGGCCCGGGAGTATTTAATGAAGCCGACGACCCGCCGCAGCCGGGGAAGCAGTGGGGCATCATTCGCATCATACCGAGCAACTTCCCCGGGCTTCAGGCGCAAAGCGATGCACTCAAACGGGACCAACTATTGGACTATATTCTTTCAATAAAAACCGACAAGGGAAAGACCTACACCACGCCACAGTATATCGATGCCCAGTGGATCATCGACAAATTGCAATTCTGGGGCGGTCTCAAGAATCGCTGGGCTACGACGAAAGGCCTTTATATTCGTTTGTTGGCAAAGTCCCTCGATCCCCGCTATGCCGGCTCCATCGTTGACATTATGGAAAGCGTGGAGCGGCAACAGGATTGGACGGAAATGATGAAGGAGGCCGGTCCGCTGCATACCATACAGCTCGCCTTGGATGACATAAGCGCCAACCCGCGGTTCTCGGCACGTATCGCTCACCTGGAACGCAAATGGGGAGTGCGTCTCACCGAAGAGCCGCCGAGGCGCGCAGCGGCTCCTCGCTGAGCGGGCGGAAACCGGCGGCCTCCCGGTCGACGATCCGTCCGTCCTTGATGACCAGCGCAATCTCGTTCGGGCGCTGCAGAACGGTGATGTCGGCGAGCGGGTCGCTCTTCCAGATAACGATGTCGGCGAGCTTCCCGGGGGCGATCACGCCAACTTCGCCGACGAGGTTGCCGAAGGCAGCGTTGCCGCTGGTATTGGCGACGATCGCCTCCATCGGCGTCATGCCGATTTCTTTGACGAACAATTCGGCTTCCTTGCCATGCCATTTGCCATGGCTGAAGGCGGAGGCATTACCCGTGTCGCTGCCACTGAGGATCGGGATACCGCGGTCACGCGCATTGCGGATCATCTGATAGGAGGCGTCGAGCTGTGCCCGCAAGCGGTCGCGCACCCGGTCCCCGAGACCCCGCCCGGCACCGCCTTGCTCGGCCCCGATCCACGGCGAGGTCAGGACCGGCGCAATCGGAATCCCCGCCTTGGCGACGATGTCGAGGTCGGACTCGCTCGCCCAGTCGCCGTGGTAGATCAGATCGACGCCCGCCTTGGCGGCGGCGCGGGTCGAGGTTGAGCCCCGCGAGTGGAGCGTGACCCTGACGGTGTGCCGGTGGGCCTCGTCAACGACCGCCGAGATTTCGTCATCGGCGACCGTCTGGATGTCCCCCCAGGTGGAATCGGCGATTTTGATTAGGTCGACCCCACGCCTGCACTGCTTGCGGGTCTCGCGGATGAATTCGTCGCGTGTATTGCACAAGACGCCCGCCGCATCGTTGGGGGTTCCCTCAAAGGCGGGATAGGGATCTGAGTCAAAGATGCCGCCATAGTTGCCGAGCGCGCGCCCGGCCACCACCATCCGCGGGCCCTCCAGCAGCCCGCCCTCCACTGCCTCGCGCACGGTCACATCGGTGAACCATTTGCCGCCCGGCACGGCGATGCTGGTAATCCCTGCGCGCAGCACGCGCCCGATCGCATGTGCCGCCCACAACGTGCAGAACTCGGCGCTCGATGTGTACCTGACGCCCGGAAGCGCGCCCTGGTGCAGCGAGATGTGGCAATGCGCATCGATGAGGCCGGGCAAAATGAACTTGCCCGCAGCGTCGATGATCACATCATCTGGGGTTTCGGGCTGGAGCTCGCCGCCGGATCCGCCGACATGAGTGATCCGGTTTCCCTCGACCACGATGCGCGTATTCGAGACCGGGTCGCGGCTGGATCCGTCGATCAATGTCCCGTTCTTGATCAGCAGACGCGGCGAGGAACTTGTCATGGGGTAGCCTCCCTATACGAGCTGCAGCGAGGTTAGGGCATCGCCGCGTTGCATGGCAAAAAATCCGGTAGCTTGACATATTATCATCATAGGAATATGTCATGACATATGGCTGAGCGCACGACAGTCCGACTTCCCCAAGACCTTCTCAACCTTGCGAGACGCAAGGCCGCCTTGGAAGACCGTACGCTTACCTCGCTGATAGAGGAGGGACTGCGCGTGGCCGTCAGCGAAAATCGGAAGATCGAAAAAAGAAAGCGTGTCATGCCCCGGGTCAGCAAAGCCCGTGGGGGGCTCATGCCGGGGATCGACCTGACCGATCCGTCGACGCTCCAGGAGGCCGATGATCTAGACTACGTCCGCCGGCTTCAGCGCTCCGAATGATCCTACCGGACGTGAACGTGCTGATCTATGCCTTCCGGACGGATCTGCAGCAACATCGTGTCTGCCGTCCGTGGCTCGCCGCCATCGTGTCGGGTGACGCACGTTTCGGCCTGTCACCGCTGGTATTGAGCGCGGTCGTTCGGATCACGACCAATGCGCGCACGTTCCGGACGCCGAGTGCGCTCGAAGAGGTGTTCGGGTTCTGCGAAGACCTTCTCGGGCAACCGCATTGCCAGATCGTGGAACCCGGGGAACGGCATTGGGACATCTTCAGGCGCCTGTGCAGCGAGACCGACACGCGAGGATCGCGCGCGACCGATGCCTGGTTTGCCGCGCTGGCGATCGAGTGGGGTTGCGAGTGGATCACCTTCGATCGCGATTACGCTCGGTTTCCGGGGCTGAGATGGCAAGTGCCGCTGGCCCGCTAGAATGCCGCCGCTCGCCGAAAGGAAGCCGATCATGAAAGTAGGCCTGTTCGTCAACACGCAGTTCCCCGAGGGCTTCAACGTCGCGGCATGCGTTCCGGAATTGGTCGCGCAAGTGCGCGCGGCGCGTGACGCTGGGTTTGCGTCCCTCTGGTTTCCGCATCATTGGTTGACCCATCCGATGCAGATGCTGCAGATCACGCCGGTCATGGGCTACATTGCAGCACACGCGCAGGGCATGACGATCGGCCCGAATATTCAGATCCTGCCACCGCTCAACCCGGTGCATGTGGCCGAGGAAGCAGCCACGCTCGATGTATTGACCGGCGGCAACTACATCCTTGGCGTCGGTCTGGGCTACCGCCAGCCGGAATTCGACGCCTTTGGCATCAGCCTCTCCGAGCGGGCGGCGCGGTTCAACGAAAGCATCACGCTGATGCGTCGGCTCTGGACTGAGGAGCGGGTGAGCCATGAGGGCCGCTTCTACACGGTCGAGGATGCCGGCATCGGCGTTAAGCCGCTTCGCCCGGGTGGACCGCCGCTCTACATCGCCGGGCAGGTTGACGCATCGGTGAGGCGCGCCGCGCGGATCGGCGACGCATGGCTCATCGTGAACACCGGCGGACTCAGCAAGGTGATGTCGCTGATGCAGACCTATCGTGCGGCACTGAAGGAATATGACCGGACACCGGTGGAGTTCCCGATCACGGTCGAATGCTACGTCGGGGCGCGCTATGCCACGGCGCATGAGGAATGTCGCGGGCCGCTGGAATACAAGTACAACGCCTATGCATCATGGGGACTGCAGGACCGCAATACGGAGGGTTCCTTCGAGGATTTCGCGCGCGACCGGTTCATCATCGGCGACAAGGTCTCGGTGAAGGAGGAGATCGCCCGGTATCGCGAGTTGCTGGGCGTCGACCACTTCATCATGCGATGCCAGTGGCCGGGCCTGCCGCAGGAACGCGCGCTGGGCTCGATACAGCGGCTGGGCGAGATTTTTGCGCCATAATTCCTGACCCGCGACGCGAGCCGCGCGTCACTCACTGATTTACCTGGCCGGCGCCGCGGGTTTGCTCAGCGCGCCCTCGCTGACCAATACTTCATGCGCGGCGCGGAATGCGTCGAGCCCGGCCGGGATTCCGCAGTAGGCTGTCGCATGCAGCAAGGCAGCTTTGATCTCCTCGACAGTAACACCGTTATTGAGTGCGCCTTTGACGTGCAGCTTGATCTCGGGTGCCCGGTTCAAGGCAGTGAGCATGGCAAGGTTCATCAGGCTGCGGGTCTTTCTGTCGAGTGTTGCATCTCCCCACGCCCAGCCCCACGCCCAGGCGGTGGTCGCCCGCTGAAACGACATCATAAACTCGTCGGCGCGCGCCATCGAGGCGTCGACATACTCAGGACCTAGCACCTCGCGCCGGATCGGCATGCCCTTCTGGAACAGAGCGTCGTCGTCAGCCATATCTTCTCCTTCCCGCAACCCGTCGCAGGTGTGCTCCGGACGCCTTACAGGCCAACTGGCTGGCCAACTTCATGATGGCATGGGATTTGATCGATTGGGAAGTCGCGTCGGAACCTAATGCAATCGGAGTTCGCGGGATGCAGGCGTTTCAGCTATGATGCCGGGACTGAACTCGCGCAGGAGCGAGCTGCATGAACGGCTCGGCAGCTGACCTCGAAGTCCTGATCGTCGTGGATCCGCAGATCGATTTCTGCCCGGGTGGCGCACTCGCGGTGCCCGGTGGCGACGAAATTATGCCGGCAGTCAATCGGCTGGCGCGGGATTTTGTGCATGTCGTTCTGACGCAGGACTGGCACCCGCCGGGGCACCACTCTTTCGCCAGCGCCCATCCTGGCCGGCAGGCGTTCGAGACCATCAACGTCGACTACGGTGTGCAGACGCTGTGGCCCGACCACTGCGTCCAAAGGACGAAGGGCGCCGAATTTCATCCCACGCTGGACATCCCGCATGTCGAGTTGATCGTCCGCAAGGGCTATCGCGTGGCCATCGACTCCTACTCGGCGTTTCGCGAGAACGACAGAAAGACGCCGACCGGCCTCACCGGCTATTTGCATGAGCGCGGCTTCGAACAGGTGACGCTTTGCGGGCTGGCGACCGACTACTGCGTGTTGTTTTCAGCGCTCGACGCGCGGGCCGCCGGGTTCGAGACCGCCGTCGTCCGTGACGCAACGCGTGCGATCGACATCGACGGATCGCTTGCGCGGGCCCTCGCGTCAATGCGCGATGCCGGAATCACATTGGCCTAAGCCCGCGATCATCGGTGCAGTGCCGTGGGATTATGCCCGCCCCAGCTGATTGGCCCACAGCATCTCGGTTGGTTATTATCCGAGCGAAACCCGATCACCAAGGAGGACGGGAGATGGACCAGGCGCGAGGAGAACCGATCTCTTACCGGCCGACGTTGCAATGGCCTCCCGCGGGCAACGCCCGCGTCCCCTATCGGGTGTTTTCCGATCCGGAGATTTATCGCGAGGAGTTGACCCGCATCTTTCTCGGGCCGACCTGGCAATTTCTGACCCTGGCCAACCAATTGCCGGCGCCGGGCGACTATCTGACGACGTTTCTCGGCGAGACCCCGGTCATCGTCACGCGCGGGCACGACGGGCAGATCCACGCCATGGTGAACCGCTGCGCCCATCGCGGCAACCTCGTCTGCCTCAAGCGCCGCGGCCACGCCGACGACCTGACCTGCGTCTACCACGCCTGGCGGTACGATCTCGAAGGCAACCTCAAGAGTGTCGCCTTTCGCCGCGGCGTCGCCGGACGCGGCGGGATGCCGGAGAGCTTCCGCCTCGACGAGCACGGGCTGAGAAAACTGCGCGTCGACACATTCGGGGATCTTGTTTTCGGTACACTGTCACCCGATGCGCCGCCGCTGGGAGATTACATCGGCAACCTGATCGGCTCGCGAGTCCATCGGGTATTGCACGGCAAACCCAAGGTGTTGGGGACGACCTCCCAAATTCTGCACAACAACTGGAAACTCTATTTCGAAAACGTGCGCGACACTTACCACGCCACCCTGCTCCACACCTTCTTTACGACATTCCGCATCTCGCGCCTGACCTCGGAAGGCGGCGTCGATATCGCCGAGAGCGGTGCGCACCACGCGAGCTATACACGCAACAAAGTCGATCGCGTCGATCCCGCCAACTCGGACAAGCTCTATGCCGGCATTCCGTCATTGCGTGAGAATTTCCGGCTCGAGGATCCGCGGTTCCTCACCACCGTCGAAGAGTTCGGCGACGACACCACCACCCAGATCCTCTCGTTGTTCCCGAATTTCGTCCTGCAGCAGATCCAGAACTGCATTGCGCTGCGCCTGGTGCTGCCCAAGGGACCGGAAAAGACCGAGCTGCAATGGACGTATATCGGGTTCGAGGGGGACGATGCCGATATGACCGCGCTCCGCTTGGCGCAGGCCAATCTCGTCGGGCCCGCCGGCTATGTCTCGATGGAGGACGGCGCCGTTGGGAATTTCATCCAGCGCGCGATCCATGGCTCCGAAGAGGACTGCTCGGTTCTGGAGATGGGCGGTTTCGACCATGGCTCCGAGCCCAACCGGACGACCGAGGCTTCCGTCCGCGGTTTCTGGCAGGTCTATCGGCCGCTGATGGGGTTTTGAGCGCTATGGACTTCAACGCAGTCGCGCGGCGATTGGAGTTGGAGCAGCTCTTTACCGATTACGTCCATTGCCTCGACGCCGACGAGCTCGAGCGCTGGCCCGATTTCTTCACCGAGGACTGCTTCTATCGGATCACCTCCGCTGAAAATTACGAGGCCGGTCTTCCACTTGGGCTGATTTACGCGACCTCGCGCGACATGCTGAAAGATCGGGTCAGCGCGCTACGCCAAGCCAACATTTACGAACCGCAGCGCTACCGCCACTTGGTCTCGTCGATCAAGATTGTCGGGAACGCGGTGGAGGGGCCGAGCCACCTCGATCTCGTAACGAATTTTGTCGTCGTGCGCACGATGCAAGACGGCGAGATGACGATTTTCGGCGCCGGCCGTTACGTCGATCGGGTCAGACGCGAGGCTGGCAGCTGGAAGTTCGCAAGCAAGACCGTGGTCCTCGACAGTCGTCAGGTGGACACGCTGCTGGCGATCCCGATCTGACGTACGATCGGCCCCGTAGCAGAAGGAGCGCCGATGGTCGCCATGCCGCAGAACCTGCTCGTCATCATGTCCGACGAGCACAACCCCAAGGTCACCGGTTATGCCGGGCACCCGGTTGTCGGCACACCGGCGCTCGACGGCCTTGCCGGAAACGGTTGCCGTTTTACAGCCGCCTACACGCCGTCGCCGATCTGCGTCCCGGCCCGCGCGAGCCTTGCTACGGGGCTCCCCGTGCACCGTCACCGCGCCTGGGACAACGCGATCGCCTATGACGGGCGCATCGAGGGTTGGGCCCATGCTCTGCGCAAACGTGGCCACCATCGCCAGCATCGGCAAGCTGCACTACCGCGGCCACCCCGACGAAGACTACGGCTTCAGCGAGAGCCTGCTGGCAATGCACATCGCCGGCGGCGTCGGCGACCTCACACATCTGGTGCGCGACCCCGACGACATTCGCACCACAGGCAAGAATCTCATTGCTTCGGCTGGCCCTGGGGAAAGCAGCTACACGTTGTATGACCGGCAAGTGGCCGCCGCAGCCCAGATCTGGCTTCGCGATACCGGCACGCGTCGGCACGCGCGTCCATGGGTTTTGTTCGTCTCGATGGTGGCCCCGCATTTTCCGCTCACCGCCCCGCCCGAGCATTATTATTGCTATGCCGGCCAGGATCTGCCGCGACCGAAGCTTTACGATGAGGCGGCGCGGCCGGACCACCCGTATGTCCGCATCTACGCGCGGCGTTCGGACTACGACGCGCACATCAAGAGCCCGGCTGACCTGCAGCGGGCGTTGGCCGGGTATTTGGGTCTCGTATCGTTTCTCGATGAGCAGATCGGCAAGATCCTGACGGTATTGTCCGAAACCGGCCTCGCGGATACGACCCGGGTGATCTACACCTCTGACCACGGCGATAATCTCAGCGCACGTGGCCTGTGGGGCAAAGCGACAATGTACGAAGAGAGTGCCGGTATCCCGATGCTGATCGCGGGCAAAGGGGTGCCGTCAGGTGCCAAATGCGCCACCCCCGTCACACTATGCGACGTGACCGCGACGATCCTCGATGCTGTCGGCGCTGCGGACGCCATCGCCGAATTGCGCCTGCCCGGCGTCTCGTTGCTGGGCCTCGCCGGCCGGCCGGCGAATGACCGGACCGTGCTGTCGGAGTTTCACACCTACGGCCCCGACGCGTTCTACATGCTGCGCCAGCTGCGCCATAAGTACGTCTACTATGTCGGCGCGCCGCCACAACTCTTCGACCTTGAAGTCGATCCCGAAGAATTGGTCGATCTCGGCACCCACTCCGCGCACGCAGGCCAACGCGCAGTATTCGAAGCGCGGCTGCGTGCCATCCTCGACCCCCAATTGGTTGACGCGCTGGCCAAAGCCGATCAAGCCCGGATGGCGGACCACTATGGCGGGTTTGAGATGTTGCGCCAGCGGGAGAAAATGGCTTTTACCCCGCCGCCAACTGCAGAGAAACATTGACGCCGTGCATCTCGGCAAACGGAGCGCCCATTGCCCCAACCCCGTGTTCTCGGACACCCCCATTGGTTAATGCGCCAAGCCGCTCGACGAGCGCGAGCCAAGCTGCGCCGGCTGATCACGAGGTCCTGGTTGCTGGCGCGCTACTATTACCGGTATCGAGGCGCTCGCCTCGACGGCAGACCGAGGGACGAGGTCTGGTACTTCGCGTACGGCGCCAATATGGACGACCGCACTTTTCGCATTCGGCGCGGCATACATGCGCTCGAGTGCCGTTCCGGCTGCATCACGGGGTATCGGTTACGATTCAATCTCGAGGGCCGACCCAGGGGTAAGGCCGCACCTGCCAACCTGCACCCCGATCCGGATGCAGAGGTTTGGGGCGTGCTCTACCGCATTATGAGGCGAGAGCTCGTGCGGCTGGATTTGACCGAAGGAGTGCCGGGTCGGGGCTACCGGCATGTTGTCGTCGATGCCAAAGATGCGGCCGGTCGGCTCGTGCGGGCGGTTACCTATATGGCGCAGGGCAAAGAGGTCGATGGCAAGCCTTCGCGCCGCTACATTACCTTATTGCGGAATGGCGCTCGGGCTCACGGACTGCCCGAAACCTATATCCGGTTTTTGGATGGCGTTGAGCACGCGGTCTAGGTCAGTCGCCCCACTCGGATCTTAATGGTGGGGTGTTAGCACAAGGGAGGTCGGATGGTTGCGATCAATGCCGTTGCCCATTTCAGCATTCCCGTCAGCGACGTCGCGAAGAGCACGCGGTTTTACACGGAAGTTGTCGGCTGCAGGCACTTGTCCACCACGCCGAACGGGCAGATGGTCTTCCTCGACGCAGCTGGCACCTGTCTCATCCTGGTGAAGCGCGATCCGCCGATCAATCCCGTGCCCGACGACCATGGCGGTGTCCACCATGCCTTCGCCATTGCGCATAAGAAATATCACGCTGCGCTCGACCATCTGCGCGCTCATGGCGTCGAAATCACCTTCGAGGAGGACCGGCAAGGCGGCGTGCTCAACGGTCCCCGTGCCTATTTTCATGATCCCGACGGCACGGTGTTGGAATTTATCGATCTGACGAGCTATGCCGGCAGTCGCTCATGACGAGAGCGGGGGATGTCACAGCATCCGGCTTTCGAAATGTTCGGCTCTGCGTTCGTAATTGGTGGCGAGGTGCAGTAGCTCCCTGCGCGCGCCAGGGAATCGGCACTGGCGGGCCAGTTCTCGGAGGGCCCGCGCCATTTCTCGATAGTGCTCCCCGTCAGGAGCCAGGACACTGTTCAATGAGTCCCTCATGGGTAAAGCCTCCGGGATGTCTAGATCACTCACGAGCCCCGCCCTACGAAAAATGAATTAGAAGACTGCGGAAGGGGTGCCCTTCACCGGAACTTTTGGCGAAACAGAGCGCGTTCGTGCAGCGCGAGATTTGCGATACTGCTGGATGCGCGTGGTGCGCAAACCCGGGAGGCCGTAGATCTCGAAAGCGCGTTGCCAGGAAAGGAACTCCTCCTCCGACAGCTGGTAGACACGGCAGGCCTCCTCGACCGTAATGCGACCATTTTCGACCGCAGCGACCACCTCGGCCTTGCGACGGATTACCCATCTTTTGATGTCCGGAGGCGGCAAATCATCCATGAGCGGTGTCCCGTTCAAGGGCGCAGGGGAGAGCCCTTTCATCAGACGTCACCACAAGGCCGACGGACCGATCCCTTAGCGAAATCCGCCGGCAGACCACCTAGTCCAAGAAATATTTGCATTTGCGTGGGCTCCTCGTTCCATCGGCCCAACCGTTGCGCGCGGGTCTGTTCCCATTCGTTTCACGATTTTTTCACGATTCCTGGGGGCTTTGTCACTAAAAATCTTTCTTAACTAAGAGACTAAAAGATCGGCCCGGTCGGTTGTGATGCCGGTCTTTCTACCGCTCGCTGCGCCGTGCTTCAGGACGCATTTCGGTCTGTGATTGAAGTGAGACCTCGCAGAGCGCTCGCTCGGCCAGCGATCACGCCACTTCCCGGGATTGCGGTCCGATTCGCATGGCCGATATCGAGGAGCCGATGCAAACGCTGTGCCGAGGAAGCGGGTTTTGATCGAAAAATCGAGAATTCACAGATTATTCACGATAAGAAAGAAACTTTTTCACGATCGGTTCTTGCGCCCTCTGCAAATGTCGCACTCGTTTAGGAGGGGCAATCTCGCCCTAACCTTAATCGAGGAGAGACGACATGAAACCGATTCGACGGCTAACCTGCGGATCGACGACTCCCGGCTTCCCGCCGTTGCGGCAGCCCAAGCCCGAGACCGCCGACCGCGGCACGCTGCGGCTCGGCAGCGGCATGATCACCGCCGGCTTCCCGCCGCTGCGGCAGCCCAAGCCCGAGACCGCCGACCGCGGCACGCTGCGGCTCGGCAGCGGCATGATCACCGCCGGCTTCCCGCCGCTGCGGCAGCCCAAGCCCGAGACCGCCGACCGCGGCGCGCTGCGGCTCGGCAGCGGCATGATCACCGCCGGCTTCCCACCGCTGCGTCGGTAACACCGTAGATTGCCAACGCGGGACCTGGAGGTTAAAGATGGCCAAGCAGGCTGAAACGGTCACCTGCAGGTTCTACCGGCTCATTCCTGACGCTCCGGTCCCGCGGCCGGCCGATCGCTCCGCCGATGGTATGCTTCCTACGCGAGGGTATCGATACTGCGAAGCCCTCGCGTCCGCCTCTGCATTCGGGTGGTACATCTACCCGCCGCTGAACTTCAGCCTGGTGTGGGACGGCGTTGAGATCGCGTGGACTTACGAAGGTGCCGAAGATTGGTACCCGTTGCGGGGCGCTCAATTTCCCGGGTTTCGCCAGCTGTTCGAGGAAGTGGCCCCCGACTCTGTCAAGGCTCTGGCGCCGCCTTTTTTGGTCCCCGCGCGCGAGCCCGGAGTCGTGCAGATCTGGAGCGGCTACCTGGCGCGGGCGGCGCCGGGCTGGGCATTGCTTTCTCGGGGTCCAGCCAACATCCCGCGAACCCAAGGTTACGAGCATTTCGAAGGCATCATCGAATCGGAAACCTGGTTCGGTCCGCTCTTTACGAATATCCGGCTGACCCGCACAAATTCGCCCATAGAGTTCCACGTCCGCTACCCGCTGTTCCAGGTGCAGCCGCTGCTGCGCCAATGTTATGCCGAGGCTTCTTTCGAAGTCGTCGGCTTATCGGAATTGACTGAGGCCGATTGGCAAAGTTTCGAGGCGACGATCAAGCCCAATACCGATCAGATGCGAGGGTTGGGCCATTATGCGGCGGGTACACGACGTCGAAACCGTAAGAACTCATGACGCCAGTTTGCGAGTGGTAACAACAATACCGAGTATAACAATCCCTGTTCCCAGCCATGCCACCGCCCGCACTTGCTCTCCAAGGATGGCCCACCCCAAGAGGGTTGCCCATACCGGCTGGAGATAGGCTACGAGCGCGGCGGGAACTGACGTGGCGCGCGCCAGAAGACGGAGATAGAGGGCGGTCGGCGCCGCCGAGCAGATCACTCCGACGATCGCCAGCAACAGCCACACTGTGGCAGGTTGGCTCCATTCTGCTCGGGGCTCAAACAAAACGGAAATAAGCACGGCGGTCACGGCGCCGCAGGCTTGCTGGCCACAGGCTAGCGCCGCCGGATTTGCAGTGGCGACATGACGGCCATAGACCGTTCCGCAGGCAAAACACAGCGCCGCTAGGAGCATTGCGGCAATGCCGGGTAGAGAGCCACGGCCCCCCAAGACCGCGACCGGTCCAACGATGAGTAGGATACCGGTCAGTCCGATCATGATCCCGATAAATTGGCGCAGTCGGAACCGCTCTTCGGCAAAGAGAAAGTGCGCCAATATCGCGACCATCAACGGAACAAACGCTGTCAGCATCGCGACCACGGCACTATCGACCCGGCTGACTGCCGCGGCGACCAGAACGTTGGCCAGCCATCCATTGGTAGTCCCGAGGACAACCATATGACCGAGATTCTTCCAGGGAGACCGCAGCAACGGACGTTCGTAGGCAATCGGCGTTCGGCTCCTCAATGCCAGCCAAGCGAGCAACGCCGCCATCGCGATGAAGCCGCGCGACGCGGCGAAAGCGAAAGGATCCATCGATGCAGTAATAAGCTTTACGAAAACGAAGCTGCTGCCCCACGTCCCCGAGATAATGATCAGATTAACCCATAGCGCGGAGGTTGATACTTTCCCCATGCGTCTACCGGCAATCAACCTCGGCGGGTTCGATGGGGAGAGCCGCGAGGAGCGGCATCGATAGAATAAAGCGGGCGGTCGCCGGGATGCCGAAGCAGGGCGACTTAGGAAGGTGTTCCACACCCGATATCTGAAAGGCCGCTGCGATGGGGGACAATAGTCGTCTCGGCTTGGTAATAGGATTTAAGGCCGCGGCCAGAAGAATGTCAATCGAGGCCCAGGAATTGGCGCACAGCCGACGTTTGAACTTTCTGCAAGTCCTGGCCTCCACCGTAGAATAGGTCAGGAGAGCGGTGATATGCTCGGCCGTGCGGCCGAAGGGCATGGCTCGTTCCCGCAACGCGTCGAACGCAAGCCGGGCGCGACGCTTGCTGCAGGTGTTGCCGGCTGTGAGGGGCAGCGAGCAGTATGAAACCAGGATGCGAGAGGTTTGCGGTTATCCTCTGCGGACTCCTCTGGATTGCCACCGGGGCGACTGCTGCCGTGACCTCGTCGCCGTCGCGTAGCCTATACGCGGTCAACGAGGCCTCCAAAGATCGAGGATCCGTTTCGGTTTATGACATCGAGGCCGGGCACCGGCTGGTCAAGACCATTACGACAGTGCCGAGCGTCGGCGATGTCAGAGGCGTGGCCGCGAGCGCCGTCACCGGCCGACTCTATGTCGCCTACCAGGACATTTCAGGAACCGGAATGATCTATTGCCTCGATGTGTATGACGACAGAGTTCTGTGGAATAAGGCAATTGATCCCGGGGTCGACCGGCTTGCGATCAATCCCAACAGACAGCTGCTCTACGTTCCGACTTGGGAGGGCGGTTCGGCCGACTTCATCAATATCCTCGACGGCAATACGGGAGAGGTTCTTCGGCAGGTGCATTTCTCCAATAGATCGCACGACACCCAGTACCCGATGTCGGGACCCATCTTTCAGGAAACGAAAGCCGGCGACGGGAGCGGTCATTACCTCTACCTCATAGATCCGGGCAGCTACGCGGTGTCGCGCGTCGGACCTTACTCGGGAATACTCGGACCTTACGCCGTCGACAGCACGAGCACTTATGCCGTCAACAATGTGAGAGGCCTATGGGGTATGCAAGTCGCCAACCTAAAGACGGGTCAGATCATCACGGCGACGATCCCCGATCATCCGCCCGGCGATCCCGGATTGCTGCACGGGATCGGCTGGACGCCTGACCAAACCGAGGTCTGGCAGAACGGCAGCTGGGATGACCCGCATGTGTATGTCTGGGATATGCACAATCCGATGGCTCCGGTCTTGAAGGACCGATTGACCTTGAGAAGCGGCCGCAGATCACACTGGCTGACCTTCGATATCAAGGGCGATTACGCTTATGTCGCACCCGGCAAGAACAGCGCCGACGGAACCGAGATCTTCGATGCCCGCACACACGCCTCTATCGGGGTGATCGGGTCGTCGGAAGACCTCCTCGAAATCGATTTCGAGAACGGGAAAATCACCCAGGTCGGTGACCAATATGGTATCGGCAGGCGCTAACACACGGACCGAAAGCGGCAATAGTAAAAGAGCAGGGGCACGGCGGTGAAGCTAGGGGTTCTGCAGTTCTTCAGCTGGCCCGAGCGGCGGGTCGATCTGGCGACGGTCTACGCCCGCGCCCTGGAGCGGATCGAGATCATGGACCGGACCGGCTATGACGCGGTCTGGCTCGCCGAGCATCACTTCAGCAGCTTCAGCGTGTGTCCCTCGGTGCATATGGTGGGGACATTGGCAGCCGCGAGGACCAAGCGGCTGCGCATCGGCACCGCGGTCTCGCTCGCCCCGTTCTACCATCCGTTGCGGCTCGCCGAGGAGGTGGCTCTCCTCGACGTGCTGTCCGGCGGCCGGGTCAATTGGGGCGCCGGCCGCGGTTTCGCGCGGGTCGAGTTTGCCGCCTTCGGTGTCCCGCCGGAGGAGAGCGCGTCGCGCTTTCGCGAGGCCGTCGAGATCGTCCTGCGCGCCTGGACCGACGACCGGCTCAACTTCACCGGCCAGCATTTCCGCTTCGCGGATCTCGAGATACTGCCGAAGCCGGCACAGAGGCCGCACCCGCCGGTATGGATGGCGGCGAGCTCGGAGAGCGCCATCGAATGGGCTGCGGGCCGCGGTTTCTCGATCCTGATGGACCCGCACTCATCGGGTCCCGAGATCGGCCATAAGCGGCGGTTCTATGCGGAAAAGCTTGCGGCGGCCGGCTTTTCCGACACCGGTCGCGACATTCCGATCGCCCGGCTCGTGGCGCTCGCGAACAGCGCCGGCGAGGCTGCAGCCGTCGCTCGCAGCGGCGCCGAATGGATCCTCAATTCCTATTTGGGGCCTCAGCATCGGCCCGTTATGCAGGGGTCCTTTACGCCGGCCGGCGTCGACCCAGTCCAGCGCTATCTCGACGAAGTAATCCTGCATGGCACGCCAGACGCGGTCGGCGACGAGATCCTGCGCCTGCGCGACGAGATCGGCCTCGATTATCTGTTGTGCGCCCCGCTGAGCCACCAATCGTTCATGCTGATGACGGAAAAGGTCCTCCCCCGCATTGCATGAAGAATTGCACCACAGGCGCAGGGCGACGACTTGCCTGGCTCTCGCGGTGGCGTATGACTGTGCGACGATCACGCCGTGAGCCATCCCTCGGTCCTGTAGGAAGCCGCTGGACACCCGAACCCTTTGGCGGCCGGCTAGGGCTCTATCCGACCGAATGAAATCGTCGTTCCCGCGAAAGCGGGAGCCCAGGGTAAGCGACGAACGGTCGCCCTGGGACCCCCGCTTCCGGGCGCTTCCGCAGGGGTGACGACAAAGCGTTCGATTTGATCTGATCATGCTCTAGTTCCGGCAGTCGCGGCAGCGAATCGCGACGACGAAAGGCGGACCGTAAAATTGCCGTATTGTACTGATATTCAATTGGTGTCTTCAGAGTTAAAGGCTCTGCCTGCAAACAGCGAGAGGACGAAACGTCGAATATCAGCCAGGTAACAGCCAGGAATAGCCAGCAAAAACAGCGAGGTTGCGAAGCTGCTCTCGGCAAACAGCGAGATTTCGTGCGGCTGCGATCAGGCCCTTCGCTGTTTTCTTGTGGTCTTATCAAGGAGAACAGCAAAAATTAGCCCCTCCCCAACCCTTCCCGCTCGCGGGGGAGGGAAGGCGGTGGGAGGGGCGAGAGGCGGCAGGCGACCGCGAAGCCGTTACATCTCCGCGTAGGTGCCGTTCTTCCAGATGTAGAAGACGTATTTCGGGTCGGTGACGTCGCCCTTCTTGTCCCAAGTCAGGGGGCCGACAACCGTCGGGACAGTCATCGAATGAAGGGCCTTTGACAAGTCATCGACTTTTGTCGACTTGGCCTTTTCGGCGGCAGCGGCGAAGGCTTGGATCGCGGCGTAGGTATAGAGCGTATAGCCTTCGGGGTTGTAGGGCGGTTTTTCCGCCATGAACTTGTCGACCACAGCCTTGGCAGCAGGCACATGGCGGGGATCGGGAGGGAAGGTCATCAGGGTTCCTTCGCCCGAGGGCCCCGTGATCTTCCAGAACTCCTCGGTAACGAGCGCGTCGGCGCCGATGAACTGCGCCTTCAAACCCTGGTCGCGCGCCTGCCTCACGATCAATCCGCCCTCGGTCTGGTAGCCGCCAAAATAGATCACGTCGATATTTTCTTGCTTCATCTTGCTGATGAGTGCGGTGAAGTCTTTGTCGCCTTGGGTGATCGCTTCGTACATCGTCTGTTTGAGGCCGGCTTTGTTCATCGCCTTCATCGTCTCGTCGGCGATGCCTTTGCCGTAGGCGGTCTTGTCGTGGACGATCGCAACCCGCTTCCCCTTGTAGTGATCGGCCAAATACTTGCCGGCCACGGCGCCTTGCGCGTCGTCGCGGCCGCAGGCGCGGAAGACGTTGTTCCACCCCTTCTTCGCCGCATCGTCGGTCAGGGCCGGGTTGGTCGAAGCCGGCGTCATCTGCAGCACCCCCGCCTCGTTATAGACTGCCGAGGCAGGGATCGAAGCCGACGAGCAGTAATGCCCGGCGACAAACGCCACCTTCTTGCCGACCACGTCGTTGGCCGCTGCGACCGCCTGCTTCGGATCGCAGGCGTCGTCGGCAATGATCAAGTCGAGCTTCTTGCCGAGCACCCCGCCCTTGGCGTTGATGTCGGCGACCGCCATTTCCGCGCCGCGCTTCATCTGCTCGCCCAGCGCGGCGTTCGAGCCGGTGATCGGGCCGACCACCGCGATCGGAATGTTCTGCGCATGGGCGATCCCGGCGCTCAATGCGAGGGCCGCCCCCAAGATGAACGATCGGGCCAAGTATTTCATGAGACCTCCCCAGTATGGTATTCGAGTTAACTTTAGCATGAGCCGGGGTCAGCGCCGACCTCCTTCGAGATAGGCCGCCTGCACCTCGGCGTTGGCCAACAGTTCGCGGCCGGTGCCGCTGAGGGTGATTCGCCCCGTCTGCATTACATAACCGCGATGGGCAAGCCGCAGCGCATGATGGGCGTTCTGCTCGACGAGCAATACGGTCACGTTCTGCCGCTCGTTGATCTCGCGGATGACGCCGAAGATCTGCTTGACGATGAGCGGCGCCAGCCCGAGCGACGGCTCGTCGAGCAAGAGGAGACGCGGCCGGCTCATCAGGGCCCGCGCGATCGCCAGCATCTGCTGTTCGCCGCCTGACAAAGTGCCGCCACGCTGCGCCTCGCGCTCTTCCAGGATCGGGAACAATCCGAACACGCGGGCGAGATCCTCGTCGAAGCAGGCAGGGTCGGCGGAAGTCGCCCCCATCTGCAGGTTTTCCAGCACCGTCATGCGCGGGAAAATCCGCCGACCTTCCGGCACCTGGGCGATCCCGAGCCGAACTATCTCGAACGTCTCGAGCCGGGTGATGTCGCGCCCGTCGAACAGCACCCGGCCGCCGGCCGCACGCGGACGGCCGCAGATCGTCATCAGCAAAGTCGATTTGCCGGCGCCATTGGCGCCGATCAAAGCGACGATCTCGCCGCCGCCGACATCGAGATCCACCCCTTGCAGGGCTTCGATATTGCCGTAGAAGGCGTGAACGCCCGAGATCGCGAGCATCAGGCTCACCCGTCGTTCCCGCGAAAGCGGGAACCCAGAGCGGCGGGCTCGTGCGGTTGGTCCTGGACCCCCGCTTCCGCGGGGGGGACGGCAATCGGTTCGGGGACTTCCGCGACCTCGTCCTCGCCGAGATAGGCCTTGATGACTTCCGGGTCGGCGCGCACTTCGGCGGGGGTGCCGTCGGCGATCTTGCGCCCGTAATCGAGGACTATGACGTGGTCCGAGATCCCCATCACGACGCTCATGTCGTGCTCGATCAAGAGGATCCCGATCCGCTCCTCGTCGCGGATCGCCAGCAGAAGGTCGTTGAGCTCGGCGGATTCACGCGGGTTTAGACCGGCGGCGGGCTCATCGAGGCACAGCAGCGCGGGAGCGGTGCACAACGCTCTGGCGATCTCGAGCCGGCGCTGAGCGCCATAGGGCAGCGCCGCCGCCAGCCAGTCGGCACTGTCGGTCAACCCGATCCGGTCGAGCCAATGCCGCGCCCGTTCGACCGCGGCCCGTTCGGCCGCGCGGTAGCGCGGCAGACCGAGGAGCCCGGCGAGCGAAAAGACGCTGGCTGTCATCAGCGGGTTGTGCTGCGCGACGATCAGATTTTCGAGAACGGTCATCCCGACGAAAAGCCGGATATTCTGGAAGGTGCGGGAGATGCCAGCTCGCCGCGCGATCCTGAACCCTTCGATGCGCTCGAGCCGCAGGATTTCGCCGCGCGCGTGCATTGCAAGACTTCCGCCACTCGGCCGGTAGAAGCCGGTAAGGCAATTGAAGACGGTGGTCTTGCCGGCGCCGTTCGGGCCGATGATCGCAGTGATCTCGTCGCGATAGGCCGTGAAGGACACATCGTCGACCGCAACCAGCCCGCCGAAGCGCATCGTCAGACGCTCGACCGCGAGCAGCGGAACTCGGGCCTGGGCGTCCGTCATCGTGCCGCAGGCTGCAGGCCGAGGCGCACGGTCGGTTCGCGGTGCGCGATCAGACCGCGCGGCCGCCACACCATGACGCCGACCATCGCGGCGCCAAAAATCAGCATGCGGAACTCGGCAAAGGCGCGGCCGAATTCGGGCAGGCTCACGAGCAGGATCGCCGCCAACACGACGCCCAGCTGGCTTCCCATGCCGCCGAGCACGACGATCGCGAGGATCGTCGCCGATTCGATGAACGTAAAGCTCTCTGGGCTGATGAAGCCCTGGCGAGTCGCGAAAAAGGAGCCGGCGAGCCCGCCGAACATCGCACCGATAGCGAAGGCTGAAAGCTTGATGGTGGTCGGGTTGATGCCGAGTGCGCGGCAAGCTACTTCGTCCTCGCGCAAGGCTTCCCAGGCGCGACCGATCGGCAATTTGCGAATGCGCAACGTGAAGGCGTTGGTCAACAGCGCCATCGCCAAGATCACGAGGTAGAGAAAGACGACACGATGCTCGGGCGAGAATTCGACCCCGAAGAATTGATGAAAGGTGGTACCGCCTTCGGGGGCCGAACGCGCGAAGGGGAGACCAAAGAAGGACGGTCGCGGGATGTCGGAGATGCCGTTCGGACCGCCGGTCACCGAGGCCCAGTTCAACAGCACGACGCGGATGATCTCGCCAAAGCCGAGTGTGACGATGGCGAGATAATCGCCGCGCAGGCGCAACACCGGAAAGCCGAGGATGATCCCGAAGCTTGCCGCCACCAGCCCGGAAAACGGAAGTGCTTCCCAGAAGCCGAAGCCGAGATCACGCGCCAGCAGCGCAAAGGTGTAGGCGCCGACGGCGTAGAACGCGACATAGCCGAGATCGAGCAGACCGGCCAAACCGACGACGACATTCAGCCCCCAGCCGAGCATCACGTAGATCAGCACAGTCGTGCCGAGGTCGATCAAATACCGTGACGAGAACGGCAAAAAGGGCAAAGCCGCCGCGCACACCAGGCCGGCGAGCGTGATCGGCATCGCCGGCCGGCCGCCCCGGGCGGCAAGGACGGGGAGGATCCTTCCCCTGCCCCTGGGTCGGCCGCGATAGAGCTGCTGGAGCATGCGCAACGCGATCCGGCCACCGAACACCGCGGCGCCGGCGATTGCAACCCAATCGAAATGGGTACGGATGCCGAGCGCGCCGCCTCCGATATCATAGGTTTGCAGGCCCACCAGCGGCAGCGCGAGAAGGACTGCGACCAATGCTGCGAGAACGGCGTCCTTGAGAAGTGGAGCCCAGAAATCCCTTGACTTGGATGTGTTGTCGACGGCGAGCCCTGAGGCAGCCGTCATCAAACCTTCTCCACCTCGGGCCGGCCAAGCAGGCCGGTCGGGCAAAATATCAACACCAGGACGAGCACGACGAAAACCGAGACGTCCTTGTATTCGACCGAGAAATACGCCGACCAAAAGGCCTCGATCAGGCCGATCAGGATGCCGCCTAGCATGGCTCCCGGCAGCGACCCGATGCCGCCGAGCACGGCGGCGGTGAACGCTTTCACACCGGCGAGAAAGCCGATGAAGAAATCGATGACGCCATAGTAGAGGGTCACCATCAGACCGGCGACGGCGGCGAGCGCGGCGCCCATGACAAAGGTCAGCGAGATCACCCGGTCGACATCGACGCCGAGCAGCGCGGCCATTCGCATATCCTGCTCGCATGCCCGCTGCGCGCGGCCGAGCGGCGTCGTGGCAATCAAGGTCGTGAAGCCTATCATCAGCCCCAAGGTCAGCAGCACTATGAACAGCTGCAGGTAACTGAGCCGAACCGTAAACCCGCCGCTCTCAAAAACCGTGAGCCCGCCTTGGATGAGGGGCGGCATCGGTTTGACCCGGGCCCCTTGGAAGATCTGCACGTAATTCTGCAGAAAGATCGACATGCCGATCGCCGAGATCAGCGGCGCCAGGCGAAACGAGCCGCGCAGCGGGCGGTAAGCAATCCGTTCGACCGCCCAACCGTAAATCGAAGTGAAGAGCATAGTTGTCGCCAAGACGGTGGCCAACGCGAGCGGAATATAGGTAACACCGACCAAGCCCAAAACCAGGAAAGCAATGATGGAGATAAAGGCACCGATCATATAGATCTCGCCATGGGCGAAATTGATCATGCCGATAATGCCGTACACCATGGTGTACCCGATCGCGATCAGCCCATAGATCGACCCCAAGGTCAGACCGTTGATCAACTGCTGCAGAAAATATGCCATTCCCGATGGGCCATCTTCCTCCTCCCGGCGCGAAGCTTATGCGTAAGCCTTCGCTAACTGCAAGCGGGGGCGCCAGCCGTCCGGGACGCCGCCGCCGGTATTTCACGGGCTTCTAAATCGACGTCCGGGGTGAGCGCGGGGGCCACAGCGTTAGTCTCATGCCTTGTAAGGTAACAAGCATGCAACCGACAAAGGCGGGCAGGACCGGTATGTGGAACCTGCCCTCGCCGTAAAAGGCTGCCAAGATCGCTGCAAAATATAAAATAGTGCATAGCAGGATAAAATGCGCTCTACTCCGCAACGGCAGGAGAAAGAACACGATCCATGAAAGCACTGCCAACATCATTACAACAGTATAATACCAGAAAGAGAGGGTGAATAGCGATAATAGCCAAACAGCATTGTTACCCGCGGCAGCGTTGCTCCGCATGAGGGAACGGATGCCCTGCGGATCATGACTGAAAAATCGATACACTTTGTAGGGCACCCGCTTCAGCGCCTCCACGGGGTTGGAAACTATGAAGCGAACCGCCATGGCGGCCGCGCGGTCGTTCATACCCAGTTCATCTGACAAAGGCCGATTGATGTCCTCGACGATTCCCGGGAACATGGCAGCGAACTCGGCAGCGGCGCCAGTCGAGCCGCCCCACCGGTTATGTTCATTATTTCCCATCAGCAGATTGTAACCGCCATTCGACTGGACCAGGATAAACCTGTCAAATACAAAATAATTTCGCATACTCCATGGAAAAATTATTAATAACATGCCAGCTGCTAACAGAGCATATCTATGAACGACGGCCTTGGGTGCTGGATGACCCCAAACATCGTAAATAAAAGGCAGCAGCGGCAAAAACAGGGCTTGCGATTTCACCAGCGTAGCCAAGCCAAAGAAAACGCCGGTGGCCAGGAATTGATAATTGCGCCGCGCAACAATCAGCGCCAACAGGGATATGGAAAGTATGGCAGTCATCAACATCTCGGAGAGCAGCAGATTCTGGTAAAAAATGAAATTGGGAAATGCAGTTAGTACGAGAATCCGAAACAAGGCAAAGGCATTTGAAATCGGCAGTTCTCGATATATTCGGAAAGAGCAGGTTACAGTTATGGCTGCAAGAAAGAAATTTGCGATGAGTCCGGTTTCCGGTGTTTCAGGAAGGCTCCAGAATAGCAGAGCAAGAAAACCAGGATAGCCGACAGGCCAAAACGCCGTGGGGATGCCGTCGAACGCATATCCGTTCCCGTGGACAATAGAAACTGCGCGGTCGAAATACCATTTTGCGTCGCTCACCGGCAGACCACTGGCCGTCAACAACAGAGCAAGACGCGGGAAAACGAAAGCCAGCACGATCAACACGAGAAAAATTCGAACCGAAGTACGCTGCCATTCGAGCCGTTCGGGCACCGCATAAGGCAAGGTCATAGTGTTCTGAGTCATTCTAATGAATCAACGTGCAGCCGCTGTAGCTGTAGTAGCTGTAGTAGTAGCTGTAGGATGGGTTGAGCGGAGGCGAAACCCATCACTTGCGGCCGTTGCGATGGGTTTCGCGGGGCTCAACCCATCCTACAGTTCTACAGTTCTCGGCCGGTGAATCATGTGACTGAGTCTGAACAATAGGTGCTGTACTTGGCTGAGATTACTTGGCCCCCATTCCGTTAGCGGGGGGCAGCAGCGAAATCCCATATTTCGCGTATATCGTCTCGATCGTGCCGTCGGCGCGAAGCCGGTCGAGTGCCGCATTGATCGCGTCGAGGAGCTGGATGTCGGGCTTCCGAAGGCCCACCGACTCGTTCCAAACAAGGTCGCGCGCTGTCTCGTCAGGCGGCACGATGGCAAATCTCTGTGAGGGATGGGTCAGATTGTAATAGCCGGCGGAAAGCGAGGTTACCGCCGCAGCATCGATTTCGCCCGCGGCGAGTGCCTCGAGTATGTCCTCCTCAAAACCGAAGGTCGAGGTTCGGACATGCTGTTGGTTCAGCAGCATGGCTGCGATGGAACCGACCTGCACGCCAACCTTGGTGTGGTCATTGAGGCTGGCAAAGGTCGTGATGGGGCTGCCGCGCGGCACCGCCAACCCGACGCCGCTGCGATAGTAGGGTTTGGAGATCTGCAGACCGGTGTCGGCCTGTGCCTCGGGATCGGCAATCGCATCGAGAATGATATCGCAATCCGCCCGGAAAGCCTGGGAGGGAACGACAATCCATTCTGTCACCAGCGTGACACCCAGCTCTTTCGCCAGCGCCTTGCCGAGCTCGATCTGAAAACCCGGCGGGTTCCCTGCTTTGCTGGCATAGGGCAGAGAATTGGGATGCGCACAGAGATGGAGCGCGGCGGTGGCTCGGATCACCTCCAGCGACCGCGCCAAGACCGCGTCGGTTTGCCAGACGAAGCAACAAGTGGCCAAGCCAAGGATACGCAGCATGACGCTCATCCCTGGCCCTCGGGCTTGAGTTTGCGGATGTAGTCGATGATCGCGTCGATGTCGGAATCGCTGAACATCTGGCCGAACGCCGGCATTGCGCCCTCTTTGCCGTTCTTGATGCGGTTGCGGATGAACTCGTCGTCCCGCTGGGTATCCATCAGCTGGGGGCCCCTGCCTGCGGAGCGACCCCCGTCGCTGTGGCAAAAGCCGCAATTAGCGGCGAACAGTTCCTTGACATCGAGCTCGGAGTGAGCCGACCCCCCACTCGCCGGCTGTACCGCCAGATCCGTCGTGCCGGTTACGGCGAACAGGCCGGCACCGGCCAGCATCAGACGGCCCGCCTTCATCCGTAGCGGGGCAGCCTCATTTCAAGCTGTAGACGACGAGCACACCCTCGTCCCGCGGCATGCTCTTGTAGGGCTCACCGAAGTTCGGTGCGAATTCGTCGCTGAGCATGCCGCCAAAACCGGCCACCACGGCAATATATTGCTTGCCGCCGGCCGTATAGCTGATGATGCCGCCCTGATGGCCGAGACCGTCGCTGTGGCTCCACAGCTCGGCGCCGGTTGTCGCATTGTAGGCGTGAATCACCCCCCGCGAATCAGGGACGAAGACCAGATTGCCGGCGGTCGAAAGTAAGCTGCCGAGCGGCGGCTCCGGAAAACGCACCTCCCATTTCTTGTCGCCGGTTATCGGATCGCGCGCATCGAGATGGCCATAGATCTGACCGTCGGGTGGCGGCGCCATCTTGAAGGTCGCGCCGAGGTTCAACTGAGCCTGCGGCTCGGTGACCGGGGTGGTCTTGACCACTTCGAGCGTCATGCACCATTCCTGACCGATCTTGTAGTACATGCCCGTAGCGGGATTGTAGGAGCCCGAGTTCCAGCTGACGCCGCCCCCGATGAACGGACAAAGCGGTTCTGCGACCTTGCCGGCCTGGAAATCGCGGCGGCCGATCAATTCGCCGGTCTGGGGATCGATCGTCTTGACGAAGTTGATGTTCTTGACGAGCGGCCATACGTTCTGAACCTTCGCATCGGCGCGGTCGTAAACAAAGATGAAGCCGCCTTTGTTCGGGTGGACGACATAATGCTTGCCGCCACGGTCGATCATGACGAACTCGCCTACGGCACTGTCGAAATCCCAAGCATCATGCGGCAGCTCTTGATGGTAGAATTTGAGCTTGCCGGTATCGATATCGAGCGCGATCACGGAGCTCGTATAGAGGTTATCGCCCGGGCGGGCACCGCTTGTCTTGTAATCGGGCCCCGACCAGTCGTAGAGCGGCGCCGGGTTGGCTGTGCCCCACCAGATCGTGTTGCTGGCGGTGTCGAAAGTGCCGGGCATCCAGCCCCCACCGCCGCCGGTGCGCCAGGATTCGTTGCCCCAGGTCTTCAGCGCCTCGTCCGTCCCGCCGACAGTCAGAAACTCCCATTTCTTCTGGCCGGTGGCGGCGTCCACACCGAAGATCGGGCCGCGATAGGGCCACTCGCCACCCTGGGCGCCGATCACGACGATGCCCTTCGCGTAGAGCGGCGCCCCCGTGAACCCGACGGTAAGCTTCTGCGAGTTGATCAGCTTGGTGTCCCAGAGCGGCTTGCCGGTCTTCATGTCTAGCGCGATCAGCCGGCCGTCGACCGTGCCGACAAACACCTTCCCCTGGCCGATCGCCCCACCACGATTGTAGGGCGAATGGGTTTGCCCGGCGACCAGCGCCTCGTCGAGCTCGGGAATGTACGACCAGATCACTTTTCCGGTGGCACCGTCGAGAGCAAAGGTCCGGCTATGCGAGCCGGTGTAGTAGAGGACGCCATCGACGGCGAGCGGCATCGATTGGAGCCCCCGGGTTGAGCGGCCCGGGACGTGGATCCATGCGACCTGGAGATCCCGCACATTACCGGCGTTGATCTGGTCGAGCGGGCTGTAATGATAGGATTTGTAAGACCCGTGATAAGTCAGCCAATCATTGGGGCTGCCGGAATCGATCTGCGCTGTATCGACCGGCTGGGCAATCCCCCTTTGCGCGCCAAGCATCGCCCCAATCGCCACGACGAACATCGCGGTGTCCCTTGCGACTTTACCGAACATTGTTTCCTCCCCCCACTGAGAGTCGCTCTCCTGCCGATACCCGCGAACGCTTTGGTAATCCGACCACGAGCGCCGATCGGATTCAATAACCATCTTTTCCGGTCCGAAGGGAAGTTCTCACCTAGCCACCGCTAAACAAGGCAATGGCAGAGGAGGTGCCTAGGACCGTTGGAGCTCCTATAGTGTGAACTTCAATGTCGACCTTCCGAGAGTCCGCGATGACCAGCGCCCCTGCCGTTGCCCAGCCCTCCGCTGCTCGGACAGAAAGCCGATTTGACTGGGCCGATCCGCTCCTCTTCGAGGAATCGCTTAGCGAGGAGGAGCGGATGGTGCGCGACAGCGCGAACGCCTATTGCCAGAAAAAGCTCTTTCCGCGGGTACTCGAGGCCAATCGGCACGAGCATTTCGACCGTGAGATCATGAACGAGATGGGAGCGCTTGGGTTTCTCGGCTCGACGATCGAGGGCTATGGCTGCGCCGGGGTGAACTATGTCTCTTACGGGCTGATCGCGCGCGAGGTCGAGCGGGTCGACAGCGGGTACCGCTCGGCGATGAGCGTGCAGTCGAGCCTCGTGATGCACCCGATCCACAAGTTCGGCACGGAAGCGCAGCGGCAGAAATACCTGCCGAAGCTCGCTTCGGGCGAGTGGGTCGGCTGCTTCGGCCTGACGGAGCCCGATCACGGCTCCGACCCGGGCGGGATGACCGCCCGCGCGACAAAGACGCAAGGCGGTTACCGGCTGCGCGGCGCCAAGATGTGGATTACTAATTCGCCGATCGCCGACGTGTTCGTCGTCTGGGCCAAGACCGAGGACGACGTAATCCGCGGCTTCATCCTCGAAAAGGGCATGAACGGGCTCAGCGCGCCGAAGATCGAGGGCAAGTTCAGCCTGCGTGCATCGGCGACCGGCGAGATCGTCATGGACGACGTGTTTGTTCCCGAGGAGAACCTACTGCCTGGGGTTAGAGGTCTGCGCGGCCCGTTCTCCTGCCTCAACAGTGCCCGCTACGGCATCGCCTGGGGCGCCCTCGGCGCCGCCGAATTCTGCTGGCATGCCGCTCGCAACTACGCGATCGAGCGCCACCAGTTCGGCCGCCCGCTCGCCGCCAATCAGCTGATCCAGAAAAAGCTCGTCGACATGCAGACCGAGATCACGCTGGGCCTGCAGGCTTGCCTGCGCCTCGGCCGGCTCAAGGATATGGAGCAGGACGCGCCCGAGATGGTCTCGATCCTCAAACGCAACAATTGCGGCAAAGCCCTCGACATCGCCCGCGCCGCGCGCGACATCCACGGCGGCAACGGCATCGCCGACGAGTATCACGTGATCCGCCACGTCATGAACCTGGAGGCGGTCAACACCTATGAGGGCACCCACGACATCCACGCCCTGATCCTGGGACGCGCTCAGACCGGCATCGCCGCGTTCGCTGGGTAAGCTCACGCCGCCTTTACGGTACCGACAAAAACCACCGGTCCGGTCGGCTGCTGCGTCGGCGAACCGCCGGCCGGCTCGATGCTGATCGCGAGCGTCGAGCCCTCGCGCAGCTCGACCGGCAAGGTTGTAAGCTTGAGCTCGCCGGTTGGAGGGATGACACCGAGCGATCGCGGCCTGGTCATCGCAGGATCAATGGCCCACAGCTCGAAGGCGCGGTCGCTGGGCGGTGCCGCGCCAGTGAGGGTGCGCACCACTAGGCCCTGGCGACCGGCCGTGGCGACCCAGGCCGCCTGATCCTGCTGCGGCGGATGGAGGACCGCGACAAAGCTCGGCCCGGGAACCGGCGTCACAACAATCCAGAGCGCGAGCGCCGCTGCGACGGCAGCAAATCCTGCGGCCGACCAGCGCCACAACGCGAGATTGTCCCAGAAGCGCAATCCCGGCGGCTTTGGAGCGGCTTGGCTTATTCGGGCTTCGATCGCCTGCCAGGCGTCGGGCGGCGGCTCGGCGGGGGAAACGAGCTCGGACAGCGGATGCAACCGTTGCTCCCAAAATGTGATCGCACGGCGCAAGTCGGCATTGGTTGCGAGCGCAGCGGCGACCTCGCTCTCGTCTGTTGCGTCGAGAACGCCGAGCACGTATTCGCCGGCGAGCGTGTGGAGGTCCTCGGGGTTCTCGGGGATCATGACTGGAGACACCTGCGCAACGAGAGCAGCCCTCTGCGGATCCAGCTTTTGACGCTGCCGAGCGGCGCGTTGACCCGCTCGGCGATCTCCGAATGCGACAAGCCTTCGACAAAAGCCAGCACGATGCAGCGCTGCTGCTCGTTGTCGAGTAGCTTGAGGCAGCGCGTCAGCGCCCCCGCCTCTGCCGCGGCGTCGATCTTCTCGATCACGTCCGGCTCGAGCACCGCATCGCCCAGCGTCGGATCGTCCGTTAGAACCTCGCGGCCATGCTTACGCACGGCGTCGAGGGCGCGGAAGCGGACGATGCCGGTCAGCCATGCCGCGGCGGCGCCGCGCTCGGCAGAGAAGGCGGCGGCGTTTTGCCAGATTTGGACGAAAGCCTCCTGCAGCACGTCGGCAGCAATGTCCGGCCGCCGCACAATGCGCAGCGCAATGCCATAGAGCCGGCGCGATTCGAGCTCGTAGAGCCGCTTCAGCGCAATCTGGCTGCCGCGGCCCACAGCCTCGATCAGGACACCAAGAGAGGACAGTTCGGTGGTCTGGCTATCCATATGGCGCAACACAGTGTGCCGCGAGGCCGCTCTCAGATCCATTCAAAACGATTACCGCTCCGCACCCGAAATGGATGCACGGCACTGCATCCAATTGCCGGCCCGGCCCGTAAGGCAGGAGTTAGCCGCGTCTGCCACAAGAGACCCGAGGGACGCGGAGGAGAGGGAGTAATCACGATGAATATCAAGTTGCTCAGCGCTGTCGCCGTCGTCGCTCTTGCGGTCGCGGGGGGCGCCATTGCCGCCGGTAATCCAATGGTCGGCGGCGCACCGATGTACGCCAACAAGAACATCATTCAAAATGCCGTCAACTCGAAGGATCACACGACCCTGGTCGCGGCCGTCAAGGCAGGCGGGTTGGTCGACACTCTGCAAAGCCGGGGACCCTTCACGGTCTTCGCTCCGACCAATGCGGCTTTTGCTGCATTGCCTCCGGGGACCGTGGATACGCTGTTGCAGCCCGCGAACAAGGCCACGCTCGACAAGATCCTGACCTATCACGTCGTGTCCGGGCGGCTCGATTCGATGGCCCTCGACCAGCAGATCGCGATGGGCGGCGGCAAAGCGGTGCTCAAGACCGTGCAGGGCGAGCCGCTGACCGTACAAGGTAACGGCAAGAACTTGACCGTGACCGACGAGAAGGGCGGCACCGCGCGTGTCACGATCGCCGACGTCTATCAGAGCAATGGCGTCATCCAGGTCGTAGACCGGGTGTTGATGCCGAACTGACGCGCCGACGTCGGGCAGGCGGCGATCTATGCCGCCCGCCTGGCGTCGACCGGGGAGCCCTCGATGACAGACAATCGCTGCATCTACCGTCATCGCCTTTGGGTGCGGATCACCCATTGGACCAATATGATTTGCATGACCGTCCTGCTGATGAGCGGCCTGCAAATCTTCAATGCCCATCCAGCGCTTTATTGGGGCGACGCCTCCCGGTTTGACGATCCGCTTCTGGCAATCGCCGCCTTCCCCGCCTGGGCGACGCTGCCCGGCAGCCAGTGGCTGGCAATGGGGCGCCGATGGCACTTCTTCTTTGCCTGGCTGTTCGTGGCCAATGGCGCAGCATACGCGCTGCTTGGGGTATTGAGCGGCCATTTTCGCCGCGATCTCGTGCCATCATTATCGGACTTGCGGCAGATCGGCCAGTCGGTCCGCCACCACCTGCGGCTGCGTTTTCCCCAAGGAAGGGATGCGAGACGCTACAATGTGCTCCAGAAGCTCGCCTACCTTGGCGTCTTGTGTGTGCTCTGCCCGCTCATTGTCCTTGCGGGGCTCGCCATGTCGCCACAGCTGGATGCCGGCTATCCTTGGCTGGTCTGGATCTTCGGCGGGCGGCAGTCGGCGCGCACGATTCATTTTGTGTGCGCATTCTCCCTTCTCGCTTTCGTCGCCGTTCACCTGTTGATGGTCCTGGTCTCCGGTGTCTGGAACAACATTCGGTCGATGGTCACCGGCTGGTATGACGTCGGAGAAGAACATGGCTGATCTGAACCAGCTTGGCCGACGCCGCTTTCTCGGCCGCGCCGCCGGCGGTCTCGGCGGTGTGCTGCTGGGCAGCTGCGGCCGGCTGTCGGAAAACCTAGAATTCACTGAGCTTCTCAAAAGCGCCGACGCGGTCACGCGCTTTGCGCAGCGAATCGTTGCCGGCCCGGCCGCGCTGGCCCGCGAATACACCGATGCCGATCTGTCATCGGAATTTCGCGTCAATGGGACGACCGAACCGAGCGATCCCGATTACCAACGTCTCGCGCAGAATGAATTTGCCGACTGGCGACTCGAGGTTGGGGGTCTCGTCGAGCTGCGGCGGAGTTTCTCGCTAGTCGAGCTCAAAGAGCTGCCGTCACGAACTCAGATCACGCGGCACGACTGCGTCGAGGGCTGGTCCTGCATCGGCAAATGGAAGGGAGCGCGCCTCGGCGCACTGCTCGAGCTCGTGAGGCCGCATCCCGAAGCGCGCTACGTGCTGTTCTATTGCGCCGATGCGATGAACCTCGCGGGCGACAAATATTACGAGAGCATCGACCTCGACGGCGCCTATCATCCGCAGACGATCCTCGCCTATGAGATGAACGACCGGGCGCTGCCCGTTGCCCACGGCGCGCCCTTGCGGCTGCGCGACGAGCGCCAGCTCGGCTACAAGATGGCGAAGTACATTATGCGCATCGAGCTGGCCGCGGACTTCGGACACATCGGCGACGGCAATGGCGGCTATTGGGAAGACCAGGGTTACGAATGGTGGGCTGGTATTTGATGGGCTACGCAGTCCTCACCCGACCCTCCCGTCGGGCACGCGGCGCAGGACTCGTCCAGGCGTTTCTCCTGTGTGCACAGCGTCTTCCACGACGACGACGCCGTTGACGAGCACTGTCGTGCGTGCGCCGCTCGGATATTGGTGCGGGTCCGCGTAGGTGGCGCGGTCTTTGAAGTCGGCGGGGTCGAAGATGGCGATGTCGGCGCGGTAGCCCTCCTCGAGCAAGCCGCGATCGCGCAGCCGGAGCGCCCGCGCCGTCGCTCCCGTCATCTTGCGGACGGCGTGCTCCAGCGGGAGCAGATGCCGCTCGTCGACGTAGCGGCCGATGATCCGTGGAAACGTGCCGTAAAACCGCGGATGCGGCATTCCCTGCGCCACCACCCCGTAATCGGCGACGCAATTGCCGTCGGACCCGACGAGAGCCGTAGGCGAGCGCATGATCTCGCCGATGTCCTCTTCGGCGATCGAGGTGATCAGCACTCGGGTTGCGCCTTTATCTTCGATCAAATAATTGCAGACGAGGTCGATGGGCTCGCAGCCACGCCCAGCGGCGAGCGCGGCGATCGTCTCTCCCGCGTGTTGCGGCAGATGCGGCGACACTGAGATCTGCACCGCTTCCCAGGACGGTATGCGGCCCCAATTGTTGAGCCCCTGCTGCTCGATTTCGGTGCGGATCCGTGCCCGGGTTTCCGGCAGCGCAAGCCTCGCCATCATCGCCTCGAGGCCGCCTACCTGTACCCAGGGCGGCAGCAGGTTCTTCAGGGGGTTGGCACCGGCCGTATAGGGATAGGCGTCGCAATCGATGTCGCAGCCTTCGGCCCGTGCCGCCTCGATCATCGCCAGGACCTGCTGCGCCTTTCCCCAATTATCGGTTCCCGAGCATTTGAGATGCACGATCTCGACATGAACGCCGCAAGAGCGTGCAAAATCGATCGCTTCCTCGATGCTCTCGATTATCTTGTTCGACTCGTCGCGAACATGCGTGAAATAGGCGGCATTGTGGCGCTGCAATACGGCGCCGAAGGCCAACATTTCGGTGGGCTCGGCAAAGCTGCCGGGCGGCGTGAAGAGGCCCGACGATAGCCCCAGCGCCCCGGCGGCAAGCCCCTCTTCCAGCAGCGCGATCATCGTCTCGAGCTCGGCCGGGCGCGGGGCGCGATCTTCGAGCCCCATCACCATCAGCCGCAAGGTATTGTGCCCGACCAGCATGCCGGTGTTGACGGCGACCGCGGGGAAGGTGTCGAGATATTCTGGAAACCGAATCTCCCGGAACGGGAGCCACGGCGCTCCGCCGCTCAAATAATCGGCGAGCAATTGCGTCTTGCCCGGCAAGACCGGCGCGACCGAGAACCCGCAATGACCGATGATCTCGGTGGTGACGCCCTGGCGCACCTTGCTCTCTGCCCTCGGATTGATCGGAAGGGTGAAATCCGAATGCGTCTTGATGTCGATAAAACCGGGCGTTACCGCGAGCCCCTCGGCATCGATGACCTTGGCCGCGCCTGCCGACACGGAGCGACCGAGCGCGGCGATCCGCCCGTCGCGAACCGCGAGATCACCGATTTCCCCGGGCCGTCCGCTGCCGTCGATAAGGATGCCGCCGCGGATCAGGATGTCCCAGGTCATGGCCGGCCGAGATGCGCCTCGCGGCGGCGATAAAGATCGTCGTCGGCGTAGCCCATCGCCTCCGGTCGGCCGCGGCCTAGCATCACTTGCATATAAACCGGTTCGAGGCCGTCGTTCTGGAAGCCGTGTATCACCCCGGGCGGGCAGGCGATGCATTCCCAAGCGCCGAGCTTGCGGCTGACGCGCCGGCCATCCTCGTCCTCCAGAAAGACCGTCAGATATCCCTGCAATACGAAAAAGACCTCCTCGACCTCGTGAGTGTGCGCGGCATTTCCCTGGCCGGGCGGCACATAAACGATGCTCAGCGTGAAACCACGCGCGGGGATCGTTGTCGGGTCGTCGTGCTTGCCGGATCCGCCGGCGCCGATAAACCTATGCTGGGCGCGGCGATAACCTTCGATCCTGGCGTCCTCGAAGGCATCCCAATCGGCCTGCTTGTCGCGGAAGCGGCCGATATAGCGCTCGGCGATCTCTTCGAGCGGGAGCGCGGCGATTTCAGGCGGCATTACATGGCGGGCTTTGGCCATATCCGGTTTCCCTCGGTTGTTCGCCGGTTCGGCAGCCGCATCATAGCGCCATAAGAGGCGGAGCGCGGCTATAGGACGAGATTCCCCCAGCTCGTCACCCGCTCGATGCGGATGGCGATGACCGGGAGCTCGTCGAGCTCCATTCCGCGATACTGCGGGTATCGTGAGCGGAGCAGCGCTTGTGCCTGGTCGTGTTCTGGGCCATCCGGCAGGATTTCCGCGGGACCGCGCAACATGACCCAGCCGAGGCGCGTCCAGTCCTCGTCCCAGCGATCGGCGATGAAGGCGGCGACCGGGTTTTCCACGATGTTGCGCAGCCGCTTCAGCGTCAGTGGGTTCCCTTTCGGCTTCCGATCGATCGTGATGTAGACGGTGCCGTCGGATACGGCAAAGCATACCGGCACGAGATGCGGGACGGCCTCGGCGTCGGCCGTTGCGAGATGACCGACCCTACGACTGTCGAGAAAGCGGGCTTGGTGCTCGGACAGCACGCCGGAATTCTTCACGGCTTGGGCTCCGCTGCTTATCTGCAGCGGTCATTCGAGCGTTCGCGGGTCGTCGATGGCGAATGTCAGGTGCTGGGTCGGCTGAGGTGTGGTGGTCATCAGGCTGACGCCGTCCGGCGCCTCGAAGCGGTGCCACGCCCCTTGCGGCACAATCACCACCATCCCGGCCTTGAGCGCATAAGATTGCGGCCCGGCATCGGTCATGATGTGAAACGTCGTGGCGCCGTCGACGATCTGCACGATCTCGTCGCCGTTCGGGTGGCGCTCCCACGGGCCTTCGCCGGAAAATTTCGCGGCGTTGATGGCGCTATCGCGGTACGGCGCCAATCGCGCGAAGGCACCCTCGCGATCGGCCTCCGGCGTCTCCGGCGTACGTCCGCGCAACATCCTTAGCTTGGCGAACTCGGCATTCATGTCCAGGATCGTCAGCACTCTTTCCTCCGCTTGCTGCTTCGACCTGCGAATGTCCTGTTATAATGCAAACCTGTTCACATCGGCATTGGGAGGTGATTCATGGAAAAGCGGCGAAGCATCGACGTGGCGGGGGCGAAGCACGTCAATCCCATCCCTAGCGCCAGTCGCCGTGGGCCTTTCGTGGTGTCCGGCGCTATCTCCGGCGCGGACCCCGAGACCGGCAAGGTACCCGCCGACCTCGACGAGCAATGCCGGCTGATGTTCGAAAATGTGCGCCGGGTGATGACTGCCGCCGGCGGCTCGCCCGACGACATCGTCAAGATGACGGTGTGGATCACCGACCGCTCGCTCCGCGAGATCATGAACCGCCACTGGGTCGCGATGTTTCCCGACGCGCATTCGCGGCCCGCGCGCCATACCCTGACCTCACGTGACTTCACGGCCCCGATGCAGATCCAATGCGACCTGATGGCCGTGGTGAGCGAGAGCTGAAGCCATGAAGATCGTCGACATTCGGGTGACCCCCCTATCCTATCGCTGCGAGCCGCCCTATGGCAGCGCCGGCGGAATGCAGGCGCGCCGCGGTGCTCTCATCGTCGAGATCGAGACCGACGAGCGGGTCATCGGAATCGGTGAGGCGGGTGTTGGTGGGGGCGCCACCCGAGAGGTCATCGAAAAGATCCTGCAACCCATGCTGATCGGCGAAGACCCGCTGCTGATCGAGGGGCTGTGGCAGAAGATGTTCGCTCGGACCCGCCAGTTCGGCCGCCGCGGCGTCGTCATGAACGCGATCAGCGGGATCGACATCGCGCTGTGGGACATCGCCGGCAAGGTCGCCAAACTGCCGCTGTATCGCCTCTTCGGCGGCTGCCGCGAGCGGGTCGAGGCCTATGCCAGCGGCGGCTTTTACCAGGAAGGCAAGTCAATCGATGCTCTGGCCGGCGAGGCCGAGGGGTATCGCGCGCGCGGCTTCCAGGGGATGAAGATGAAGGTCGGGCGCAATCCGTCGACACAGACGCCTCTGCGCCATCTCGTCGATCATGCCGAGATGTGCGAGGTCGACCCCGAAGAGGATATCGCGCGGGTCGCGGCGGTGCGCCGGGCCCTCGGCGCGAAGGCGAAACTGATGGTCGATGTGAATTGCGCCTGGAGCCCCTCCTTTGCGATCGAAATGGGCCGCGCGTTCGAGCCCTATAAGCTCTACTGGATCGAAGAGCCGGTCGCGACCGACGACATCGCCGGCAGCGTCAGGGTGGCCGATGCCCTCGCCACGCCAATCGCCGGCTATGAGACCGAGATCGGGCTCTACGGCTTTCGCGAGCTGATCACCCGCGGCGCCATCGACATCGTGCAGCCGGATCTCGCCTGGGCCGGCGGCTTTTCGGAATGCCGGCGCATCGCCGCCCTGGCGCAGGCGCACCACCTGATGGTCGCGCCGCACGCCTTCGCTGGTGCTGTATTGCTCGCAGCCTCGTTGCACTTCATCGCGTCGATCCCGAACGGGATGGTGCTCGAATTCGACCAGAACCCGAACGGGCTCCGCGACGAGCTGCTGAAAGAGCCGATCCGGGCCGACAGCGACGGCATGATCAAGCTGCCAGAGCGCCCGGGCCTTGGGATCGAACTCGACCGCGGGGCGATCGAACGCTACCGCAGCCAATGACGGCGAGGCCGCTCTACACGATCGGCTACGAGAAGACGCTCCTCAAGGACGTGATCGCCACCCTCGCCTCAGCTGGCGTCTCGACGTTGCTCGATGTGCGCGACCGCCCGATTTCGCGGCGACCCGGCTTCTCGAAGCGACAGCTCGCCGCGGCCGTCGAGGAGGCCGGGAATATGCTATTTCCACCTTCAAGCGCTCGGCACACCGCCGGAAGGCCGGTTGGCTGGCCGGCGCCGGGAATGGGACCGCTTCTGGGCCATCGTAGATAAGAAACTCGCCCGCCCGGAGGCCGAGCTTGCTCTGGAAGAGGCCGCGGAGGTCGCCCGAGCCGCGCCGAGTTGCCTGCTGTGCTATGAAGCCGACTGGCAAATCTGCCACCGCCGCCGCATCGCCGATATCCTCGCGCAGCGCCACGGCTTTGCGATTCGCCACCTTGCGGTCGGCGCCGATACGCCGTAAGCAATCGTTTCTCGAACACGACGAACGCGCGACGGGTCGGCAAAAACCTTAGGCAGCCAACCTACATTAGTCGCATGGTGGCGAGTTTGGCGCACTCTGTCCGAACGATAGACACGCCCGCGCGACACGCCGAGGGCGTTTATTTGGTCGCGCAGGGGGACACGCTCGTACGGGGTGTGGACGAGGTCGCCATCTCCTGGAAGCGATCCGCTGACAAGCACGGCGTCAATCCCGACAGCAGCGAGGCGCCACGTATCGTCACGTCTCATGAGCTCAACGAGATTCGCGAACCGCTGGACCAGTTAATTCTAAGTGCACAGGAAGAGTTCGACAAACTTTACACGGTGGTTCGCGAGGCGGGGTACACGCTTTTATTCTGTGATACGGCGGGTGTGGCCGTCGAGCACCGCGGTGACGAGAGTGATGCGAGCCGATTCAAATACTGGGGAACGTGGCTCGGCGGAGTATGGTCGGAGGCGCTCGAGGGGACCAACGGCATCGGCACCTGCATTGCCGAAGAACGGCCTGTAACCGTCCACAGAGGCCAGCATTATCGATCGCGACACATAAATCTCAGCTGTTCGGGGGCGCCCGTCTTCGGCGTTGATGGAAAATTGATGGCGGTGCTCGACGTCTCTGCGATCGATCCCGAGCGGTCCGAACGAGCGCATGCATTGACCGGAGCACTCACTGTGGCGTCGGCGCGCGCCATTGAGGAGCGATTTTTCCGAGGGCAATTCCGCCGAGATTGGATCATCGCGGTTGCGCCGCCGGGAGAAGGCACCGCCGGCATGCTGCTGGCCGCCGACGCCAATCAACGCGTTGTCGGCGCAAACCGAACCGCGCGCACTTCGCTCTTGCTCGATGATCGAGCGCTGCAAACCGGCGTCAGCCTGTGGAGCATCTTCGAGCAAGACCGCGCGCTCTTTCGGCAGAAGGAGACCACCGATATTCCGGCGCTACTGGTCATCGCCGGGAGTGACGAGATCCGGCCCGCGTTGGTGACACCCCCCGAACGGAGTTCGGGCGCTTGGCAGAACACGACGAGTATCGCTCTACATACACGCCCGCGCCCGGATTTCCTCGCCAGTATGAGACAGCTCGCGCCGGCTCCCCAAACGCGCGGCGGTCTGCCACCGGGCGCTATGCGCCGGGTGCGCGAATATGTAGAAACGCACCTTTCCGAGAGCATCGATCTCACGGCACTTGCTGGTATTGCGGGGCTGTCGCTGTACCACTTTGCGCGTGCGTTCAAGCAGTCGGCTGGTGTGACGCCGCATCACTATCTCGTGCAGAGACGTGTCGCACGGGCGCAGGAAATGATGGCCCGCACCGAGTTGTCACTGGCAGAGATCGCGCTCGCCACCGGTTTTTCGGACCAAAGTCACTTTGCGCGTCATTTTCGCCAGACGCTTGGAATGACCCCGGGGCAGTTTCGCTGGTCGCGCCGCTAGCGTCCCGCGGTGCATCACCATCCGTGATTCGATCGCCTAAGGGTACGATGCACCAGCACCCTTCGTCCCGACTGGCGCCGGTCACGCTGCAGCGCCGCACCCTGACAAGCAGACCAGCCGTCTGTCGCACGGATCACAGCGGTAAACCGGTAGCCGCGGCCGAATTCCGTGCGGATAAAGCGGCGATCTTCGCCAAGAGCCTTGCGCAGCGCCGAAACCTGGACCTTTAGGTTGTCCTCGGCAACGAAGATACCCGGCCAGACACGGCTCAGGAGCTCCTCCTTGGTCACCAACGCACCATCGGCCTCCAGCAATGCCAGGAGGAGATCGAAGGCGCGGGTTCCGAGCGCGATCGGGACGGTTTCGGACAGCAACACGCGCTGGCGCAGCAATACTCGAAAACGGCCGAACTCGACCGTCGCAGCGTCTCCAAACGGGCCTGACGACTGTTTGGCCCTCGGCGCATCATCGCGCCGGATCGGCGGCCGGTTCCCTCGTGTCTCAGTTAGTGGTGACGGCACGGCTTCACCTCCTTGAGAGCCCCCCGAACAGACGCTCGACGATTTACCCCACGGTGATGAGCGGCTCTTGAACGGCTTTGCTGAGTACCGAACGCCTTTGCTCCAATTCCACGGGTAGAGGTCGGCGGAATAGCGCCGGTGCGGCGGGCTGCCGCTCTGAGCTGAATTCAGCCAGCACGTGATCGCGATCACCAATCGCTGAACTAAATGCACCCAACCGAAATTCAGGTTTCCGTTGTTACGTGCCACCAAGATCTGGTCTCTATTTCGTATTGAAGTAGAGCGGCGTTCAAACGTCGCATTTACCAGGATTTACCTCACTTAACACCAGCCGACGCAAGAAGATGATTAAACCTGCGTCGCGGCGCTCGGCCATGACGCGATCTGATCGACCATCATCCAGAGGGCCGTCAATTCGAAAAGGGACCCATGTGATGGATGTAGACATTGAGCGCGTTGAACGGCCGAAGCCGCGTAGTGCTGGTAATATGCTTCACGGCAAAATTGAAGCACTGATCCCCCGTCTGACCCGGTACGCGCGGGCTTTGACGCGCGATCCGGTCGCCGCGGACGATCTTGTTCAGGAATCTCTCGCCCGCGCTCTCGCGAAGCTTCACCTGTGGGAGCCGGGAACCGACCTGAGAGCCTGGATATTCACGATTCTACACCATCAACATATAACCCAACTTCGCCGGTGTGCACGCCAGCGCGCCGTCGCACAACGACAGGAATGCAAATCCGGTTCGGCGCAGGCGCCGAATCAGTTGCCGCGACTGGAGCTTCGCGACGTAGCGCGGGCGCTGGTGAGACTACCCGAAGAGCAACGCTCAGTGATCCTGCTCGTCGGAATTGACGGGAAGCACTACGATCAAGTTGCATCGATTGCAAAACTTCCGGTCGGGACTGTGCGCTCCCGAGTTGCCCGCGGTCGCGAAACCTTGCGACTGGCGACCGGCCTCTTCCCAACCCGGCATAGTCGCAGCCACACGGCGCGAAGTAATTGCAAACCATAGCAGCGAGACGCTGAGCTCGACGGCGGCGTCTAGAACAAACTCGCCCGCCCCGAAGCCGCGCTCGATCCGCAAAGTCGCGAGACTTCCCCGGACTACACCGACCTGTCTGTTGTGCTATGAAGCGGACTGGCAAATCCGCCTTTATCCAAGCGTCGCCGAAAGTCTCGCCCGGCGGCGCCGGGCTTGCGGTGCGCCCCTGACGATCGGTGCCGAATTGACGGGAGGAAAACGTGAACAGAAGGATGCCTGTGTTTCTTCTGACCGCGTCGATGTTCTGCACTATGAGCGGCGGCCTGTGCGCTCAGCCGGCCAACATGACTTTTTTCGTCACCAGCGCCGGCTCGGGCAAAGGTGCCGATCTCGGGGACTTGGGCGGCGCAGACCAGATCTGCCAGCGGCTCGCGCAGAGCGCGGGAGCCGGCAGCCATACTTGGCGCGCCTATCTCAGTATTCAGGCTGTAGATGGGCAGCCGGTAGTCAATGCCCGCGACCGCATCGGGCGCGGGCCATGGCAGAACGCCAAAGGGGTCGTCGTCGCAAAGGATCTCGACGAGCTCCATAGCAACAACAACCTGACCAAGCAAACCGCCCTGACCGAGAAGGGTGATGTCGTCAACGGCCGCGGCGACACTCCCAACAGGCACGACGCGCTGACCGGCACACAGCCGGACGGCCGCGCGTTCCCGCCCGGCGACGACAAGACTTGCCATAACTGGACGAGCAGCACCCAGGGGACGGCGATCGTCGGGCATATCGATCGACAGGGAGTGCGCGATGACGAGGCATCGCGCTCGTGGAATTCCTCGCACCCCTCTCGCGGCCCTGACGGCGGTTGCAGCCAGGCGGATTTGCGCAGCACCGGCGGCGATGGCTTGTTCTATTGCTTCGCCGCCAATTAGCCTAATCTCGATCCGGCACCGGGCGGCGCTGCTCTTTGATGGCGGCGCGTCGGGCTTTTGCCTGTCGTCGCCGTTCCTTCGCGGCGGCGCGGGGTTTGGTCGGCCGGCGCGGCGTCGGCGGCACCGCAGCGCGGCGGATCAGTGCGACCAACCGATCGACGGCATCCTGACGGTTGCGCTCCTGTGTGCGGTAACGCTGCGCAATGATGACAATGACGCCGTCGCGCGTCAGGCGGCGGCCGGCGATGCGAGTAAGCCTTTTGCGCACCTCCTCCGGCAGGGAGCGTGAGCCCGACAGGTCGAAGCGAAGCTGCACGGCGCTCGACACCTTGTTGACATTCTGCCCGCCCGGACCGGAGGCTCGGACAAAGCTTTCCTCGATCTCGCTGTCATCGAGGAACAGATGGCGGTCAATCGGGATCAACATAGCACTTCACGCCGGATAGCATGGTAGTGTAAGCGTGAGCGTCATCCCGATCGGGCCGCATCGTACCAGCCTGCCAGTGCGGGTGTGCCCTTGTGATTGTCAGGAGCCGAGCATGCCAAATCTGAGTTTCACCGCACCGACGACGGTCGACGAGGCGATCCGCGCGCTGGCGAGCGCCCCCGGCTTGGCGAAACCGTTGGCCGGCGGCACCGATCTGTTGGTGCAGCTGCGGTCGGGCCGGATGCACCCCGAAATCATCGTCGACATCAAGAGAATCCCAGACCTGATCGGCGTTCGCGAAACCGGCGACAGCTTTTTGGTCGGCGCCGCTACGCCCGGCGTCATGCTCAGAGAGCACGAGGCCTTCAGCCGCGCCTGGCCCGGGATTGTCGAAGGCGTCGACTTGATCGGTTCGCAGCAGATCCAGGGGCGCGCCTCGCTGGTCGGCAATTTGTGCAACGCCTCGCCTGCGGCCGACAGTGTTCCGGCGATGATCGCCGCGCACGCCGTCGCGGTGATCGCCGGCCCGGATGGTCGGCGCGAGGCGCCGGTCGAGGCGATCGTCACCGGGCCTGGGCAGACCTCGCTGAAGAAGGGCGAGTTCATCGTCGAGTTTCGCGTTCCCAAGCCCAAGCCGCGGCAATCCGATGCCTATCTGCGCTTCATCCCGCGCACCGAGATGGATATTGCCGTCGTCGGATGCGGCGTCAATGTGACCCTCGATGCGGCCGGCCTCTGCACCGATGCCCGCGTCGTCCTCGGCGCCGTGGCGCCGACCCAGCTTATCGTCAACGAGGCCGCGGAGGCCTTGAAGGGCCACCGGCTCGACGACGACACGCTTTCCCGGCTCGACGCCGCCGCGCAGCGAGCCTGCAAACCGATCAACGACAAGCGCGGCACGATCGAATACCGAACCAAGGTCGCCGGCGT
>Ga0126381_100000197_pt1 | contig 67409 bp, 64 predicted proteins | sample PanSoiMetPlot_28_FD_96465 | JGI IMG/M metagenome (GOLD analysis project Ga0126381, IMG submission 96465) | Tropical forest soil microbial communities from Panama - MetaG Plot_28 | ecosystem: Environmental > Terrestrial > Soil > Tropical forest > Bulk soil | place: Panama | collected 2016-02-17 | reverse complement strand
TTCGATACGCGCGTATTCGAACAGCATCTGCCACGCGGTAACGGCGACGACCGGAAGGCCCGCCGCTGTGACGTAGTCGAGCGCGGCGGGCTTGCGCGCGACTTTACCGGCCTCGACCAGCGCGTACTCGGCATAACCCCCGACGAAGAGGTCGTTTGTTGCGCCATACACAGCGTCACCGAGCGCGAACACGTCGACGTCGGCACCGAGCGCGGCCACCGTGCCGCTGATGTCGGAGCCGAGGGTCAAAGGCAGCGCCTGGCCGAGGCCGCTCTCGCCTTCGCGGATCAACCGGTCCCACGGCCCGACGCCCGCCGCCTTCACAGCGACCAGCACCTCGCCCGCCCCCGGCGCCGGACGGGGAATCTCGTCGAGCCGCATGGTGTCGATGCCGCCGGATTCATGAACTCGAATGGCTCTCATCACTCGTCTCTTCGGTTACTCTCGTTAGGTGGAGCAAATCCGCGGATGCGCCAGTAAAGCCAGGTAAGGGCGAGTGAAACATCGTGAACAGCGGGCGAGGCGGAGTGACCGCTGGCTGCCGGCGTTTGGATCGTCCAGCTATCGTCATTCGGCTGGGGCGTTCCGCCACCCAACTCGGCAGTTTGGCTCCGCTATCGGGAAGGTCAGGGGCATGAAGAGCGGTTCCGATTGCGAAGCTGAGTGACGGAGAAGGGTCGAGAGCTGTCCCTCAGCGCGCTCTATTGCCGCCGGATGCATGGGTTGCGGCCGCTCCTTTCCGAAAGTCTTGAGTTCCTACGGCCAATCGAGTTCGCCTGTTGTTGATCGGCAATGCTAAAATCGCCATAATGTTAGTATCTTATGTTCGCTCCGGGAGGCGCCGATGGCTGCGCAGGGGCGCGAACGAGGCGGAGCGATGGCTGATATTTCGCTGCAAAAACAGCAAAAACGGCCAGGAGGGCCGCTGGCGGGTGCAAGATTTGTGATTGAAGGAGCTGGCAATGCCTGATCTCAACCAGATAAAACAGGGGGAACAGGGCGCGCGACCGACGCGGGCAGTTCGCCAAGGGTCAGTCCGGCAATCCTGCCGGGCGGCCCCGCGAGCCCACCAACCGAGCCCCACTCGGGCTCCCGAGCTGTTGCTCCATCGCGAAGCCACGGCTCTGTGTCGAACGCATCCTGCCGCCGTGCCGCGAACCGACGGTTAAGTTCGGCCTTGCCGCCGGTCGAAAGCGCTCCCACGGGACACAGCCCGTGGGCTGAAGGCCATAATATCGCCACCGCGATGAAGGCGGTCATCTCGGCGCTGGCCGGTCGCGCGATCACGCGGGCGATCAAGACGAGCGACTTCGACTGGCGTTTGCAACTCGCCGAGGCCAGCCACGTGCGTACCGCAGCCGCTATGGACGTGCCGGGCCGGGGCAGGTACTGCAACCCACAGGCGAAATTCCCAGATTTTTGCTACAGATTCGCGGCAGATGTCGCGAGGCGTGATCGCCGATGCAGTCGATAATTGCGGTTGGCCAACCGGCCAGGGGCATCGAGGGTGTACGGAAATCGGCGTATACGACCCTGTTCTCAAGGGGCCAACCGCGGGGCGAGCCGGCAACGACGGTGGTGTCGAGGCTGGACGTGCGAGCGATCAAGAAATATACGTCAGCCCTCAGGTGAAGTTGACAAGAAATGGGGAGGAAGCAGTGGTCCAACAGCTAAATCGCCACGTCGTTGCAGCCGCGTTAGTCAGCGCCTGCTTGCTCGTCGTGAGCGGCGCGAGGGCGGCGGAGCCGATTACGATCGGCTTTGGGATGGCACTGACCGGCGGGCTCGCCGCCGGCGGCAAGTCGGCGCTATTGGCGATGCAGATCTGGCGGGACAACGTCAACGCCAAGGGGGGCCTCATGGGCCGCCCGGTCAAGCTGATCAACTACGACGACCAGAGCAACCCGGCGACCGTGCCGGGCATCTATACGAAGCTGCTCGATGTCGACAAGGTCGACTTCGTCGTGTCGGGCTACGGCACCAACCTGATTGCGCCGGCGATGCCGGTGGCGATCTCGCACGACCGCGTCTTCCTCGGGCTGTTCGGGCTCGCGGTCAACAGCGAATTCCATTACCCGAAATACTTCTCGATGCTGCCGACGGGCCCCGATCCGAAGCACGCGTTTTCCGAACCCTTCTTCAAGATCGCGATGGCGACGAATCCGAAGCCCAAGAGCCTCGCTCTGCTCGCCGAAGATGCCGAGTTCCCGAAGAATGCTTCCGAAGGCATTCGCGATCACGTCAAGACCTACGGGCTGCAATTGGTCTACGACAAGACCTACCCGCCCGGGACGCCCGACTTCACGCCGATTGTCCATGCCATCCAGGCGACCAACCCGGAGATGGTGTTCGTCGCCTCCTACCCGCCGGGATCGGTCGGCATGCTGCGCGCAGCGACGGAGAGCGGGCTGAAGACGCGGTTCTTCGGCGGCGGCATGGTGGGTCTGCAATTCACCCCGGTAAAGCTGCAATTCGGGCCCAAACTCAATGGCGTCGTCGATTATGATTTTTGGATCCCGGCGGCGACGATGCAGTTCACCGGGATTCTCGACTTCCTGAAGGAATACCAGTCGAAGGCCGGCGAGGCCGGAGTCGACCCGCTGGGCTGGTACCTGCCGCCCTTCGCTTATGCGTATCTGCAGGTCCTCGGCGACGCGATCGAGGGCACCAAGAGCCTCGACCAGAACGCGGTCGCCGACTATATCCGCAGCCACCCGTTCAAGACCATCGTCGGCGACATCAGCTTCGGCAAGGACGGCGAGTGGGCCAAGCCGCGGGTGCTCGAAGTACAGTGGCAGAATGTCAAGAGAAACAACCTCGACGAGTTCAAGGACACCAAGACCGAGGTCATCCTCGAACCGGAGGAATACCGCACCGGGTCGGTAATCGCCCCCTATAACGGGAGCGGCGAGTAAGAGAGGGGAAGATGCCGCGGATCAACCACGTGGCGCTCAAGCTCCGCTCGCCCGACGGAACGATCGCCGAGATCGTCGATCCCGGCCAGTACGAGAAATTCGAAGTCGTGTGATCATGTCGGCTCCGTGCTCGGCTCCGCCGGTGGCCGGCCCAATCGGCTGGTTCCGCGAACAGCGGCAGATTGCCGTCCGGGTCTTTGACGCAAAGCGTCTTTGACGAGAGGCCGATTGGCAGGTGCCGCCCCTCATCACGCCATCAAGCCCTACTCCGCGCTCAGCACGAAGAGCTTGTCAGCGCCTGATTCGGCGCCCCAGACTTCGCCTTTGCGGCCGGCGAGCTGCCGCACATTGGCGTAGCTATCGGGCAGGGGAAAGGACTCGAATTTTTCGGTCTTGGGGTCAAAGCGCAGGATCGCGTTCGAGCCCCAGTCGCTGAGCCAGACCGCGTCGGTGTCGTCGACATAGACGGCGTAGGGCTGCGGGCTACCGCCGGGCAGGCGCCAGCGCGCCCAGGCCTTGGTCTTGCTGTCGTAGCGGAACAGATCGCCGCTGTTCCAGCCGGTAACCCAGAGGGCGCCGCGGCTGTCGCTCCAGACCCGCCGCGCTCCCTGGCGCGGCACCGGCGGCTCCAAGACCGTGACCGTGCCGGTTTCGCGATCGATCTGGCCGAGATAGCTGGCGGCGAGCGAGGCGAAGAACACTTGGCCATCGGGCGTCGTGGCGATGCCGTAGGGGCCGGTGCCGCGCGGCGCATCGAACACCGCCATCGCGCCGGTTTTCGGATCAAGCTGGCCATAGATGCCGTTCTGTCCGGTGAACCAGAGCCGGCCCTGGCGATCAAAGCTCGCCGTGTTGAGGTTGGCGTTGCGGCGCTCTTTCGGGAGCGGGAAGAGCTTTACCGCGCGCGTCGCCGGATCGACTCGGGCGATCGCGTTCTGCCCGCCTTCGGTGACCCAGGCGGCCCCGTCGGGTCCGACGATCACGCCATGCGGCGCCGCACCCGGTCCCAGGGCGATCAGATCCGACTTGCCGGTCCTGGGATCGAGCCGCCCCAGCTTGCCGGCGGATTGCGCGGTGAACCAGACCGCGCCGTCCGGCGCGGGATAGACGTCGTGCGCGCCAGAGCCGGCCAACACCGGAAAGGTCTGTATCGCCATTTTGGCGTGAGCCGTTCCGCTCACCGCCGACACCAACATCGCCACCGAGAGCATCGTACCGAGTCGGGCCATCGAAAACTCCTGCCGCCAACGATGATTAAAATGGTGCCAGTCGGGGCTGCGAGCCAAGCCTCACCCTATGGACGCTGCGGCCCAGCCCCCTCTGCTTACTCTCCGGCGCGGATGTGTTGCGTCGGGCGCCCGCCGCCCGCCAGCGCCTTACACTGCAGGAGCGCGGAGCGAACGCAAATCGGGGGCCGGGCACAAGGCCGCCTCGGTCCTGGCCCGCAGCGCCGGGAAGTCGATATCCTCGGCGATCTCGCGCACGACCAGCCCCTCGGGGGTCACATCGATGACCGCGAGATCGGTATAGATCCGGCGCACCACCGACGCCGCGGTCAACGGATAGCCGCACTGCCGGCGGATGCGGGGCACGCCCGATTTGGTGGTGTGCTCGACCAGAACGCGGATCTCCTTGGCCCCGACCGCGAGATCCATCGCCCCGCCGACCCCCGGCGGAAAGCCCGGGTCGTCGGTCGTCCAGTTGGCGAGGTCGCCCTTCTCCGACACCTCGAATGCACCGAGCAGCGCCAGATCGAGGTGCCCGCCGCGGATCATCAGAAACGAATCGGTGTGATGCACATAGCTGCCGCCGGTCACCAGGGTGACCGGCTGCTTGCCGGCGTTGATCAGATCCCAGTCTACCTCGTTGTCCGAGGGCGCCGGGCCGACACCGAGCACGCCGTTCTCACTGTGCAAGACGATCTCGCGATCGGCTGGAATGAAATCAGAGACCAAAGTCGGCAATCCGATGCCGAGGTTCACATAGGCGCCGTCAGCGAGGTCCTGCGCGGCCCGCCAGGCGATTTGGCGACGTTTCAGCGGCATTTACCTCCTCCAATCCAAGAACTCGCGATTGGGCTGGATCAGCGTAGCGCGTCCTTCGAGACAGCCGCTTCGCGGCCTCCTCAGGATGAGGAATTTCCTTGATGCCATCAACTGGCGCACCTCATGCGGAGGAGCACCCAGACGGTGCGTCTCGAAGCACGCACGATCCCGATGTAGTTTTATCTTGCAAGGGGTACATGGACGATGCGGTCGACAAAGATGCCCGGCGTGACAACCACCTCGGGATCGAGATCGCCGAGCTCGACGATATGGCGGACCTGCGCGACGGAGAGATCCGCCGCCATCGCCATCGTCGGGTTGAAGTTGCGGGCCGATTTCCGGTAGGTGAGGTTGCCCCACCGATCGCCCCGGTCGGCCGACAGCAGCGCGACGTCGCCCTTCAACGGCTTTTCCAGAACGTACATGCGGCCGTCAATCTCGCGGTGCTCCTTGCCCTCGGCGAGCCGCGTCCCGACCGAAACCGGCGAATAGAACCCGCCGAGCCCGGCGGCGGCACAGCGCATCCGTTCGCTGATGATGCCCTGCGGCACCAATTCCAATTCGATGCGGCCGGCGGCATACAGCTCCTCGAAGACCACCGAGCCGGAACTGCGCGGAAAGGAGCAGATGATGCGGCGGACCCGTCCCGCCGCCATCAGCGCGGCGAGGCCGCCGCGCCCGGTCCCGGCATTGTTGGCGACCACCGTCAGATCGCGCGCGCCCTGCTCGACGACGGCTTCGCATAGGGCGTCCGGCAGGCCGGCGCCGCCAAAACCGGCGCATAGGATCGTGGCGCCGTCCTTAATCCCGGCAACCGCATCGGCAAGGCTTCGGACGCGCTTGTCGATCATCAGAACGCCACCGCGTCGCCGCCCTTCAGGGCGAGCATTGCCCGCGCCTCGTCGGGGCTGGCGATTTCGAGGGATAGGTTTTCAATGATCGAGCGCACGCAACTGACCTGGTCGGCATTGCTCTCGGCCAGTTTGCCGCGGCCGATCCAGAGCGAATCCTCGAGCCCGACCCTAACATTGCCGCCCATGATCGCGCCCATCGAGACAAGCGGCAATTGGTGACGTCCGGCGGCGAGGACCGACCAGGCGTAGTCGTCACCGAACAGCTTGTCGGCGATGCGTTTCATGTGGACGACATTCTCGGGATCGGCGCCGATGCCGCCGAGGATCCCGAAGATCGACTGCACGAAAAGCGGCGGCTTGATGAGCCTCCGGTCGAGGAAATGCGCGAGATTATAGAGATGCCCGACATCGTAGCACTCAAATTCGAAGCGGGTGCCACAGCCCTCGCCCAGATCCTTCAATATCCGCTCAATGTCGGCAAAAGTATTGCGGAAGATGAAGTCGCGCGTCATTGCGAGATGCTGCGGCTCCCACGAATATTTCCATTCTTTGTACCGGTCCAGCATCGGATACAACCCGAAATTCATCGACCCCATATTGAGCGAGCACATCTCGGGCTTGGCGCGCAGCGGGGCGGCGAGCCGCTCTTCGAGACTCATGCCGTGGCCGCCGCCGGTCGTGATATTGACGACCGCTGCCGTCGCCTGCTTGATCCGCGGCAGGAACTGCATGAACACGTCCGGGTGGGGGGTCGGCCGGCCGTCCTTCGGGTCACGGGCATGGAGATGCAGGATCGCCGCCCCCGCCTCCGCCGCGGCGATCGCATCGCGCGCAATCTCGTCTGGCGTTAGCGGCAGATGCGGGCTCATCGTCGGGGTGTGGATCGAACCAGTTACGGCGCAGGTGATCACAACCTTGCCGCGAAGAGGCATTTCTTCCTCCCCTAAACTATGGGGCGCGCCGCCCGGGTTCGCCGCAGGGTCTTCCCGCCGGCTAACCCTGCGCCCGGATGAACGCCTTGACCTTCGGGTAGGTCTCGGTCTGCCACCGGCGGCCGTGGAATACCCCATAATGGCCGACTTTGAGCTGGAGGTGGTGGGTCTTTTTTCCCGGCGGGATCCCGGTACAGAGATCGTGTGCAGCCACCGTCTGCCCGACTGCGCAAATATCGTCTTTCTCGCCTTCCACCGTCATCAAGGCGGTGCGTTCTATCGCGGCAGGCTCGACCCGGTTGCCGCGCACCAGAAAGCGGCCTTGCGGCAAGTCGTGGTCATGGAAAACTCGCTTTATGGTTTGCAGGTAGAAATCTGCGGGCAGATCCATGACCGAACTGTACTCTTTGTAAAAGGCGCGGGTCGCCGCCGCACTGTCGCCGTCGCCCTTGACGAGGTTGTGGAACATCGACCAATGCGCGGAGACGTGCCGGTCGAAATTCATGCTCAGAAAGCCGGCCAGCTGCAGAAAGCCGGGATAGACCCGCCTGAACGCTCCGGGATAACGCCCCGGCACCGTGGTTATGACGGTCCGGTCGAACCACTCGAGAGAGTGCGCCATCGCAAAACGGTTGACCTCTGTCGGGTTGGCCCGGGTATCGATTGGACCGCCCATCAGGACCATCGAGGCGGGCTGGCAAGCGTCGCCGTCCGCCGCCAGCAGCGATACCGCCGCCAACACCGGCACCGAAGGCTGGCACACTGCCATCACATGGATTTTCGGGCCCAACAGCCGAATGAAGCGGCCGACCAGATCGACAAAGTCGTCGAGATCGAAACGGCCATAAAGCAGCGGCACGTTGCGCGCATTCACCCAATCGGTGATGTACACATTGTGCTCCGGGAGCAAGGTCGCGACGGTGCCGCGCAACAAGGTCGAAAAATGACCGGAGAGCGGCGCGATGACGAGCACAGTCGGCTCGTCGCGGGTTCTGTCCTTGCGAAAGTGGAGAAGCCGGCAGAACGGGTGCAAGACCACGACCTCCTCGGTTACGGAGACTTCCTCAGCACCGACGACAACCTTGCGGATGCCGAATTCCGGCCGGTCGTGCGACATCCCGGCATTGGAAAGTAGCTCCAGAGCCGCCGCTGTGCTGCGCACGAGCGGAGCATCCCCGATCAGCGGCCACGGTTGGCTCAGCACACCGCGAAAGAACGCGGCCATCAGGCGAATGGGGGCGAGTGCGTCACTGTGTACCTGGTAGGTGTCGTAAAGCATATGTCCTCGAATCTACCCATCCCCGCATTCCGAAGCCTCCAAACTATCGAAAGGATTCTCGGTTCGATCCATCCAGAGGTGAAATTATCCCAACGCAAAATTCATGAGATTTCAAGGATATATTTGCATTGCCAGTTATTTAGGCAAGGTTGGGAGTGCAGGATTGCGGCGACCTGCAACCAAAAGCTGCTATGCTTGAAACGCGCGTCTAGATGCTGATTTGCGCAGCAATCCAAGCGTCTCGGCCGAGGTTGCAGCGGGTCCGGGAGCTGGTCGGGCTCACCGCGGTGTGGCTAGACCGCCGCGGACTTCGTGTACCACGATGCCGGAAAAGCGCGGCGGCGGGGCGAGCCAGCGGGGGTGCGCAAGGCTGGTCGCGATATCGCTCTCCCCTGCTCGCCAGCGCCGCGTCACACCGGCCGACGAGAAATCGGCCATCTTGAGGGTAAAATCGGCGGCATTGACCTCGTGGACCAAATGCAAGACCGTCATCGTCGCATTGCTCGCCTCCGACAGGCAGCGGCGAACGTCGACATCGCTGCGCATCGAGGCCGGAACGCGCTCACCCAGCAGAGCGATTCGGCGCCGCAGGTCGTGGTTGCGGCGCATCGCGGCGATTCCTCGCGCAGTTCGGCTGATGCCGCCGTGCGGCCCGGGAAGCGGATCATAGCCATCGATCGCGAAGCATAGAGTATCGGCCGGACGCGCCTCGTCCAGTGCCGTGACCGCGATGGCGCTGCCGCCGAACAGCTGCTCGTCGATGGCGACGGGGGGCGAGCCCGGTAGCGGGCTGCCGGCCAGCACATGGTCGGGGGTCAGAACGTGCCGGTCATTGTCGAAGAATGTCTCGGCTCCGGTTGCAAGGTTGACCGCGCCGAACACGACCCGGATGGTGCCGGAATTGAGCCGTTCGAAATCCACTGTTTCCGCAACTAGCTCCCGCAACTGGATCGGCGAGACCACGGGCTCTTCGCTCGGAGCCAGCAGGGCTGAGCTGCGCGGGGTTCCCGACAGCAAATTTGTGAGCGCCGATCTGGCCCACTGCGCGAGGCGGTGGGGCCGCGGCATCGCCGCGCCTTTGGTCAGCTCGCGCCAAAACTGGTGCAGTCGCATAATGCGTTCATGCGGCAGGTTTCCCGCAATGATCGCAGCGTTGATAGCCCCGATTGCGGTGCCGGCGATCCAGTTGGGCCGCACACCGCATTTCTCGAGCGCCGCATATGCTCCGGCCTGGTAGGCACCGAGAGCACCGCCTCCCGACAACACCAATGCGATCCGTTCGAAACGAGCCAGGCTCTTATCCGGTCGCCCTTGTGCCAAGACCTATTCCCCTACCGGCCGCCTTCCAGATCGATCACCGCCTCGAGACTGGGGCTGACATCATAGGAAGTACCGCCAGCGCGTCCAGTGGCGAACGTTCGGCTCATCGAGGCTTCTTCTTTTCCGATCGGATGGGCGGAAGGGATTTGAGATACACCGCAATTGCCCGTCGGTCGGCATCGTCGAGCCGAGAGGTGTTACGCACGACTTCGCCCATCGCGCCGCCGACGAAGTCGAACTCCGGGGTCTGGCCGGTGTTCAGCAAGGTCGTAATGTCCTCTTCGGTCCAGTCACCGACGCCGGTCTGCGGGTCGGGAGTTATGTTCGGTACCGCCTTGCCGTCCGGCCCGTGCGGGTTCCCGGCGAGAAAGCGGTTCGGCTCGGTCGCGCCGAACCAATTGCGCGGCGTGTGACATTCGCCGCAGTGGGCAAGCGCGGTAACGAGGTAGGCACCGCGATTGTATGCTTCGGAGTGCTCCGGTGCCGGCTGGAATGGGCCCGGACTGAAAAACAACAGTTTCCATATGTTTTGCAGGAAGCGCCACGAGAACGGGAACGACACGTCGTGTGCCCGGTTGGCCTGCCGCACCGCCGGCAGTGAAAAGAGATAGGCTTTGATCGCTCGTGCATCCGCATCGATGATTTTCGTAAAGCTGGGATAAGGGAATACCGGGAAATAATTTGCGCCGTCGGGGCGAACGCCGTCGCGCAAGGCCCGCAAAAATTCCTCGTCGGTCCATCGCCCGATACCCGTCTCCGGATCCGGGGTGATGTTTGGGCTGTAGAAGGTCCCGAACGGCGTGGCGAGCGCTCGTCCGCCGGCGTAGGGCTGCCCGCCATGCTCGCGATCAGTGTGACAGTCCTCGCAGCCGGCGGCGTTAGTCAGATAGCCCCCTTGCGACACCGCGTCTGCTGCCGCCGAGAAGCTCAGAACCGGCAGCAGCGCGACCGCGGATGCCCTCAAAATTCCCCATAGAAATTCGGTCGACTGCTCAATCCCGGGACCGAAAAGCGGGGGGTCGCGACGTGCTCCTATTTCTCGATCTTCTCTCGGAAGGTGGTGTGGCAGGCGCCGCAGCCGTTCTTGCCGAGATCGTTGAACGCGGTCTCGATTGTGGTCTTGTCACCGCTGTTCAGCGCCACTAGCAGGGCGTCGGCCTTGCTAGCCGCCGCTTTCTGGGCGTCGAGGAACTTGTTCCAATCGGTCCAGATGTCCGGTTTCGCGACATAATCGCCGGTCGGGTTCGGCCCGCCGGTTCCGGGGGGGAACAACTCGGGGATCTTCTTGGTCGTCTGAGTGAGATTTGCGGCGCCCGCTTTGGCTTGTGCCAGATCCCCCTTGCCCTCGAGGTAGGCCTTGACTGCGCCGATCTCCTTGCCCTGCTCCTTCATAGTCGCTTGGCGGTTCTTGAGGACCGCTTCCTTGTCCTGCGCGAGCGCCGTCCCGCCGGCACCCGCCACTAGAATCGCTAATGCCGCACCGAATACCTGCATTTTCACAACAGAAAACATGCTTCCTCCCTGCGTTTACCGGCTGCGATAGAGACTACCCAGCAGTCGTACCAAGGCAAGATCCCCGACTACCGGCTCACCATTACGTGATCGGGATTTCAATATGCTTTTTGAAGGCGGGGCGTTCGCGGAGCCGCTCGAACCAGGCCTTGAGGTTCTTCAGCGGGGGCCGCTCGATCGGAAAGGCGTGCCAGCGATAGACGAGGGTCCCAAGCGTGATCTCGGCGAGGCTGAGCTCCTGGCCTGCGAGGTAGCTGCGATCTTCGAGCGCGTCATCCGCGATTGCCCAGGCGGCCAGCGCCTTCCTCCGTGCCGCTTCCACTGCAGCGTGATCGCGCTGCTCGGGTCTTGTGCGGATGAGACCGAACAGCAATACGCCCATCGGAGGACCGACACTGGAGAGCTGCCAATCCATCCACCGTTCGACATGTGTCCGCGCTGCGGGATCATTCGGGTATAGCCGCTCGCCGTTGCGCGTCGTGCACAGATAGCGGCAGATCGTGTTCGACTCCCACATGATCAAATCCCCGTCCTTGACCGTCGGCACCAGGCCGTTGGGGTTCAGTGCCAAGTAGTCCGGGTCCTGATTGCCGCCAAATGGGCCGCCCAAATCGACACGCTCGTATTCGAGCCCGAGTTCCGCGCAACACCATAATACCTTCTGTACATTGGACGATGTGGTCCGCCCCCAGATCTTCAGCATTCCAGGCTCTCCGATTGGATCTGGCTTATGGAGCCTGAGTTTTTTCTGAATCGCAACAGCATGCTCGGGCGAGGCGCGGTATGATCGGGCGAGGAGGTAGCAATGAATCGATTTGGCTTTTTGATCGCCGCCACGTTCCTTCTGACTTCGGCCAGCGCCGGAGCGACGCAACAGGGTCAGTCGGCGTTACGAAGCTGGAAGGCGATGGACAATTGTGCGAGGCAGGCGCAGACCGCGTATCCCGATTTCAGCGCGGAGGCGAACGCGAAGCGCGACGCCAAGCTGAAGGAGTGCCTGAATGTCAACGGCCTCCCGCCGCGGGAGCCGCTCGGGCAGCCGCGGGGCCGTTGACGCGCGATATCAGCCGCGGGTTGTCTCCCACCCGTCGGCCATCGACGGCAAGGCGAGCACGCGCTGCAAAACGCCGCCTCCTGGTGTGTCGCGAGCGCCTTCGACGAAGGCGATCTGAGTGTCGAGATCGACGTTCAGGCTGGACGTGATCTCAAGCCTGGGATCCTCGAAGACCTGCGTGCGACGACGCCGTCGCCATGCCATGACGGTCTCGTCACGGGCGCGCAACAGCGCGGCTATTTGCGGGCGGAAGAGGCAAAGCAGCGCGCCGATCCAGCGATTGAGCACGACAGACGGCCCCGGCTCGGCGATTACGAAAGACTCGAGCATCCGGGTCACATCCTCGGCCCTGTACCAGGTTTCCCCGGTGACCCATCGATTGGTCGTAAACAGGCGAATCGGCTCGCCGCGTATATTTACGGCGATAGCGATCAGGTGACTCACCTCTTCCCGAATTCCACGCTTCAGCGGAGCGGCCTGCGGCGGCGGAGCGGCCACATCGGCGACCGCCAGTTCGGGGAGGAGCAGCGGTGCCACGCCCTTGGGCATGCCCTCGGCTCGCATAAAGGTATGGAAGTGGCCGCGCTCCGGCGCTTGCCGGTAGTCTTGGGGATGCGCGTGGAAAAAATATTGCGCGTGGCTTCGCGGATCGTACACCTCCGCCTCGGGGTAGTGCCGCCAAGGGCAGAGCCGGGCGCTGCCTGCCGTGACCTCGCCGACAACGTCGGTGTTGCGGGCGGCCAGGTTGCGGCGGCAATCCCGGATGACTGCCGCAGCGGCTATCATCTGATTGATCTCGGCGGGGCTGACGCGCAGGCCTTCGTCACGCTCCGAATTCGCCAATCGACCACCTCGCGCGAACAAAACGCGTCCAGAATAGCTAACTGCGTCTAATCGACAAGGCCGGATTGGCGACCGTCCAAACGACGATTTCCTTCATCACGCCGCCGAGTGCTTCATCGAATGCCGTTATGATGCTGGGAACATCATTGGCGGAAGCGCGCTGGTGCCGCTCGAACGAAGATTGGGCGACGACATCGCGACTGGCCGGATCGACCAGCCTCGCATTGATTGCCACCCAGGTTTCGGGCGGTCCACTCGACGAATCGTATACGGCTTCGAAATGCCGGATCTCGGTCTTCAAGATGAAGTCCGCACGCAGTCCGACCGATTCTCGGTCGATCGCGGTGATGGCCTTGCTGTTTTCGAACGACTGAAGGATCGCGGTCTGGACCAGGAGCGGCGCGCGATCGGTCCACTCCGAATCGGCGAAGTAGTCGATTGAAACCGGCGAGCGGCTCAACGCTATGCGCGACGTATCGAGGCCTGCCGGTGCCAGAGGCACATCGACGAGGAGCTGCACCGAGCGGTGCGGCAGATTTGGCGGATAGGTGCTCTTGGGAGTGAGACGATAGAGGTGGGTCGGCGCGCTGCCGCCCAGCAAACCGGAGCAACCTGCGAGAACGAGGACGAAAACGCTCGGAACCAACCGCCGCGACAGGCGATCCGCCCGCCAGGTCATTGCGGCCGGTATCCCTCCCGCCGCTCGCCGAACAGCAGCCGCGCCGGATCGCGTTCGACCGATGCAACGAATCTCGATAGTCCGGCAATGAAACGCTGCGTATCCGTCACCAAGTTGCTGACCTGGGTCAATGTCGACTGGGTAAATTCACGCAGACCGGAGCGGTTTTCCTGCAGCACCTGCTGCAGTTGCCGGTTGGTATCGACCAGGTTCTTGGCGAGCCTGTCGAAATTAGCAAGCGCTTGCGCGGCCTCGTCCTTCAGACCGCCCTTGCCGTTAAAACCGTGATCGATATGGTCGAGTAGTGCCGTCATCTGAAGCACGGTCCGGTTTGCATTCCCGACGAGTTCGCTCACCTCCCTGCTCGGCGCAACAAAGGCCTCGGTTATCGTCCGGAGGTTCCGAAGGGTGTCGGAAACTGCTTTTCGGTTCTCGTCCGACAACAGGTCGTTCAGGTTGTCCGCCGCAACCGTTAATCGATCCAATAATTGCGGACCTGCCTCACTCACCCGCTGGAACACCGAGCTTCCGGCCGCGATGACCGGATATCGATGACCGGGCTCGGGCTCGAGTTCCTTGGCGTCGCGGGTTCCGCCGCGGATTTGGATCGTGGCGATACCGCTAAGCAGGTTGGTATCGACGAACGCCCGGGCATCTGTCTTGATCGGAACGAGGTTCTGGTCGATTTCGACCGTGACCTGGATCTTTTCGAGATCGTCCGGGTCGACGCGCACATCGACTACTCGCCCAACCGTGATCCCGTTGTATTGAACCACCGAGCCTTTGCTCAGGCCGACCACCGATCCTTTGAAAAAGATGTAGTACCGCTTCAGATCTTGTGCGAACTCTACCTTGCCGAGCGACAGCACCGCGACAAAGCCGAGAACGATCACAGCCAAAACGAATGCACCGACTGCCACGTAATGGGCTCTCGTTTCCATTTACTTTCTCCCGAGAGACCGCAGCTCACACGGGGAGCCACGCTCCGTACTTCTCCTTTGTAGCGGCGGCGGCTTTCGAGTTTTGCGCCGCCCGCCCGCGTGGGCCGTGAAAATACGAGTGAATCCAAGGATGATTGTCCTTGAGCAGCTGTTCTAATGTGCCGACACGCACTTTTTTGTCCACCAGTACGGCAACCCGATCGCAAATCGCGAACAGGGAATCGAGGTCGTGACTCACCATGAACACAGTCAACCCGAGGCTCGCCTTTAGATCTCGGATCAGTTCATCGAAGGCGCCGGCGGCAATCGGATCGAGACCCGAGGTGGGCTCGTCGAGAAAGACCACTTCCGGGTCGAGCGCAAGGGCGCGAGCGAGCCCAGCACGTTTTCGCATGCCGCCAGAGAGTTGGGCGGGATATTTCTCACCAGCATCCTTGGGCAACCCGACTAGGCCCACCTTGATTGCCGAGAGCTCATCCATCAGCCGGAGCGGTAGGTTGAAGTGCTCCTTGATCGGGACCTCGATGTTCTGTGCGACTGTCAGCGAGCTGAACAGCGCACCGTCCTGAAACAGAACTCCCCAGCGCTTTTCGAGTTCTCTCCGCTGGACGTCGCTAATCGCCAGGACATCGCTCCCAAAAACCTCCACTTCACCCGCAACTGGACGGTTGAGGCCGACGATCGTGCGCAGCAGCACCGATTTACCCGAACCCGAGCCGCCGACGATCCCGAGCACCTCGCCCCGCATGACGTCGAGATCGAGGTGCTCGTGGACCGTCTCGGGGCCGAACCGATTGACGAGGCCGCGCACTCGGATGATCGGTTCGCCCGGTTGGTTCGACACAGTCAAATCTTCAGATAGGAAAAGACGATGGAAAACGCGGCGTCGGCTACAATGACGAGAAAGATCGCCTCTACCACTGACAGGGTTGTCTGCCGTCCGACGCTCTCGGCGCTGCGTGCCACCTGGAAGCCCTCGTAACAACCGATCAGCGCAATGATGAACGCGAAGAATGGCGCCTTGATCAATCCGAGCCAGAACGTCCAGGGATAGAGGGCGGATTGCAACTGCTGGGTGAATTGCTGGGGGGTGATGCCGAGCGTAACCCACGCCATCACGGCACCGCCCAAGATTCCGAGCAGGTTGGCGCAGAGAGTGAGCATCGGCAAGGTCAGCATGAGTCCGAAGAGACGCGGGATGACCAGCACTTCGACGGGGTCGAGACCGATTGTGCGCATCGCATCGATCTCCTCGTTGACGCGCATCGTTCCGATCTGGGCGGTGAAGGCGCTGCCCGAGCGGCCGGCGATGATGATCGCCGCCATCAGAACCCCTAACTCTCTTAGGATTCCCACGCCCAGCAAATTGACCGTGTAAATTTCGGCACCAAAGCGGCGCAGCTGATCGGCTCCCTGATAAGCGAGTACGATCCCGATCAAGAACGAAAGCAGGCCGACGATCGGCACGGCATTGACACCGGTCTGCTCCATCTGGGCAACCAGCGGGGTCGCCCTTACCCGGCGAGGGTGGAACAACACCCTGCCGACAGTAACGCAGATGACGCCAAAGAAGCTGAGCAGGCTGAAGGCGCGGGTGACAAGTCCCAGTGAGATCCGCCCAATTCGTTCGAGGAACCCGGCGAGCGTGTGGTGCGCCGGCCGCGGATGGCGGGCGGGAACAACCATTCCGCCCACCCGGACCTGATCGAATAACGGCGCAAAGTTTGCTCGAAGGTTTCTGAACTCCACGATGTTACCCTGCGCCGCGAGCTCGTGTTCGGTGCGCAGCAACAGCCAGGCGCCGGCAGTGTCGAGCCGCTCGATGCCCGCGAGATCCAAGGTAATCTTTTTGTCGCGCGGGATGTGAATGGCCCGCAGCCGCCGATCCAATTCGGCCGCAGTCGTGACCAGCCATTGACCGGCCGCGGCAAAGACGAATGATCCCGGTTCCTCTGATTCGACGAATGTAGCGGCGACGGACGCCATGATCTTCAGGTGTTCAGATTGCGCTTATCCGCCGCCGAACAAGGCCTTTGCAACTACAAGAAAAGCGGCTATGCCGCAACGATCGCCAATTCAAAGGCCTCCGATCCGTCGAGGACGAGCCCATGGACCTCAAGCGGCATATTCGATCGATCCCCGATTTCCCGAAGCCGGGCATCCTCTTCTACGACATCTCGACTTTGCTCGCCCATCCGGATGCTTGGCAATTGACGGTGCAAAATCTGGCGGCCGCGATGCGGCCGCATCGGCCCGATCTTCTGGTCGGCATCGAATCCCGCGGCTTTCTTGTGGCAGCGCCCTTGGCCTACGAGCTTGGTCGCGGCTTTGCAATGGTGCGCAAGGAAGGCAAGCTGCCCGGCCGGACCGCGCGCTTCACATACGATCTCGAGTATGGGACCGATACAATCGAAATCCAGGAAGACGCCATTACCCCCGGGCAGCGGGTGGTCGTCCTCGACGATTTGCTGGCGACCGGAGGGACGATGCAAGCCGCGATCAATCTCGTGCGCCAGCGCGGCGGCGAAGTCACCGCCGCGGCATGCATCATCGAACTGTCTTTCCTGAAGGGGCGCAGCCGGATCGGCGTGCCCTTCACATCGATGGTGGCCTACGACAGCTAGTCATCGGCCATCGCAGGCGCCGGACCGAGGCTGCGGCCGATTACGGCGTAAAGCGGATCTCGCCCACCCGGCGGTGTCCGGTCGAGGCAACGGATGTCGGTCCAATTCCCCGCCTGGACGAAATGCTGAGCGATCAGGCAGAGATGTCCGGCATCGTCAAGAAGGCACCAGCACCCGATCGCAGGGGTCGGTACGCAGCGGTTCGAGAATGTGACGATCAGCGGGGCTCCCGGCTTCAGCACTCGTCCGGCTTCGCGGATGACTTCACATGGCCGCGTAAGGTGTTGAACCGCGACGCAGATTGCCGCGCCATCGAACTCCGCGGTGGCGAAGGGCAAATGCGGATCCTGGTTCAAATTTTGAACCTGCCATTCGTCGAGGAACGGATTTTCCGCCAGCTCCTCGGCATTGAGACCAACTCCGACGACCCGCGAATAGGGAATTTCCGGCGGCAAATGGCTGACCCAACCCGACATCAAATCCAGGATGGCGCCACCGGGAAGCAGGACCTCACGGTATAGTGCGGTGACGGCCGCTATCGCAGCCGCGTCGATTCGCCGGCCAATCGCGAGTTCGAGACCGGCAGTCGCATCGGGTAGCACTCCGAGGTGCATGGGTGCCGTGGTCGGAAGGAGCGCCATTCCCCCCTCTCCAGCTTGTTTGGCGTGAGATGGGGACTGCGTCGTGCTCGGTCCATAGCAGAGTAGATGAAACTATCTACTTAGAGCCGATTCGAGACCATGGCTCTCGGGCTCGGATCGCTCCTACCCGGTAAAGGGGATTTCGCGGTAGCCGCCTTAACGCACCCTAATTTTCTCCAACCAATTGTTCGGGTGGCGTGAACGGCAGGTCCAGATCACGCGATACTGCAGGATGGGTGACCCGCCCGCGGCAGATGTTCAGGCCGCGTCTGAGGTGCGCGTCGCTATGCAGGGCCCGTTCCCAGCCGTGATCGGCGATCGCGAGTACATACGGCAGGGTTGCGTTGTTGAGCGCGACAGTCGAAGTCCGAGCAACCGCCCCGGGCATATTGGTCACGCAATAATGCACTACGCCTTCCTCGACGTAGGTCGGCGCCGCGTGAGTGGTCGGCCTGCTCGTCTCGAAGCAGCCACCTTGATCGATCGAGATGTCGACCACCACCGCACCCGGTTTCATCGCGCGCACGAGGCCGCGGTTGACGAGCTTGGGCGCCGCAGCGCCGGGGATCAGCACGGCGCCGATTACGAGATCGGCGGCGATCACCTCGCGCTCGATATTCTCCATCGTCGAGAACAGCGTGTGGAGTTGCGCCCCGAATTGCAGGTCGAGCTCGTATAGCCGCGGTAGCGAACGATCGATCACGGTGACATAGGCTTCCATGCCCATCGCCATCCGGGCGGCATTGGTCCCCGACACGCCGCCGCCCAGGATTACCACTTTCGCAGCGGCGACGCCGGGAACCCCGCCGAGAAGCACGCCAATGCCGCCTTGCTCCTTCTCCAGGCAGTGAGCCCCTACCTGCACGGCCATGCGGCCTGCGACCTCGCTCATCGGCGCGAGAAGCGGCAAGCCACCCCGCGCGTCGGTTACGGTTTCATAGGCGATCGCAACGGCACCCGACCGGATCAGCGCCTCGGCCAGCCGTTTGTCCGCGGCGAGGTGCAGGTAGGTGAACAGCACCTGGCCTTCACGCAACACATCTGCTTCCTGCGGTTGTGGCTCTTTGACCTTGACGATCAGTTCGGCCGCCGCGAACACGTCTTTTCCGCTCGGCAATATGCCGGCGCCGACGGCCTTGTACGATGCATCCTCGAATCCGATGCCAGCTCCTGCGCCGGTCTCGACGACAACCTGGTGTTCATGATGAACGAGTTCCCGAACACTGCCGGGCGTAAGGCCGACTCGGTACTCATGGGTCTTCACCTCCTTCGGGACGCCAATCAGCATTGGAACTCCATTCGGTCGCTACCGGCCCGCGGGCCGCGTGGACATTGGCACAGGCTTAGGTTTCTTCCGCGACAATCCGTCGCGGCGGGATAATCTACGTGTCCGCCGTCTGCAAGTCGTCGACACTGTGCGGTGAATATCGCCTTTCCTACACGGGTGGTTACCTTTGGAAACCGTTGTCGAGCTCGCTCTCGTCTATATCGCAGTCGGTGCCGTGTTGTTTGCGTCGATTCCGGGGCAGGCGATGCCCTGCGATTTCCACTGGCGCAACCAGGTGAACGCCTTCCGCGACAGCGTGCCCGAGGTCCTCGCCTGGCCGCTCATGCTTTGGCGCATTTGCCGGGGTCGCCGTTTTCGCGATTAACTCTCGCCGTCGCGGAGGTTCCGCACGACTTCGTCGGCGAGCGGCAGGGAAGCCGTAAGCCCCGGCGATTCGATCCCGTATAGGTTTACCAGGCCCGGCACACCATGGATGTCGGGACCCTGTACGAGAAAGTCTGCAGCAGGTTCGGCCGGGCCGCTGATTTTTGGTCGGATGCCGGCATAGCCCGGTTGCAAGGCACCATCCGGCAGACCCGGCCAGTAGGTGCGGACGGCGCCGTAGAATTTTTGGCCGCGCGCCGGGTCGACCGTGTAATCGACCGAGGAGATCCATTCCACGTCGGGTCCGAACCGTGCCTGACCGGCCATATCCAGCGTGACGTGCACACCTAGGCCACCCGCTACAGGGACGGGGTAGATGAGCCGGCGAAATGGTGCAGGCCCACTCAGAGTGAAATAGACCCCGCGGCAGAAGTAGGCGGGCGGGATCGTTTCCGGCGGTATCCCTTCGATCCTCCTTGCGAGGGCGGGCGCGTGCAGTCCGGCGGCGTTGACGAGAAAACGGCACCTGATGGCGGTCGGCTCGTCGCCGCCGACGCCAAGTTCGAAACCGTCGTGGCGTACATAACCAGTGAGGACTGGATTACGCAGCACAACGATCGCGCCGCCAGCCTCGGCCTCGCCCTGATATGCGAGCATCAGCGAGTGGCTGTCGATAATGCCGGTCGAGGGTGACAGCAAAGCCGCCGCGCAATTGAGGGCAGGTTCCAGCCGCCTGGCCTGGATCGGGTCCAGCCATTCGAGATCCTCGACCCCGTTGCCGCGGGCTGTGGCGGCGATCCGTTCAAGACCGGCTATTTCCGCCTCGCTGGTGGCAACGATCAGTTTGCCCAGACGGGCATGCGGTACCCCGTGCTGGCGGCAATACTCGTAGAGCCGATGGCGCCCTTTGACACAGCTGTGCGCCTTCAGGCTGCCGACGGGGGAATAGAGCCCGCCATGGATGACTTCACTGTTGCGCGAGGAGGTCTCGAACCCGATCGTGTAGGCTTGGTCGAGTACGAGCACCTCGCTTCCGGACAAAGCGAGCGCCCGAGCCACAGCCAGACCGATGACGCCGGCTCCGACCACCACGCACTCAACTTCGTCCATCCGCCCTCCGTTTAGCGATCAGCGCCATCGAGAAATAGGGAGCCCGATCGGGTTCAATCAAATCGAGTGGGGAGACGAGTTGGGTAGGCAACGTTGCGTGCTCGACGTAAACCGTGCCGGTGAGAAGACCGAGCCGGCCCAATACCCGTCGTACCTTGGCAGCTTGGCGGCCGAGTTTGATAATCGCGGCGGTCTCGCAAGCGGCGAGCCGGGCTGCGATCTGGTCCTCTTCGAGTGTCGCGGGGATCACGACTAGCGTTTGGTCGGCGGAGACGAGCGGCATTGCTGCGGCGCCAGCGCAGGCCGTCAGCGACGAGACACCCGGGACTATCTCGATCCGAAACCGGCCCGCCAGACGGGTAAATATGTTGATGAAACTGCCGTAGAACAGCGGATCGCCCTGGCATAACAGCGCCACATCACGACCGGTTTCGAGCTCGGCGGCGAGCTCAGTGGCGGCAGTGTCGTAAATCTCGACGGGTGGCGGCCCCGGGCGCATCGGAAAGCGGATCGCAATCTCGCGCTGATGGCCTTCGATCCACGCAGTGACGATCGAGCGGGTGAAGCTTTCGCCGTGCTCCGGCGCCGGATACGCGACGACCGGCACCGCCCGCAGCAGGCGCAATGCCTTTAATGTCAGCAGCTCCGGGTCGCCGGGTCCGACGCCGAGCCCGTATAGCCGCCCGCACTCCACAGAGGGCGTCACTCCGGTCCCAAACGGTAGAGAGTAAGAACGAGCTTGCCGCCCCCCGTCGAATAGTCGAGACCCTCGACGCGGTCGAGCGTGCGGGCCGTCATCCCGCGGCGGGCCAACGATCGCATGAAGTCCGCGTCATAGCGTTCGTTGACCAAGGCGATGCCTGCCTCCTTGAGTTGTGCGTCTGCGGGTTCCGCGGTTACCAGCCTGGTTGCCGAGCCGAGCAAAAACACAAGGCTCGGCTCGCTGTAGCCGACCGACAGAACGGCCTCCCCCAAGCCCGGCGGATGACGGGCGAGCGCCGCCGCAGCCGACCTGCTCGGCCAAAGGTAGTCGAGTCTCGGCACCACCGCGAGTGTGGCGGGCAGCACGAAGGCCGCTGATAAGGTGGCGACCAGGCCGGCGACGCGCATCGGCGGCAAATCGCGAAACAAAAGCAAAAGCGGCAGGCCGAGCATTACAGGCGCCGCAACGATGCTAGCCGTTAAAACCGTGCCGCTGAACCACAACGGGAACACGATCAGGGCGGCTGCGAGCGCTGCGGTAACGGCGCCCCAGATTGCTCGGGTGGCCCCGTCGGCAACCCGCGCCGGGCCGGTGAGGCGTCTTGCGAACCCGTCATCCAAGGCGCCGCCGGCCAATAACGCCAGGGCCGGGAAAAGCGGCAGGACGTAGTGCGGCAGCTTGGTCGGAACGAGTTCGAAGAAAATCCAGGCCGGACCCAGCCAGGCGAGCAGAAAACGCCCAGCCGCGGCGCGGCGTTGATACCAGCCCCAGACCAGGCCTGGAACGATAAAGAGCGATCCGGGCCAGAAGCTCGCGATGAGGATCACCAGAAAATAGCCCGGTGGCGCGCCATGTGATTCCTGCGCACCGACCAGCTTCGGCAAAAGATCATGTGCCACGGAGTCCGATATGAAGTGGCCCGCGGTGGCGCTTTGCACCGCAACCAGCCACGGAGCGACGATTGCGGTGATGATCAACGTGCCGGGAAGCGGCCGCAATCTTCTGGCCCAATGGATGTCGCGGTCGGCAATCGACAAACACGCGACCGTCAGCCCTGCCAGGACCGGCCCGGGCGGCCCCTTCAACAGGATCGCGGCAGCTTCTGCTGTCCAAAAGAGAAGCGGAAGCGACCAGCCTACGGGACGACCAATGCGAGCCGATTTGTAGACCAGGCCGAGTGCGCCCTGCCCCGCGACGACGGCGGCAAGAAGTGTCGCATCGGTCTTCGCGAGGTGTGCCTCGACCACCACGCCCAACGCGCTTGCTGTCAGCACTGCGGCGGCGAAACCGGCGGGCCGCGAATCGAACAACCGGGTGCCAAAAGCGAAGGTAAGCAGGACCGCGCCGGTTGCCGCCAATGCCGAAGGCAGGCGGTATGGCCAGATCGCCGCGCTTTCGGGCGAGCTGAACGCCGCCACAGCTGCCGCCTGCAACCAGTAGATCCCGATCGGTTTCTTGTTGCGCGCTTCGTCTTGGAAGCGGATGCGAACAAAGTCGCCGGTCTGCAGCATTTGTCGCGTCGCTTGCGCAAATCGCGCCTCGTCGCGGTCGAGCGGCGGGATCGCCGCAAGCCCCGGCGCATAGAGGATAAGGCAAAGAAGACACAGCAACGCGTGGGGCCGGATGCCGTTTCCCCCACCTACCCAGCGCTGCGCGCTGGGTCCCCGCTCTCCCGCACTGCGGGAGAGGGTGCCGACCTCCGGATCGCGGTCCGGCCGGAGGCGGGTGAGGACATGCATGAAGGTTCAGCCCGGCTTGACAGCGGCGAATTGGGTCACCGTCGCCAACGGCCGCCATAGGTGATGCGGTCCGACCGGCTCGGCGCGGCTCACGGCGACGCGCGTCAGCGTTCCGCCCTGCCGGGCATGCCAATCGAGCAGCCGGGCTTCGCCTTCGGCGGTGACCACGTTTGCGACGAGCCGCCCGCCCGGCGACAGGTTCGTCCATGCCGGTGTCAGCAGATCCTGGGCGCCGATCCCGCCGCCGATAAAGATCGCATCAGGCTGCGGCAAGCCCTCGAATGCCTCGGGTGCGGCCCCCAGAACGACACACAATTGCGGCACACCGAGCGCAGCGGCGTTACGCGCGATCACCGCTGCGCGCGCCGGGCTCCGCTCGATCGCGACGGCGGAACGTTGTTCACCCTCGCGCAGCCACTCGATGGCGATCGAGCCGCACCCGGCTCCGATATCCCACAGGGTTTCGCCGGGGAGCGGGGCGAGCGCCGCCAAGGTCGCGGCGCGAACCTCGCGCTTGGTCAGCTGCCCGTCATGCTCGAACACATCGTCCGGAAGGCCCGCGCGTAGCGGCAACGCCCGGGCGTTGGGACCGGGAATGCAAGAGATCGCGATTGTATTGAGGTCGGGAGCCTGGCGCTCGCCCCAAGATCGCGCTTCGTCGGCGATTATGATTTCGCACTTGCCGCCGAGATGAGCGAGCACGGTGAGCCGGCTCGGCCCCCAGCCCAGCCGAGTGACCAGCTCGGCGACCGCTCGCGGCGTGCTGCCGTCCTCCGACAGGATCATAACGCGGCGGTTCGGTGCAAGGTGGAGACGCAAGGTGTCGAGCGGGCGCCCGTGCAAGGAAATCGTCGCGCACTCGGCGAGCGGCCAACCGAGCCGCGCAGCCGCGAGGCTGAAGGCGCTCCGCTGCGGCAGGATCGTCAGTTCCTCCCGCGGAAAGCGGCGGGACAGAACGACGCCGATGCCGTACCACATCGGGTCGCCGCTCGCCAGCACGGCCACCCTCTGGCCGCGGCGGGCTTCGATCGCATCAATCGTTCGGCTGAGCGGGCGCCCCCACACGATCCTCTCGGCGCCGTGGTGGGGCGCCCTGGCGAGATGACGCGCGCCGCCGACCAATACCTCCGCGGTCTCGATCAGCGCACGCGCAGCCGCCGTCAGCCCGGCAATTCCGTCTTCGCCAATGCCGATCACCGCGAGCCAGGGCTTCACTGGACGCCTATAAGCGCATTGACCGCCGCCGCGGCAAGCGCACTACCCCCGCGTCGGCCGTTGAGTGTAATGAATTCGAGCCCGTGCCCAAACTCGGCGAGCGCCGCCTTTGCCTCGGCCGCACCGACAAACCCGACCGGAAAACCGAGTACGAGAGCGGGTCTCGGCGCGCCCTGAGCCAGCAGCTCGAGCAAGCGGAAGAGCGCAGTCGGGGCATTACCGATCGCGACGACCGCGCCCTTCAGGTGCGGTCGCCACCGCTCGACGGCGGCGGCGGAGCGCGTGGTCCGATCAGCCGCGGCTAGCCGTGCCGTCTCGGGATCGCGCAGGGTGCAGATGACCCGGCTCGGGTCGATCGTGATCCCCGCCGCGACCATCGCCGCATCGACGAGGACCGGTGCCCCTGCCGCAAGCGCCTTGCGCCCCGCCGCGACGGCGCCCGCCGACCACGCGAGTTCGCCTAGGATTCCGCTGTCCCCTGCTGCATGCGCCAAGCGTAGCGCCAGCGGCTCGAGTGCACGCGGAAAGCGCGCGAGATCCGCCTCCTTGCGGATCAGTGCGAACGATCGGCGCGAGATCTCCGCCGGATCCTTGAGATAGCTGAATTCGCTAGCAACCGGCGTCCGCCCCTCACCCTCCCACGGAGCCTGTCCTCGGGCCGCGCTTCGCGCGGACCCGGGGGCGGGTCCCTTCCTCTGCCCGCTTGCGGGTAGAGGGCCAGGGTGAGGGGCACTCGCCGGAACCGGAATCGGGCGCTGCTTTGCCGCCGTCACACCGAGCGTCCAGGCCTCCTCGGTTTCGACCCGGTACCGCTGCTCCCGGGTCAGAGACGGGTCGCCGGCGAAGAGTGCCGTGAACTCGCCGGCGCCATTGCGCTCGGCGAAAAAGCGTGCGACCGAGCGCACCTGTGCCGCGTCTTTCGGTTCGCCGGCGGCCGGCGACACGGCCCACAGCGAAGGATAGACCTCGGCGATGACGACTGTCCCCTGCTCGGGGGCGCGCAGACCGGTTTCGAAGGGCCAGATGCGGGCGCGATCGATCCAGCGCGGATCGTCGCGCAATGCGCGCACCACCGGTATGCCGGTCAGCGCCTGGCCGCCGACCGAACCGGCGCCGAGCAGCTTCCAACAGGGCTGCGCGCTCGGAATGTGCAAATCGACGAGCCGGCGCTCGGCCAATCCGTCGCGCTCATGACCCCGGTGATGCCTGCCGTCGAGATAGACCCGAGGAAATCCCCGTGGGCAGCCCCAGAATGGAAAGGCAGCCCCCGAAACGCGCCGGTTCAAAGCCTCGGCGACATCGAAGCGGTTGTTGGCGTTGTGCTCGTCGTCCCTGAGCAGACGGGCGATCTCGTCCCACACTGCGCGCCAAGGCGGCCCTGACAGACCGAGCCGTGCGGCAAAGCCAGCGGGATAACCGAACGGAAAATCGAAGCCGAGGAGAATCCGTGCGTGGCTCTCAAGCGCCGCTTCTAGCCAGTTTTCGAGAAGGTTTTTGGCGGCGCGGCGGGTGGGCGGGTTCTCCAGCCTTTCGCCATCCTTTTCGAGCCAGCAGATCCAGATGCTGTCCCGGCCGGTGCGCGGCACGGTCGCCGCGCTCCAATCAACCATGACGAAAGCATCGAACATCATCGATGGTGATGGTGATGGTGATGGCCGGTCCCGATACCGCGCACGTGATGATGGTGGCCCGTCTGAGGCGTGCCCATTTCGTGCTCGTAACCGATGATCTGGGTGCGGTATTTGCAAAGCTGGCAATTCATCGCCGGCTGGCCCTCCTCCAGCTCGGCGACGCGGTCTCGGAACGTGCCGAGCACACCCTCATGGTCGCGCAAATATTGCGCTTTGATGAACTCGATTTCTGGAAAGAGAGCGGCGACAGTGTCGGTTTGCGCGTAGATCCGTTTGACCAGTACACCGGTAAACAGGAAATAGGGAAACACGATAATGCGGCGAAAACCGAGCGCGGCCGCGCGCGACAGCGCGGCGTCCACCCGTGGATGGGCGACGCCGCTGAACGCCGCCTCTGCCCATCCCAGACCCATGCCCTCCCAAAGCATGCGGGCGAGTTTAGCGATATTGGAATTGGCGTCCGGGTCGTTGGTGCCGCGCCCGACCACGACGAGCAAGGTTTCGGCGCGTGATATTGGTGCATCGGATGTCGCCGCGGCGATACGCGCGGTCGCCGCCTGCAGCAGTTTCGGGTCGATCCCGAGATCGCGACCCAGGCATACATCGATACCGGAATTCTCGGCGATAAAGCTGTTCACCTCCCACGGCAGGTCATTTTTCACGTGACTCGCGGCAAACAGCATGCCGGGGATTGCCAAGATCCGCCGCGCGCCGCGCGCCGCCAACAGCGCCAGACCGTCGCGGATCGTCGGGCGGGCGAATTCGAGATAACCGGTCGCGAAATCGAACTCCGGCAAAAGCGGGCGCAACGCCGCCGCCGCCAGCTCGAATTCCTCGATCGCTTCGGGATCGCGGCTACCGTGTCCACAGAGCAGCACCGCCGTCTCGGTCATCTGCCGATCACTCCCCGGCAGGCATGATGCCGGTAGTTGCCGACCGTTTGCTGTTGCTCGTCGCCGGCCTCGCCATCGACGCCGTGTTCGGCGATATGCCGACGCTCTTTCGCCATGTCCCCCATCCCGTCATCCTTGCCGGCCGCGCGATCGCGCTCTTCGACCGCAAGCTCAACCGCGAGTCCCGCAGCGAGCTCTCTCGCCGCGAGCGCGGCGTCGTGACCGTCATCGTGCTCGTCGGCGGCGTGGGGTTGCTCGGGCTGGCGATCGAGCGTGCCTGCAGCGGCAGCCTGCTCGGCGCAATCATCGAAACGGTACTGATCGCCGTACTGGTCGCGCAACGCAGCCTCGGCGAACATGTCGCCGCCGTTGCGGCGGGGCTCGCCTCCGGCGGAGTGGCGGGGGGGCGCAAGGCAGTGCGGCACATCGTCGGCCGCGACCCGATGACCCTCGACGAGCACGGCGTCGCTCGCGCGGCGATCGAGAGCTTGGCGGAAAATTTCAGCGACGGCGTCGTCGCCCCGGTTTTCTGGTACCTGCTGCTCGGCCTGCCCGGGCTTTTCGCGTATAAGATGGTGAACACGCTCGATAGCATGCTCGGGCATCGGACCCCGCGTTACCGTGCCTTCGGGTGGGCGGCAGCGCGCCTCGACGATGTTCTCAACGCCGTGCCGGCGGTACTCAGCGGGCTGTTTTTTGCCGCAGCGGCAGTGTTCGCCAAAAATTGCAGGCCGGGCCAAGCGCTCGCGATCATGCTGCGCGACGGGCGCAAGCATCGCTCGCCCAATGCGGGTTGGCCGGAAAGCGCGATGGCCGGAGCGCTCGGTTTGGCGCTGGCGGGACCCCGGCGCTACCCCGAAGGCCTCGTCGCCGATCCGTGGCTCGGCGACGGCAGCGCCCGAGCCGGCGTGTCCGACATATTGCGGGGACTGCACCTTTACCGCATCGCCTGTCTGATCCAAGGCGGGCTTTTGTTCGGGGCCTGGCTCGCGGCACATGCTACGCTGCTCGCTTGAGGCGGGGCGGCTGAGCTGCTGCCAAGAGCGCCGAGGGGTCGAGACTGTCCTCCAGATGATCGGCCAGCGCATCGAGGGTGGTCTCGATTTGATCCTCGTACGCGGTTCCGCCGGGCTCCCCACCCAATGTCGCGATAAACGCTCGCCGGAAGGGGTCGCTGGCAAACAGCCCGTGGAGATAGCAACCGGACACCAGCCCATCGGCGCTGACACAGCCATCCGGCCTGTCCGCCAAGCGGAGCATCGGGCGTTGCAGCCCCGGCCCTGTCGTTTCGCCAAGGTGCATTTCGTACCCCTGAACCGGTTTATCCGTCCCAAGCTCGACGCCGGAAGTCTCGGTCAAGCGTTTGGAGTCGGTCAGAACGGTCTCGATGTCGAGAAGGCCGAGGCCGGGCACCGTCTGCGGTTTTCCTTCCATGCCGTATGGATCGGCGATGCTGCGGCCGAGCATTTGATATCCGCCGCAGAGGCCGAGGATTCGGCCCCCGTAGCGGCGATGGGCCAGCAAGTCGATGTCCCACCCTTCGCGCCGCAGAAATTCCAGATCCGCGATCGTCGCCTTCGAGCCGGGAAGGATGACAAGCGCCGCGTCGCGCGGCATCGCCCGGCCCGGCCGGACCAAGGTGAGCTCGATGCCAGGCTCGGCGCGCAGTGGGTCCAGGTCATCGAAATTGGCGATGCGGGGCAATATCGGCACCGCGATGCGAATCGGCAGGGTGTGCTCCCACTTTGCCAACTCCGGCCTCTCGCCGCTTTGCCCCCACCCTTCCCTCCCCCGCTTGCGGGGGAGGGTCAGGGAGGGGGCGGGGTGAGGGGCGAGCGCCAGCGAATCTTCTGCCGGAAGCAGAGCCGCGGAGGGGAAAAAGGGCACGACGCCAAAGCAGCGGAGGCCCGTGCGCGCGGTGATGGCGGTGACGCCGGCTTCGAACAGCCCGACATTGCCACGGAATTTGTTGACGATGTAGCCGGCGAGCAGCGCCCGCTCGCTCGGCGGCAGCAGCGAGTGCGTGCCGACCAGCTGGGCGATGACGCCGCCGCGCTCGATGTCCCCGACCAGCACGACCGGGACGTCGGCCGCCTCGGCAAACCCCATATTGGCGATGTCGCCGTCGCGCAGGTTGATCTCGGCGGGGCTTCCCGCACCTTCGACGAGGACGAGGTCGGCTGCCTCAGCGAGACGGGAGAAGGAAGCGAGGATCGCTGGCAGCAGGCTCGGAGCCAGCCGGCGATATTCGCCCGCACCGGCTGTGCGCCAAACCCGGCCGTACAACACGATCTGCGCGCCGCTTTCCGATTGCGGCTTCAACAGCACCGGGTTCATGTCGGTGATCGGAGCCGTGCCGCAGGCGCGCGCCTGCAATGCCTGGGCTCGGCCGATCTCGCCGCCATCGGCGGTAACCGCGGCGTTGTTCGACATGTTCTGCGGCTTGAAGGGCATGACGCGCATCCCCTGCCGCGTGAAAGCGCGCGCCAGTCCCGCCAGCAGCAGGGACTTGCCGACATCGGAGCCCGTCCCCTGCAGCATCAGTGCGCGCGCCATCAAAACTCGATCCCGCGCTGCGCCTTGACGCCGGAACGGAACGGGTGCTTGACGAGCGTCATCTCGGTGACGAGGTCGGCGGCTTCAATCAGCTCGGGCCGGGCATTCCGGCCGGTGACGATGACGTGCAGATCGCGTGGCTTCGCCTTCAGCGCCGCCACGACATCGTCGATCGGCACGTAGTCGTAACGCAGCACAATGTTGAGCTCGTCGAGCAGCACCAGCTCGTAGGACGGATCCGCCAGCATCGCCTTTGCCGTCTCCCAGGCGTTGCGCGCGGCGGCGATGTCGCGGGCGCGGTCCTGCGTGTCCCAGGTGAAGCCCTCGCCCATCGCCCGACAGGTCACGAGATCGCCAAACCGCTCGAGAGCAACGCGCTCTCCGGTCGACCACACGCCCTTGACAAACTGGACGATGCCGACGCGCATGCCGTGGCCGAGACAACGCAAGACCATGCCGAACGCTGCCGTCGATTTTCCCTTCCCCTTCCCGGTATGAACGATTAAGAGGCCGCGCTCCTCGGTCTTGGTCGCCAGCATCCGCTCGCGCGCTGCCTTGCGGCGTGCCATCTTTTCGTTGTGGCGTCGGTTGACCTCCTCCTCGGTTTCGGAACTCGTGCCCTCTCCGCCCCCAGGGGCGGAGAGGGAGCGATTGGCGCTCATGCCGCGCTCCATTTCGTCAGATCCTCGCGGGCGCTGTTGCGGCGGGGGCGCCACAAGCCGCGATCGATCGCCTCGAGAAATCGGCCGCTGGTCTCGGCGAGCGCCGCGGGGTTGTGCTCGGCCATGAAGCCACGCACCGCATCGTCCGCGATATAGGCGTCGTAGAGAGCTTCGAAATGCGCATCGTCGACCGCGCGCGAGGTTGCGGCGAAGGCGAAGAGATAGTCGACCGTCGCGGCAATCTCGGCGGCTCCCTTATAGCCATGGCGCATTACCCCGGCGATCCAGCGGGGGTTCGCCGCGCGGCCGCGGACAACGCGCCCCAGCTCCTCGCGCAGGCTGCGGATGCGCGGCATCTCGGGTCGCGAGTGGTCGTTGTGCCACACCGCCGGCGCGCGGCCCGAGAGGTGCCGGACGACGAGGGCGAGCCCGCCTTCGAACTGGTAGTAGTCGTCGCTGTCGAGCAGGTCGTGCTCGCGGTTGTCTTGGTTGTGCAGCACTGCATCCGTGTCGCCCAATCGCGCTTCGAGCATTGCCCGCTCGGCGCGGCCCTCACAACCGGCGCCATAAGCGTACCCGCTCCAGCGCAGATACGCCTCTGCGAGATCGGTCTCGTCGTCCCAGAGCCGCTCGTCGATCATCGTTTGTAGCCCGGCCCCGTATGCGCCGGGTTTCGACCCGAAAACCCGATATCCGGCGCGCCGATCGGCCTCTTGCACCGGAACGCCGTCAGCTTCGAGCGCGCTTCGGTCCTTGGCGACGCGGGCGGCGAGAGGATTGATCGAGTGCGGCTCATCGAGGGTGGCGACGGAGCGTGCGGCCGAATCGAACAAATCGATCAGCCCGGGAAATGCATCGCGAAAGAAGCCCGAAACCCGCAGCGTGACATCGACACGCGGGCGATCGAGCACCGATGCCGGCAGGATCTCGAACCCGGTCACCCGGCCGCTCGACCGCTCCCAGACCGGGCGAGCGCCGATCAGCGCCATCGCTTGGGCAATGTCGTCGCCGCCGGTCCGCATGTTGGCGGTGCCCCATGCCGACAGCGCGACGCGTAACGGATAGTTTCCATACTCTTGGGCGTGGCGTTCGACGAGCAGCGCCGCCGATTTCCAGCCAAGCTGCCAGGCCGCCTGGGTCGGCACGGCGCGGGTGTCGACCGAATAGAAATTGCGGCCGGTCGGCAGTACATTCGGCCGGCCGCGGCTCGGCGCACCGGACGGCCCGGGCGGGACAAAACGCCCGTCGAGCCCGGCGAGGACCCCTGCAAGCTCCGCCGCACCACACCCCGCGACCGTCGGGCGCAATTTCCGTTCGATCCAGTCGAGAACAATGCGGGTCTTCGACCAGTTCGGGTCCGGGCTCTTCTCGCCTGCGACGAGGCGCAAGGCAAGCCCCTCCAGGCGCTCGACGGTGTCGCCTGCGGTGCGCCACATCCCAGAGCCGGAGAGCACCGCGGGCCGAGGCCCTGTCCACGGTTCGGGTGGCTCAACGGCGAGCGGGTCCCGGCCGAGCCCGAGGTCGTCGGCGAGCGCGCGCAACAAAGACGCATCCTGCGGGGCGGAGCCGCGACCGGGACGGGCAAATGCCACCAACAACGCGTCGAGCGCCTCCCCCCGCGGGCTGCGGCCGAAGACGTGAAGCCCGTCGCGGATTTGCAGCTCCTTCACCTCGCACAGGAACCCGTCGAGCTTGCGCAACGCTGTGGCCGAATCGTCGCCCGGGGCGATGCCGCAATCGCCGTCGAGCCCGGCGGCGCCCGCTTGTTCCAGGATCGCCGCAGCCAGCACAGCGAGGCGGCGGGAATCGCCTAGTGCGGCCTCGTAATACTCGTCGATGAGCCGCTCCAGCTCGGCCAAAAGGCCGTAGCTGCCGGCCCGGGTCAGAGGCGGCGTCAGGTGATCGACGATGACCGCCTGCGCCCGCCGCTTGGCCTGCGTCCCCTCCCCCGGGTCATTGACGATGAACGGATAGAGATGCGGCAGCGGTCCGAGCACAGCCTCGGGGAAACACTCAGCCGACAGGGCCAGCGCCTTTCCGGGTAGCCATTCGAGCGTGCCGTGCTTGCCGAGATGAATGACGGCGTCGGCACGGAAGTCCTCGGCGAGCCAAGCATATACGGCGAAATAGCTATGCGGCGGCACTAATGCCGGATCGTGATAGGTCCCTTTCGGATCGATGTTGTAGCCGCGCGCCGGCTGGATCAGCACGGCGACATTGCCGGCGCGAAAGCCGGGAACCGCAAAGCGCCCGCAATCGAGCCGGCCCGGGCGGAAGTACGGATCGCACTCGGCGGCGCTCCAACGGTCGGTTACCGCCCGCTGCACCGCTGCGGGCAGGGTAGCGAAACTGGCAGAGTAATCGGCGAAGGACAGCGCCTCGTTAGCCGGGGCGCCGGGGTTGCCATTGGTCGGGCCCTCCAGCAGGCGGTGGATCAACTGTTCCGGGTCTTCGGGTGCCACGGCGATCCGATACCCGGCCTCTGTGAGTGCGCGCAGGATCGCAATCGCCGACGCCGGCGTGTCGAGGCCGACACCGTTGCCGATCCGGCCGTCGCGGTTGGGGTAATTGGCGAGGACGAGGGCAATACGACGTTCCGCGGGAGGCTTCGCCCGCAGCCGCGCCCAATTGCGCGCGAGATCGGCGACAAAGGCGACACGGTCAGCCACCGGCTTGTAGCCGACGAGATCGGCTTCGGTCTCGGGGTCGCGGCCGAGCAGCGCCTTGAAGGAAACCGCCCGCGAAAGAATCCGGCCGTCGATCTCCGGGAGCGCCACGTTCATCGCTAGATCTCGCGGGCCGAGCCCCCGGGTTCCGTTGCGCCAGCTCTCCTCGTCGCTGCCGGCAAAGACCACTTGCAGGATCGGACAGTCCGCCTTCGCCAGCAGGTCGTCGGCGCCACCGGCGATCACGGAAAACCCGGTCGCGTTGAGGATTACCGCCGGCGGCGCTGCAGCGAGCAGGTCGCCGATCAGCGCGGTACTTTCACCATCCTTCAGGCTTTGCAGAAAAATCGGCAGCGGACGAAGGCGCCGGGCTGACAGGGCTCGGACGAGCGCATCGACCGGAGCGGTGTTGCCCGACTGCACGAGCGCTCGGTAGAAGACGATCGCTACGATCCCGTCTGTTCGGTGCCACTGCGCGGAGATCTCGTCGAGGTTCGGCAATACGCGATCGGGCCAATACAACCCGGCGCGCAACAGCGCCGCGGGCTCCGCCCACTGCGCCTCGCAGCCGATAAGAGATGCGGCGTAGCGGAGCAGATTGTCGGCGTTGGCGGGGCCGCCTTCGGCAAGATACCGCCAGAGCCGGTGGACCCGGCCAGGCTCCAAGGTGGAGAGCTGCGACAGCTCCCGATCGGGTTTGTCATCACCAGGCAGCAGCGCCAGCGGAATGCTGTGCGCACGACAAGTTTCGACCAGGCGCTCGATCCCGTAAGGCCAATAGGCGCTGCCGCCAAGCAGCCGGGCAATCACAAGCCGTGCCTGCGCGATCGTCTCCATGTAGAGGTCGACGGAAAAATTGTGGCCGAGACGCAGGATCGGCGCGAGGCGCACGCGCGGAGCGGCCGGATCTTGCGTCCGGCGGCGCTGCTGTGCTGCTGCGAGCAACGCGATCTCCGTGTCGGCGCTCGACAGCAGCACGATGTCACCAGGTGTCTGCGCGAGATCGACCGCTGTGGAGTCGGCGATCGTTCCCGGTGTCGTCGCGAGCAGGTGCATTCAGCCGCCCAACGCCGCCGTGATGGCCGCACGGTCTAGGCCTTTGCGGCCGATCACGACGAGCCGCGTCTCGCGCCTTTCGCCGGCATGCCAGGGCCGGTCGAAATGCTGCTGAACCCGGTCGCCGACCGCCTGAACGACTTGCCGGCGGTCGCGGCCGGGCAGGTCGACAAAGCCCTTAACCCTGAGCACGTCGTGCAAACCGACCGCACCCCGCAGTCTCTTGAGAAAGGCGTTCCCATCCTCTACGGACCCCGCAGTCACGACAAAACTCTCGAAATCGTCGTGGTCGTGTCCGGCTTCGAGCTCGTGTACCGAGGGGCGAGAAGCCAGGTCGTTCTCGGCGGCGGCCGCCAGACCGAGCGCCACCTGAGGCGCTATCCTGCCCTCGCGCGCGCTTACTAGCTTGATCCCTGGGCGAAGCTGCACCTCGACCCGACGGCAAAGCCCCGCTAGGCGGTCGGGTGGGATCAGGTCGGTCTTGTTGAGGATCACAAGGTCCGCGCAGGCGAGTTGGTCGGCAAAGACCTCCTCGAGCGGGTTGTCGTGAGCGAGCGCGGGATCCGCAGCGCGCTGCCGGGCGACGGCATCGGGATCGGCGGCGAACAGCCCGGCGGCAACCGCCGCGCCGTCGATTACCGTCAGCACCCCGTCGACTGTGGTGCGAGTACGGATCTCGGGCCAGGCGAAGGCCTGCACCAGCGGCTTCGGCAAAGCCAGGCCCGAAGTCTCAATCAGGATGTGCTCGGGCGGCCACTCGCGGTCGAGAAGGGCCGTGAGGGTCGGTACGAAATCCTCGGCCACAGTGCAGCACAGGCAGCCATTGGCCAGCTCGACCACGTCGCTCTCCTCGCACGCCGCATCGCCGCAGCCGAGCAGCAGCTCGCGGTCGATGCCGAGCTCGCCGAATTCATTGACAATGACCGCGAGACGCCGGCCGTCGGCATGCGCCAGCAAATGCCGCACGAGGCTCGTCTTGCCGGCGCCGAGAAAGCCGGTGATGACCGTCGCCGGTACGCGGCGCATCGGTTCAACCCTTCAAGACGAGCGGCAGGCCCGCCGCGACAAACACCACGCGATCGGCGAGCGCGGCAATTTCTTGATTGAGCCGGCCGGCGGCGTCGCGGAAGGTTCGGCCAAGCAGCGTCTCCGGCACCAGGCCCATCCCGACCTCGTTGGCGACCAGCACCACCGGTCCGGCAGCATTGCGAAGAGTCCAGCAGAGCTCGCCCGCTTCGCGATCGGGTTGCCAGCCAGCCAGCAGCAGGTTCGACAGCCACAAGGTCAGGCAATCGACCAGTATCGGGCGCATCGGCGCTGCCTCCGCGGCGATCGTCGGTCCGAGTTCTAGCGGGGCTTCGACCGTGCGCCAGAAAGCGCCGCGCCGCGCCCGATGCGCGGCGATGCGTTCGGCCATCTCGGCATCGCCCGCTTCGGCGGTGGCGCAATAAGTCCCGCAACCGGCAGCGCTTTCGACGAGGCGCTCGGCGTAGCGGCTTTTGCCCGACCGGGCGCCGCCCAGAACTAGGGTTATGGGGGGTAGACACGGTCGGCCCGCGTCCGGTATCGGCATTGGTCCCTTCTCCTCCGCCCGAGGAATCGTCCCGCCTCGCGCGATGCGGAGGTCTCCTGGCTCGGGGTCGTCGCCCACGGCGCCTTCCCAGCCGGTTGCCTGGCCAGTGGCGATTGCCGCGGACTCGCCGCTCACAGTTGCGGGGGCAGCGCCGGTGTCGCACCGGTCTTCCCTGTCGCATCGCAAAATCACGCTAGCACATGCCGACCTGCTGCGCCATCCTCCCTCGGTATCTCGAGGCAATGGGAGGCGTTCATGAAGATCGAAGGTGGCTGCCTGTGCGGCAAGGTGCGTTACTCGGCCGATACCGAGCCGGCGTTTGTCGGCGTGTGCCACTGCAAGAACTGTCAAAAGCAGGCGGGAACCGCCTTCAGCATAGTCGTGGCAATACCGAAACCGGCATTGTCGATGCAGGGCACGCTGAAGACGTTCAACGATCGCGGCGACAGCGGAGAAGCCGTGTATCGCCGTTTCTGTCCGGAATGCGGATCGCCAATCCTCTCCGAGGCCGAGGCGTTGCCGAATCTAGCGATCATCAAGGCCGGAACGCTCGACGATACGAGCTGGCTAAAGCCAGGAATGGAGATATTCTGCGACAGCGCCCAGCCGTGGGTAAACCTGGGCGGCGAAAGACAGCGCTTCCCGAAAATGCCAGCGAGGTAGGCGGCTTACGCGCGCCGCGCGGTTTGGTTGAAGAGGACGCGGCGCTCCTCTTCGGTCGGCGGGGCCGAGCGCCGCAGCTCCTTGCCTAGGTCAACGCCCCTTTGCACCGCCGGGCGCTGCTTTACGGTTTCGCGCCAGCGGGTGACGTGGGGGAAATCGTCCAGCGGCTGTCCAAGCGGCTTGGCGATTAGCACCCAGGGCCAGCTCGCCATATCCGCGATCGAATAGTCGCCGAGGATGAATTCACGCCCTTCGAGTCGGCGCTCCAAAACGCCCAGGCACCGGTTATATTCGTCGGCGTAGCGCTTGTGGGAATAAGGGTGCTCGCCCTGGGCGTAGTTGACGAAATGGCTGAGCTGTCCGGCCATCGGGCCGAGATTGCCGACCTGCCAGAACAGCCACTCGAGGGTTTCTTTGCGGCCGCGCCGGGTTTGCGGCATGAAGCGCCCCGTGCGCTCCGCAAGATGAATGAGGATTGCGCCCGATTCGAAAACGGGAACCGGGCCATCCTCGTCGCCGTGGTCGACGATCGCCGGCATGCGGTTGTTGGGGCTGATCGCGAGGAACTCGGGCTTGAACTGGTCGCCGCGGCCAATATTGACCGGGATCATGCGATAGTCGAGGCCGCACTCCTCGAGCATTATCGCGACCTTCCAGCCGTTCGGCGTCGGCCAATAATAAAAGTCGATCATCGGCTCGCCTCCGAGCGCAGCGCCGCGATCTCTTCAAGGGAATATCCGAGTTCGGCCAAAACCTCTTCGGTGTGTTCGCCGAGCGCGGGAGCGCCGTGCCGGATGCCCGCCGGCGTGCGAGAGAAACGCGCCGCCGGGCGAGCTTGGCGCAGGCCGCCGGCTCTCTCATGATCGGTCTCGACGACGATCCCCATCTCCTGCACCTGCGGGTGCCGGATGACTTGGTTGCGGGTCAATACCGGGCCACAGGGCACGCCCGCCGCCGTCAGGGCTTTGAGCCACTCCGCCGCCGGGCGGGTCATCAATGCCTGTTGCGTCAGCGCCAGCCGGGCGTCGATGTTCTTCTGACGCAATGCCGGCGTTCTGAACCGCTCGTCTTCGAGCCAATCCGGCCGACCGACGACACGCGCCAAACCGGCCCACTGCCGGTCGGTCAATGCCGCCACGGTCATATACCCGTCGGCCGTCTCGTAGATCAGATCGAGAGCGCTCGCCGGCTCCTGCCGAGCCGGCTCGTCGCCGACAAAGGTTTGGCCGGTCATATCCGAGGCCCACAGGAACGCGAGGACGGCTTCGAGCATCGACAGACGGACATGTTGGCCTTCGCCGGTGCGCTCGCGCGCCAATAGAGCGGCGGTTATCGCCTGCGACGCGGTAATCGCTGTCAATTTGTCCGGAAGGATCGTCCGCAGCAGCCGCGGACGCGCCTCGTCGGAGCCCGCCTGCACCGTCGCCAGTCCCGAAAAGCCCTGGATCACCGGATCGTAAGCGGGCTTTGTCGCGTACGGTCCCCCCTCGCCGAAGCCGCTGATGGAGACATAGACAATCTTCGGAGCAACAGCGCGAACGGGCTCCTCACCAACGCCGAGGCGGTCGGCAACGCCGGGACGGAAATTCTGCACGAACACGTCGGCGCCGGCGGTGAGCCGCAGCAGCGCCTCGCGGCCGCCCGCCGTCTTGAGGTCGAGCACGATCGACCGCTTGTTGCGGTTGTTGTTGAGGAACGAGGCCGAAAATCCATTTCTGCGATCTCCGCCGGCGCGCGTCGCGTCGCCCCCATCCGGAGCCTCGACCTTGATCACGTCGGCGCCCTGATCGGCGAGGATCATCGTCGCGAGCGGCCCCGCCACATTCGATGTCAGATCGACAATCCGATACCCGTCGAGCGGACCCAGCATACGGTTACCCTTCCCGCACAACCGTCACCCCCGCGAAAGCGGGGGCCCAGGGCAACCATTCGAACTCTGCCGCCTCTGGGTCCCCGCTTGCGCGGGAACGACGGGGTTAAAGATCAATGAAACAGAGGCATAACCTCACGGCAGAGTAGCTCCAGCGCGGTCATGACCTGGCGGTGGGGAACAAGGCCACCGCAATTGAGCTCCGCCAGGATGCCGTCGATGCCGAGCTCATCCTGCAAGTTCCGCAGCTGCATCGTCACCTCGTCCGGTGTGCCGACCAGGACCTGCCCGTTCAGCGCCTCTTCGTAGGTCAGGTTCTCGATCCGTTTGAGGCGTTCGGCGCGGCCTTCGATCGCCCGAGTGCCGGCGCGGCTCAGTGAATCCCTCAGCCTCTGGGCCTGCTCGCGGTAAAAGTGCATCAGGCTTTCCTTCGGTTCCGCGCGGGCGCGCTCGGCAGTCTCGGCGAGATAGGTCGGGACACGTAGATAGACTTCTCCCCTGCCCTCGTGACCTGCCGCCTTATAGGCATCGCGATAGGCCCGGATCTCGGGTGCGAATTCGGAAAAAGAGCCGTAGCGGGCGTTGATGAAGATCGGCAGCCCCCGCTCGCCGACCGCAGGATAAGTGTCCGGGCTCGCGGCAGCGATCCGAATGGGCGGGTAAGGATGCTGCAGCGGCTGTGGCGCCACCGTGATATTCTTGAAATTGTAATACTTGCCTTCATAGGAGAAACCCGACCGCGACCACGCCAGCTCCACGATGTCGAGCACCTCGGCAAAGCGGTCGCGGCTCTCGGCGTAAGACACGCCGTAGTCTTCGTAGGTGCGCGGCAGCCCGCTGCGCCCGACGCCGAAGATGAGCCGGCCGCCGCTGATGTGGTCGACCGTCGCGGCCTCTTCGGCGATACGCAGCGGGTGGCACAGTGGCAAGACTTGGACGGCAATGCCGATCTTGATCCGCTCGGTACGCGCTCCGACCGCGGCGGCGATGTTGAGCGGCGCCGACAATACCGAGCGCTGTGGATCGAAGTGGAGCTCGGCCAGCCACATCGTATCGAGACCCCAGCGTTCGGCCCCATCGATCTGCTCGAACGCCTCGGCGAACGCCTCCTTTTGGGTGCGGCCGGGGAGGGCCGGAAACTGGTGGAACATGCCGAATTCCATGTGCCTTTCTCCCGGTGCTGGGCTGTATGCAAAGCAATATTGCAAAGCGACTGTCTCGAACACACTATAATCGCGATGAGCGAAGCCACGCCCAATCTCGTTCTCGAACACCTCCGTGCGATACGGACGGAGTTGCATGAGATCCGCGAGGAGCAGCGTGAGCAGCGAGGCCGCCTAGGCTCGATTGAGCGGAGCATTTCACATATGACCCGCGAAATGGCGGAGGTGGGGCTGCGCCTTGATCGTATGCACGACCGTCTCGACCGGATCGAACGGCGGCTAGACCTCGCCGAGGCTTAGCGCAGCCCGGCTCACGGGGCCGGGAAATGCGTACGTAGCGCCTGGCCGCCGGCTTTGGCCGGGTCGGCGTCGATCAGGATGAACGCGAACACGGCCGGCGCCGATCCGTTGTTGACCCAAGCGTGCATCGTGCCGCGCTGCACGACGATGTCGCCGGGCTTCATATGTACGATCTCGCCGCTGTCGAGTTCGAGGTCGCATTCGCCCGAGAGTAAGAGCGCATAGTCGACCGTCTCGGTACGGTGCATGAATTTCGGAGCGCCCGGCGCAAATTCGGTGATGCGGATCACCGTGCCCTGGCCGGTGCCGACGTAATTATAGCGTTTGACAAAGCCCGCGCGCTGCGCCGCCTCGGCCTCATCCGAGGAATTGTCGACCGGCATCTTGTCCGTCGACCAGATCTCGCAGCCGGCGATATGCGGGCGCCCGAGCCGGGGACGGCAGGCAGCCGCTCATCGGTTTTGACGACGGCCTTGCCGTTCGCGTCGTGCCCGGTGACGATCCGCCTTACTTCCAACGGCATGGTTTTCCTCCGTCGGTCTTGCATTTGCTGCGCTGTCGCGCGACGCTAATGCATAGCAGATCGACCTGACGAATGGAGGGGTGCGGTGAACGATATTGCGCCGACGCGGTTCAAGTGGGTGGGAACTCGGCCGATCCGTCCGGACGGCGTGCCGAAAGTGACCGGACGCGCGATGTACGGCGCCGATTTCGCGACTGCCGGCACGCTCTACGGCAAGATCATCCGCTCGCCGCATGCGCATGCGCGCATCCGCTCGATCGACACCTCGAAGGCCGTGGCACTGCCGGGCGTGAAGGCCGTGGTGACCGCAAAAGACTTTCCCGACCAGAAGTTCGAATATCAGGGTCCGGAGCGGGTCCAGCAGAATTTCTGGCACATGACGCGCAACGTCATGGCGCGCGAGAAGGCGCTCTACGAAGGACATGCCGTCGCCGCCGTCGCGGCGATCAGCAAATCGGTCGCCGAGGAAGCCGCCTCGTTGATCGAGATCGATTACGAGGTCTTGCCGCATGTCATCGACGTCGACGACGCGATGGCGCCCGACGCCCCGCTCCTCTTTGAGGACCAGATTACTCGCGGCATCGAGCCTGCGCCGACCATTCCCTCGAACATCGCAAAGCGGGTCGAGTTCAAGATCGGCGACCTCGACGCCGGCTTTGCCGAGGCCGACATCGTCGTCGAGAAGGAGTTCAAGACCGCGGCGGTGCACCAGGCCTATATCGAGCCGCACGCCTGTGTCGCCCGCTTCGATCACGACGGCCAGGCCGAGATCTGGGCGTCGAGCCAAGGGCATTTCGTGATCCGCGCGTTGACCGCGAAACTGCTCGAGATGCCGGTCGGCAATATTCGTGTGACGCCGGCGGAGATCGGCGGCGGCTTCGGCGGCAAGACCATTGTTTATCTGGAGCCGGTCGCCACCCTGCTCGCCAAGAAATCGGGGCAGCCGGTCAAAATCGTGATGAGCCGAGACGAGGTGTTCAAGGCCTCTGGCCCGACCTCGGGCTCCTCGATGCGGGTCAAAATCGGCGTCAAGAAGGACGGCACAATCACCGCCGCCGAAGGCGTCTACAAATTCCAGGCCGGCGCCTTCCCCGGCTCGCCGGTCATGAACGCCTGCATGTGCGGCTTTGCGCCTTACAACATCCCGAATGCGCACTCGGTCGGCTACGACGTCGTGTGCAACCGGCCGAAATCGGCCGCCTACCGCGCGCCGGGCTCGCCGATCTCGGCCTTCGCAGTGGAGAGCGTCCTCGACATCTTGGCCAAGAAGATCGCCATGGACCCGCTGCAATTGCGGTTGAAGAACGCTGCGCGGGCTGGCACGCCGATGATCTACGGGCCAAAACTCGGCCATGGCGGCTATGTCGAAACGGTCGAGGCGTTGGTCAATCACCCAGCCTACAGGACGCCGCTCGGGCCCAACCAGGGCCGCGGCGTCGCCTCGGGCTATTGGTTCAACGGCGGCGGCGAGTCGAGCGCCTCGGTGCAGGTCAACGAGGACGGCACCGTCATTATCGCGACCGGCAGCCCGGATATCGGCGGCTCGCGCGCCTCGATGGCGTTGATGGCGGCCGAGACCCTGGGGATCGACTACAACCAGATCCGCTCGATCGTCGCCGACACCTCGTCGGTCGGCTACACCCATGTGACCGGCGGCTCGCGCGTCACCTTCGCGACCGGCATGGCGGTGGTCGCCGCCAGCAAGAAGGTCGTCGACGAACTGCGCGCCCGCGCCGCGATGATCTGGGACGTCGATGTCGAGGGCGTCATTTGGGAGGACGGGCAGGCGAAGCCGGCGAGCAGCAATGTCGGCGATTTCGCGCCCTTGCCGTTCAAGGAATTGGCGGCGAAGAAGGCGCTGACCGGCGGCCCGATCACCGCGGCCGCCTCGGTCAATGCCGGCGGCATGGCGCCGGGATTTTCGACCCAGTTCTGCGATGTCGAGGTCGATCCCGAGACCGGCAAGGTGACGATCCTGCGCTTTGTCGCGGCTCAGGATGTCGGCTGCGCGATCCACCCCTCCTATGTCGAGGGGCAGATCCAGGGCGGCGTGGCGCAGGGCATCGGCTGGGCATTAAACGAGGAGTACATCTATGACAAGCAGGGCCGGCTCGACAATGCCGGCTTCCTCGACTACCGCGTGCCGGTCGCCTCCGACATGCCGATGATCGAGGCGCTCCTCGTCGAAGTGCCGAACCCCGCCCATCCCTACGGCGCCAAGGGGGTGGGCGAAGTCAACATCGTGCCGCCGATGGCCGCGATCGCTAATGCGATCGACAGCGCGATCCACCGCCGCCTGACCGAACTGCCGATGTCGCCGCCCAAGATCCGCGCCGCGCTCGACCACACCGGCGCGGACGATTAATGCCACGCACCCTCACCCGCCTCGCTGCGCTCGGCGCCCTCTCCCGCATTGCGGGAGAGGGGGGGACCCGGCCCGCAAGGGCTGGGTGGGTGAGGGCGGGGAGCACTTGAAATGGCCGCGCGGGTCGTCTTTACCGCCGGGTTCAGCCGCCGCTACACCGGCGGCGTGCGCGAATTTGAGGTCGAGGCCCGGAACCTGCGCGGCGTCATCAAGGAGATGGACCGCCGCTACCCCGGGCTCGGCGAGCATCTCGAAGAGGAAACCACCGTCGCGATCGACGGCGCGATCCACGAGACCGCCTATTTCCAGCCGATCCGCGAAGGCTGCGAGATCTTCTTCATCCCCAAACTCGAGGGCGGCTGAGGATTTTGAGAACACATGATCAGCACCCTCGACACGCACGAAACAGTCAAGAGCCTGACGGCTGCCGGCTTTACGAATGCGCAGGCCGAAGCCCTCACGGCAGCCGTCAAACAAGCGGTCGATATTGACTTATCAAACATGTCGACGAAGACCGACATTGCCGATGTGCGACGTGAGATGGCCGAGATGAAGGCCGAGCTTGTGAAATGGGTTGTCGGCGTCGGGTTCGCCCAAGTGGCAACGATCTTGGCCGTGCTGAGGCTTTTCCCCGGCAGCCACCCGTAAGTGCGAATTCACGGTCGAAGCCAAGAACCTACGCGGCGTCATGCGAGAAATGGATCGCCTCTACCCTGGCCTCGGCGAGCATCTCGTGGAAGAACCACCGTCGCAATCGTCATGTAAGGAGCAATCAAACGTGCGGGCTCCGTGCTACTCAGGGGAGGCCTTGTTTCCTCGAACTCCGCCCAGAATATCAACCGGTACGAGCCTTAGACAATAGCTTTCAACTTGAAACAGTCGGCACGATCTCGAAGGCCGCGCGCGGCCTGCGGTTGCGCGCACCCTGCGGCAGCGGAAACCTGGTGCGACCACAACCAGATCCGTTCGTCGAGGTGGATCCCAGACCGGCAAGCTGACGATCCTGCGCTTTGTCGCGGCGCGGGATGTCGGCTGGGCGCTCAACGAGGAGTACGTCCGCGATCGGAACGGCCGGCATCGACAATCATGCAATTGCCATAATTGCATCGTACTCTTGCGGCATCGATCGCTTCTGAGCGGGTACGAGACTATCGAAGGATTTGGAGATGCCTGATCTCGACCTGATAAAACAGGCCGAACAGGCGGGCGCGGAACCGGCGCAGCCCGTTTGCCAAGACCCGCTCCGAGGGCTGATGGGGGTTAGGTGGGTGAGGCGCGGTGGAGGGCCCGGCCCCACTGAGCCGGATCACCGAGAAGGACATGGAAAATGGTCGCGCGGCTTCTGTTCACCGCCGGGTTCAGCCGCCGCTACACTGGCGGCGTGCCCGCGAGTTCACTGTGGAAGCGAAGAACCTGCGCGGCGTCATCAAGGACATGGGCCGCCGCTACCCCGGCATCGCCGAGCATCTCGAGGAGAGACCACCGTCGCGATCGACGGCGCGATCCACGAGACCGCCTATTTCCAGCCGATCCGCGAGGGCTGTGAGATCTTCTTCATCCCCAAGCTCGAAGGGGGGTAGACCGGTTGCGCGGCGGCAGAGGACGTTACTTACAGTATTAACCGGCCCTCGAAGGTTCCATGGCTTGGCGCCGGAAGATGCGCAGTCCATCGAAGGCGCCGATCTGCTGGTACTGGGACCAGGCGTCCTTGAACCTCGTGTCGAATGCGCTCAACGTGCCGATGTAGTCGATACCCTCGCGTTCATCGACCACGGCCAGATCGGGGCGGCCGGCGAGAAAATCTTCGACCACCCAGCTATGGACCGGCCAGTCGCGCCGGGCATCGCTGTCGATCTTGCAGCGCCACACTTCGCCCACCAAAGCCCACATCGAATCGAAGCGCGACGACCATTTGACGCCGGTATTGTTGACCACCGGGAAGCCGAGACCGATCCATTGCGAAAAGGCGATGTAGCTTCTCGACCTTTCGCTGCGGATAACCTGCTCGAGCTTCCGCTCGGCCGTCAGGCGAGAGCCCGCCGCGATCTCAATTTGCTCCTGCCACCGCGAAATTGCTGCACGCCCAACCCCGAGCAGGCCCAAGGGGACGAAAATCACCATAAGAAATGCAGCGCGCCGTCCGATCTCGGGCCGCCCCAACACCGAGACCCAATAGACGAGCGCCAAAGTAGTGAAAATGGATGCGGGAAGGCGATGGTAAAACCACGACTTTTCCTCCAGCAGCCAAACCAGGATCGCGCCCGCTGCGAACACCGCCAGCGTCAGCGGCAATGCGCGGTCCCTCAATTTGTCGCGGGAGCTCCACCAGAGCATGAATGCGACCGCGTCGGCGAGCAGCACGGCTCGACTGTCGCTGAGCAATTGCAACCAACCGACGTCGCTGGCCCCGTAAAGAGCGAGCCCGAGGGGAATGGCATTTGTGAAGTAGGCTGGAAAGAATAGAAGAACGGCGGCGACGTATAAGAGAAGCGTGAGCGCCGCGCTGATCGTCATTCGCCGCACCAGCCGCAGCCCTCGCATGCGGCCGAGGATTTCGAGTAAAACAAAGGCCAAGAGGAATTGGGGTTTGAGCGCGCAGCCGACGCCGGCGAGGATTCCGGCGATGGTCTCGCCAGCGGGCTGGGTTGGCCCGCCATCGAGGCTGCGCGCGAAGATGCAAAGGTAAGGCAGGGCAGCAGCCACGAGCAGATGCTCGCGCTGCCCGAATTCGGGTCCGGAAGCACCAGCAGCACGGTGCCGGTCGCGGCGAAGAGGGGGAGCGGGGCGGCGCCGAGTGGTCCGTAGCCTCGCAACAGTCTCGCGCACCCCCCGGCGGAACTCAGCACGCACGCCGCGAAGAATGGCACTGCGGCGAACTTTGCGGCGACCCCGAGCGCCGCGGAAAGGGCCGCTGGCAGCGCCAGGATCCACACGATCATCGGCGGGTTGACTTCGATCAGGTCGACGTATAGCTGACGGCCGGCAAGCCATTGTTGGGCGACGTAGAGGAGCCAGGCGATATCGTCCTTTAGCGGACAGCGCAGCGTCGTGAAGAGAACGAAGCCCAGCGCCGCGAGCAATGGAACCAGCGCCGGCCCAGAACGAACGCAGTGATGCCCGAGGCTCAACCGCGGGGGAGTGTCGATCGCTTGGTCGTACATGCTCCGTTCCCTTAACCCGAGCGATCGCCGACTCGATTTTTGCCAAGCATTACCGGATGCTGGATTGCGTAGACTGGCGAATAACGGATGACGACGGCATCCCTTCCGTTGCATCAAGCCGGGATCACCGCGTCAAGCCTCGATCGACGTTAGGATGAAGCGGCGAAGCTTTTTGGCGAGCGGTGCCGCGGCGCCAGCATCATCGGCAATGGCGGGATTGGCTTGCGCTCAATCAACGCATCGCCTCGTCCGGCGTTCCTGGGATTTGCTCCGGGCCGCCGATCGTTACACCATCCGGCTGAATGGTCCGGCCGTTGTCGTCGATTGCTACGGCGCGGGCGATGGAGCCGGTGAAGATGTCAGCGAAAAACCACCGGCGGCGACCGGGGCTTGGCCATTCGAACGAGCCGCAATGATCTTGGGGGGACCCGAGCGCCGGCCGGTGTCCTGGCGGGTTGCGGTCTGGCACCGGCCCGATCCGCTGGCTCTGCGGATCGCGCTGTCCGGGGTCGAGGCTCCACTCGAGGCAGAACTCTTGTTTGAGCTCGACGCCTCTACCGGACTCCTGAGCAGAAACACAACGATACATCATCGTGGTGCCGGGCCTGACATCGATATAACAGCGACGCTCGCCTTCTGGTACGGCATTCACGAACCGATCGATGACGTGCGCTGTCTGGAGGGCGCGTGGGCCCAGGAAACACAGATCCGGCATAGCGACGGCACTACACCGCTCGTGTTGGAAAGCAGGGCCGGCAAGACCGGCTTTGCTTTCCAGCCGTATGCGGCGCTCGGCTCGAAAACCTCGACCTATCTGTGCCAGATCTTCTGGTCCGGCAACTGGGCTTTGCGGATCGAGCCGAGCCCGGATGGCACAGCAGTGTTCGGTGGTCTCAGCGATTGGCAGTTCCAATGTCGCCTGACGGCCGGCGGAGATAAGACCCTGCGTCTGCCGACGGTGCTGTTCGGGCGTTTTGACGGCGACCTCAATGCCGCAACCCAGCGTCTGCACGATTACCGGCGCAAGCATCGTCCTGATCCCGAACGCCCGATCCCGGTGCAATTCAACAGCTGGTACCCCTATCTCGGCGAACCGAACGCCGCGGCGATGCTGGCGCTCGTCCCGTTGGCCAAGCGCCTGGGCTGCGAGGCCTTCGTCGTCGATGCGGGGTGGTTCAGGACCGATGACGACGATTCGGCCGCCGACTGGACCGCACGTACCGGCGATTGGCACACGAGCCGCCTGCGCTTTCCGAACGGCTTGCGCGAGATCAGCGCCGCCTTCCGCGAGCAAGTCATGCGCTTTGGTCTGTGGTTCGAACCGGAAGTGATCGGCTCCTTGTCCGCCATTCGCCGCAACCATCCGGAATGGTTGCATCACCTCCACGGGCAGCCACCTCCTCTCAACGAACGGGCGATCCTCAACCTGGGCGTGCCGGCGGCGCGACGGCACGCTTTCGAACGCATTACGCGCATCCTGTCCAGGGTCGGCATCGACTGGATGAAATGGGACTTCAACGCCGATCTCGGCGCTGGCGGCTGGGCCCCGGGGCTGCCGGAGAGTCTGACTGGCCAGGACCCGCTGGTCGCCCATTACGAGGGGGTTGTATCGCCTGCAGGATGCCATCCGCCGATGGTTTCCCGACCTGATCCTCGAAATGTGCGCGAGCGGCGGGGGGAGGATGGACGGCGAAATATTGTCGCGTGCCCATGTCAACTGGGTCAGCGACCAGCCCGGGCCGCTGCGCAAGCTCGCGATTCATTTTGGAACGCAGCTGGCGCATCCCGCAGTGGTCTGCAATGACTGGCTTATCGAATGGCCTCCCGGCAGAATTGCCGGCTATGACGACGACGAAGATTCCGTGGTCCTCGCTGAGCATTGTGACCTGCCCTTCCGGCTGCGCGTCGCGATGCTCGGCAGCTTTGGGATCAGCGCATCGATCGATCGCTGGCCGGAGGCGGACCTTGTGGTTGCCGCCGAGCAAGTCGCGCTCTATCGCGGCAAGCTGCGTTCGATAATCCATCACGGAGATCAATACCTGTTGACGCCGCCCCCGCCGATCGACGGAAGCAGCGGCTGGGCGGCGGTTTGGTACGCCGCAAAAGACGGCGCGGGCGGGGTTCTGTTTGTTTTCCGGCTCGCGAGCGGCGAGACGAGGAGCGTCTTTCGGCTGCCCGGTCTGCTTGACGAGAAGGGCTATAGAGCGAGCCTATTCTCGGCCGGGAGCATTCTGGACACCACTGGAGAGGCGTTGGCGCGAGGCCTCAGCATTACCGTCCCTGGCCAATTTCAATCCGAACTCGTCCTGGTAGAGCCGAACTAGGGCCGGCAATGGAGAGGATGGGCAGCTCACAGAAGGGGCTCCGCGATTTCGTCGTAGCCGCGGCCGCGAAACTCGATCAGGCAGAGGCCATGCCCGAACGGATCGGCAAGGACAACAATCTTGCCCCAAACCTCGGTTCGGATCTCCGTCTCGGCTCGCGCGCCCGCAGCCAGCGCACCCGAAAGCGCCACGCCGATGTCATCAACCACAATGTCGAGATGAACCGGGGTCCAGTGCCGATCGTAACGGCGCAGGCTTTCGCCCGCACCGGCCGAGCCTTCGGCCTTTTGCAGCAAGTAGAGACGCACCGGCCATCCGCTTAACTCCGCAGCTGTCGCGCCAAAGCGCCGCGTCACGCTGAGGCCGAAAGCCTCGGTGTAGAATGCGACCGCGCGGCCGAGGTCGGAGACATCGATATTGACGAGCAGCTCCCTTGACATGGGATCTACTTCACACCTCGCGGGCCGAAGGCACAACGGTGACCGCGATGAACCATCGCCCGACTTCCCTACTGCACGATTTCGTCGGGGTAGACGCCCCAGAGGTCGCCGCGCTGCACCCAGCCCGGGTGATCGGCGGCGTCGATGCGGCACCAGTCGCCGCGGCATTCGAGCAGCCGTGCGATGACGCCGGGCTGGGCGCGGGCGACCGGCGGGGAGGCCGGATCGGGCTGGCGATGGAGCGTGCGGATGCCGCCCTTGACAACGACGGCCCGCTTGCCGGTTAGCATTCGCTCGTGCACCCAGCCCTCGGTGCCCTGCCAGTCGCGGATCATCCGCCAGTTCTCGAACTCCTTGACGATCTCGACCGGCATCTCCTTGCGGGTCAGCACCCATTCGATCGGGTAATTCTCGCCCGGCCCGACCCGCAGATTTACCTGGTCCGAGCGCAGGCTGACAAAGCGCGGCAATTTCTGCCCCGCCTCGTTTTCGGCTGCCCCGGCGGGCCACGCTGCAGCGACGAGCGTCGCCACGAATATTCCGGCCAGGCGCGCCACGGATCGGCGCAGCCTCTGCTGCCTGGACATCCCGCCCCCGCTGTTGCTAATGGCGGACCCGGCCCCCTGCGGAACTTGTCGCCATGCGTTCGAAACGGCCATTCGTCATCGTCACCCGCAAGCTCCCGGACCCGATCGAGACCCGGATGATGGAGCTGTTCGCCTGCCGGCTCAACCTCGACGACACGCCCCTCTCCAAGCCTGAGCTGATCGCCGCCGTCACGCAGGCCGATGTTCTGGTTCCGACGGTCACCGACCGAATCGATGCCGAAGTATTGGAAGCGGCGGGTCCTACGCTCAAGTTGATCGCCTCGTTCGGGACCGGGGTCGACCATGTCGACCTCGCGGCGGCACAACGGCGCGGCATCATCGTCACCAATACGCCGGGCGTCCTGACCGAAGACACCGCGGACATGACGATGGCGCTCATCCTCGCGGTATCGCGCCGGCTCGCCGAGGGCGAAAGGCTGATCCGCAGCGGCGGCTGGACCGGCTGGGGCCCGACCTCGATGCTCGGCCACCGGATCTGGGGCAAGCGACTAGGGATCGTGGGCATGGGCCGGATCGGCATGGCGCTCGCCCGCCGCGCCAAGGGCTTTGGCCTGGCGGTCCATTACCACAATCGGCGGCCGGTCCCCGAAGATGTCGAGAGCGCGCTCGAGGCGACCTATTGGGAGAGCCTCGACCAGATGCTCGCCCACATGGACATCGTCTCGGTCAATTGCCCGCACACGCCGGCGACTTATCACCTGTTGTCGGCGCGCCGGCTGCGTCTCCTGCCGCCGCAGGCGATCCTCGTCAACACGGCGCGCGGCGAGATTGTCGACGAGGAGGAGCTCGTCCGACTGCTCGAGATCCGGGCGATCGCTGGAGCCGGTCTCGACGTTTTCGAGCACGAGCCGGCGATCGACCCGCGGCTGCGCGTGCTCGACAATGTCGTATTGCTGCCGCATATGGGTTCCGCGACGATCGAGGGGCGGCTCGCGATGGGCGAGAAGGTCATCATCAACATCAAGACCTTCGCCGACGGCCACCGCCCGCCCGACCGCGTCCTCGGCGCGATGCTGTAAGGACCCTCATGAGTACAGTGAATCGAGCGAAGCGGCGCGGGGTCAGCGACTTGCGCAAAGGCGGCCCGCCGATTGTCGGGTTGACCGCCTACACGGCGCCGGTTGCCCGGCTGCTCGCAGAGCGGGTGGCACCTGGCCCTTGATGGGAACGTACCATGAACCGATATGCCGGCCTTGGCCACCCCGGAGCCTCTGATGCCGCAAGTCTCTGCCGAGCCGCCCGATCCACCCTGTTATCTCCTGTTTTCCGGATTCAAAATCGAACAATCTCAAGAACTTCGTCCTGATCCCTCATTGCGTCGCGCGCGCCGCGCGCGAGCGCTTTGCGAAGGGAAGCTCCGGCAACCCGCGCGGTCGGCCGCTTGGCATTCGCAATCCCAGGCGGCGCGTGCCGGATCTGGCAGCGCGCCGTTGAGCGGGAAAGCGCTGTCGGATCTCATCGACCGCAAGCCGTACCTGTTGCGTCCGCTTGCCGCGCAGCTCTTACCGCTACCGCTCGCTGTCATGGACCCGGCGGAGCGCCCCGGGATCGACCTGTCATCGCACGGCCGAAGATTGCCGGCAGGCTCTGAGCATTGTTCTGGCGGCCATCACGCGCAGCAAGGTCGCGCCGGCCGAGGCCGCGCGCATCGCCAAGCGGGTAGGCGCCCAGCTGCGCGCGATCCGGCGCCTCCTCAAAAGCGGCTGCCCCCCGGCTGCGACGCCGAGATCACGGCTGGATCGAACGAGCGGATAGTCTGTTTACCGGGCCAACTGGCGAAGCTCCGGCATCGCGCGTTCGAGGCCGCGGGCGAAACGGTCGACGACCTCGTCGATTTCGCCGCGGGTAATGCAGAGCGGCGGCGAAAACGAGTTGATCTCGCCGTAAGGCAGGGCGCGCACCTGGACACCCTCTTCCAGCGCCTTGCGGGCGACGAGACGGTGGGGCTGGGTTTGCGGATCGAAAAACCGGCGGCCCTCCTTGTCGGCGACGAACTCGACCGCGACCATGAGGCCAGAACCCCGCACCTCACCGACAAAAGGATTATCGACGAGCCGCGCGTGCAACCAGTCTTGCAGATAGGCGCCCATCACAGCCGAATTCTCGATGAGGCCCTCGCGCTCCATGATGTCGAGATTGGCCAGGCCGACAGCCCCGCCGACCGGATGCCCCGAATAGGTGAAGCCGTGCATCAGGGGCCCCGTCTCCGGTGAGGCGTCGCGCAACACCGTCCAGATCTTATCCGAGATCACCGATGCCGAGAGCGGGAAATAGGCGCTGGTGATTCCCTTCGCGAGCGTGACGATGTCGGGCTTCAGATCGAACAGGCCGGTTGCGAACCATGCGCCGCTGCGGCCGAACCCGGTGATCACCTCGTCGGCGATGAACAGGATGTCGTGCTCGGCGAGGAGCCGTTGAACCTGCTCGAAATAGCCCTTGGGCGGCACGAAGACGCCGCCCGTGCCCATGATCGGCTCGGCGATGAAGGCGGCGATCGTCTCCGGCCCCTCACGGGCGATCAGCGCCTCGAGGTCACCCACCATGCGGGTGGTGAAGGCCTCTTCGTCTTCGCCATTTTTCGCGAAACGGTAGAAATGCGGGCAGGAGGTATGCAGCACCCCGTCGACCGGCAGGTCGAACGCTTTGTGAAAGGCGGCGATGCCGGTGAGGCTTCCGGCGGCGTAGGTCAAGCCGTGATAGCTGCCGAGGCGCGATATCACCTTCTTCTTCTGCGGCCGGCCGAGCAGGTTGTTGTAGTAGCGCACCAGTTTGAAATTGGTGTCGTTGGCATCCGAGCCCGAGGTGCCGAAGAACACCTTCGACAGATGCCCGGCGCCGGCTCTCTCACGAAACAGGCCCAGCACCCGGTCGGCGAGCCGGATGATCGGCTCGTTCGAATGCGATCCGAAGGTGTGGTAATAGCCGAGATCGCGCATCGCCTGCGCCGCCGCTTCGGCGAGCTCGGCGCGGCCATAGCCGACGTTGACGCACCACAGCCCGGCGCCGCAATCGATCAACTCGCGCCCGCTCCTGTCCTTGATCCTGACCCCGGAGCCCCCGGCAATAATCGTCGGGCCGTTCTTCAAGTGATCGGCAATCGAAGTCGCCGGATGGATCAGGCTCTGCCGATCCATTTCTTCGAGGGAATAATTCTCCGCAGCGATGAGCATGGTTGTCTCCCGTCTCAGCCCCCTCCGATTGCAGCGAGAGGGCCGCAGTGCAAGGCGAAGTAATTGGGCCGATGCGTTCGACCTTAGCGCTTCTCGGCGAATGACGCCACCGCCCGCTAGTGTCTCAGTTTGTGACGCCAGCGATGGCCGGCATCGCCGACCGGCATTGGTCGATGGAAGATGAAGATGTTGTCGCGCTGATCGATGCCCGCTCGGCGAAGATCAGTGGCGACACGTTGGTAGTGCACCGCATCATTCGCTTGCTACCCGCCGCGCTAGCAGCAATTGTCGGCGGCATTCGACTGACGGCCATAATAGCGGATGTCTAAAGAAGCGGAGGGTAGCATGCCGGTGGTTCGGGGAAGTTGCCTATGTCGCGGTGTAAAATACGAAATAACGGGTCCACTGATGCGCAGCGGCCATTGTCATTGTTCAAACTGCCGAAAGGCTCATGGCGCTGCCTTTCGCAGCCGTGCGCGCGTCCGTGTCGAGGATTTCAAGTGGGTGCAGGGGGAGGGGTTAGTCAAATACTTTGAATCCTCGCCTGGATTTCATCGCGGGTTTTGCACTGTCTGTGGTTCGCCGATTGTGAACCGCCCTGATCGCACCCCGGAACTCGGTATCGCTCTTGGCGGTCTCGATGATGACCCAGGTGTACGCCCTGAACGCCACTTCTACGTAGCGAGCAAAGCCCCCTGGTTTGAGATCACCGACGATCTACCGCAGCACGCGGAGCTTCCTCCTCGTTCCGAAGCCCCCGGAGCATAAGCTGTTACATTCAAACGGAAACACCATCCACCGCCCGCGCTCACCGAAATGTGAGATGCGGGCCGCGAGCGCTGACGCCATGCTTGTCCGGGACCATCAACTAAAATTGCGGGGAGGACCCGTAATGCCCTCGAAATTGCTCATTGCAGCCGTCCTTGCCGCGGCGTTGGCACTGCCCGCCGCCGCGCAGAACCCACCGAACACGACGCCGGCGCGCATCCGTGGCACGGTCGAGGAGCTGGACGGCCAGAACCTGCACGTCAAGTCGCGCGACGGCCAGACATTGTCGATTGCGCTCGCCCCGAACTTCGCCGTGCTCGGGGTCGTCGCCAAAAACGTGGCCGACATCAAGCCGGGCGATTATGTCGCTTCTACATCCGTCAAGGGTCCCGACGGTAAGCTCAAGGCAATTGAAGTGCATATCTTCCCGGAAAACATGCGCGGTGTCGCCGAAGGGCAATTTCCGTGGGATCTCGTGCCCGATAGCGTGATGACGAACGCCACCGTAGCACAAGTCACCAGCGCACCGGGAGGCCAGGTCATCAAGGTCACTTACAAGGGTGGCGGCGAAGCCGAGGTTACCATTCCGCCGGGAATCCCGATTGTCGGCTATGTGCCGGCCGATGCTGGGTTGCTGAAACCCGGTGCGGCGATCTTCATGGTGGCCCAAAAGAACAAAGACGACGGCAGCTTGTCGGCCGCCCGGGTGACTGCGGAAAAGGACGGCGTCAAGCCGCCGATGTAGCTTACTCCACGCCGTTCAGCGCGAAATCGAAGATGTCGTAATTGCGCAGCCGGCGGGTCGCGGCGATCTCGCAGTATCGGGAATTCAGCGGCCGCGACAGGATGAACGGTACCCGCTGCTCGCCAAGGCCGCCATGCGAACGCAGACGATGGCCGGCGAGCGCCGAGAGGTCGTGCTCGGCACGGGAGGCGCCGATCACAGTGTTGGCATCGCCGAGCACGACGAAATCGCCCTCCCGATCGAGCGGCAATTCGAACCGCCGCGCCGCGTCTGGGGCGTCGAGCACCAAAGCAATCCCGGCTAGTTCGCTGCTGGCCGCCATCAAAGCGCGGATATCCGCGGCGCCGCGCGCGTAGACGCGCACGAACGACCCGAGCGCGCCGTGATGGCGCACGAACGGGTCGGTAATCGGGCAGATCACCCGCACCGCCCCGGCGCCGAACCGGCGATTGAGCTCGTCTTCAAGGAAAATCACTTTGGGCTCGCCATCAGGCAACGCCTTGTCGTTCATGCCGTGATCGGCGACGAGCGCGACGACGGCGCCCCGATCGACAAAGCGGCGGACCCGGTCGTCGATCGCGAGATTGAACGCATCGGCCTCCGGCATCCCCGGAGCATGCGCGTGCTGCACATAATCCGACAGGGACAGGTAGAGCAGCCGGGCCATGCCCCGCTCGAGGAGCGCCAGCCCCGCATCGAGCACGAACAGCGAAAAATCGGCCGAATACATGTCGGGCCTGCCGCGCCCGACCATCGCCTCGATCTCGGGATCGGCGGATTCGGACGAGAAGCAGATACCGTCGAGGTTGCGCCCGAGCAGCTTGCGCAGTTTGTCCTTGGCGGTGACGGCCGCGGTTTTGACGCCGGCGCGCGCCATCAGCGCAAGGATCGTCTCGCTGCGCATCAGGCCCGCATCGATCATCATGATCTCGCGCCCGCTGTCGCGGTCGAGACAGTAGTTTCCGGCAATGCCGTGGACGGAAGGAGGCGCCCCGGTCACGATCGAGACGTTGTTCGGGTTCGTGAAGGTCGGCACCACGGCATCCGACAGGCCGAGGTAACCCTCAGCGCGAAACGAGCCTATTGTCGGAAAGACGCCGTTCGGAATGCCGAGTTCGAGATATGCCGGGTCGCACCCGTCGACACAGATGACCACCGTCAGCCGCTCCGGTTTCCGGTATCGCCGTCCATTCAGCTCGATCGTCTCGGACATCATCCGACCCTCCTCCAGCCCGCGTTCACCCCACTCCCTTTCCGCCTTGGCGGGGCTTTCCGGGAAATTTACTCAAGTGTGAGGACATCGTCAGTTCAAGGTTGGAGGGCTTAGCGCAGGAGCCCCTCTCCGCCCTTCGGGGGAGAGGGAGGGGCCCGCGCAGCGGCGGGAGGGTGAGGTGGGCGGCGCCGCGAACCTGCATCTTGGCCTCCCTCACCCTAATCCTCTCCCCCGGCGAGTACAGCCAGCAGGGGAGAGGGTAAAGTGGGCGTCGTCTTTCGGAAGATTTCAGGGAGAGCTTCGGTAAAATCATTCATTGGACTTTGCCCGGACAGCCCTGCACTCGCGGCAAGAGGGGGTGCTGAGGTGACCGGCGCATCCTCCTCGATCTACCGCGCGAGCGACGGGGCCGCATACGAACGGTTTCTCGGGCGGTGGTCGCGTCTGCTCGCCGGCCCCTTCGCGGAGTTCGCGCGGCCGGCCGATCATGGCCGCCTGCTCGATGTCGGGTGCGGCACCGGGAGCCTTGCACGGCTCCTGGCCCAAACGAGAGCGCCGGAACAGGTTGCCGGCATCGACATCGCGGCCCCCTACGTCACGTTCGCCCGCTCTCGCCCGGATGCGGGAAGCATCGGTTTTACTGTCGGCGATGGCTGCCGCCTACCCTACCCCGACGACGCTTTCGCAGCGGCTCTGGCGCAACTCTCTCTGAATTTCGTGCCCGACGCTGCGCAGGCCGTGCGCGAAATGCGGCGTGTCGTGCGGCCGGACGGTGTCGTTGCAGCGGCGGTGTGGGACTTCCGCGGCGGGCTCGTATTCCAGCGCCTCTTCTGGGACACCGCAGCGGGCCTCGACCCGGGCGCCGGGGCGGCACGCGACCGGCTGTTCTCGAGCCCGCTCGCCCTCCCCGATGGGCTGCCGCAACTGTGGCGCGGAGCCGGACTCGCCGCGGTCGAGCGCGGCTCGATCACGATCCGAATGGAATACGCCGATTTTGCCGATTACTGGGAACCGCTGCTCGGCGGTCAGGGACCGGTCGGCGCCTATGTCGAGAACCTGCCTCCCGATCGCCGCCGCCTCATCGAGGATCGCGTCCGCACCGCTTTCCTCTCCGGCGCTCCCGACGGTCCGCGCTCGCTGACCGCGACAGCGTGGGCGGTGCGCGGGATCGTACCCGGATAGCACCGACGGTGCCGGAATTTCGTCCGCGCGGCGACAGCCAAGCTGCTATCGTTGCCGCCTCATCGAGAAGGAGACATGTGCATGAGCTCGAATGGAAAGGTCGCCCTCGTCACCGGTGGTGGAAGCGGGATCGGCAAGGCGGCCGCGGTCGCCCTCGCCAAGGAGGGTTTTGCGGCGGTGATCGGCGGGCGACGGAAGGAGCGCCTGGACGAAGTGGCGCGCGAGATCGAGGGCTTTGACGGCCAGGTTCTGGCCGTCCCGACCGACGTGACCGATCCCGCGTCGGTCAAGAACATTTTCGCCAAGACCAAGGAGCGCTTCGGCCGGCTCGACGTGCTGTTCAACAATGCCGGTTTCGGCGCCGCGGCACCGATCGAGGAACTGCCGTTCGAGCGCTGGAAAGCGGTCATCGACACGATCTTGACCGGCTCGTTCCTGTGCACGCAGGAGGCCTTCCGGATCATGAAGGACCAGCAGCCGATGGGCGGCCGGATCATCAACAACGGTTCGATCTCGGCGCATGCGCCGCGCCCCAATTCGGCCGCCTACACCTCGGCCAAGCACGCGATCACCGGCCTCACCAAATCGACCTCGCTTGACGGGCGCAAATACGACATTTCCTGCGGCCAGATCGACATCGGCAATGCATTGACCGAAATGACCGCCCGCATGCAGCGGGGCGTGCCGCAAGCCAACGGCACCGTCATGGAAGAGCCGACGATGGACGTGGCGAACGTCGCGCGGGGCGTTGTGTTCATGGCGACCGTCACACCCGAGGCCAATGTGCAATTCCTGACCGTGATGGCGACCAAGATGCCGTTCGTCGGGCGCGGCTAAGAAACCGTCGCCGCGCTCTCGTCATTCCTCCTCTTCCGAGATGGCGCTTTCGTGCCAGTGCCGCAGCAGCAGACGCGACACCAAATCGAGCAGGAGGTAGATGACGATGCCTGTCATCGAGAGCAGAAAGAGTGCGGCGAACAGCCGGGGAATCGCGAGACGGTAACCGGCCTCGAGAATACGAAAGGCGAGGCCGGTCTCGGTCCCGCCTGTGCCCGCGACGAACTCGGCGACGACGGCGCCGATCAAGGCGAGGCCGCCGCTGATCCTGAGCCCGGCGAGGAAATAGGGCAGCGCCGTCGGCAGCTTCAGGTAACGCAGGGTCTTGCCGGTCGACGCGCCGTACAGCCGGAACAGCTCCAGCAAATTGCGGTCGGCGCTGTTGAGCCCGACCGTGGTATTGGCGACGACCGGGAAGAACGCGACGATCCAGGCGCAGACCAGCAGCGCCAGAAACGGCTGGCGAACCCAGATGATGATCAGCGGCGCAATCGCGACAATCGGCGTCACCTGCAGGATCACCGCGTATGGAAAGAGGCTGAGCGCGAGGATCCGCGACAAAGAGAACAACAGTGCTATGCCGCCGCCCAGAATTGCCGCACCCGCCAATGCCGCTAAAGTAATGCGCAGGGTCACGAGCAACGACCCCAAGAGGCTCGGTCCGTCGATCCGCAAGGTCTCTGCGATCAGCAGCGGGCCCGGTAGAATGTAAGGCGGGATGTCCTCGACCCGGACAATGACCTCCCACACAGCGAGCAGAACCGCCCCGACTGCGAGCGGGGCGAAGATGCGCGAAAGCCGGAACCGCAGTCGTCGCATGGTTACCGGCGAGGGGGAGGGTGAGGTGAGCTGGGCCGCGGCTCTCGCTCGATGCGCCCCCATCTCACCCCAGCCCGCTTCGCCCCCGGGGGCGGAGAGGGAGAAATAGAAGCGGCGCGCCCAGTCATCTTATCTGGGCCGTCATCGCTTTTGCGAGTTGCTCGGACACCGCCTCGCAAAGCGCGGCGTAGCGCGCTGAAGTGCGCAATGCGCGCTCTCGCGGCTGTGGCAGGTCGACCGGCAAGTCGGCGACGACACGGCCGGGCCGCCGTGTCATCACGGCGATGCGGGTCGACAAATAGACCGATTCGAACACGCTGTGCGTGACGAAGACGACGGTGGGCCGACGGCTGTCCCACAGCCGCAGCAGATCGTCGTTGAGCGCCATCCGGGTGATCTCGTCGAGTGCGGCAAAGGGCTCGTCGAGGAGCAATAAGTCGGGATCGGTGACGAGCGCGCGGGCGATCGCGACGCGCATGCGCATGCCGCCCGACAGCTGGCGCGGGTAGGCACGCTCGAACCCGGTGAGCCCTACGGAGCCGATCTCCGCGGCGGCACGCTCGCGCTGGGTCGGCCCAATACGCCCCGAAAGCCGGAACGGCAACAGCACATTGTCGGTGACCGTGCTCCACGGCATCAAGGTCGGGTCCTGGAACACGAAGCCGACCCGCCCTGCCGGGGTTTGACCGGTGCCGTCGGTTGGGAGAGACAGACGGCGGATGCCGGAACTCGGCTCGCTCAGCCCGGCAATGACGCGCAGCAACGTGCTCTTGCCGCAGCCCGAAGGGCCGAGCAGGCTGAGAAACTCTCCCCGCCGGACGTCGAGATCGATCCCATCCAGCGCCGTTAGGCCGGAGGCAAAGCGCTTGCCGACGGCACGCAGCGCAACGAGCGAATTGGTGATCGACGAAGGCGTCAGCAGGCTCGTCGGCAGCCTCTCCGTCAGCGCTTCATACCCACTTTCTTGTCGACGAACTGCAAGGTGAAGGCTTTGCGGAAATCGAGGTTCTTGGGATAGACGCCCGCACCGGCCATCGTGTCGAAGAACTGCTCCCAGCGCGCCTCGGTCATTGTGCCGATGCCGGCGGTTTTGGCGTCGCCGCTGTCGACAATGCCGTACTCCTTGATCTTGGCGATGCCATAAGCCAGCAATGCGTCCGTCATCTCCGGATTGTCCTGCTTGATGAGTGCATTGGCCGGCGCCGGATCGCCATAAAGATAGCTGTACCAGCCTTCGATGCTGGCATCGACAAAGCGCTGCACGAGATCGGGCTTTTCCTGCACCACCTTGTTCGAGGTTTGGATCAGCGACCCATAGCTCGAATAACCGGCATCGGCGAGCAAGATGACGACCGGCTTGACCCCTTGCGATTCGATCGTAAACGGCTCGCTCGACAGATAACCCTGCTGGACCGCCGTGGGGTCGGCGAGAAAGGGCGCGACGCTGAAGGTGTAGGGCCGGATCTGGTCGTCGGTGTAGCCGAACTTGCTCTTGAGGAACACCCAGCTGGTAATCCGAGTGTCGGAGCCGATCATGATCGGCTTGCCCTTGAGGGCGGCGAGGCTGTCGTTCCCTTGCCCGGGGTGGGCGATCAATACCGACGGGTCCTTCTGGAAGATCGCGGCCACCGCGACCATCGGAATGTTTTCCTGCACGAAATTCAGCGGAACGAAGGAATTCGGCGCCAGATTGAAGTCGAGCCGGCCGGCAGCCAGCAGTTGCGCGTGATTGACCTGCGGCCCGCCTTGCCGCAACGTGACGTCGAGCCCGTGCTGCCGGTAGATCCCCGTAGCGATCGCTTGGTAATACCCGCCGTGCTCGGCTTCCGCCTTCCAATCCGTGCCAAAGGTGACCGGCTCCGCGACCGTCACGCCGCTCACCAGGGCCAGACCGGCCGCGATCAGCATCAAGTTCAGAACTCGCATCTCCTGCCAACTCCCTGTTGCCGTGCAGGGTAAGTCTAGACGGGGGCACTCCGGCAGTCACTCGGCTGCTCTCGCAAACCATCGCGCGGTCGTGTATTATTCGGTAAAGGCCGCGCTCCGATCGGAGCGGGCGAGCGCAGGGAGCGCGCGGATGAAGAACCTGCTGACGGTGGTCGGCGACGGAAATGCTGGGCCGGTGCTTGACACCGCGTTGATGGCGGCGCAACGCTTCAACAGCCATATCGTCGGACTGCACAGCCTTACGACCGAATACGCCGTCGTGTTCGGCGGCGAAATGGGGTTTTCAATCTCCTCAGAGGTCGATAGAACCCTGGAACGCGAGGGCCACGAGCGGCGCGACCAGGCGCGCCGCTTGTTTCGCGACTTCATGAACGCGAAGGGCGTCCCGATCGACCCGGTGCCAGCGGGACACAACGGCCCGAGCGCCTCCTGGCGTGAGGAGGACGGGCGACAGAATGCCGTCGTCGGAATGATCGGCCGGGTCTTCGACCTGATCGTCGTCGAGCAGCCCGAAAAGCTTGCCTCGATCGCCGAGGCCACTCTCGAAGACGCTTTGTTCGAAAGCGGCCGCCCCGTGCTGATGGTGCCAAAGCGAAGCCTGCCGACGTTGGGCGAGGTCGTCGCGATCGCCTGGAACGGCAGCACCGAGACCGCCGTGACGGTTGCGATGGGGATGCCTTTCCTGAAGCAGGCCCGCAAAGTCGTCGTCGTTACCGTGGGCCCGCAGCACATGCCGGAGCCCGGGCCCGAGGGCGAGGAACTGGCTCGTACGCTCGAACGGCACGGCATGGATGTCAGCGTCCGCATGGCCTACGGACGCCAGAAAGCCCAGGGCGAGTCGTTCCTGAAGGAAGCAATGGCGGCCGGCGCCGATCTCCTGCTGAAAGGTGCTTATACACAAAGCCGCATCCGCCAGATGATATTCGGCGGCGGCACCCGGCACATCATTATGGAGGCACAACTTCCGGTCTTGATGGCGCGCTAAATCACCAACCGTTATTTGACCGGCTTCGCGGAACGCCGCGAGGCGAGAAATGGCGCTGACTTTGCCAACCGCGCCGACCGCCCGCGTGCTTCAGACTGGATCCCAAAATGCGTCATGTATCTCGCGTAGCGCTCCCGCTCGAGTGCAGCGTCGAGACCGTATTCTTCAAGCCGAGAGCCGTGCGCGCCGTAGCCGCCGTTCGGCTTTGCCTCCACCAGTCGCCCGATCCTGGCCGCGGCGCCGGGCTGGAGCGTGGCGCCGAAGTGGCTGTAGAGCGCCGCGACTACACCGACCGGATCGGCGACCAGATCCAAGTATTGCACGTGAAAGATCGGCTCAGCGAAGCGCGGCTCTTGAGCCGCGGCAATCATCAACTCCGTCGCTGACAGCCAGCGGTCGCTGTCCTGACGGCCGATCTCTGCCTTGTCGATGGTGCGGGTGAAGGGGCGCCTCAGCGTCTCGGTCAATCGCGCGACCGACAAAAGGACCGCCAGCGGGTCCCGGTGCACGAGGACCAGGCGGGCGTCCGGATAAACCGCCCGTATCGCGTCGAGCGCAAAGACGTGGTCGGGGCATTTGAGCACCCAGCGACCACCCGCCGTCTGATGCTGTAGATGCTGTAAGAACCGCTTGTGAAAGCGATAGGCATCGAGATGCCCGGTTTGGTCGAGCCAGCGACGGTAGCTCGGAATGCGGTAAGTCGTGTCGAAGCGCAGGCTGGCAAAGACATGCGCGGTGATCTCGGAACACTCCTGCGGCGACGCCGCGTCGATCGGGTGCATGCGCCGGAAATCCGGCGCCAGCAATCCGAAGAGCCGCAGCTGTCGGGCGACCCGCCGCGCCCGCAGGTCCCGTCTCGTCGCGGATTTTCTGACGGCATAGGGATGGATAAGCTGCCAGACGCGCGGCACCAGATTGGCCGGATCCTCGGCCAACAGGCTGTGCAAAAAGGTTGTGCCCGAGCGCGGGAGCCCCGAGATGAAGATGGGTCTCGCGACCGGCTGGGCGAGGATCTCGGGTGCCCGTTTTTCTTCGTCGGCGAGCCGAAGCAGGTTCGATAGAAACCGCACCACATCCCAGCGAGTAGCGATCCGCCCCACCACGCTGAGATTTGCGTCTTCGTGGCAGGCGCGCAAAAGACGCCGCAACGGAGCCTGAAAAGGCGTCTCGCCAAAATCGGTCAGCCCGATACGACGGCACGCCAGCGCAATCAGCTCATCCGCGCAGATCGGGCCTCGCGCGGGCGCAACAGCATCGCCAAGCGTGTCAGCGACCCGAAACACGGCGGATATCGGCAACATCAGCAACCTTTCCGGCCGGAAACGCCTGAACGGCGCCCGATGTACAGGAGTTCCCAGCTATGTAATTTGATCTCCAGGCGAGTGCGATGCGACTCAACCTCGCGGGACACCCGCATTAACGCTCGGGAGTGGAAATTGGTGCCGGTCCCAATTACCTGTGCCCTCCGCGGCTCTGCTCGCGCCGCGACCGGCGTTACGGAAAGGTGATTTCGACACGCCGGTTCTGCGGCTCGCGCACTCCGGGCGGGGTCGGCACGCGCGGATCGTTCTCGCCGCGACCGGCGACAGCCATATCGCTGCGCGCCACGCCCAAACTTGCCAAAGCATTGGCGACGTTGTTGGCACGCCGCACTGACAGCCTTTGGTTGTAGCCAGGCGAGCCCGAGAGATCGGTATATCCGGTCACCTGGAGACGCACCGCCCCGCCGGCCTTGTACGCGTCCGCCGCCAGGCGTAAGACGTCCATGCCGGCGGGCGTCACGTCGGCGCGATCCCAGTTAAAGAACACCAGGAACACTTTGGGCGGCGGCGGGGCTGGAGTTGGCGCCGAGACCGGCACCGGGGTCGGGGGCGGGGGCGGCGCGAACCGATAAATCAGGCTGGCAACAAAGTTGTTGGTGCGATAACCGGTGCGGTAGCGAAGGCTGGTGTTCGGGATGCTGAAGGTCGGCTGGGTGGTCGCGAAGTACCGGTAATCGAGATCGAGGGTGAAGGTCGGGCTGAGGTTGTATCGGATACCGGCTATCCCTTGGTACCCGAATTGCCAGCTGCTGTTGTTGAAGAGCTGACCGATTCCCGGCAACTTCAGGCCGTCGAACACGTCCACCGCACCAACGCCGAAACCCAAATGCGGCGTAATCGGGTAGCCGAGGGTGAAATCGTACAGCACATTGGTCATAATCGAATTGGTGTGCCGGTTGCCGGTGACCCCATTGATTATAAAGTTGTTTCCCAACAGGTCGCGGGCGCCGTTCTGGCGATAGCTGTATTCCTCTTCAAAGCGCCACGGGCCCCACTCCCAGCCGCCGCGCACACCGGCATTGAAGCCGCCGTTGAAGCGCGCGGTGACTGAGGTCACGCCGAGGATATCGTCCGCCCGATCGGGCAAACCGGTCCAGCCGACTTCGGCGCCGATGTAAAGCTGCGCCTGCGAATCGGCCGGCAACAGCATTACTGCGACGGCAAAAAAGGCGGCTGGCATCGACCACCGCAGGATTGCGCTTGACCGCGGAAGGCGTATCTGCATTTCCCCCACCAAACTCCGGCGTCCTAAGCCCCAAACGCAATTCTATCTAACAGCGACGAATCGCTCGTGCAAGGACACCACTGAAAGATCCGGACCAAGTAAATCCCTGGCTGGGGATAGACGGTTTACGGGGCGTTGATTATGGTGAACAAGGCTAGCGTGATAGGGGAATGTCGTGAAGCTCAGATATGTCGTCGTCCTGGAAGCGCTGCTCGCGGGCAGCGTGATCGGCGTTCTGCCGCTGACTGTGCCCGCATCGTTTGGCGCCGCTCAACCAAAGAAGCCGGTCATCAGCGAGGAAGCGAGTGCCGCCCTGATGCGCATGGGCCAGACGTTGCGGACCGCCGAGCAGTTCTCGTTTCAGGCCCGGACAATCCGGGTATACGCCGATTCCAATGGCCAGCCGCTCCACATCTTTCACACGCTGAACGTCGTCGTGCGCAGGCCGAATCGGATGCTCGCCGATGTCAATGGTGACGATGGGTCGAGCAAGCTGGTTTTTGACGGCAAGACTGCAGTCATCTATTCCGCCACTCATAAAAAGTATGCGACTATTCCTGTGCCCGAGGGCACAATCGATGCGATGATGAAGGAGGCCATGGGCCGCCTCGGCGTGGACTTCCCGCTGGCCGACTTCCTGTCCGAGGCGCCGAGCAAGGCGTTTCTGACCGGTGTCACCTCGGGCAGGGTGGCCGATACGGTAACGATCGATGGGTCTCCGTATCTTCACCTTTTCTTCTCGCAGCCGCCGGGGATCGAGCTCGAACTGTGGCTAGGAAAGAACGATCAATCACTGCCGCGGCGATTGATCGTGACGTACCGCGACTTGGCAGGTCAGCCAAACTTCATCGCCGAGTTCTCGGATTGGAACCTCAACGCCCACCCTTCCGACGCCGACTTCACGTTTCAGCCGCCGGCGGGTGCGGAGCAGGTGCAGCTGAAACCGGCCTCGGCGCCAGTGACGTCGGCCAAGGGCAAAGGAGGTAAGCGGTGAAGCGGCTGGCCGTTATATCCTTGAGCCTCGTTTTCGCTTCGACGATCACGCCCCCGCAAGCATTCGGCTGGGGCGCGGTTCACGGTGCCTACGGCGGCGCCGCATACCGCGGCCCGATGGGGGGTGTCGGAGTCCGTGGTCCGGGGGGTGCCGCCGCTTACCGGGGTCCTGCCGGTGGCGCCGCCGTTCGCGGACCCTACGGCGGCGCCGCCGCTCGCGGACCCTATGGCGGAACCGCGTATCGCGCGCCCGGCGGGACTTACTATCACGGCACAACGGTTTATCGCGGCGGAACCTACTATGGCGGCACGACCGTCGTCACTCCCGGTGTAGGCGCGGGGGTTGCGGCGGGTGTAGCAGTCGGAGCTGCCGCCGGCGCGGCAGCCGCCTCCTCGGCTTATGCGGCGCCGACCTACAATTACTACCCGCCGCCCTACTACTGCCCCTATGGCGCTTCGAGCTATTACTGCCCGCCGCCCTATTGATCGGTCCGGTAAACCCGAAGAGGCCCGGTCAGATTCCTTAGGATACCGCGTCGTGCTGTTGGCACACGCGCATGCGGTGTTGTCTGACGCCTAGTCTGCAGAGGCGCGAAAGCCCTTCTTCGCCGTCCCCGGCTGGTTTCGATCAGGTCGTTCAGCGTCGCGATGATGTCGTCCTTGTCCGCGGCCGAATTTCCTCCGACAAAGCGCCTTGCCCGATAACATCCGCTGTTGCGATCAATTCCTAACGGCACGACGAGGACATCGAGATGACCGACCTGCTGGAAGCGATGGAAGACGGAGTGGCCTGGCTGACGCTCAATCGTCCCGACCGGCTCAACGCGTTTTCCCCTACGATGCTGCGGGCTTTACACGAAGTCTTGCAGCGCTTGGGCGGCGACGCCGAGGTCGGGGCGATCGTGGTCACCGGCGCCGGACGTGGCTTTTGCGCCGGCGGCGACGTCAAGACGATGGAGCGGCAGGCAACCCAGAGCTTTGAGGAGCGTGTCGAGGGGCTGCGGCGAATGCACGAGCTGCCGCTGCTGCTGCGGACGATTCCGAAAGTCGTTATCGCTATGGTCAATGGCCCAGCGGTCGGCGCTGGGCTGGGGTTGGCCATGGCCTGCGACCTGCGGATCGCCGGCGCCTCCGCGCGTTTCGGCACCGGCTTCGCCGGGGTCGGCTATTCCGGCGACTTCGGCGGATCGTGGAGCTTGACGCGTCTGATCGGCACGGCAAAGGCGCGCGAGCTCTATTTTCTCGGCGACATCATCGGCGCCGCTGCGGCAGCCTCGCTCGGGCTCGTCAACCGCGTCGTTGCGGACGAAGCGCTGGAGCGCGAAACCGCCGCCCTCGCCCGCCGCATCGCCGACGGGCCGCGCGTCGCCTACGGCTATATGAAGCGCAACCTGTTCGCCGCGGAGACTGAGCCCTTGCCCGCGGTGCTCGAAATGGAGGCGGTGCATCAGGCGCGCACGGCAATGACCGAAGACCATCTGGAGGCAAGCCGGGCCTTCGTCGAGAAACGCCGGCCGGTCTTCAAAGGGAGGTGAGCGTCATGGGCAAGCTCGACGGCAAGGTAGCGATCGTTACCGGCGCGGCGCGAGGGCTCGGCCGCGCCTACGCCAAGCGACTGGCGGGGCTGGGGGCGAAGATCGCAGTCGTCGACCTCGATCTCAAATCTTACCGGGAGTTCGAAGCCGAAGCGAAAGACATGACCGGGGATACCACGGTCGCCGAGATCGAAGCCTCGGGCGGCAGCGGGTTGGGGATCGAGCTGGACGTCTGCGATCATCGGGCGGTCGAGGCGATGGCGGCGCGCGTCCTCACGCAATGGGGCCGCATCGATGTGCTCGTCGCCAATGCCGGCGGCGGCCGCGGGCGGCCAATCGACACAAAGGCGAGCGCTCTCGATCCGGCGCTGCTGCAGCTCGTCACCGGCATGAACCTGTTCGGCACCGTCTACAGCTGCAATGCCATTGCGCCGGTCATGAAGCAGCAGCGCTCGGGCAAGATCATCACCGTCGGCTCGGTAGCCGGGTTGTCCCCGACCTCCGATGGCGGTTACGCGCATTACGGGGCGGCCAAGGCGGCGATTGCTCACTACACGCGCTATCTGGCCCAGGATTTGGGACCCTACGGGATCACCGTGAACTGTATCGCGCCGGGCGTCATTGCCACTGGCCGGATCATGCAGACGGTTCTTCCGGGCAGCATCGACGCGAACCGAGACCGCTCGGAGCAAGTCGCCTTGCGCCGCCTCGGGACCGTCGAGGACTGCGCCAGGGTCGTCGAATTCCTCGCCACCGATCTCTCCGACTATGTCACCGGAACAGTCATTCCAATCGATGGCGGATTGCGCCGCGGCTGAGAGCCCGCCCGGTTTTATGTTTCAACAGCCGCGGCGGGCGTGCAATGATGCGGCGCTCTCAACGATAGATTCGAGGTCGCGATGGCGAAATATATGCTGGTCAGCTTCAAGACCTGCCCTTGGGTACAGCGTTCGGCGATCGTGCTGCGAGAGAAAAGCTCCGAATTCGAGCTTCGCCACATCGAGCCCGACAATCGGCCCGATTGGTTTCTGGCGATCTCGCCGCACAAAAAGGTTCCGGTGCTGCGGATCGACGACAAGGTCTCGCTGTTCGAATCGAACGCGATCAACGAATACCTCGATGAGACGATTTCGCCCCGCCTGCACCCCGAGGACCCGGTGGAACGCGCTGTCAACCGTGCCTGGACCGATTATGTTCCGACCTTCGCGAGCACGGTAACCGCCACCGCCTATGCCGACACGGAGGCCGATTACAATAAGGCGGCCGAGCAGATCCCGGTGCCCTTCGAGCGCCTCGAAAAGGCGCTGGAGAAGCAAGGCAGCGGGCCCTTTTTCAACGGCGCCAAGTATTCGCTGGTGGACGCGGCTTACGCCCCCTTCTTGCAGCGCTACGTCTTCCTCGACCGGGTCAAGAGGCTCGGCCATATCGAGAAATACCCGCGGCTCAAATCATGGTGCGAAGCGCTCCTCAATCGCGCCTCGACGCACTCTTTCCCTGCCGCCGAGTTCGAGGCGATGTACCGGGAAAACTTGAAGCGCCGCAACAAGTGGATCGCGCGGTTCATCGAGCCCGTTCGCGCCGCTGCGGAGTAATAGAGCCGCTATAATCGGCGAAATGAGGGCGCCGCCGCACCGCAAATGCGACGAGAGACGTTCGTCGTGTTGTGGGCGGCGCCGCCCTCGTCGCGGGCCTTGGTGAAGCCAGGAATTTCGTGTGTGTGGGGCCGAGCCGCGAGACGTTCCGCGTCGCCGCCGCAATCTCCTCCGACTTACCGGCCGCCAAGGCCGATCGGATCGCTCACTTCGACAGCGTCGTCCATCAGCTGCTCGAATTGGCCCGATGACGACAATGCCCGCCGCAGTGAGTTGAATTCGAAGCCCGGCACCGTCCGCGCCAATGCTCTCAGCAGACGGGTAATCATCGGAAAGTCTCTTGCGCCATAATAGCCGATATCGACCGCAAGGTCGATTTCGTGCTCGATCGCAACGTCGAGCAAGGCCAGATAGTCGTGCAGCGTAGTGGCCGGGGCGTCGCGGATCTCAGCCACGACCGCACTGATGTCGAGTAGCAGTCGAGCCTGCCGATCGCGAAGCAACCTCACCTCGGCGCCTGCGCTTTGCGCCTCCTCTATATTAACGCCGAGCTGGTGGCATTCGT
>Ga0126381_100000196_pt1 | contig 67418 bp, 59 predicted proteins | sample PanSoiMetPlot_28_FD_96465 | JGI IMG/M metagenome (GOLD analysis project Ga0126381, IMG submission 96465) | Tropical forest soil microbial communities from Panama - MetaG Plot_28 | ecosystem: Environmental > Terrestrial > Soil > Tropical forest > Bulk soil | place: Panama | collected 2016-02-17 | reverse complement strand
GCCTTTGACAAAATCGATTCGGAGGTCAATGCGTGGAGTGCGCAAACTCGCATGGCCGCCTAAAAATGACGCATTCAGAACTTGACGCATTCGGTTCAGGTTCTGTGCTTCAAGACTTCTAGTCGAATGTCTGCCATTTTTCTAGGGAGCCGGCCCGTTTCCAGAAAATTGCCCGGGCGAGTCTCTTTTGCTTTATCACCCTCGAGCGTCAGAGATACTTCGAATCAGCCGGGATCACGCTACGAGGGCTCCGCTATTTACCCAGTGCGCTCCTGAACCGTGCCTTCAGCCTCGCGAAGAAGCCCAGTTCCTTCTTGGGAGCCGGCTGCAGTTCGATGTGAGCGATGTCATCTTCGCTCCCCGAATCCGCCTCAAACGACTTTTCACACGGCTTTGTCCCGGTGAGTTTGACAGCGTTTCCGATCATTGTGAACTGCTTGCGCACTCTGCCGCCGTTATCATCCTCAAGACACACCGAAAACTCGCCCTGCTTAGCCAACGTCGGAAAGTATCCGGTCTCCCTGCGTTGGATAAACGCAGTCTCATACCGGTGGTGTCGCAGACTCCAGGTAAAAACGCGATATCCATCGAAATCGTGGTCCTCGCCGAGACCCACCGAGGTTGTCCACAGCCAGATGTCCTTCTTGACGTCGCCGTCCTTTACCTTCCCGATCGAAAAATACGACGTGATCCGATGCCCCTCCGCATATTGCGCGACCTCGTCCGGAATGCCCATATAAACCCGGCTCGTCAGCACCCAACCACTCTCGCCGCTACGCGTGCGGATGAGCGTCCAATCGTCTTTCGCCACGGGAGGCAGATCCTCCTCCGGAACTCGCGCCCGCTCCTTCGAAAGCGCCACCCAATCCTGCGGAAGCGCCGGCGGTGCGGGCGAAGGCGGAGGTGGGACGCTGGATTTCTTCTTCTTCACGAGTTTTTCCGGCTTCGGCTTCGGCGGAATGAGTTCTCTCTTCGGCAGGGGAGTTCGTTCGATCACGCGATGCGCGATTACATCGAACTTTTCGCCCTCCTTCACCTGAAGAAAGCTTGCGGAAAGCCGGTTCGGCTCCGTGTGCACATTCAGACTGTCGAAAGTCGTGCCCGAGCCTTGTGACGGCAGGCCCGACGTCTCTTTCGCCAGATCTCGTAGGCGCTCCATCTGAGCGTTATCGAGTAACTGCCGGTCGTCCGTCCACCCCTCTGCTCCGCTCTTGGTTCGAACCTTGTACCAGCGTCTGCGCTGCGCGGTGATCTCCAGGGGCTCTCCATGATGCGCCATCCCTACCGTGGAGGACTTCGGATCGATTTCTTTGCGCAATTTGAGCGTCGCGGGCCCCACAAACGCATGCCCGATCGTCGGATCACGCTCGGGCCCTTTGCCGCATCCGGCGCAGACCAGCGCCGTCAACACGGACGCATAGAACAGAGGACGGGCCACCTGCCTTCGAGCTTAACCGATCGGTTCGGGCCTTATCCCGCGGACGAAACCTTCTTCTCGCGCAGAAGATCGCCGATCCGTTCTACCAGTTCCTCTCGATGAAACGGCTTCGAAAGCAGCGAGTATCCCTTCTCCACGATGTATCGCTGTACCACCTGCGTATTGTCGTAGCCGGACATGAAGAGGACCCTGATGTCGGGTTTGATCGCGGCGATCTCGTCGGCGATCATCGGCCCGCTCATCCCGGGAGACACGACGTCGGTCAGAAGGAGATCGATATCCGGGTGATTGTTCAGTATCCGCACCGCGTTTTCGCCTGTGTCCGCAGTAAGGACGTGATAACCGTGGCCCGTAAGCATCGCTGTGACGAGCTTCCGGATCTCAGGCTCGTCGTCGACCACCAGAATCGTTTTTGGCTGTGGATCGGCCATTGCTTCTAAGAACCAATCTTCTCCCGAGTTTCGCAGCCCCAATGACGCCGTGCCGTACCGCAGCGGTGTGATTGTGCGATTTTTAACCTGCTTTTGCGCCTTCCGAAAGCGCTCTGTGATCGGGCTGCCATCCGCTCCGTCTGCTACCCTGAAGGTGCTTCAACAACACGCAGGCGCAGTATTGGGAAGCTGGTGAGAATCCAGCACGGCCCCGCCACTGTAAGCGCCGAGAGCCCGCTCATGATGCCACTGTCCTTTCATCGGATGGGAAGGCGAACGGATTTCGATGACGCGCAAGTCAGGAGACCGGCCTCGTGAGTTCGGAGATGACTCCGAAACACAAATGCGGAAGCGGAAAGGACGGCAGCGAAGGGCTGCCCGATAATGCGATTCCATAGACGTTACTACCTCTGCGCGCTCGTGTGCGCGTGCGCGGCTCAGGTCCGCGCCGCTGAACTGAAAGGAAAGGTCATCGATCCATCCGGGTTGCCGGTTTCCGGAGCTCAGGTCGCTGCAATCACTCCGCTCGGCGTCGTCACGCAACAGATCACGGACGATAAAGGTTCATTCGACATCTACGTTTCCCCGCTCTACGAAGACCTGATGCTCCGCGTGACCGCGGCCGGATTTTCTACCGCGACGGTAAGCATGGCGGCTTCGCGGATCCAGCTAACGCTCGCGCCTCAGACCGACTCGATTCGCGTCGCGGCGTCCGCGATTGATACGCCCGCCAGTATGCAGGGCTCGAGCGTCAGCGTTATTTCCAGCCACGATCTGCGGGAGCGCAATGAAGCGCAGGCTTTCGACCTCCTTCGCGAAACGCCTGGTGTGGTTCTCGAACAAAGCGGCCCCCGCGGATCCGTCTCCGATCTCTTCGTCCGCGGCGGCGACTCGAAATACAATCTTGTGCTGCTGAACGGAATTCCCGTGAACAGCTTCTACTACGGCGGGCTTTTCGACTTCGCTCATGTCCCCTCGGATCTGATCGAAGAAATCGATGTCGCGCGTGGCCCGCAGTCCGCCATCTATGGCTCATATGCGCTCGCGAGCGTCGTAAATTTCGTAACCCGCGCCCCGGAAAACGGCGCATCCTTCGATGCTCTCGCGGAAGGCGGAACGCGCGCGGAGAACCGCTTCGCTCTCAGCGGTTCCGGCATGATCACTCGCGATTTTGGCCTCGCGGGCTCCATTTCCAGCCTGAATGGCAACGGGGACGTACCCAACGGCGATTACCGCAATGACAGCGTCTTCCTTTCAACCTCGTATCGCTGGCGCACTCAAAATCTCTTCGGGTTTGGTAATTTCGATTCCAACGAAGTCGGCGAGCCTGGTCCGTTCGGGTCTAACCCCCAGGGCCTCTACCCGGGAATCGACCTGATCAGCCGCAGCAAAAACAACACTTCCACTTACGGTTTTCACTGGCAGGACGCAATCACCGACAATCTCCGCGCCGATATTTTCGGCGGCTTCTACCTGAACAACAGCTTCTATGTGAGTCCTTACGGCGATAGCTTCAACAAAGACATCCGCGGTTATGCGGAAGGGCGCCTCACGTACGTGATCAACAAGAATTGGTCGCTCGCCGGAGGTTACGCTTTCAGCCGCGAAGAAATGCGAAACACCTACGTGACGGACAGCAGCGGCAACGATTTCCTCCTTCGCCGCAATAATCACGGCATCTATCTGGAAACCCACTTTTCGATGGGTAAGTTTCTCTTCAATCTCGGCGCGCGTGAAGAGATCTATCAGACGCCAATCGTGCCGGCCGATGCCTTCGGCTTTCCACCCCGTCCCGCCTTTCCGGCCCGCACGGACGACCGGCTGAATCCCAAAATCTCTGGTTCATACGCAATCGATAAAGCCACCCGGCTTCACGCCTCCTACGGCACGGGCATCCGCCCGCCTGGTGGTTCGGACCTCGCATTTACGGATAACCCCGCGCTCAAGCCCGAGCGCACGGAGAGCTACGATATCGGCGCCGAGCGCCGTTTTCTCAACGATCGCCTGGCCCTTGACGCTACCTGGTTTTACAACCGCTATCGCGACATGATCGTGTCCCTGGGCGGGTCGCTGTCGTCGCTTTCGCAGTTTTACACGGACAATCTCGCCAACGCCCGCGCGGAAGGCATCGAGGCAACGGCTCGCTTTCGTCCTGCCCGATGGGTCTCTTTGACCGGGTCTTACATGTGGCTCGAATCGGAAGCCCTTGCGCTCGACGGCGGCTCCGGGCTGATTCAGAAATATTTCTATCTCGGACAACCCCTGCTCCGCCGTCCGAAACAGTCGGGCTCGCTAGCCGCTTCCTTCCATTACAAGCGCCTCGATACCAATCTGATCGGATACTTCCGCGGCAAGACGCTCGATGTAGAGCCAAACTATGGCGCGTCCGCGGGCCTCTATTGGAATCCCGGATACGAATACGTGGGCGTGAACGTAAACGTCCGGGTGAAAAACCGCATAAGCGTATATGCCAACCTCCGCAACGCCCTCAATCAGCGTTACGAAGAAGTCTACGGATTTCCCAATCCTCTGCTCAACGTTGTGGCGGGCGTGAAGTGGAGCCTGGCCCGCGCGAGGTAACCCATGAGCGCCCTGACAAGTGATCCCTTTGATTCCCCGCGGATGGCGATCAACCGCGTCTACACCCGGCGCGGCGATTCCGGCGAAACCTCCCTCGCGGGCGGCCAGCGCGTCCGCAAAGACGACCTCCGCATTGAAGCTTACGGAACCATAGACGAACTGAACAGCTTCATCGGCCTTACCCGGGAAACCGTGCTCGCCTCAGGCGAGCCGGTCGCGGATCTCGGCGCCACGCTCTTGAGAATTCAGCATGAGTTGTTTAACGCCGGCTCGATCCTCGCCACGCTCCCGCAGGACATTCACCCGCGCCAGGCGCGCATTACCGATTCCGATATTGATCGTCTGGAATCGGAGATGGACCGGATGAACGAAGGGCTACCGGTCCTTCGCTCATTCATCCTCCCCGGCGGATGTGCTCTGAACGCGCAATTACATATCTGCCGAACCGTATGCCGCCGGGCGGAACGCATCTGCGTCTCACTCGGAGGCGAGGCAGACCCTGCCATCGTGCGCTACCTGAATCGCCTCAGCGATGCCCTTTTCGTATGGAGCCGCTGGGCGAGCCACCGTCTCGGCATCCCCGAGACGCTCTGGGATCCCAACAGCGGTTCTACGGGCGCATCCGCCCGGAGTTAGGATTAGGAGAGAACAAAATGACGAAATCACAGGAATCCCGCCCTCTGGCGATCGGACTCACCGTGCTCAGCGCTCTGGGGCGCTTTGTTCCCCACTATCCGAACGTCACTCCCTTGGGCGGTTCCTGTCTTTTCGCGGGCTCTCGGATACCGGGTTGGATGGCCTACGTTCTGCCGCTGGCCGTTATGGCGATCACGGATCCGTTCGTCGGCGGGTACACGTGGTCCTCATTCGCCGTCTACGCCTGTTTTCTGATCAATGTTTTCATCGGGCGGCGGCTGGTACGGTCGGTTACGCCCATCCGCGTCGGCGCTGCCGCCTTCCTGTGCAGCTTTCAGTTTTTCGCGCTCACAGTCGCTGCTTCCTGGGTGGAAGCCGGGTGGCGCCACGATCTGTTCTATGCGCCGGGCCTCGCCGGACTTCTGAAGTTCTACGCGGACGCCCTCCCATTCTGGGGCAGAACGCTTGCCGGCGATCTGTTGTTCTCAGCCGGGCTCTTCGGCCTTTATGAACTTCTTGCGCGCCGGCCAGCGCTTATACCCGCCGGCCGACGTGCATAATCAGGCTTATCACGAACCCGGCAAGGAAAAGCATAAAGAGCACTTTCCCGATGGCCGCGGCCGTTGAAGCTGCGATACCGAATCCGAAAATCGCCGCGATAACGGCGATAACCAGAAATAAAAAAGCCCAGTAGAGCATTTCTTTCTCCTCAAGCGCCAAAATTCTGTACGCTTGCGCGACTTTTCAAGCAAGCGGCGTGCCATCGAAGCTATACTCGATGAAACTGGCCCGAGTTTGGAGAAGTATCGCCATAGCCACCGGCGCGGGCCTCGCGGTTGGCTTGTGCGCGGCGGCGTCGACCCGCCGAAATCCCGAACGAAAACTTTACGCGCCCTCCGACGAGGTTCTGCGCCTGGAACCGCTGCTCGAGCGCATAGAACAACTGGAGCGAAGTCCCACCGAGGCGCAAAGAATGTTCTCCGAGCGTATCGCCGCCTTGGAGCGTATGCTGGCCGAACAATCCGCTTCCATTGAGGCCATGCGCCATCGCGCCGCCGAAACCCACGCGGGCATTCAGAGGCTCATCTCATCGATCGACCGCCTCAGCGACCGAATGCCGGCGCCCGTTCCGCAACCGCCGCCCTCGTCAACGCCGGCGCTGTTGCCATTCGAGATGCAGATGTCCGAAGCGGCCAGCCGTCAGGCTACTGACGAGCCACGCGTTCGCGTGATCAAGGAAAGCCAACCGGCGAGAAGCCGTTTCGCCATTGCGCGGATATTGCCGTTAGCCGTGATTGCTTCTCTGGCTCGCCTGGTCCGCTGGCTCTAGACCCGAACCGATTCGGGAACAAGGTCCTCAAAGCTCTGCGGCGGATTTACATAGAGGATGCGTTTGCAGCTCTCGCAGACCATAATCTTGTCGCCCTTTTTGAGCTCCTGAAGGAACTGCGGACGCAGCGTGATATTGCACTTCGAGCAGCGGCCGTTAACCGCCTCGGCGATTGCCACGCCAGCCCTGCCCTTGCGAATGCGCTCATACTCCGACACCACGGAAGGCGTCATCGAAGAGGTCACCTTCTTGCGATCCTCCATAAGCGTGGCCATTTCGCTCTGGTCGGTTGCCGTACGAGCCTGGGTCTGCTTCTTCTCTTCCTCGACCACCTTGCGCTCGGCCGCCAGCGCCGCCTCGGCGGCCTTGACATTCTTATCGAGGTCCTCCGATTCCGTCATCAATTCCAGAATCCGGTCTTCAATCCGGCGGATTTCGTTCTGGCAGTAGTCGATCTCATGCTGGAAGGCCCGATATTGGTCGTTGGTCTTGGCGTCCATCATCTGTCCCTTCAGCTTTGAGATCTTCTGCTCCTGAGCCTGAATCTCACCCTCCAGACGTTTGCGCTCTTTCTGGTTTCCGGTTAACGCCGCCTTATCGATTTCCAGCCGTTTCTGATGACCTTCCATCTTCTTTTCAATCTCGGCGATATGTTTCGGCAGCGCCGCGATCTCTTTGGCGAGAACGCCCACCCGGTCGTCGATCGTCTGGAGCCGGATAGCGCTGGAGATGTCAGGGATCATGTTTTGTTCGAAGTTTAACAACACCAGATAACGCGCTCTCAGGGAGCAGCGCGCAGTTTCTTCAAAACGGTGTCGCGCAGTTCCGCCGCTTCCGGCGAGCGCAGTGCGAGAGCGGCGCCATAAAATGCCAGCGCGCCCAGCGGAACGCCCGCCACGATTCTCAGAATCGGCGATCTAACCAGCCCAACGACGGGCAGACAGACCGACGCCATCGCGGCAGTCGCGACCGTGATCCTCAGCGTGGCGATTCCCAACTGCTTCGCATGAATACCGGACCTTGCGTTCAATATGGCCGCTAAAGTAATCGCGTTAAACCACGAGACGATCGAAAGCGAAAGCGCCAGGCCCGCATGGCCGAATCGCAATAGTTTCACCGTCGTGAATGCCGCGGCCGCATTCACAAGGACCGACCCCATGCTGACCAACATGGGAGTCCTCGAATCACCCAGCGCGTAAAAAGCGGGGGTCAGAAGCTTAAGCGACGCGAACCCTGCCAGCCCCACCGCGTAACAACTCAACGCCGCGGCCGTCTGTCGCGTATCGTAAGCCTGAAATCGCCCGTGCTGATAAACGATTGCGATCATGCTATCGCCCAGGATGGCGAGGCCCGCCGATGCAGGGATTGTTGTCAGCAGAATCATCCCCAGCGAACGGGAAACCGTATCGCGGAACTCCGCGAAATCTCCTCGCGCCGCGCTTTGCGAGATCCGCGGCAGAGTCGCCGACGCAATGGATATCCCGAACAAACCCAGGGGCAACTGCTGAAATCGGTAAGCGTAGGAGAGCCAACTCACCGGCCCGTTCATGATGTGCCCCGCCGAATCCCGCAGGCTGGCTGCAAAGTTGGTGTTCACCAGTGAATTGATCTGAACGGACGCCCCAGCGATCACCGCCGGTCCCATCAGCTTCAGAATCTGCTGTACGCCTTCGTGCCGCGGGTCCCACCGCGGGCGCCATGCGAACCCCGCCTTCCAGACGCTGGGCAACTGAAACGCAAGCTGCGCCGCGCCACCCAGCACGACGCCCATCGCCATTCCTTCAGCCGCGCTGATTCCGATGCGCGGCCCCAACCAGTATCCGAGCGTCAGCCCGAGCGCCACGGAGCCAATATTGAAGAGGCTCGACGACAACGCCGGAACGCCGAACCGGTGGCACGCATTCAGAATCCCCTGCGCCTGCCCGGAGAGCGAGATCAGCATCAGGAACGGGAACATGATTCGAACCATCTCTACCGCCAGTTCGAATTTGCCCGGCACGGCGTGGAACCCGGAAGCGAAAAGATTGACGAATATCGGACTCAGAATGATCCCGATCACGCACAGCGCGCCCGTGATCGCAAGAAGCAGAGTCGCCGTGATATTCGAAAGCTCGTGCGCTTCTTCCCGGCTCCTGGTCGCGAGATAACGCGTGAACGTGGGAACAAACGCCGACGCCAGGGCCCCCTCGGCGAAGAGATCGCGCGTCAGATTCGGAATCCGATAGCCCAGCACGTACGCGTCGAAGACGGCGCCCGCGCCGAAGAGCCAGCTCAGCGCGCTCTCCCGCGCCACTCCGGTCACGCGGCTCAGGGCCACAGCGACGGAAATGACTCCCGCCGAACGCAGCAGCCCGGGCCGCTTCTCGTTCACACGTGGACCTGGCGCAAATCGATCTCGCCGTGCATTTCCTTCGTCTGGTCGAGAGACGCAAAGCTCATTCCAGGCAGTTTTGCCGAAGCGCTCCCGGCCGCCACGCCCCACCGCAGCCCTTCCTCGAACTTATGCCCCTGCTCGAGAGACCACAGCACCGCCGCCGCCAGCGCGTCGCCCGCGCCAATCGGCGATATTGCGTCGATTCGCGGCGGAATGGCTTCCCACACGGAGGCGCTGTTCACCCCGATCGCTCCGCGGCTCGCCAGCGACAGCACCACCGACTCGGCGCCCATCGAGTGAATTCGTTTTGCCGCGGCGATCGACTGAGAACGTGTCAGGAGCACCGTATTAAGCAGCCGTTCGGCTTCCTGTTGATTGGGCGCCACAATCGTCGGGCTGGCTTCAATGCCCTGCGATAGAGCCTCGCCATCCGTATCGAGCAGTGTGCGGACATTCTGTTTCTGGGCGCGCTTTACAAGCTCCGCGTAAAAATCCGAAGGTACGCCGGGCGGCAGGCTTCCGCAGAGCATCAGCCAGCTGGATTTGGGCAGGTACGCCTCGATCATCCGCTCTACGTTTTTGATCTCCGCGTTGTCGAGTCTGGGACCGATCTCGTTCAGCTTGATAGTTAATCCGTGACGGTCCGTGATTGTGAAATTGAGGCGGATGTGATTGCGGATCGGCACGGTCGCCACGGGGAAACCGCACTCCTCCATGAAATGCTCGAAGCGCGCGCCGTGCTCGCCCCCGGCCGGAAGTATCGCGACCGTATCGCCGCCGAACGAATGGATAACGCGGGCCGCATTGATGCCCCTTCCGCCGGGTGAATCGTTGCTGGAGAGAATGTAGGCGCGGTCATCGAAGGCCAGCCGGTCGACCGCGATGGTCCGGTCCATTGCCGGATTCATCGTGAGTGTGACAATCAAGCCTTCAGCATACAGGCGCCCTACTTCAGAATGCTGAACATGTTCGAGAAATCGTCTGTCCACATACGAAAACCCGCACGTCGCTGCAGCGGCGTCCCCGATTCGAGCGAACGCGGTAGCGCAGTATTTCGATCCAGCAGAATTGCCCACGCGGACGAGTTGCAAAGGAATTCATCCGGCCCTGCCGTGTACTCGAAATCCAGCCCACGCTTACCGAAGTAAGCCGCCGCCTCGGCCATAACCGGGCGAAGATCCAGATACCGGTTAGAAATGTTGACTGCCAGTATCCCGCCAGGCTTGATGTGCCGGAAGTAAGTCTGGAATGCCTCGCGCGTGATCAGGTGCACCGGCACGGAATCGCCCGAAAAGGCATCCATCACGAGCAGATCGAAAAGCTGATCTGGTTCCCGTTCGAGCGTAAGCCGCCCGTCGCCTAGCTCCACTTGGGTCGTCGCGGGCGTGTCCTTCAGATACGTGAACTGGGATCGCGCGAGATCCAGAACCAGCGGATTGATTTCGTAGATGCGAATCGAGTCGCCTGCGCGGCCGTACGGAACAAGAGCGCCTGCTCCCAACCCAAGAATCCCGACCCTCCACGCCTGCCCCGTTCGGCGCGCGTTCATTGCATGCCCGATTCCGCTCGCCTCGCAAAAATATGCCACGGGCGTCCGTCGATATTGCGGATCGCGCATCTGTATGCCGTGATTGATCCGACCGTGCAGAAGCTTGCGGTCGGCGTCCTCGTCTTCGTCAGTGCCTTCGTCGATCACGCGCAGCTCGCCATAAAAGTTCCGCGCCACGGCAATATAGCCGTGAACCGTATTTCGCGTGATCGCAACCAGCGTCGTCACATATGCGAAAACTGCCGCAATAAGCGCAAAACGATAAACCGGTCTTATTCCGTCCCGGATCGGCAGAAAGGCCGCAAGCCCCGCACACCCTGCGAGCGCGATCGGAAATTCATAATAGGCATTGAACAGGTTCGGCGCTGCCAACCCAACGAACAGACCGCCGATCGCCCCGCCCACCGACACCATCACATAAAAACCGGTGAGCCGGCTCGGGTGCGGTTTTAGGCGGGCCAACTCCCCGTGACACGCCATGCAGCAGACAAATAACGAGAGCGCCACCAGCGCGATCGTCCACCCCATCTTCATCCGAAGCGAGCCTGGCCACAGGAAATAGCAGAAAAGACCAAGCGCGATCGCCGCCAGGGGCAGATAGACGTCGCGCCTGTAGAACCGGTGCGATTCGAAAGACAGAATGAAGCTGAGCAGATAGACGCTCAACGGCAGCACCCAGAGAAACGGAATCGCGGCCACATCCTGCGTAAGGAACGTCGTCACCGCCAGCAACAGAGTTGAAGCGCACGCGGCCAGGCTAATCCAGAGGACGCGCGACCCGGCGGACGGCGCTTTTGCAATCTCCCGGGCGGCGCTCTTCACGCCGTCCTGTCGCGCTGATGTCCATGCCGCGACGCAGCACGCCACCGCGAACACTACATAGCCCGTTGACCAGATCAGGCTCTGCAGCCGCACCGTGAGGTTCGGCTCGACCAGGAACGGGTAACTGATCAGCGCTAGCATCGACGCGAAGTTCGAAAGCGCGAACAGCCGGTAAGGGACCGTGGCGGAACTACGCGCGATCCATGCCTGCAGGAGAGGGCTGGTCGTGGAAAGGATAAAGTAAGGCGCCCCAATCGTCACTGCGAGAAGCCCCAGAATCAGCAGCGCGGGATTACTCGCCGCATTCGGCTTCCAGGACGCGTTTGCGGCAATCGGAAGAGCAATCAGACTCAACGCCAGCAGAGTCGTGTGAATCGCGGCCTGTCGTCGCCCGGGAAGAGTGTGCAGCCAATGCGCGTACAGATAGCCGAGTAGCAGCGCCATCTGGAAAAACAGCATGCAGGTACTCCAGACGGCTGACGTCCCCCCGAACCACGGCAGGATCATCCTCGCAATAATCGGCTGAACCTGAAACAACAGGAACGCCGAAACAAAGATCGTAACGGCGAAAAGATATGCGAAACCCTTTTTCAGAATGAGCTATGTTACAACGCTCGCGCGCTATGGCAGCAGGTCAGCGACCGCCACCCAGCCAACCGTGTCGCCATCAAGCGTGAACTCGGCGAATTCGCCAGCCCCGTGAACCGTGCAGACGCGATAATCGCCGTTCACGGGATCGGAATAGGCCTCAAGTCGTCGCTGCCTAAGGTCGAGAATCCAGTAGTGCGGAATCCCAGCCCTCGCATAAATTCGCTTCTAAAGAATCCGATCCCGATCGAGCGAAGCATCCGCGATTTCAACGATGAGCCCGGCGTCCCCCGGACCGGGATGCCGGTCGGGATAATCGCGCGAATCGCCCTTGAGCACCGCTACGTCGGGTTCGGGCTCGCTCGAGTCGGTCGTGATCGGCTCCTGAGTATCGACGTACCAGCCCCGTGGAATACTGCGCTCCAGCGCCATGCGAGTGGCGCGCGTCGCGATGCGATGCGGCGGGTTCCTAACGAGCTTCGGCACGACAGCGCCTTCGAGCAGCTCAGCAGGCTCATCGGTCGGAAGAACGCCGCTGTCGATCATGACATGATACGCCGCAACACTGATCGTCATAATCGGCTAAACCCCAGCCTCCGTGAACGCCGCCGAAGCGCCGACCCACGCCATATCTCGGTTATGGTCCACGCCCATCATCCGCCCGCGTCCCATCCGCACAATCACGCCCACGGGCTTCAATTCCTCCAGCCAGATGTACATGATCCGTACCTCCGCCATGGTCGGTCCTTCCGGGGTCTCGATCAAGGGCTCGAATCGCATCCTCTTCTGAAGTAAATAATGCGGCCGCTGCTCGTCCGGAATCCCGTCGACATCCGCGCGAGTCGGCTCAACCTTGACCCCCAAACCGGCAAACGAATAAAGCGGCTTCAGAACGTAATTCTCAAGATCCTGCGGGGTCGCGTCCACCTGATCCAGAAACTCAGATTCGGGAACCGACTCATGCCGCAAATACGGCAGCGAGAACTTGCTGATCAGAAAGAACCAATTCGGATGCCCCGCCCATTCCACATCCAGATCGTCATCGAACCGAAAATCCGCCTGAACATCCCGGCGAATCATCTCATCGGCAATCACGCGATTGTAAATCCGCTTGATCTGGCTATCGCCAACGTACAATCGTTGCCCCCGCTTCCGCACCTCGCGGATATCCACGACTCGAATTCCGTACCGTCGCGACGTCAGCAGGAAATCCGGCAGCGTCTTCTGATGCTCCGGATCGATTTCCAAAAGCGCCACATTCTCGGGCGCATGATTCCCCAGGATCGCGCGCTTCAGCAAATCGCCCGCGTCCGGAGCCGTCGTTATCGATGCCCCAAGGGCGTAACACTCGCGATAGGTATCCTCCAGCGCGGGCTGAAACGCATATAACGAAGGAAAGCCCTGTATTTCAACGAGCTTCGGCGTCAGCCTTCCACCCGGCTGGCGCACAATTCCGAAATCCGCCTGCGCAAACAGCGGCCGCGGAGCTTCGTTCCTCACCAGAAACCCGTCCGGAATCTGCCGCCGCGCCTCGGCCAGATACGTTTCGTTTTGTACGAGCTGCCGAATCATTTCCGCCCCGGCGCTCCGCATCTTGTTTAATAGGGCGTCCGGGAAGAAGCAGGGCGTCTCGGAAATCCGGAACTTAACGTGCGTTCCGCAGCGCTCGTCGAGCCGCGAAAGAAAAGTGGAATACTTAGCTGCCGTGAAGCGCGCGTTGAAATCGCGTCGCAGCTCCGGAATCATGCGGCGATCAGAAACCTGCCGCCATGCATGATCTGCTGGCCATCGATCCAGATATCGAAGTCGCGCCCCACAACATCGATATGCGTCGAGGAATACCAGTCCGCGCCGGTATGCGCCCCGTATGGATTCCCGAACGCGATATGGACGCCGGGGATCTTCTCATCCTGAAGAATGTTGCCGATCACGTCGTGGCATCCGATATTCGTACCGATCGCGAATTCGCCCACCCGATCCGAATTCTCGTCCGTATGGGTATAGTCCCAGAACTCCCGTTCCAGATCCTGGTTCTCCGACTGCGCCGAAACCAGCCGGTTGCCTTCAATCCGCAACGTCAGCGGCTTTGCGCGCAGATCGCCGTACCGAGCGCAAAGATAATCCCCAACTACGCCGTCCACTACGAACGTTCCATTCACCTCGCCGGGAGTCGTAAATGTCTCACCCCCCGGCAAATTCCCCCACTTCAGCGTCGAGATGATCCCGCTGGTCTTGATCCACTTGTAATTCGGGTTCATGTCAGCGACGATATCCGTTCCCGCTGGCGTGGTCGCCCGAATCTGCTTCGCGGCGCTCGCCATTTCCCACACCTTCTGACTAATGCGGTCCACTTCATTGAAGTCGGCCCGCATTCCGTGCGTCATGATCTCCTTCGTGATGTTGACCATATGCGCGTGCCTCATATGGCGTCGATTCACCACGTCAGTCATCTGCATGCGGGTCTTCAGTTCGCCCGGCTGCGCCTGCGCCGCGAATATGCTCACCTCGCTCGACTCCATATCGTCGAGCACGGCCTTTGGTTTCGTAGCCAGGGGCCGCTCCGCGTAATCCTCCAGAACGAAGGCGCTGTACCGGCAGCCTGCCTGATCGAGTTCGGCTACAAGCGCCGCTCCGATCTCGCTCGTGGCGCGATCCGTGATCAGCGTAACTTTTTCATCCGGCTTAATCCGCAGGCAGGTGCGAATGGCGTTGTGAGCCCCCGGAATCAGTTCGGGGTCAAAGGGAATGCGATGTAAATCGGTCATGCGATATTTGCGGCGGGCAGCTCGTGAAACTCCTCGGTGATGACCCCCGCCTCGGTTTCCTGAATGATGTACTTCACGACCTCTTTCAGGTCGCCCGTATCGTGATACACGCGTAGTTGCCGGTCCGCGCCGGTACCGTTCTCGAGAATCGTCCGGATATATTCGATCTCTTTGCGCGAGCCCAGTTCCTCCACTACGTCGTCGATGATGTCCAGGTATTCGAGCATCAGATCGCGGAACGGAACCTGCTTCTGCTTGCCGAAATCGATCATGTCCCCGTCGATCCCGTAACGCAGCGCCCGCCACTTGTTCTCCATCAGGAGGTCGCGCCGGTAGATGCGGAATCCCTGGTTCCGCGAATGAAGCTGATACAGCTTCGCGACCGTAGCCTGAATCAGCGCCGCGAGCGCGATCGTCTCATCCACCCGCATGGGCACGTCGCACATCCGGAACTCAAGCGTCTCGAAGAACGGATGCGGCCGAATATCCCACCAGATCTTCTTCGCGTTGTCGATGCATCCGGTCTTGACCATCAGCTTCACAAACTCGTCGAACTCTCCGTAACTCGCGAAGTAGTCCGGCAGGTTCGTACGCGGGAATTTATCGAATACCTTGCAGCGGTACGATTTCAGCCCCGTATCCATGCCTACCCAGAACGGCGAATTCGTCGAAAGCGCCAGGATGTGCGGAACGAAGTAGCGCGCTTCGTTCATGATGCGGATGGCGGCTTCGCGGTCCTCAATGCCCACATGAACGTGCAGCCCGAAGATCAGGTTCGAGCGCGCCACCATCTTGAGATCCTGAACGACGGCCTGATATCGCTCGTCCGGATAAATCTGCTGGTTGCGCCAATCGGAAAAAGGATGCGTCGCAGCTGCCGCGATCCTCAGGCCGTTTTCTTTCGCAAGCCGGATGATCGTCCGTCGCAACTCCACAAGGTCGCGGCGCGCCTCCTGAACGGTGCTGCAGATGCCCGTCCCCACTTCCACGACGGACTGATGCATCTCCGCTTTGACATGCTCTTTGAGAAAAGCCTTGCCCTTCTCAATGATTTCGAACTGAACATGCGAACGGAGAGCATAAGTCTCCGGATCGATCGTCTGATATTCTTCCTCGATCCCAAGTGTCAGGCTGGGCCGCATCGCCGCTCCGGTTTCACGATAGCAAAGCGCGGCGAAACGCACCACGGCCTCGTTGTGCTACGAGGCTGGGCATTAGCGCTAAAGCTTCGTCACGATGAAAGGCGTCGTGGTTGGCTTCATCGATCCCCCCTCCGGCTCGACCGTAACCGCCACAGCCGCCGCGTCATTTACAGGACCAGGCCGTACATAGACCGCGCTCGCATCCTCCTGCCGTCCGAATGTTCCCGCCGGAATGGGATCGCCCTTTGCCGGAAGGAGCCAGAGTTCGAAAGTCTTGTGCGCGCCGAGCGGCGGCAGATGCGCCGCGATGAAGACCACGCCCTTCTGTGGACTCACGAACACTCGGCCGCGCGCCGTCGGTTCTCCGAACGACACGTCCTTGGTAGTCGGATCGTTCAGGATCGATAAAGCCTGCTCCAGTCGCGACGAATCGGATTTGGGAGCGCGAATCGCGATCATCAGCGCGAAAGCCAAAGCGCCGGCCGCCACCCATCCCGCGCCGATCGCCCACCACGAACTCCTTTTCTCCTCGGGCGAAACCATTGCGGTCACGCGTCGCCGCAAACGCTTCGGCGGCTCCGATTCCTTCACCGCTCCTGACATTGCCGCCACGGTTGCGAGAACGTCTCTCACGCCAGGCGTACATTGAGGGCACTGCCGAGCCAGGTGTTCCGCGATCTCCGCCCGCTCCGGATTTTCCGCGATGCCAAGCGCGTACGCGCCGTATTCTTCCCGAAGCTCGTCGCAGGTCATGCCGTCACCGCCTGCTCCAGTTCCTCTCGGAGCGCGCGAAGCGCGGTTCGCACCCAGGTCTTCACCGTCCCGAGCGGCTGGCCCATGCGCTCTGCCATCTCCGTCTGTGAAAGTCCTTCATAGTAGGCGAGCTCGATTACTTTCTGCTGGTTCGCGTTCAGCTTGCCGATCGCGTTCCGGATCAGCCGCGCGTGTTCCGAATTGCAAACCTCGCGTTCCATATCCACGAATAAAGAAGGATGCTCTCGGGGGTCGAACTCAAATGACTTCCGGTCCATCCTCGACCCCGCGGATCTCACATGATCGATCGCGCGGTTGCGCGCAATCGTAAGCAGCCATGGCCCGAGCGCCCCGCGCCCCGCTTCGAACCCCTGCATTCGGTTCCAGACGCGAAGGAATGTCTCCTGAACCAAGTCTTCGGCGATGGCCGCGTCCCTCACGATCGCCAGGATCACCGAATACGCCAATCGGCCGAAGCGATCGTACAGGTCGGTCATTGCCTGAGGCTCTCGTTGCTGCAGCCTCCGCGCCAGGTCTTCGTCGTGTTCCCCGCTCAGTTCGAGCGCGAGCAATATCCCAATTACGGTCATGCGTTCATTTCTCTGATGAGCATACCCCTCCGAAAACAGACATTGGGGCGCTCTCATTCATCGATACGGTCGCATTGCCTTCGCGGATTAGCGGTCCGTCCCTCGCACGCGGAGCAAAGAGATGCTTCACGCTCTCCCAAGTTCACTTTTTTCTTGACATTCGAAGCCAGTGACTCTATATATGAATCACACTGCGATTTTTCCAATCGCAGATTTCGATAGGAGATTCACTTCGATGAAGAACGCAACCAAGAAGGCCCCCGCTAAGAAAAAGGCGCCGGCGAAGAAAAAGAAGTAAGTACTTCGGCGCCCTGACAAGGGCAAGCAACAACAACGAAGGCCCCGGTTTCGGGGCCTTTTTTATTGCCCTTTGAAAATTATGACCCGATAAATCCTCGCAGCGTCCCCAGGTCCCGCTTCATCGCCGCAAAGATCTCCTCGCGGCTCATCGTCAGGTCCGTCTTCTTCCCGTTCTCCGCACCGCCCAGCGGATACTCGAAGTGAAGCTGCAGCGGTCCGTCAAATCGGGCCTCGCGCAGCATCGCGAAAAACTGTGGGAACTTCACCATCCCCTGACCCAGCGGCGTCCACGCGGCCTGCCACTTGCCGTGAGCGTCCTTCTCCCAGCGAAAATCCTTAATCGCAACGCCCCGCAGATACTCCCCCGTGATGCGGAAGCTCTCGATCCATCCGCCCAGCCCGCCTTCCACCGTTGCATGACCCACGTCGTAATTCACGCCCACAAGCCGCGGGTCGAAGCCCTTCAGGATTTCATGCAGATCCCAAATGGAAGCGCCCACCAGTCCCGCGCCGGAGTGCGTGTGATACATCGCCGAAGCCTGATACTTCGCATTCAGTTCCGCGAGTTTCGCCACTCTTGGCTTGAATGCCTCGATCTGCTGCGCTAACGGCTGCCCGTCCCGCCAGGTCAATCCGCCCCAGCGGTATCGATGAATTCCCAGGTCCTTCATGACCCCGAGCACATCCCCCGAATACGGGGTGTCGGCGTCGACGATGTCCGTCGTGAGCATCGGGACCTCGAGCCCTGACTTCCGGATCGTTTCGACGAGACCCGGCAAGTCTTGCTTCACCCGCGCCGGTTCGACGTGCCCGCCCTTCCGAACCGCGAGGTCGATCCCATCGAATCCGATCTCCTTCGCTCCCTTCGCCAGTTCCTCGCCCTGGAGGAATTCGAGGTGTTTCGAAAAGATCGCGACTTTCATGCCTTGAGTATCACGCCATTCGGCGCTTGCGAAGTTCGTCCAGCGTTACGGCCAATATGATTACCGCCCCGATGATCGCCTGCTGCCAGTAGTTCGAGATGTTCAGCAAATCTGCGCCGTTCGAAAGCAGACCCATGATGAACGCGCCGATCAGCGTTCCCACCACGCTGCCCTCGCCGCCATTCAGGCTGCCGCCGCCGATCACCACCGCCGCGATCGCTTGCAACTCATATCCTTGGCCGGCAGTGGGCTGCCCGGTCATCAGTCGCGACGCTTCGATCATCCCCGCCAGTCCCGTGAGGGCTCCGCCGATGGCATAGACGGCGACAACATGGAAGTCCACCGGGATGCCCGCGTAAATCGACGCAACCTTATTACTTCCGATCGAGAACGCGTAGCGCCCCAGCCGCGTATGCTCCAGGACCACGTGGACCGCCACCGCGCAGATCACCAGCAGCCACACCACAAACGGCACGCCCAGCAGATTCCCTTCGCCGAGAAATGAAAATCCGGGAGGAATCCGATGCACCGGCAACCCATTCGAAAAGATCAGCGCGAGTCCGCGGAAAATCCCCAACGTGCCCAGGGTGACTACAAAGGGCGGGATTCGAAGCTTCGCCGCCATCAGTCCGTTCGCGAACCCGCAAAGTGTCCCGACCAAAAGCCCAACCAGGATCCCGACCGGAATCGGATATCCCTTCTCGAGCGCCATCGTCCCGATGAGCCCACTCAATCCCAGAATCGATCCGACCGAGAGATCGATCCCGCCCGAGACGATCACGATCGTCATCCCGAGCGCCATTGTGTTGAACACCGCCGTCTGCCGCGCCACGCTCGCCAGGTTGTTTGCGGTCAGAAAGTAGGGCGACGCGATTGAAAGCGCCACGAACAGAGCAATCAGGCTCAGGAAGGGCAGCAGCTTCTGAGTCAGCTTCATGCGGCTGCGTCCATCACGGCCAGTCTCATCACTTCTTCCTGCGTTGCGCCGCGTGGAAGCTCTCCCGCGAGTCGCCCCTGGCGCATCACCAGAATCCGGTCGGCCACCTGCAGCAGTTCCGGCAATTCGGAACTCACCATAAGAATGGCGGCGCCGTTCCGCGCCAGTTCGCTCATCAGTTCGAAGACCTCCGCTTTCGCTCCGATATCGATTCCCCGTGTCGGCTCGTCGAACAGAAAAATCCGGGCATCGCCGAAAAGCCACTTCGCGATCACCACCTTCTGTTGATTGCCGCCGCTAAGCGTTCCGCCCAACTGCGCCGGCGACGCCGCTTTCAGCCGCAGCTTCTGGCCGAGCGCGGTCACTTCGCGGTTCTGTTTCCCGAGATCGAGAAATCCGAATCGGCAGATCTTGTCCACCTTGGCCATCGTGACGTTCGCCGCAATCGGCAGCCGCAGCGCCAGCCCCGAAAGCTGTCGGTCCTCCGTCACCAGAGCGATTCCCCGCTTCACCGCATCGCGCGGCGTTCGAATCGCCGCCGGTTCGCCATTAACAAAGATCTCTCCAGAATCGACGGGATCGATTCCGAAGATCGCGCGGCAGAGTTCGGTCCTTCCCGCCCCGATCAACCCGGCCATCCCGGTAATCTCGCCCTTCCGCAGCGTCAGTGAAACATTTTTCAGGTTCGACAGCCGGACCGATACATCCCGAACCTCGAGCATCGTTTCGCCCGGAGCCAGATGCTCCCTCTGGTAAATCGCCGCGACCTCCCGCCCCACCATGTGCCGGATCAAATCCTCTGTCGAGGTTGCCCCCAGATCGCCCGTGTAAACCGTATTGCCATCCCGCAGCACCGTAACGCGGTCGCCGATCGCCCGCAGTTCGTCCATACGGTGCGTGATATAGATGATGCCCATCTTGCGCGCCTTCAGATCGCGCACAATTCGAAACACCTGGTGCGTCTCGGCGTCTGAAAGCGATGACGTCGGCTCGTCGAAGATCAAAAGGCTCGAACCATGCTGAATTGCCCGGCAGATCTCCACCAGTTGCCGCCCAGCGGGACTCAGCCGGTCCACTCGCGCCTCCGCATCCAAAGGAAACTGATACTGCTCGATCAGCCGCCGTGCCTGCGTCACCACACTGCGCCGGTCCACCCAGCCGAAGGCCTTCCGCTCCTCGCGCCCCAGAAAGATGTTTTCCGCCACGGACAGATGCGGCGCCAGTAGAGACTCCTGATGCACCATCGCGATCCCGATCGCCGCCGCTTCGGACGGAGTCCGCAGCGAGACCTCAGTCCCGTTCCACAACATCCGTCCGGCGTCGCGTTCCACGATTCCTGCGACGATCTTCATCAGCGTGGACTTACCGGCGCCGTTCTCGCCCAGGAGCAGGTGAACCTCGCCCGCGCTGACCGAAAGATTCCCGTCGCGCAGCGCCTTCACGCCGCCATAACTCTTCTGGATTCCTTCAAGTTGGAGCAGCACCAAATCGGCTAGTGTATCTTAGCCGCCGAAAATAACTGGCTCCCGCGCCTCGTACTATACTTGTGCCAAATGCCGTTTACGATGCGGCGCGCGGCCCTTTTGCTGGCATCGGCCGCCATCCTTCCTCAGGTTCCCGCTTTAGCAGAAAGCCAATGGGTCAAGGCGCGGCTCGGTTCCTTCGAAACAATTAGCGATACCGGACGCCACTCCGCGGTTCAGGCTGCAAGCCAATTCGAACAATTCCGATTTGCCCTCGGCGCCGTAATGGGCAAGCCCGATCTCAAGCTCGACCCGCCCCTCCGCATCGTCGTGTTTCGCGACGCGAAAGAGATGCCGCAGGAATGCTCGGGTCTTCACGCCGGGCGCGATCATCTGATGGCCTGCGTCGTGAGCCCGGAAGAATCCAGTAAGGATCCCGCGAAAGGCCAGCTCCCCCCCGAACTGGTCCGTCAGCTAACAGTGCGCCTCCTTGAGGAGAACTTCTCCAATCTTCCGATTCCTATCGAACGCGCCTTGGAAAGCTTCTTCAGCACGGTGCAATCGAACTCGGTCCACGTGACATGGGGCGCCCCGCCGCCGCGCGACGAGCGCACCCGCGATTGGGCGCTCATCCACATGATGATCACGCAGCCCGAATACTCCGGCCGCGCCCACATCTACCTTCATAACCTCGCCAACGGCATGGATTCCAACGGCGCCATCCGAAGCCTCAGCGAAGATCCGGCGAAATTCAACGCCGCGGTCGACGCCTACTACGTCGCCGGAGTGTACAAACCGACTCAGGCCCCCAATCGCGTCCTCAACGCCGACCGCGACTTCCGCACCACGGTCCTCACGTCCGACGAAGGCGAGCTTGCCCGAGCCGACTTACTCACCTCCGAATCGGCCAGCCTCTATCAATCACTTTTGAAATCCGGCAAGCATGTCGCCGAAGACAACGAAGGCCTCGCCATCCTGGCCTTTCGCGCGCATGACTTCGAGGCCGGACGCCGCTACATGGACGCGGCCCGTTCCGCCGGAACTCAGAACGCCATTGCCCTCACCGAATATGGCCGCGCCGAAACCGACCCGGACCGCGCCATCGCCATCCTGAAAGAAGCCCTGACCGTCGATCCGAAATACGCGGAAGCCCATTGGGCGCTGGGCGAAAAGATCGCCGACAAACCGCGCCGCCTCGCCGAATGGAAGCAGGCCACCGCCCTCGCGCCCCGCCGGTACGACTGGTGGGAGCAGTACGCGAAGCTCTGCCTCGATCAAAAGCAATACGCCGAAGCAGGGCGCGCGTGGCTCGCCGCCGCACAATCCGCGCCCGACCCGGAGCACCGCGAACAATACCTTGCCTCACGCGGAGCCATTAATCAGTTACGCCTCGATGACGAAGAAGCCGAGCGTCGGCGAGAAGCCGCCGCCCGCAACGCCGAAATCAACCGCTTGAAGGACCAGGCCCGTCGCGAACTCACCGCGCTCGAAGCGCGAGCCAACTCACATCCGCTGTCAAAAGAAGAAGCCGCAAAAGCCGTAGACTGGGCCGACATTCACGGTTCCGGCAGCGTCAACGGAACGCTCGCGCGCGTTCAGTGCCAGGGCCGTCAATATCAACTGGAAATCAAAGACGAACTGGGCAAAACAACCAAGCTGTTTATCAACGACCCATCCCAGGTCGAACTCAGCGGCCCAGATCCCACCCTGACCTGCAACCAGTCTCCACGGTCCGTAAGCGTCACCTTCAAAGCCTCAACCGACAAAAAGGGGTTCGCGGGAGAAGCCACCGGAATCGACTACCACTAGAGGGGATCGCCTCGTCATCCCAACCACTTCCCGCGAAGGCCCGATCATTATGAATTCCTTTTGAAATCCCAAAAAAACATTGGGACAAGATAAGGAACCCCGACGGTTTCAGATCATTACTCGTTCGTCACATTGAAGCAGCCCGTACGGTCGGTACTCAAAACGCTGTCGTACTTGCGGAATATGGCCGTTCCGACACAATCCACGCGCCGCCGCCGTTATCCTCAAAAAATACTGTGAGGGTGAAGCTCGAATACAGCGTCGTCCACTCGGCCTTCGGCCAAAAGATCGTTAGATCTGTTAACGCTACCTTAACGACTATAACCGGCCAAAGTCGTTCTTCGGGCGCGTCCACCGGCGTCGGCTATCCTTGATGAGATCTCTTCTCCGGAGTTTTATCGGCGCTGATCGGCCCAGGATCATTGCGGTCATTGCGACAAATCGCGGCGATCTCGAAGCGGGCCTTGCTCACGCGCGTACCGCCAATTCGGATCTGCCCATAAAATCCTGGTGCGCCTGCGACGGGGCCACCGCACTCTCGATCCATCGCGAATTTAGCGACTTTTGGCCAGCGCTCACGATCGTCGCCTGGACCGGTGGCTCGGGTCATCTCGCGCTTAAACTGCTCCCTTTCACCGCGCCTCCGTTCCGCATCCTCATCTTTAATGAAGCCCGCGGATTTTTTCCCGCCCGTCCCCACCTGGTCGCTGCGCATCTCCACTGGCGCGTTCGCGATCTGAACCGCAATGTCGCTCATCGCCTGGCCGCGTGGATTTATTCGCTACTTTTCCGCGCCGGCGAAAGGATCCGCGATGTTTGCCGCTTGATGTACTCGCTGCTCTTCCGCAGCGCTGAAAAGGTCCGCGACGTCCTCGAGTTGCTGTACTCGATCGCGTTGGCTCAGTTGGCGGTGATCGCGAGATGCTCGCCTTGGCTCGTCTACAGAATTTTCGCTTCCGTCGCCCAGACTTCGGCTGAAGCGCCACCGCGCCCGGCGACCCGCGCCCCCCAGTCCGCGCGCTTCACCGTGGTGCCCATGTCCGGACGCGTCTGGCCCGCCCGCCGGGCCCACGCTGCGCTCGGCGAAGAGGCGGACTTCATCGTGTTCAGAGCATCGGCAGATCCCGATCCACGCCCATTGATCGACATCGCGCGCGCAACCGGCGCGTTCGCCGTCGCATGGCAGAACGGCTATACCGGATGGCGCCGTCAGCTTCTGAACAAACACCCGTTTCGGCGTCTTCAGCCGGGCGAAGTCTGCCAGGTCTTCGCGCCCTGGTCATCGACCATTGTTATTCGGCGCGATCTTCTCGCCGAGATAGGTCTGCCCTTCGCATTCACCACCGGCGCGGCCTTCATGATCCTCTTCTGGAAAGCCGCCGCCGCGGGATGGAAATCGTTCGTCGTCGGGCGCGCCGGATCTGTGTCGCAGGAGCCGGCCATGCCTCTTGAGGACGCGGAATTCGTCGCGCGACTCTCCTTGTCTCAGGGTCTTCGCGAGATGGTCCCTGTCGGTTATGCCGAGTCGCGCGGCGTTATCGCCTTCTCGCCGCGTCACGCCAGGACCATGCGAACGCGCCGTCGCGTCCTCGTAGTCTCTCCGTACCTTCCGTTTCCGCTCGCGCACGGCGGAGCGGTCCGCATCTATAACCTATGCCGCGCTCTGTCTAGGGAGATCGATTTCATCCTCTGTTGCTTTCACGAGGCAGGCGAACTCATCCACTACCCGGAACTGCACCAGGTCTTTCACGAAGTCTACGCGGTAGATATAGACGAGAAGGATTTCGATTCCTCCGTCCCGACGCAGGTCGCCGAATATCGCAGTTCGGCCATGCGAGCGCTGATCGGCCGCGTTTGCGACGAGCGCGCCGTCGACGTCCTTCAACTCGAGTACACTCAGATGGCCGAATATCGCGACTGCGCTCCCGGCATTCCTGTCATCCTCGTCGAGCACGATGTCACCTTCACCCTCTACGATCAGCTCGGTGATGCTCAGGCCCCACTGTGGAGAGACTTCGAACGCAGAGCCTTTCAACGTGTCGACGCCGTGTTGACGATGTCTGAGCATGATCGCGCCGTCGTCCAGGCCCACGGCGCGCCCCCGCTCAAGAGCGCGGTTGTCCCGAACGGCGTGGACGTGGATCGCTTCCGGCCCCAGTCCCGCATTACTCGCGGCCCCAATGTGCTTTTCGTCGGCTCCTTTCGCCACCTGCCGAATCTTCTTGCGTTCGAATTTCTGCGCGAAGCGTTGATGCCCTTGGTATGGCGCGAGGTTCCGGAGTGCCGGCTCACGGTGATCGCGGGTCCGGACCACGAACGCGCGGCCGCGCTCGCTGGTAAAGCGCATCTGCTTGCCGAGCACTCGCGCTTAACGCTACACGGCTTTGTTGAAGACGTTCGTCCCGCTTACCGCGAATGCGACGTCGTTGCCGTTCCCCTGCCTGTCTCCGCCGGAACCAACATCAAAGTGATTGAGGCTATGGCCTGCGGCCGCGTCGTCGTCAGCACTCCCGTCGGATGCGTTGGTCTGGGCCTAACCGATGGACGGGAGATCATGATCCGTGAAATCGGCGTGGAGTTCGCACAAGCCCTCGTCCGCTTGTTGCGCGATTCAACCCGTCGGGATGAAATCGCCGCCCGCGCCCGCTCAACCGCCGAACTGCGGTTCGATTGGAATGCCATCGCCCGCGACGCGCTTATGTCGATTGTCAGCGTCTCTCGTCGACCTTCTCGCGCCGCTTCTGCGTGAGAATCTCGCGAATCGCATAAATCCGCCGATTCTGCGATTCGAAATACGTCCGCATCAGTAATTCGCCGATGAGACCCGTACTAAACATCATCAGTCCGGCAAGCAGCAGCAGCCCACCCGCAATCATCATCGGCCCATGCTCTTTGATGATGTCAAGCTGCCAGAAGACCTTCACCACCAGGCAATAGCCCAGCATCGCCGCGCCTGCCGCCGTGCCCGCAAGTCCGATAGCGCCAAAGAAATGCATCGGTCGAGTGAAATACTTCAGCAGAAATCGGATCGTCAGGATATCGAACAGAACCCGGAACGTCCGGCTCAGGCCATAATGCGAAGCGCCCGACGTTCGCGGCGTATTCTGAATCGGCACCTCCGTCACACGCGCGCCGTAAAAACTCGCAAGCGCCGGTATGAACCGGTGAAGCTCGCCGTAGAGGTGAACGTCCTTCAGCACCTCCGCGCGATATGCCTTGAACGTCGTACCGAAATCGCGCAGGTCCAGACCCGACGCCTTCGACATCATCCAGTTCGCAATGCGCGAAGGAATCTTGCGCGTGAGCGCATTATCGATCCGGTCCTTACGCCAGCCGCTCGCAATGTCGTACCCCTCGTCGATCTTCCTTAACAGCGCGGGAATATCCTCCGGCGCGTGCTGAAGATCGCCGTCCATCGCAATAATGATTTTTCCTTTAGATTCGTCGAAACCGGCCGAAAGCGCCGCCGTTTGTCCGAAATTCCGCCGCAACCGAATCACTTTCAGCCGCTGGTCCGTCTGCACCAGATTCGCCAGCAGTTCATAGCTCCGATCGGTCGACGCGTCGTCGACGAAAATGATTTCATACGACTGGCGCAACTGAAAAAGCACGGCCGTCAGCCTGTCATAAAGCGGCAGAATAGACGGCTCTTCATTATGAATCGGAACGACGATCGACAACATCTTCCCCCTTATTCTACCGGAGAAAACCGGGTACCCTTCCGCGCTACTTCCGCGGCTATACCTTACGAATCGATTCGCCCCTTACCCGTCCGCGTCCTTCTTGAAAACGTTCGCAGCCTCTACAACGTCGGAGCTTTCTTCCGCACAGCCGATTCCGCCGGGATTGAAATGCTTCACCTCGCGGGCATCACCGGTCGACCGCCGCAAAACATGATCTCGAAAACCGCCCTCGGCGCCGAAACGACTGTCGCGTGGGATCACACATGGACGCCTGCTGACCAAATTCGCCAGCTTCGCTCGTCCGGCTACGAAATCGCCGCGATTGAAACCAGCGTCCACGCGGTAGACCTCTTCGATTGGCGCCCGCGTTTCCCCGTTTGCGTATTATTCGGACACGAAACCGACGGACTTTCTCCCGAAGTCGCCGCTTTGGCCGACACTCACGTGCGCATCCCCATGCTCGGACTTAAGCATTCACTGAATGTCGCGACCGCGGGCGGGGTCGTGCTCTATGAACTGCTCCGAAAATACCGGCATCTTGCGGGAGGTTAGAACGGCCGCCCGCGGCCGCCTCTTCCCCCAATTCCAACCGGAGCAGGCGTCGCCTCCGGATCGATCGCCATCGTGATCATCCCCGCATATCCCTCCGGCAACCGCTCCATCGCAAGTATCGATTGCGTCCCATGCTGCGATCGGAAAATCTGATCTTCGTCCTGCGTGGTCCGATGCACCGACAGCCGCTTCGAATACGGCTCGAGCTTAGCGATCCTTTCCGTTAAATCCTCCGGAAAAAACATCTGGCCCGTGTGCGCAACGTGTCCCGCTGAAAAAGGATCGCCCGATCCGCCGACATGCGCCTTCAAATGAATGTGAATCGTGCGCCCTGCGTACCACCCCGGATAGATTGTCGTGAACTGCGCAACTCCTTCTTTGTTCGTAATCTGAACGCCGCGAAGGAACCGTGTTTCATCGATCTGCCGCGAACGCCCGCGACCAGGCGGTGGGCCGAAGCCGTCTGGAGGCGGGCCGAACCCTCGTCCCGGAGGAGGCCCGAAGCCTCGCCCTCCCCCATCCGGATTCGCCGAAGTAAAACCTGAGTAAACCCCCGATGCATTGCAATGCCAGATGTCCACGGCGGCATTAGCCAGGGGCGCACAGCTTCGCGCATCCACTAGGGCGACACGCAAACGCAGCGGCATCCCCGGATGCCCTTCCGTAATATCCTGTCGAAGCTTTTCATCCTCGACGTAATACGGGCCTTCTTCCTGCTCAGCCGCCAGTGTGCATCCGGGCGTTGCCGTCCGTCCGATATTCGGTAAAAACGTCGCGGCGCCGCCTACAATAAATCCCCGCCGCGTTAAAAAAGGAGTGCGCATGCCCTGAGAATAGGTGAGTTTTTCTTGCTCACCCGTAAGAAATTGTCAGAGCCGTGTAAAGTTCGGTATCCCGGTGGTCGATATTAAGGCATGCTGCAAGCGTTAAAGACTCTTTCCGAACGCCTGAAAACAGCCCGCGAAAACGTGTTTCAGATTCCCGAATCGGCGAGGCAAATCGACTCCGCCTGGTATGCCGGCATGGCCATCCGCCCCGCCGACTTCAGCCAGCAGCTTTCCAGCCTTCAGGTATCTCTCAAAAGGGAATCGGATACTCTCGAAAGAACGCGAGCCGTTCATCCGTTATCCTAAAAACGGAAATGACCGACGCCCAGCTCTACTTTGCGATTGGGCTGCCTGTTTTCGCCGTCCTCGTAAACATCATTGCCGGCATAATACAGACGAATTCTCTGGGTGCTCGATTCACCAGTCTCGAATCGACCGTGAATGCCCGGTTCACAAGCATCGAGAACCGGTTCACACGCCTCGAGTCCCGTTTTGAAGCGCTGATCGGCAAACTGAACGCGATCGACAATCGCCTCATTTGAGGCGATGCTCCAACTAACCTCTCGAGCGCGCTATTTTCCCGGCAAGCCAAAACAATAAAGCATGCCGTCAAACGTGCCCAGATACACGTGCCCATTCGCCACGGATAACCCCGCGAAATGCGCAAATGAAGTAATCTGGTCCCCGCTCGAATAAAGCTCCTTACCAGTCTCGCCATCCAGCGCATAAAGCACCGCATGGGTCGAAGCCTTGATCCGCAGCGGGCTCGCATCATCCAGACCCCTATCCGGATATGCCTGCTCCGTATTCTCGCCATTGCCGTAGGCGAACACCACGCCATTCGCAACCACCGGAGGCTCCGCCCGGTTCATATCGCGCGAAACCCAGGCCGGTACAAGCGAATACTTCCCGCCCTTTTCTTCCACCTTGAACGCGACAATCGCCCCGTTTTTCACTGGCCCATACATCAGCGGGGCTTTGAACTTCGGATGTCCCGGCCCCCAATACGGAGTCAGCACCCATCGCGTCCCTTTCGAATCCTCCCAGGACGCCATCGATCCCCAGATGCCCGCCGAAGCGAAATTTACCTCTTCATTGCAAAGCAGCGGCGTGCGATCGAGCGGAGTCTGATGATCGTCCGCGCCCGCATTCGTCACATCCAGCAGATAAACGCGACACTCCTTACTGCCCGTCGCCATCAGTTCTTTTCCCTTAAAAGGAAAAATCGCGGGCGTTACCTGGAAATCCAGATCTCGCTTCTGCAGCCACGACCAGTTCGAAGGAATGAAGTAATCCTCAATCTTCAACTGATCGCCTTCCACCTTCGCGCCGATCAGTCCGTTGCCATAGGTCTGCGTTTCCTTGTCATAGCGTCCGTCGCCTGTCGGAGCCCACGCGACGCCGTGCGAATCGACCGCCGCGCCCGTTCGTCCCCACAATCCGCCGCTCTTCGGCGTTGCGGTCATGACCTTATGTTCGGGATCGTCGAGCCGCACCGCCCACATCTGATTCGGATTACCGTTGCATCCCTGCGAAGTCGTCGTGATCAGGATGCCGTCCCAGAGATTCAACGCGTAGTTCTTCCCGTTACCGAATCCCAGCTTGAACGGAGCCGCCATCTCTTCCCCATTCGCCACGTTCAGCGTGTGCACGCGCCCATCGCCCGCCATCGCATACGCCACGCGCGTGCCCGAAGCCGTCGGCGGCCCGATCACCGGCGTCGCCGTCTGCCCGCCGGGACACAACGGATCGCCCGCGCGCAGCCCGCGCCCTTCCGTGATCGGTGGATACTCGAAATGCTTTTCCCAAAGAATCTTTCCGTTTGCCGCGTCGATTCCCCACACGCGATCCGAAATGCCCGCCTGAATCAGAATCTGCTTCGGACCGTCGTTCGTGCGGACGTTATCCACCACCAGCGTGGGAAACAGCGAATGCATCTCGCGCGGCGGACTGTCCAGCTGAATCTTCCAAAGGATTTGCATATTCTTCACGTTGTCTTTCGAAAGAATGTGCTCGTCCTTCTGCCACGCGGTGCGCTGCGGATTGCCCCCGTCCGTCAGCCAGTCCGCTCCGAACGCTCCGGCCAGGAAAAAGCAGCCCGAAGCCAGGGAAATGATCGTGTATCGAGAAGTGCGCATTTCCGGATCCTTGATTTACTTGCCTGTCAGTTGCGGCTGCTCGGCGATGAAGCCGAGCGCGTACGCGGTGTTGTCGTGCGTCGTGAAATAGATGCGCCGGTTTGCGACCGCCAGCCCCGAACCATGCGAGAACGTCGCCGCTATATTTCCCGAGCTGTAGAGTTCCTTGCCGGTCGCTCCGTCGAGAACATAGACTACGGCGCGCGTGGCCATCTTCTCGCGTTCGGCGATCGAATACGGCTTGCCGTCTTCCTTAGCCTCGCGCGAAGATTCCCCGGTGGAGAGCGCGAAAACCACCCCATTCGCCGTCACCGAAGGCGCTGGAGCCATCATGTCCCGCGAGATCCACGCAGGCGTCAGCACAGGCTTTCCGTCCTGATCTTCCAGCTTAAAAGCGACGATTGACCCGTGAGCCGCGTCTCCATTCGCCGTCCCGAACTTCGCCGAGCCTGCCGCCGGTCCCCACATCGATGCGTAAATCCATCGCACCTTGTTCTCTGCGTCTTCCCAACTCGAGAACGTGCCCGAGAATCCGTTCCCCGAGTACTTCGCGTCCGGACTCGCGATCGCATCACTCTGCGCAAGAGGAGTATGGTGATCCGAGCCGCCGAGCGATTTCGAATCCAGCACGTAGATTCGACCGTTGCGAGAACCCGCAACGATCAGGTCGCGTCCGTTCCACTCGAACACCACCGGCGTGATGCTCGTGACCGCGACATCTTTCTTCGCCGCGGCCGGAGCGTCGCTCGGCGTGAAGTAATCTTTCACCTTCAGATCTTTGGAAAGCGCGAGCACCGTGTCGGCGTACGCCCCGCCTTCCCCCTGACCATTGATCGCCTGCGCGTACACGGTTCCATCCGTTCCGATCGCCGTTCCGCCCGCGCCTGCGAATCCCGCGCCATGGGTCTCGAAGGTCGAGACCGTGCCTTCTTCTTTCGCCGCCTCGACCCCGTAAAGCGCATTGGCCGCTCCGCCGCATCCATCCTGCGTGGCGGCGTAGACAAACCCGTCATTCACATTGAGCGCGCTCGCCTTCGCGCCAGCCGGTAAAAACTTGAGCGCCGATTCCTTATCCGCGCCAGTCGATGTATTGAGTGCGTGCAGATATCCGTCGCTTGCCACTGCCAGGAACACGCCGGAACGGCCGAACCCGCTCGAGAACAACCCGGCGCGGCCCGGAGGTGGCGGGCCGAATCCGGGAGGCAATGCCGCTGCTCCGCGTCCGGCGCCGGGTGCTGCTCCCGGAGCCGCGGGTGCTGCCGGTGGCGCTCCCGGCGCGCCCGGACCGCGACCCGCCGCGCCTCTTCCCGGAGGCGCGCCAAAGCCCCGGCCCATCGCCGTGCTGCTCCCCGGCATCGCCAACGCAGCCGTCAGTCCTCCGGGACACAGCGCCGTCGGCGCCGCGGCAGCCTTGTCGCTCTTGGAGTCCAAATGAGTCTTCCAGATGAGACGGTTCAGATCCGCATCTATTGAGTAGACGTTGTCCGAACTTCCACCGAAGACGAGCATCTCCTTGAACCCGAGGTACGTGATCAGCAAGCCATTGACGATCGGCGAGGTCAGCGAACTCAGTCCTCGCGCCTGGTTATCGGCCTTGTACTTATAGAGGAGTTCAATGCCTTTCGCGTTTTCCTTCGTGAACGCTTTCTCGGTCTTCGCCCATGCCTCGCGCTGAGGATTGCCGCTCTGACTCGGCCAGTCCGCCGCCCGGATCACGAGCGTCGCCACCGCCACAGACAATATGGGCAACACGAGCTTTCGCAATGAAGATGTCGTCATTTGAAACGTCTCAAAACCGTGTAAGTATATCAGCGCCGCGATCCCGCGCGGGCGTAAATTCCGGTAAATCGCCTATCTCATCTCGCGGATGCGAATCGGCGCTTCCAGTTTGAAGTGAAGCACCGTCTCCGCCGGAATTTTGACTGCCTTCCCGCGCGTGACTGCCTGTGTCGTCGTCCCCGCCGCCGCTCCGGACAGAGCTCCGATTGCCGCGCCCTTGCCCCCGCCCGCAATCGCTCCGATAATTCCGCCAAGCGCCGTCCCCCCACCTACGAACGTGGCCGTGCGCTTGTTCGTCCCAACTCCCTGCTTTCCTTTTTTCGCGAAGTCTGATGTCTCCAGCCGGTATGTCCGCTCTCCGACGTTGACCGAACCCACGTCAACAACCAGTTCCGACTGCCCCTGCATCTTTCCCTGGCCGCTCACCTGCCGCACAACGAGTGTCGCGCCCGCTCCGCGCGGAATCGCCACGCGCCCGTCCGTATCGACAACCGATTCCGCCACAACCGCCGGGAAAGGCTGCCCCGCGGTAGCTGTTTGCGAATCGATCGTGCCGTTGTTTCGAACCGAAATGGTCGCTCCCGCCGGAATCGTTCGGAATGTTTCCACGGGTTCCATCGGCTCGACTGGCGCAGGCGGAGCCATAGCGGCAGGAGGCGGCGGTCCCGCGGACGGAGTCTCAGCCGGAGGAGGCGCGCTCGCGGTCTGCGCGGGTCCGGACGGAGGCGTCGCAGCTAACGGCGAGGCCATCGGAGGAGCCGGAGCCGGCGGGTTGGCGTACTGCACGCTCGCCACCTGCGTCATCGGATAAGTTCGGCTCTCCCCCGAAGGAGCCTGCACCGTAATAGCGGTGGTGTCGCTCTTGGTCACCGTTCCCGCGAACGAGCTTCCGTCCTTAAGTGACAGTGTTGCTGTGGGTTGCGTAGACGCAGGGGGCGTGCTCTTGCTGCATCCCATTAATGCAAGCAGGCCAGCGCACAGTACCAACACCGATGCAGAACGCATCCATTCCTCCAGTCTCGCGTTTTCAAGTTCAGCTTACTACCCCTCGGTCGGGGTTCCCCCCTTCGCTATACTGGCGCTTCCATGAACCCCGACGAACTGGCATTCGGCTTTCTTCAGTACGTCGTCTTTCTCCTCTCGACCACGTGCCATGAGGCTTCTCACGCCCTCGTCGCCAGGCTCGGCGGCGACACGACAGCCTCCGAAGGCGGCCAGGTCTCCCTCAACCCTCTTCCGCACATCCGCCGCGAGCCCTTCGGCATGGTGATCATGCCCCTGCTCGGCATCGTCACCCACAGCGGTCTCATCGGTTGGGCCAGTGCGCCATACGACCCTCTCTGGTCTCAGCGCCATCCCAAACGTGCGGCGTGGATGTCCCTCGCCGGCCCCGCCGCCAACTTTTCCCTTTGCGTAATCTCCGGAATTCTGATGCGTCTGGGCCTGGCGTTCGGATTCTTCCGGCCCGGCGCCATCCCCACATCTCAGATCGTTCTGGCGGCTTCCGGCGGCGGTGTCCCAGAAGGCATCGCCACAATCCTCAGCGTCTTCTTCTCCCTCAACCTTCTGTTGGGCTGCTTCAATCTGATCCCCTTCCCGCCGCTCGATGGCTACGGCGTCCTCGGACTCTTCACCAGCGAATCGGGCGCTTTGCGCCTCCAGCAGTTCCGTCTTAAGATGCGCGGCTTCGCCATCATCGGCCTGCTCGTTGCCTGGCGCCTCCTCGATCGGGTCTACGTCCCGATGCTCATCTCCGGTATACGAGCCCTGTACGTTGGATACCCCTTGTCCTGAATCCCGATCAAGTTGATCTTGTATGCTGGAGTAAACCGAACCTAAATCCTGTGGACCACCTCGATTTACTCGAAGCTGAGAGCATCCATATCATTCGGGAAGTAGCGGCCGAGTTTCAGAACCCGGTGATGCTGTATTCCATCGGCAAGGACTCGTCCTGTATGGTTCGCCTCGCCCAGAAGGCGTTCTATCCCGGACGGATCCCGTTCCCGCTGCTGCACATCGACACAACTTATAAGTTCCGCGAAATGATTAAGTTTCGCGATGAATTCACCGCTTCCATCGGCGCCAGGCTCATCGTTCACACCAACACACAGGCGATCGCCGACGGAGCCAATCCTTTCAAACTCGGTACCCAGAAATGCTGCGGTCTTCTGAAGACGCGAGCCCTCCTCGATGGACTTGCCGCAGGCGGATACGATGCCGCTTTCGGTGGCGCCCGCCGCGATGAAGAGAAATCGCGAGCCAAGGAACGCGTCTACTCATTCCGCGATGAGTTCGGCCAGTGGGACCCCAAGAATCAGCGCCCCGAGCTTTGGAACATCTACAACTCGGGGGTCGATAAGGGCCAGCACATCCGTGTTTTCCCGCTTTCGAACTGGACTGAACTCGACGTCTGGCAGTACATCGCCCGCGAGAACATTCCCATCGTGCCCCTGTACTACGCGAAGCTGCGCCCCATGGTGATCCGCGGCGGCGCGCTGATTCCCGTCGAACAGGAGTGGGTTTTAAATCCCGGCGAAAAACCCGAGATGGTGATGTGCCGCATGCGCTCCCTCGGCTGCAGCCCCTGCACCGGCGCCATCCGTTCAGAAGCCGATACCATCGAAAAGATCATCGACGAGATGAAACTGGTCCGCCGCTCCGAGCGCGAAAACCGCGTCATCGACCACGACCAGGAAGGCTCGATGGAAATCAAAAAGCGCGAGGGCTATTTCTAAGATGAGTCTCCTGCGCTTCTCCACCGCCGGGTCGGTGGATGATGGAAAAAGCACGCTCATCGGGCGGCTGCTCTACGATTCGAAAGGCGTTTACGAAGATCAGCTCGCCAGCGTCGCCAAGGCTTCAACCAACGGCAGCGGCCACATCGATCTCGCGCTCTTAACCGACGGTCTCCGCGCCGAGCGCGAGCAGGGCATCACCATCGACGTCGCCTATCGTTACTTCTCGACTCCGAAGCGGAAGTTCATCATCGCCGATACGCCCGGGCACGAACAGTACACCCGCAACATGGCGACCGGCGCGTCGACTGCCGACCTCGCCATTATCCTGATTGACGCGCGCAACGGCGTGCTCCAGCAGTCCCGCCGTCATGCCTTTATCGCGAACCTGCTCGGGATCCGCCAGTTCGTCGTTGCCATCAACAAGATGGACCTGGTGGAGTTCGATAAAGCCGTCTACGACGCCATCAGTTCCGAATTCACCGCATTTCTGAAGCGCATCGGAGCGCCCGAAGCCCTCTTCATTCCGATGAGCGCCCGTGACGGCGACAACGTCGTGACGCGCAGTCCGAAAACGCCTTGGTACAAAGGCCCGGCGCTCCTCGAATATCTGGAAGATGTGGCAGTTGACGAAGGGCTGGACCGCCTTCCCGCCCGTTTCCCGGTGCAGTACGTACTCCGCCCCAACCTCGATTTCCGCGGCTACGCAGGCCAGATCGCCTCCGGCGCCTTCCACGCGGGCGACGAGGTGGTCGCCCTCCCCGCGCGCCGCACATCCCGTATTTCGCGGATCGTCACCTACGATGGCGATCTGAACTCAGCCCACGTCCCGCAGTCTGTCACGCTCTGTCTCGAGGACGAGATCGATATCAGCCGCGGCGATCTCATCGTGCACGCCGACGCCGTTCCGCATGTCGCCCGTCGGTTCCGCGCGAACTGCGTCTGGATGAGCGTTCGCCCGTTGGAGCCGGGCCGTGGTTATCTCATCAAGCACACGTCGCATCAGGTGCGCGGCGTGATCCGGGACATCAACTATCGGGTCGACGTCAACACGCTCGATAAGGTCGGAGCCGCGCGGCTGGAACTGAACGAAATCGGCGAAATCTCCGTCGAAACGCACCACCCGCTCTACTTCGATTCGTACTCGACCAACCGGGTCACCGGCGCGTTCATCATTATCGATCCGCTGTCGAACGAAACCCTCGGCGCGGGCATGATCGTGGACATCGAAGGAAAGGAAGAGACGCGCGGTCAGGTCACGGACGCCGAACGCGTCGCCCGCTACGGCCATCGCGGAGCGGTGATCACGGTCGAAGACGCCGAGTCGGCGCTGCTCCTCGAACGCGAACTGTTCGATCGTGGCGCCAACGTCGCGGTAGGCCTTCCCATCGAAGCCGCCGCCGCCGGGATCATCGTGATCCTGATCGGCCACGCCCCCGGCGCGATCGACCTCCGCCGCTCCGCTACCTCCGAAGCCGTCCGCGCCCTCGAACGCAAAGGCATCCTCCGCGGCCCTGAAGAAATGCTCATCGAGGGCGAAGGAATCTAAGGCAAACTGCGCCGCTTCGCCTCAAGCCGCGGCGCAACAAACTCGTTGGATCTTCCGCTATTCTCTTAGTGGGATCGTATGAGCATTCAACTGGCTCCCGAAATCGAAGCTGGACTTCGCGCCGAAGCCGCTGCGCTCGGGATCAGTATAGACGCGCTGATCGCCAATGCGGTGAAAGCCTATCTCGGGAGCGGAACACTCTCTACGGCGCACAGTGTGCCGTCGCGTGACCGCTCGGCTGAGGTGAAATGGGCATCGCGCCCCGATGCTCAATTTGTCGGCAAATGGGTTGTTTTGGAGGGCAATCGGGTTATCACCAGTGGCTCCGACCCGAAGCATCTCTATGAAGAGGCCAGAGCCAAAGGCAACTCCTCGCCTTTCTTAATTTTTGTGGCCGACGACCACGAGCCTTTTGTCGGCGGATGGGTTGATTGATCTCGCTCGAATTTGATGCCGAGCTTCACTAGGGAGAAACACCTGCCGGAATTCTTATCCCCGTGCGGCTGACCCACGGTGATCGCAGCGTGGAGTTGAGCGCTCGGCTGGACACCGGTGCTGCGGACTGCATCTTCGATTACTCCTACGCGGATATCCTTGGGCTCACGAATCCGGGTTTTCAGAGGGAATATCGAACCGTGGCCGGTTCCTTCAAGGCGATCGGACATGAGATTACGATCGCCACCATGGGTCTGGAATGGACAGCAGTCGTTTTCTTTCACGCGATGGGAAATCCGGCTCACGCCTTTGTGGGCCGCCGAGGTTGGCTCGATCGCGTTCGCATCGGGATCGTGCACTACGAACAGAAGTTGCTGCTCGGGCAATACGGCATTTGAATCGAAATCGAACTCCTGCTTCGCGCCGCGTCGTCGTTCCCGATTACACTGGTTCGGAATGACGAGATACGTTTCTATTGCAGCTCTTGCCGCCGCGTTTTCCGTCTCCGCGTTCGCCCAAGGTATGCCATTGCCGCCGGGTATCGCAGCTGAAATCCGGGGAGTCTACGCCTCGGTCAAAACCAATCTGCTCGCAGCCGCGGACGTCATGCCGGAAGCGAACTATAACTTTGCCCCCGTTCCAGAGGAACTGACCTTCGGCAAATGGATCGCTCACGTGGCGGATGCGCAAACCGGGATCTGCTCCACGCTGAACGGTCAAACCCGAAGAGGCGATGCCGCCGCCAAGACCTCAAAAGCCGATCTCGCCGCCGCCCTCAAGGCGTCCTTCGACGAGTGCGATAAGGCTTACAATGCCCTGACCGATGCCAACGCCACGGAACTGGTGGCCTATGGCCGCGGCCAGAATTCGCGCGGCGGCCGTTTGGCCTACAACGCCGCCCATGACCAGGAATGTTACGGCAACATGTCCGTCTACATGCGCCTCAAGGGCATCGTTCCGCCTTCCACCGCCGCCCGCGCCCGCGCAGCCAGCGGCCCGGGGCGGTAGGAATGCCCGATATCGAGCACGTATTCGTGCTGATGCTGGAGAATCGGTCATTCGACCATCTCCTGGGGAAATCCGGAATTCCGGGACTAAACGGATTATCAGGCAACGAAACGAGTCCGTACGACGGGAAGAATTACGGGCTTACCCGCGCCACGCTCGGCCCGATGGACGTGGACCCGGGGCACGAGTTCCCCGACGTCGTCGAGCAGCTCGCGGGTAAGGACGCCAAATTTCCCAGCGGCGGACCGTATCCGCCAATCAACAACTCGGGCTACGCCGAGTCCTTCATGCGCACCACTGGCGCGAAGGTGAACGCCGACCCGGGTATCGTCATGTCCGCCTTCGAGCCCCAGGACCTTCCGGTGCTCAATGCGCTTGCGCGCGAATTCGCCGTCTGCGATAACTGGCATTCCTCCCTCCCGGGTCCCACGCTCCCCAATCGTTTCTTTCTTCTCGCCGGCACTTCGGGAGGGCTCGACCACAGCCCTTCCGACGCCGAGATGATCGAGGAACTCACGATCGACGGCTTTCCCATCCGTAACGGAACGATCTTCAGCCAGCCCATCAAGACGCGCATCTATTGCGGCGGCATTCTCTGCATGGCTCAGACCCTGAAGGGCGTCAGCTTTCTGGACGTGCACCGCTATTCGAATTTCGTCCACGACGTCACCAGCGGCTCCTACGACGTGAAGTTCACCCTCATCGAGCCCGATTATGGCGACCTAATTGGCAACTTCAAGGGCGGCACATCGCAGCATCCGATGGACGGAGTGACCGGTGGCGAAAAGCTAATCAAAGAGGTATACGAGACGATCCGCAAATCGCCTCTATGGACGAAAAGCATCCTCTTCGTCATGTGGGACGAGCACGGCGGCTTCTACGATCACGTGGTTCCGCCGAAAGCCACTCCGCCGGGCGATGCGCCGGTCAGTCCGCGCGCCAATCAGTTCGGCTTCGATTTTTCGCTCTATGGTCCCCGTGTCCCCTGCGTCGTAATTTCGCCGTTTGTCCCTCAGGGCACGGTCGATCACACGCTCTACGATCACACGAGCGTACTCGCCACGACGGAGAAGATCTTCGGACTTCAACCCCTGACGGAACGCGACAAAAACGCTAACAACGTGCTGTCCCTGCTTTCGCTCGCGACGCCCCGCAACACGCAGGAACATTTGCCGTCGCCAGCCGAAGTTCAAGCGCACCGCGCCGCCGAAATCGATAAGTCCGCGGCGCCTCATTTCGGCAATGTCCCCGCGTTTCTCGTAGCTGCGGCGCGAGCTGATCTGCACCTATCTCCTCCCGAAGCGCATGCGGACATCCTGACGCGCGTCAGATCGTTACCGACTCTCTGGCACGCCGAAGAGTACTTCCGCGAGGTCGGGCAGAAGGTCCTTGCTGCTCGCGGTGGGTCAGGCCAACAAGGGTCTGACCACTTCGCCTCCCACGTCGGTTAGCCGGAAGTCGCGTCCCTGAAAGCGATAGGTGAGCCGCTTGTGGTCGATGCCGAGGCAGTGCAGAATCGTGGCCTGCAGGTCGTGCACATGCACCGGGTCTTTCACGACGTTGTACCCGTAATCATCGGTTTCGCCATATGTGATGCCGGGCTTGATTCCGCCGCCCGCCATCCACATCGTGAAGCAGCGCCCATGGTGGTCCCGGCCATAGTCAGTCGCGGTGAGGTGCCCCTGGCAATAGACGGTGCGCCCGAACTCCCCGCCCCAGATCACCAACGTGTCATCCAGCATCCCTCGCTGCGCAAGGTCGGTCACCAGCGCAGCCGAAGCCTGGTCCACATCCTTGCAGCGCTTCGGCAGATTCTTCGGCAACTCCCCGTGATGGTCCCAGTCCCGGTGGTAAAGCTGTACAAAACGAACTCCCCGCTCGGCAAGACGTCGGGCCAACAGACAATTCGCCGCGAACGTCCCCGGCTTCTTCGCGTCTTCACCGTACAAATCGAACGTGCTCGGCGGCTCTTTCGAGAGGTCCGTCAGTTCGGGGACGGAGGCCTGCATCCGGAACGCCATTTCATATTGGGAGACTCGCGCAGTGATTTCCGGATCGCCGAATTCGTTATATGAGGCCCGGTTTAGTTCCCCAAGCGCGTCAAGGTATGTCCGCCGGTTTGCTGTCGTAAAACCGTCGGGGTTCGACAAATAAAGAACGGGATCGCCGGTCGAACGGAACTTCACCCCCTGATACCGGCTCGGCAGAAAGGCGCTTCCCCATAGCCTGTCGTACAGGGGCTGACCGCCGCCTGAGTTGGAAATCATCACGCAGAACGCCGGCAGGTTCTCGGTGTCCGCCCCCAGTCCATAGGAGACCCATGAACCCATGCTCGGACGCCCGCCGAGCCGGAAACCGGTCTGCGCCATCGTCACTGCCGGGTCGTGATTGATCTCCTCGGTATTGACCGTCTTAATAAAGGTAAGGCGGTCGGCGATTTTCGCCGTATACGGCAGCAGTTCGCTGACCCATGCGCCCGACTCGCCATGCTGTGACAAAACGAACTTCGACGGCACAATCGGAAAAGTCGATTGCGACGCTGACATCCCCGTGAGCCGCTGTCCCATTCGAACCGACGCAGGCAAATCCGTGTTCTGGAATTCCACGAGACGCGGTTTGTAATCGAAGAGTTCGATCTGCGAAGGGCCGCCCGACTGGAATAAATAAATGATGCGCTTCGCCTTCGGCGCGAAGTGCGGCAGGCCCGGCAAGCCTTCAGCGGCTTTACAAAACGAACTCAGCGCGATACCAAGAAACAGACGGCGGTTCATCTTTACTCTTTCGTTATGGCTTCATCCATATTGAGGATCAGGCTCGCCACAGCCTCCCAGCCGAGTTCGTTTTGTACGCGGCGCAGAATGGCAGTTCGTTTTGCATCGGGACGACGCGCCAATACCAGCTCATACCCATATTCCACTCCGCCGGCCGACTTCATTCGCTCCGCCAGTTTCTGAGACGCTTCGAGGAATGTAATGTCGTTCATCAGGTTGAGCGCCTGAAGCGGAGAGTTCGTTTTGTTTTCGAACACCGCGCACTGTTCCCGGTTCGGCGCGTCGAAATTGGTCATGAACGGAGGCGGATTCGTCCGCTTCCAATAGGTATAGAGGCTGCGGCGATAAAGATCCGGTCCGATCGATTCGACATACCCTTTGTCTCCCGAAAGTTCCTGCCATAGCCCCGCGGGCTGATGCGGCTTGACCGAGGGGCCGCCGATTTTTTCTACCAGCAATCCGGAGACCGCGAGCGCCTGGTCACGGATCTCCTCCGGTCCCAGACGGACCCGAGGGCCGCGCGCGAGCAGCCGGTTGTCCGGATCCTTTTCTAACAATGCAGGCGTCTCCACTGACGATTGCCGGTAAGTCGCGCTCATCACGATCAGTTTGAGCAGCGCCTTCACATCCCACCCGCTGTCCATGAATTCGACAGCAAGCCAGTCGAGCAGTTCGGGATGAACCGGGTATTCACCCTGAACGCCGAAATCATCCACAGTTTTGACGATCCCCGTTCCGAACAGCGATTGCCAGAACCGGTTCACCGTGACGCGCGCCGTCAGAGGGTTCGTTTTGTCAACCAGCCATCGCGCAAGATCGAGGCGATTCGGGTTCGGAGGAAGCTGCGGCAGAACGGAAGGCACGGCCGCCGTCACCTTCTCGCCGGGCGCATCATACGCCCCTCGCTTGAGAACGAACGTGTCGCGATGCGCCCCATCCGCCATCACCATTACGGTGGGCAGCGAATCGTAGAATTTGTCGCGCGCAGCCTTCGCCGCGACAAGCGCATCGTGCGCCTCGCGAATTCGTTTCGGCGCGCCGATTTCCAGATAGCTGAGATTGCGCAACGCTTCCGGATCGCCCGCCACCGCCGCGACCTCCTCCGGATCGAGCGCCCGCTTATAGATCCGCGCGTCTTTGATCTCGCCCTCGAAGCCGAGCCCGCCGCCCGCGCCCACCCGAATCGGCGTGTTCTTCTTCTTGAACGGCTCGTTGTTCTGGTCGAACAGGGTCCGCGTCTCGACCGGCTTGCCATCCACATAGATGCGCACGCCCGACGCCAGTCGTTTGCCGTCGTAAGTCACGAGCACGTGATGCCATTCATGAAGAGGGAGCGGTTCGACCGATTCGACGCGAAGGCCAAGATCGGTGAACCGCATCGTCAGGTGCAGGCGAACGCGCCCCTTCATCAGGAAGAGGCCGTGACCCTGGCTCTCCATATAGTCTTCGAGGTGCGTCAGGATTGCGCCATCGGGAGCGTCCGGTTTAATCCACGCGGAAAACGTAAACGGATCGAGATAGTTAAGCTCCGCCGCCTCTCCGTGTTCGAACACGCCTTTCCCCGCCGCCCGAAAGGCCAGGTCCTTTGTAGGCGTCCACGCGCCCGGTTTCCAGTGAGTTCGTTTTGTTTCCAGCAGCGGCTGAAGCTCATCCCACGCTTTTTGTCGCGTCGCCACATCAGCGTCAAGGCGGGAGAGTTCGTTTTGTTGAGTAGCCGTGGGAGCTTTGACGTACGGTTGTTCCGGCCCGTAGTTCCAGGTGAAGCCGCGTTCGTCCGGTACCTGATTGAAGAACGCGAACAGGCGATAGAAATCCTTCTGCGAAATCGGATCGTACTTGTGATCGTGGCAGCGGGCGCACCCCGCGGTCAGACCCATCCAAAGAGTCGCCGTAGTCTGCGCGCGGTCGGCCACGTACTCCACCCGATACTCCTCGGGAATGATGCCGCCTTCCCCGGTCGTGCGGTGATTGCGGTTGAATCCCGACGCGATCTGCTGATCGAGCGTCGCATTCGGCAAGAGGTCGCCCGCGAGTTGGTCGATCGTGAATTCATCCCATCGCATATTGGCGTTAAACGCCCCGATCACCCAATCGCGCCACCGGTACATGTCGCGCGGACCGTCGGTCTGATACCCATTGCTATCCCCGTAACGCGCGTTCTCCATCCAGCGGTACGCCATCTTCTCGCCATAACGCGGCGAGGCAAGCAGGCGATCGACAACCTTCTCATATGCGTTCGGAGACTGGTCCTCCACAAAAGCACGGACCTCTTCCGGCGTCGGCGGGATCCCGGTCAGATCGAGCGAAACGCGCCGAATCAACAGCCGCCGTTCTGCTTCCGGTGAAGGCTTCAGCCCTTCCTTCTCCAAGCGCGCCAGGATAAACCGGTCAATCGGATTGAGCGGCCATTTTGCATCCTGAACTTCGGGCGTGCTGGACCGTTTCGGAGGAATGAACGACCAGAACGGTTCCCAGGGCGCGCCCTGCGCAAACCAGGCTTTGACCAGTTCGATTTGTTCGGCAGTTAACGGAACCTTGCCCGAATCGGGTGGCGGCATCCGCTCAGCAGGATCCGCCGACGAGATTCGCCGCAGGAGTTCGTTTTGTACTTTCTTAGCGCCGCCTTCGAGATCGAACCGCAGCCCTGCTTGACGATGTGTCGCGTCGGGGCCATGGCACGTGAAACAGCGGTCCGAGAGAATCGGGCGAATGTCCCGGTTAAACTCGATCCGCTGGGCAGGCAGGCTGAGCGCCGCGCCAAAAGCGACAAAAACCAGGGACCGAACCATCAGCTATGGGCAGTTTATAACGTCATTTCGTGTCACAAGGACACGTGCGCCGCCGAGAAGTGCCCGACTTCACGTCCGCGCGCGATTCGAACATCGTGGTCGCCGATCCATCCCGGTGCGAATTCTGGATGAACTTGCAGCGCGATTACGAACTGCGCACCGCCGCACGCTCCGGGCGGCGTGACATTGACTCCGTCTCAGAGATCGCCCGCGAACTTCCACTGGCTCTTGTAATCGCGCGTGAGCTTCTGCTTCGTTAAGCTCGCGCGGATCAGTTCGATCGGGATCCGGTTTTCCTTGAGAACCGCGTCGTTGAACTCGCGGTTGGTCATTTTGCCCGGACCCACCAGCGAATCGTGCAGCGATTTCAGCTGCATTCCGCCCAGCAGATACGCCGCCTGATACAGAGGCGTGTACGCGCCGCCGAACGACCGGCGCACCTCGCCGGCGGCGTTCTCCCGTTCGAACCCCACGCGCTCTACCAGCATGTTCACGCATTCCACTGGCGTCATCTTTCCGAGATGAAAACTCAGCGAAAAGATAATCCGCGCGCAGCGGTGCATATGCCAGAACAGCGCGCCCACGCGATCCTCAGGCGTTTTCTGGAACTTCAGGTCCCACATCAGAAGTTCCCAGTAGAGTGACCAGCCTTCGGTAACGAACGGGGTCCCACCCGCGACCGACCGGTACGGTTTGAACCGCGCCGCGTAATAACCCTGCAGATTGTGCCCGGGAATCAGTTCATGAAAGACCGTGGCGCGCGACATCGGAATATTATTCCCGCGCATCGACATCATCTTCTGCTCGTAGTTCATCGAGTTGACCGGATACGAAACGCTGATCACCTCGCCTCCGGTGAAGAACGGATTCACCAGCTGACGCTCCGGCGTCATCATGTCCATGCGCCAAGTCTCGCGCGCGAGCGGCGGCACGGTCACCAGGTCATGATCGTCGAGGAACTTCTCGGCTTCGAGCGCCAGATCGCGGATCATCTGCGGCTGCTTGCCCGGTTCGACGTACATGTTCTTGACCTTTTCCAGAGCGGCGCGCCAGTCATCGCCAAATCCCATCTCGCGTGAGGCCTTCTTCATCTCGACCTCGCACCAGGCGAATTCCTTATTCGCGAGCGCGATGAGCTCCTCCGGCGTATAGGGGATCATTTCGTAGGCGAGTTCGCTCATCAGGCCTTCGCGGCCGATGGGGTTGCCCACGATGTCGTCGGTTGAGCCGGCGCGCGCGGCGGCGATCGAAGCTGCATAGGCGTTATTCCCGCCTCGCCCCCCGCCGCTTCCACGTCCGCCCGCGTTTTGAGCGGCGTTTTGAGCAGCGTTTTGAGCAGCGATGGCCGCGCTTTCCGCCGGCGGAGGCTTAAGGCCAGCCACTCGTTCGCGCAGGAACATGGCGTACGAGTCGAGCGCGTTGTCGACGGCATGATAAGCCTCCTCGTCCCACCAGGTGAACATCGGATCGTAGCCGTTGTAAAAAGTGAACCAGGTGCGCAGAGCCAGTCGCAGTGAACCCGCCTCGGTCGCCGCGCGGTTGGCCACGATCTTTCGGGTCTGCGTCGCCTGTGCCGTCTGCTCTCCGCGCAGCGTGGCCTCAAGCGCGGTCCGCGTGGCCTGAATGTCTTTATTGAGTTTGTCGAGCGCGCGCGCTGTCTGAACCGGGTCCAGCGGATTCATCTTCTGCCGAGCTTCTTCCAGCCCGATGATCGTTGCAGCAAACGGCAGATAAACTGCGTTCTCCGACTCTTCTTTCGCTTCAAGATCGAGTCGCCGAAGCTCATGATCGACCTCGTTGCGGAACAGGACGTAATCGACCTTGCCATCCTGGCTCATCGAATCGAAATCGCGCGCTTCGAGCGCGGCCCGGGTCTCTTCATAGAATTTCCGCATCCGGGTGCGGCGTTCCGGCGACGCGGCGATGTTGTAGAAGCGCTGCAAATTGCCGCGATCGGCGGCAAAACGCTCCATCATCGGACGCATCTCGCTTTTGGAGGTATCGAGATCCGAGTATTCGGACGTAGAGGCGGCGGGAAGAGATGCCTGAAACGCGAAAGCGAGAGTCAGCGCGGCGGCAGCGGCGGCGCGGCGTCGTCGGTCCATAATCGTCTCCGGTTGTACTTGAGTCTAGTGCATTTCCGGACTGATCCGGCGTGAACTACAATTAGTAGTTCATGCCCGTGTACCGCATTCATCGTATGAAGGATGCGCCGCGTCAGCAGTTCCGATGGGCGCCTCACGTTTCGGGAGCGGCGAGCGTGAAACCGAAGGATTACGAGCCCGCGAACGAAATCGAAGCGGAAAGCGAATATGCCGCGTGGGCTCTTCTCAGACACGCGGAACAACCCCTCAGCGTTGGCGACTTGCTCGAGACGCCGGGAGGCGAGCTTCGAATCTGCAAGTACGTGGGCTTCGATTCGGCCCGCTGGTTCGTTCCCGAGCCGGTTCCCGTTGCGGAGCCACCGGCCGGATCGGCGCCGCGGGAAGCGGCGCAGGTTTAGCCAAGGAGAGTTATCATGCGCGCCAGATTAGGCGACGATATCGATGATTTTTGCGTTAAGTGCAAGCGCATTATGAACCACGCGGTGGTTTCGCTGATAGCGGAAGAACCCGCGAAGGTTCGCTGCAAGACTTGCCACAGCGATCACGACTATCGCCACGAGCAGCCACCGCCTCCAAAGGTGGATCCCCGGAAGGCCGCGGCGCAAGCCGCCGCGGAAGCTAACGGCGCGGCGCCGGAAACGGCTCCCGCCTCTGTAGAGGCTGAGCCTGCTCCGGTGGCGCGCGCAGCCGCGGCTTCACGCGGCCGGACGGCCCGCAAGAAGTCCTGATCCGATGCGCAGGCTCGCTATCGTTCTGACCGCGGCAACCGTCTACGCCGCGCAGGAGCCCGGCTTCAAAACGCGACCCGCGAATCCTACTCCTCCGACGCAAACGGCCGGCGCGATCCACGATCTTTCGCGGATGCTTCCTTCGAAGGGCCTGAAGCATTCGGGCATCGTGATGGACCAGGTGTTTGGCATCTCGAAGTTGCCCGGCGGTACGGTTGGCGATTACGAGAGCGGCGGCAAGAAGTACCGGATCTTCATCATCGACGCCCGCGCCAATCAGGACGCGGCATTCATGCTGCTGGATGCGAAGTCGGCGCTCAAGAATCCCGAGTATCTGGCGTCTTTCGGCGGCTATTTCGGGCAGAACGGAACGGAGCCTGTCTTCGTCTTCGCCAAGCAGCGGTATCTCGCCGGTATAGGCGGTTTGCCCAAAGATCAGGCGGACCCGCTGGCCCGTACGCTCGCGAGCAAACTGCAATAGCAACACCACTGAAAAGTGGTGTTAATATGGAGTCGTGGTTCGAGCGAATCCGGCCGCGGATTATTACGTCACTCAGCGGTGGGACCTCTATACGGAGGAAAACCACGAGGCGTGGCGGAAGCTCTACAGCCGCATGGTTCCGAGCTGGAGGCGGTACGCTAACGAGCACTTCCTGAAGGGCCTCGATTCGCTTTGCCTTGACCCGCAGCGAATTCCCCGCATTGATGACGTGAACCGGTTTCTGAGCCCGCTGACAGGATTTCAGGCGAGGCCGGTGAGCGGATACGTGCCCGCATTCGTGTTTTTCGACTGCCTTCGCAATCGCGAGTTCCCGACCACAATCACCATTCGCGACGCCGCCCGCCTCGACTACCTTCCGGAACCCGACATCTTTCACGACATCGCGGGGCACGTCCCGATGCACACGAATCGCGCCTTTGCGGATACGCTCGTACGCTTCGGCGAATGCGCGCATACGGCGGTCGAGCTGGTGTCCGACATTCGGGACGAACACGAACGCGCGCATCGGATGACCAGCATCATCCGCGCGATGGCGCGTTTCTTTTGGTTCACGGTCGAGTTCGGGCTGATGCAGACGCGCGACGGGCTGAAGGCTTACGGCAGCGGATTATTGAGTTCGCACGGGGAACTCGAATATGCGCTGGAATCGCCAGACGTTCAGCGGTACCCGCTGCAGATCGAGTGGGCTGTCAATCAGGGATTCGAAATCGACCATTACCAGCCGCTGTTGTTCTGGGTCGACGGTTTCGATCATCTCTTCAGCCTGGTTGACACGCTGGAACGCTGGATGCGCGAAGGGAAACTGAACAACGTGGCTGGCGGCGAACCGGCGGTGAACGAGACGGATCTGTTCAGCTTCGCGCAGGCTACCCGATAAACCGCGACGCGGGTACCCATCCGAGCGAGACTCCAGTCATCAGAACTCCGATCAGCAGAATCGCGGCGGCGGAAATGACAGGCATGTATCGGAAGAACGCGTTGTTGGTTCTCTTTTGCTCCGGCAGGAGATTCCGGGCGTAAAGCACGAGCATGCCTGTGGCGGTCAGCACGATCGCGAGTCCCAGGCTAAAGGCCAGCAACAGAACCATTCCCAGACCAACTCTGCCGATTGAGATCGCGCTGAGAAGAAGAATCAGGGCGGACGGGCACGGCACAAGTCCGCCGCTGGCGCCCAGGGCGATCAGGCTTCCGACGGAAATATCCTCCGGCGGGAGGTGCGTGTGCGTGTGACCGTCGTGCGTGTGAGTGAGGGGGCCGTGATGATTGTGCGCGTGGTCGTGGGGATGGTGATGATGGTCGTTATCGTGCGCGTGGCCGTGGTCATGATCGTGCGCGTGGCCGTGGTCATGATCGTGATGATGATGATCATGCGGGTGTGAATGCTCGTGATAATGAGCGTGTTGGTGGTCGTGAACATGCGCGTGAACATGCGCGTGTGCGTGCTCGTGCTCGTGTGAATGATCGCGAGGGTAGTGATGAGGGTCGTGAGCGTGGGAGTGCTCGTGTGACAGCGCATGCGAACGCTTCCATAGCAGCATTGCGCCGATCCAGACGATCGAAAGCCCGGAAACAATCCCGAGGATCTTCGATATTCGGTCCGGCATCACGTAGCGTGACAGAAACATCGTTGCGAGCCCGAGGATGAAGACGCTGATCGTGTGGGTGAACGTCACGGTCGCGCCCAGCAGGGCCGCGTGCTTCGGAGTTCCACGCGAACCGACCAGATACGCGGCGACCATCGTCTTACCGTGACCAGGCTCGAGCGCGTGCAGCGCGCCAAACCAAAAGGCGAGCGCGAGCAGCGTTAACAAAATCGGCCCCGAGAGCGTTCCTTGCCGCAGGATGCGCGAGATGGCGTCGTCGCGTTTCACAGTGCCCAGTGATTGAGCTTCGGGCGGGCGCGAATCGCGCACTTCGGGGCCTGCGGACTGTGAAGCGACAGGAACAGGCGGCGCAGGAGCCTGAGCCACGATAACCGGCTTCTTCGTTTGCGAGACCGCATCCGGCAGAGGCTGCCATTCGAGCCACGCTTTCGTGTCCTGCGGCGGCGCCTTGGTCGGGTCCTGCGGATAAGACGTGAGGCCGCGGCTGATATCCGTGTCACCGTTGGACGCCTTCGAAACGTCCGCGCCCGGACCCGGCGATATGACGATCTCGCGCCATCCCGCGCGGGTCGCGTAGTTATGATCCTCGTACTCGAACCGGCCTCCGGTCGCCGGAACGAACAGTCTGGTTTCGATTCGAAATACCGGCAGGTTGCCGGCGCCGTCGAGCACGGTCAGACTGGTCGAGAGAAGCTTCGGCGAGAGAGGCTTGCCCGACTCGGAAAACGACAAATTTGAAGCCCACTCGGCAGCCTGAGCTTTTGCCTTCGCCTCAAGAACATCCTTCGCCGCGTCGCGCGGCACGTTCCATGACTGCATCAGCTCAAATGTCGGCAGTTCCGCAAGATCGAGAACGTAGGTCACATTAACGCCCTTCGACCCCGGTTCGAGACGCGCGTAATGGTTCACGCTGAGATTCCCCATCGGATGGGCAAGCGCAAGACCCGCGATCGCCAGCAGCGCGGCCGGCCGGAGAACCTTCATATCAATCCAGTTTACGAGCGCGCGCCCCATTCGGATGATGCGCCGTCCATGTGTTACGGTAAGGGTTTCCCCCGATATCCCGCATGAGTTTCGACCGTAAAATCGCCGGTCTGATCGACCATACCATTCTGAGACCGGACGCTACGCGCGCGGACGTGCGCCGCGTGTGCGAGGAGGCGCTCAAGTATGGGTTTGCGAGCGTTTGCGTGAATTCATTCTGGGTTCCGCAGGTAGCGCGGGAGCTGGGCGGGTCCAGCGTCAAAGTCTGCACGGTGGCGGGTTTTCCGCTGGGCGCGGTGAGCACGGCGGCTAAGGTCGCGGAGGCGCTTGGCGCGATTCGCGAAGGAGCATCGGAGATCGACATGGTGCTCAACATTGGAGCGCTGCTGGCTGACGAGCGCGCGGTGGCGCAGTCCGATATTCTCGCGGTCGTGAGGGTGAGCCATGACAACGGCGCGCTGGTTAAGGTCATCATCGAAACGGCGCTGCTCAACGACGAACAGAAGCGACTTGCCTGTCAACTGTCAGCCGACGCCGGAGCCGATTTCGTCAAGACTTCGACCGGTTTCGCAAAGCTTGGCGCGACCGCGGCCGATATCGCGCTGATGCGCGCGGCGGTCGGCCCGGTGATCGGCGTGAAAGCCTCTGGCGGTATCCGAACGCTGGAGGATCTGAGGCGCATGGTGGCTGCCGGGGCTACTCGTGTGGGCGCGAGCGCCAGCGTGGCGATCATCGAGGCGACGAGACCCGAATCCGAGAATGCCGCCGCGAGTTAAACCGGCGATCCGCTTCCGGGAGCGAAGCGAACTCCTCGATTTTCTGCTCGAAATCTCGTCGGTCACGGCCGAGACGCTCGATATCGAGAAGCTTTTGCCGAGCGTGGCGGATATCGTGCGCCGCGTGGTGGCCTACGATCTGTTCGCGATTCTGCTCTACAACGACAAGCGGCAGGACTTGCGAATCCGTTATGCCGTGGGCCACCGCGAGGAGGTCGTGCGCAATCTCGCGATCCCGCTCGGTGAGGGAATTGTAGGCGCCGCGGCTGCGACCCGCGAGCCGGTACTCGTGACCGACGTTCGCAGCGACCCTCGTTATCTGCCGACCTCCGATATCGTATGCGCGGAACTGAGCGTTCCGATGGTGGTACGCGGGCGGTTGGCAGGCGTGCTCGACGTGCAGTCCACGCGCAAGGACGCGTTCGGCGATTACGACCGCGCCATGCTGCAACTGATCGCCACGCGCGTGGGGGCGGCGATCGACAACGCGCAGCTTTACCGTCGGGCCGAGCGGCAGTACAAGACGCTGCGGGCTCTGTCGAAGATCTCGCACGAATTCTCCTCGCTGCTTGATATCGACGAACTGCTGTCGAAGATCGCGTCGAGCGTACGCAGCCTGATTAACTACGACGCGTTCAGCATTCTGCTGGTCGATCCGGAACTGCAGTTCCTCCGGCACCGCTTCAGCATGCGCTACGACGAGCGCGTAAATCTCGACAACATCCCGCTGGGGCGCGGAATTACCGGCGCAGCGGTCACGTCGCGTGAGATCGTGCGCGTTCACGATACCGGCACGGACCCCCGGTACATTCCCTCGCATCCGGGAATTCGCTCCGAGATCGCGGTGCCGTTGGCGCTGCAGCAGGGCGTAATCGGCGTGATGGATCTGGAAAGCGAACGCATCGGGTACTTCACTGAAGAGCACGCGCGGACGCTGAGCGTGCTTGCGCCGTCCGTGGCGATCGCGGTTGAGAATGCGCGGCTATACGAGGAGATCGGCGATCGCGAGCGGCGCATGCAGGAAGACCTGAAAGCCGCTTTCGAGCTGCAGACCATACTTCTGCCGCAGGAGGCTCCGCCGGTGGAGGGCCTCGATATTGCGATCGGGCTGCGGCCCGCGCGCCAGATCAGCGGCGATCTCTACGACTTCTTCGAGCATCAGGATTCGCATGTGGTGGTCGCCTTCGGAGATTCGAGCGGCAAGGGCGCCGCGGCGGCGCTCTACGGCGCGGTGGTGAACGGGCTCATGCGGACGATGGCGCCACGCCGCCGCAGTCCGGCGGAACTGATGAAAGCTCTGAATGACGCTCTGGTCCAGCGCATCGTGGAAGGCCGCTACGTCACGCTGCTGCTGATGCTCTGGCATCCGCACACACGTTCGTTCACGCTCTCCAACGCCGGCAGCTCTCCACCCATGGTGATCCGCGACCGGCAGATCCTGAAAATTCAGATCGAGGGCGTACCCCTCGGCCTGCTTCCGCATCGCGATTACGAAGAGCGGAGCTTCGCCGCGAAACCGGGAGACCTGCTGGTGCTGTTCTCGGACGGCGTGTCGGATCATTTGAGCCTAACTGGCGAGGAATACGGGCGAGAGCGCCTCGCGGGCGTTCTCACCAGAGCCTGCGCGCTTCCAACGAAAGAGATTGTGCAGGCGATTTTCGACGATCTGGATGAGTTCAATACCGTGCGGTTTGACGATCAGACGCTCATCGTTATGAGGGTTCAATAGTTTGTTTCTCTACCAGGACGGCAGGCTGTTTTGCGAGAACGTGGACCTCGAGGAGATCGCCCGCGAGGCGGGCACGCCCTGTTACGTCTACTCATCGCAAAAGATTCTTGACGCGTATCGGGCATATGACGCGGCATTCGGCGATTTGCCGCATCGGGTGTGTTACGCGGTAAAGGCGAACTCGTCCTTGGGAGTTCTGTCCTTGCTGGCGCGCGCCGGGTGCGGCTTCGACATCGTATCGGGCGGTGAGCTGTTCCGTGTCCTGAAGGCCGGAGGAGATCCGAAGCGCGTGGTGTTTTCCGGAGTCGGCAAGACTGCTGAGGAGATTCAGCTTGCCCTCGAAAGCGGCATCGACAACTTCAACTGCGAATCGGAGGACGAACTCGCTGCGATCGACGCGATTGCGGAGAAGTTGGGGAAGACGGCGCGTTTTTCGCTGCGGGTCAATCCGGATGTGAACGCCGCCACGCATCCGTACATCAGCACCGGACTGCGGGATCACAAATTCGGAATCGATATCGGTGACGCGCCGGCGATCTACGCGCGGTCGCGACGGTTCGGCTCTTTGCGGGCGGCGGGCGTCAGTTGCCATATCGGATCGCAGATCCTCGATTATTCGCCGATTCTGGAGGCGGCGGGTAAAGTTCTCGGACTGATCGAAAGCCTGCACCGAGAGGGTTTCGCCATCGATCACGTGGATCTCGGAGGCGGGTTGGGAATCGCGTATCAGGCGGCGGACCGGGCGCCGGCGATTCACGACTTCATCGGCGCCCTGCGGGACCGCATCGGCCGCGATGGGCTGACCGTGCTGATCGAACCTGGGCGATCGATTGTTGGCGCGGCGGGCGTTCTGCTGACCAAGGTTCTGTACCGGAAGAAAAGTCCGTCGAAGGAGTTCGTCATCGTGGATGCGGCGATGAACGATCTGATTCGCCCGGCGCTGTATCACGCGCATCACGAAATTCTGCCGCTGAACCGGCTGCCTGCCGAGGAGATTGTCGCCGACGTGGTCGGTCCGGTGTGCGAGACGGGCGATTTCCTGGCGAGGGATCGCGCCATCGCGGACGTCCAGCCGGGAGACTATCTCGCAATTTCGGCGGCGGGCGCGTACGGGTTCGCGCAATCGTCGAATTACAATTCGCGGACGCGCGCCGCGGAGGCGCTGGTAGAAGGCGGAAGCTGGCGGATCATCCGCGAACGCGAGAAATGGGAAGATCTGATTCGGGGAGAAAGCGTCTGATGTCCGAAGATATCCGTTATCCGATCGGCCGTTTCGACTGGAAAGGAGACGTTTCGCCAGGCGACCGCGCCGGCCATATCGCCGCCATCGAAGCTGCGCCGGCGGGATTTCGCCAGGCTGTCGCCGGTCTGACTGAAAGTCAGCTCGAAACTCCGTATCGCGACGGCGGCTGGACCGTCCGGCAGGTCATTCACCACGTCGCGGACAGCCACATGAACAGCTATGTGCGGTTCAAGCTGGCGCTTACCGAAGACGATCCTACGGTGAAGGCCTACGACGAGGCAGCGTGGGCGCGGCTAAGCGATTCAGCGGATACCGCGGTGGAGGTGTCGCTCACGCTGCTCGACAGTTTGCATCGGCGCTGGTGCGCTCTGATGCGCGGCATGAGCGATGCAGAGTGGAAACGGACGTTCCGGCATCCTGAGATCGGACCTGTCGCGCTTGAAAAGAGTCTGGCGGGCTATGTCTGGCACGGGAAGCACCACACCGCGCATATCGCGGAACTGCGTCGGCGAAACGGCTGGTAGACCGGCCTTATTCTTCCGGCGCGCCCTCATCCTTTCCGGATTCTTCTCCCGCTTTCGTGTAGTAATACGTGTACTTGCTGTAGAGTTCGCCCGCGCGCGCTCCGTTCGCGACGATCCCAATAACGTTGTTCTCGCAAAGCGACTGCATGGCGCGAATCACGCTGTCGTAGGTTGTCGAGCCAATGCGCACCACCATCAGCGTACCGTCGGTCAGGGTGGCGAGCAGATTCGCGTCGGCGGAAAAAAGCAGGGGCGGGGTGTCGAGAATGACCCAGTTGAAAACCTTGCGGAACGCGTCAATCGAATACTTGACGTGCCGCATATTCAGCAGCTCGAGGGGATTGCGAACCTGCGTTCCGGCCGGCAGAACGTAGAGGTTCGTGCCCTCAATCCGGCGCACGCACTCTTCGAGTCTGCGCTCGCCGAGAAGGAAGTCCGAGAAGCCCGGCGATCTCTCGCACTGCAGCATATTGTGAACCACAGGGCGGCGAAGATCGAGATCGATCAGCAGGACCGGATGTTCGAGATGGGCCTGAGCCAACGCAAGGTTCACGGCGGTAAAAGTCTTGCCTTCCGCCGGCGAGGCGCTCGTGACAACGATGGCGTGCAGGTCCTGCTGACTCTGCATGTGATTCAGCCGCGTGCGGAGAGTGCGGAACTCCTCGCCCGGCGCTTCGTGCGGACGTTCGATGTCGATGAGGTGAGCTTCGGGAGCGGGACGGAACGGGATGGTCCGGCAGCGGGAAAGAAAGGTGCGCCAGTCAACCTTCAGCTCGCGGGATTCCCCGCGGGTGACCCCGCCGGGGAATGCGGGAGTCCGACCAACTGGTACATCGACCTCGGTCTCTTCGGGCAGAGCGAGCGAGCGGGGATCGGAGGCGACCTCGCGCGGCGCCGGATCAGCGCCTTCCGGTGAAGACGTCTCCATCCGCTGTTCGGCCTTGCGGAGGGCGTCGTGAACTCGGCTCATGATCTGTTATCCATATGGTTCAGCTGGCGCGAATGATCGCCGCGTAGTACGCGAGCGCCGCGGCGACCGCAAGCAAGCCGACGATAATCGCGGCGGCCCAGGTGAGAAACGCGATGCGCCTCTTGCGCTTCACAAGAAACGTGTTTTCAAGCAGCGGAACACTGCAGAGCACCGGCAGGTTCGTGTAGGCGCGAACGTCCTTGAGATTCTTCAGAGACGAATCGCGCGCCTCCTGAAAGCCCGCCAGCGCCAGCCCAATCAGAAGCGAGAGAGCGATTCCCGCCCCGACAATCATTGGCCGTTTCGGGCTCGTGGGAGTCATGGGAACGGTCGGGGGATCGATCTGCTCAAGAACCTCGGTCGCGCCGCGCGAGGCGAGTTCCGCGTTCTCGCGGACCAGATCCTGGTTGTGCTGGAGCTTTTCGTAGCGCTCCGCCGCGGCCTGGGCGTCGCGGCGCAGGTCCACGTTCTGCGTTTCGATTGCGGATGTCGCGGCGAGGCGCGCCCGGTAGGCTTCAATCTCCTTGTTCAGCCGATCCGAATTTTTGCGCTGGAATTCCTGGTCGCGCTGGTTGGCGACGATCAGAGCGTTTTCCTTATCGATGTCGCCCTGAATGGAGTTGCGCGAAAAGATCAGCTTGGAGTTGACGGCCTTCTTCTGGTCATCCGGTTTCGCCGCCGCAGCCGCGCGCTCCGCTTCCTGCTGGGCGACGAGGTCGTCGCGCTTTTTCTTTAAAACCCCGAGGGATTTCTCGTAATTGCGGATGTCCGGGTAAGTCTCCTTGTAGACCTGGCGGAGTTCCTGCAGGCTGGTCTCGATGCCGTCGATCTGCTTGTTCAGCCTGGAAATTTCCTCGCTCTGCCGGAACGCAGCGGTATTCACCGCGGGCGTTTCATCGGCGACGGTATCGAGCGCGGCCATCTGGCTCTTCAGGAAAGTGAGCTGCGTATCGAGCGTGAGCCGCTCATTCGACAGGCGGCTGAGTTCGCGCTCGACGGCGCTGACCTGGTTCTGCAGCGACGCCAGGTAACCCATGTTCATGGATTCCTGCTCAGGCAGGCGGCCATCGTTCGCCCTGCGGAAGGCGGTGAGCGCCGCGTTTTTCTTTTCGAGATCCGTCCGCGCCTGACTCAACTCGTCGGTGAAGACTTCTTTGAGCGTGTTCTGCTGCTCGCGCTGCGAGACCGCGCTCTGGTTGATGAAGAGCGTGACCAGAGATTGCACGGTCTCCTGGGCTTCTTTGCGGCGGCGGTACGAGAAAGAAACGCTGAAGACGGAAGCGCCGCGCCGGGTCGCCGCGTCGCCATTGAGCATGGTTACGCGGATGTCCTTCCGCATCAGATCTTCGACATCCTCGTCCGGCATTTTGGCGCGTTCTTCGGCGTATAGGTTGAGCTTGGGATCGTGAATCAGGCCGGAGAGACTCTGCCGGCTTGTGACGACGCTTTCGACCTGGGCCAGTCTTTCGATGAGTTGCTGGTTTGAGGTGGTCTGGATCAGATTGTCCGAGACCTGTGAAGGCCGAATCTGCAGTTTCGCGCTCGCCTCATAGACGTTCGGAAGCGAATAGGCGACCACGATCGAGATTACGAAGCCCGCGTAGAGCGGCCCCAGTATCCAGCCGGAGTGCCGACGGCCGATCCCGATATAATCCTCCAAGTCAAGGGGCCGGCGCGCCACCGGCGCGTCATAAGGTTGAATTGCAGTCATTGCGCCCATGCTTTCCGCAGGTCCCGGAGTTTATTCCGGAACAAATATGCGGTCCCCGTTCCGAAGGGTGATGTTTTGAGCCGGATTTTTTCCCTGGCTCACTTCTTTGTAGTTGAAGTTCAGTTTCTGGTTGCCACGAAGTACATAGATTTTCTTCAGATTGGCGAAATCTTTAAAGCCGCCGCAGTTGGCGAACGCGTCCATTACCGTCATCGGACCGTTCAGAGGAAATTCGCCCTGGCGGAGAACGCCGCCGTAAATGTAGTACTTCTTGCTGTTGTTCCGAAGGACCTGAATATTGACTTCGGGCGGGCACTCGAAGACCGAGGCGCCCAGCCGGTTGCGGACCAGGCGGGTCAGGCTATCCACCGTTTCCCCGTCGGCTTTTAACTGGCCGAGGAGCGGCATGGACAGCAGCCCATCGCTGCCTATGGCGAAGATGCCGCTAAGATTCGGGCTGTTCCAGACGCGGATATCAAGGACGTCGAGCGCGCCAATCACATACGGATTCGGGGTGGGCGCTTCCGGGGAGGGCTTCTCGGCTTCGCAGCCCGGCTTGATGCCCGAGGCGTCGGGCGCTTCGGCCGGCTTTACTGGCGCCGGCAACGTTTTCTGGATGGGCTCGCCGGACTGCGCGGCGCAACACGCGGTTGCGCACAACAGAAAGGCAACCGTCCGGAGCGGCGGTTTCATCGATCTTAATTTAGATCGTAGCAGGCAGGAAAAGCCTCAGAATATACTTCTGGTAACAGGGGGATACTTGCTTGGGCCGCGCTTTCTTTCTCGCCAAAACCGATCCGGACACCTATCCGATTGAACAACTGGAACGGGACAAACAGACGGTTTGGGATGGCGTACGGAATCCACAGGCGCTTCGCGCGATCCGGGCCATGAAGGCCGGCGATGGTGTTTTCATCTACCACAGCATGGGAGCGGCGGCGGTCGTGGGGGTTGCCGAGATCGTTAGCGACGGGCGTCCGGATCCCAAAGACCCAAAGCTGGCGGTGGCGGATTTCCGCTACCGGGGCCGGATCGAGCCGCCCGTGACTCTGCGTGAGATCAAAGAGTCCGGATTGTTCGATGACTGGGCTCTGGTGAGGCAAAGCCGGCTCTCCACAATGGAAGCACCCGACGAATTCGTGAAGTGGATGCGAAAGCTCCGGCCCGACGCGAAAATATAAACGTTTCCGATCTCAACACCGCAATCACGTGGCGAATTCCAAAAATGGGATCTGATCCGGAAATGTTTCCAAAGTGGCATTTAAAATCAGCAACTTACGGGTGTGCTGAAATAGGAATTGGTGGCATTGTAACTGCACTTGCCCCGAGGCGGCAGAGGCGTCCCTGCAGGGACACCTCTGCGTAGCTGCATGCTCCAGGAACTTCGATTTCAGCTTTCGACGGCGATCCTCACGGTGCTCACCATAGCGGCCGCGATTGCCGCTGGAATCAATTACCAGCAGACGCAGATCTTCCGGCTGCCGGATGATGGAGCGGTCTGGAAATCGACCCACGACGGGGTGGTTGCTTCGCGGATTGTTCCTGACGGTCCAGCGGCGCATGCGGGAATTCGCCCGGGCGACCTGTTGATCAGCATTCGCGGGCAGGAGATCCGGAACGTCGAAGACGTCGCGAAAATGCTGGCCGCTGGCGGAGCGTGGACGCAAGCGGTCTACGTTTATGAGCGCGGGGATTACGACGTAACGACGACCGTGACTGTGGCGGAAGCATCCCGCGGCGTCGCGCTGACCTATCAGTACCTGGTCGGCGTGGCTTACCTCGCCATTGGACTCTTCATCTACTTCCGCCGGGGAAGCGCCCACAAGGCGAGACATTTCTATGTCTTTTGCCTCATTTCCTTCATCTTCTGCTGTTTCCACCGCACCGGAAAGCTGAACGCATTCGATCAGGTGATCGAGTACGGAAATTTCATCGCGGGGTGGCTCGCCCCCATGCTGTTCCTGCACTTCAGCCTGACGTTCCCGGAAGCGCGGCGCTGGTACCGGCGCTGGATGGATTTCGCGATTTACGCTCCCGGCATACTTCTGACGCTGATTTACGCGGGCTTCGCGACCGGGCTTCTGACGTCGCCCGGCAACAGCCAGACGGACGTGTACGATGCGCTTGACCGTTCGTTGATGGGATTGCTGACGGCGGCGTACGTGCTCAGCGGGTTCGTGCTTCAGAACGGCTACCGGCGGAGCGAGGACCCCATCATGCGGCAGCAGCTCAAGTGGCTGCGCAACGGCATGGTGTTTGGATTCACGCCTTTCGGGATTCTTTACGCGCTGCCGTTCGTCTTCGACATGCAGTTCAGCCCGTACCTCAAGTACGCGGTGGTCACGCTTCCGCTGATTCCTTTGACGATCGCGTGGGCCATTGTGCGGTACCGGCTGATGGACGTAGACGTCATTTTCCGGCGCGGGTTCGCCTACACGCTGGCCACACTCTGCATCCTCACGGTGTTTTACGCCGTCGTATTCACCGTGGGCAGCATGGCGCAGAAGGATCTGGGCCGGACCGGAATGATCACGGTCATGCTCATCGCCACGTTCCTGTTCCAGCCGATCCGCAACTGGATTCAGGAGAAGCTCGACCGCCATTTCTATCGGGAGCATTACAACTATCGCAAGACGCTTGAGGAGTTCGCGCGGGAACTGAATTCTGAGACGGATCTCGACCGGATGCTGCAGTTGGTGGCCGACCGGCTGATGCAGACGATGTCAATACGGCACGTGGCGTTCTTTTTCACCGATGAGGTTGTCGAAAGCGCGGAGACCCTGCCGGTTGCGCCTTCGACGATCGATGAACTGCCGCAGTGGAGACTGCGCATGTCCATGGGATCGGGCGCGCGGCCGATCGAATCACCGCAGTCACTCGATCTGAGTTTCCTGTCCTGGCCGCGCCGCAGTTCCTATCTGTTCTTCGAGAGGACGAAGTACCATCTCGACGCCCTCGCTCGCAGCTGGCCCGCTTCAGTGCGGCAGACGATCGAGGACCTCGATCTGAACTACTACGTCCCGTGTTCGGTGCGAGGCCGCCACGTGGCGTATATCGGGGTGAGCCGAACCGAAGCGGGGGAATTTCTTTCGAGCGAAGATCTGGAACTGATTCTGACGCTCGCAAACTACGTCGGGATCGCAATCGAGAACGCGAACCTGATGCAGTCGCTGCAGACGAAGGTAGTCGAAAACGAGCGGCTCAAGGAGTTCAGCGAAAACATCGTCGAATCCATCAACGTCGGCGTGCTGGCGGCGGATCTCGACGACCGCGTCGAGAGCTGGAACACGCAGATGGAGCGGCTGAGCGGAATCGGGCGGGAAGACGCCATCGGCCGTTCGCTCTCGGAGCTGTTTCCGCCTTCGCTGGTCGAGCACCTGATCCGCACGCGTGGCGAGACGCGGATCGAACATCTGGACAAATTCGCTTTTGAGGCTTCGCGTCTGGGTAATGGTCAGACAGACGCGACTTTCAACATCGCCATCGCGCCGCTCATTTCAAAAGACGATCACCAGATCGGGCGGCTGGTGATCTTCGACGACATCACGGACCGCGCGCAACTGGAGAGCCGCCTGGTGCAGGCCGACAAACTTTCGAGCATAGGACTCCTTGCGGCGGGCGTGGCGCACGAAGTGAACACGCCTTTGGCGGTGATCTCTAGCTACGCGCAGATGCTCGCCAAACAAGTGGCGGACGACGAGCAGAAGTCCCGTATGCTCGACAAGATCTCGCGGCAGAGCTTCCGGGCGAGCGAGATCGTGAATTCGCTGCTCAACTTCTCGCGTACTTCTTCATCCGAAGTCGCCGAAGTGAACGTGAACCGGGTAATTCAGGACACGCTCGGGCTGCTCGAGCACCAGTTGCGTAAGGCCTCGGTCGAATTGCGAGTGAATCTGCAGGACGATCTCGATGCGGTCAAAGCCAACTCGGGCAAGCTGCAGCAGGTGTTCCTGAACCTGTTCCTCAATGCGCGCGACGCAATGGAGGAGGCGCCACCCTCAAAACGGGTGCTTGAGGTGGTAACGCGGCGTGGCGATACCGGCGTCGAAGTAGATGTGATGGACACGGGCTCCGGCATCGCGCCTGAGCACCTCAGCAGAATCTACGATCCGTTCTTCACGACCAAATCCGCGAAGAAGGGCACCGGGCTGGGCCTCTCGGTGACCTACGGAATCATCCATGAGCATGGCGGCGTTATCAGCGCGAGCTCCAGGCCCGGACAAGGCACATGTTTCCATCTGGAATTCCCGGCAATCAGGAGAGCGGTCCACGCATGACGGCGCCCGCGCGAGAACACGTAACGGGGGGCGGCCGAGGCCGGGTTCTCGTGATTGACGACGAAGCGGTCATCCGCGAGACGTTGTCCGCTCTGCTCGAAATGGAAGGCTATGAAGTAGATCTCGCGGCGAGCGGCGCCGATGGCGAAAGGCGACTGGAGCAGCGCGCCTACGATCTGGTCCTGCTCGATCTCATGATGCCCCACAAGTCCGGCATGGAGGTCTTGCGGGATATCCGGGAACGCGACCGCCATACGCCCATCTTCATGATCACGGCTTATGGAACGGTAGAAGCGGCCGTGCAGGCCGTTAAGCTGGGCGCGAACGACTATCTGGCGAAGCCGTGGGACAACGAAAAGCTGTTGATCGAAATCGATCGGGTGATCGCGGGCCAGCGCCTGATCGACGAGAACACGCAGCTCAAGCGGGCGCTGAAGCAGCGGTACTCCTTTCCCAATATCGTGGGCAAGAGCGACCGTATGCTGCGCGTATTCGATCTCGTGGCGCAGGTGGCCGCCACAAAATCGACCATTTTAATCACTGGCGAGACCGGTACGGGAAAGGAGCTGATCGCAAAGGCGATCCACGCGAATTCCCCTCGGTCGGACCACGGGTTCGTGGCGGTCAACAGCGGGTCGCTGCCAACGGAACTGCTGGAATCGACGCTGTTCGGCCATGTCAAGGGCGCTTTCACGAGCGCCATTCACAACAAGAAAGGCGCTTTCGAAGTCGCGAACAAGGGCACGATCTTTTTCGACGAAGTCGGTACGATCGGGGCGGAGACGCAGGCCAAGCTGCTGCGCGTCATTCAGGAAAAGGAGTTCACCCCCCTCGGTTCCAACGAAGTCATTAAAGTCGACGTGCGCATTCTGGCCGCGACCAACGCGGACCTACGCAAGATGGTGGATGAGAAGAAATTCCGGGAAGATCTTTATTACCGTCTGAACGTAATCAACATTAACCTTCCTCCGCTGCGCGAGCGGCGCGAGGATATTCCGCTGCTGATCCAGCACTTCCTCGAGAAATTCAGCAAGGAAAACGACAAGTTTCTCGATGAGAGCGGCCGCACCCTGCTGCGTTTCGATCCTGAAGCTTTACAGTTACTGATGGATCACAACTGGCCGGGCAACGTGCGTGAACTGGAGAACGTGGTGGAGCGCGCGGTTGTGCTTGCGTCCACGCAGGTGATCCCGGTCGATGTTCTGCCGGATTATCTCCTGCATGCGGGCGGAATAAGGCTGCGGCGCGGCGAGAACGGCGCTCTGCCGAGCGACGCGTCACTGTTCGAGATCGTGGCTGATTTTGAGCGACGCACGATCATCGAACATCTGGAGCGCTTCAACTGGAGCCAGACAGACGCGGCGGAGGTGCTTCGGGTACCGCTGTCCACGCTGAATCAAAAGATCAAGCGTCTGAACATCGACGTGAAGCGCAAGGGCGAGAAGGCCTGAGGCTTCAGTTCCCGGACATCGGGATATCGAAGTAGAAAAGTTCTTTGCCGGTTGCAGCGTTCACCAGGCCCGAGATGTTCACCGAAGCCGCCGCGCTGGGTTCGGAAGTCTGGAAGTAGACGAATCCACTCGCCGTCTGGCCCGGCGGGATCATCTTTGCGGTGAAGGCCCGGCCTTCGATTTCCCACTCGCTGAGTGGATTCTTGTTCTTCGAAACTTTCGTCCCGCCCAGCGGCCCCGGAACCGTTTTGGGCTTCGCCGCGCCGTCAAGAAAGCGGATGTCCGCGGCGGGCGTGGCTTCGATGTGTGTGTTGTCCGGGAGCGTGTAGACGAACTTGAGGTGGTCGACGCGCAAGGCGTCCTTTCCTTTGTTTTCCACTACGATGAGGATCGGCAGGACACCCAGGCGGAACGGATTTATCTTGCCGAAAGCATCCTTCGCCTGCTCGTCTGTGATGAACGGGTCGGCGGCGATGGTGACGTTCTCGCTGGTCTGCCGATGCGGGTAGTCCGCGGCTGGTTTTGCCTGAAAAGTCACCTTGCCGTTATCGGCCGCCTGGATTGGCGCGGCGGCCACGAGCAGCGCGACTGCGGACAGGGCCCGCGTCAGACGTGAATGGTTCATTCGATCCTCTGCCGATTATCCTCCAATACTGCCGGTATACTCACAGGTGTCATCGGCGCTACCATTGCGACGCAAAGCGATTTTCTTCCTCTACCGCACGGTTCAGTCGGTCGCTTTGCCGGTGGTTCTCCTTTGGTTTCTGATCCGCTGCGCACGGAATCCTAACTATTTCGGCACGTTCGGAGAACGGTTCGGCGGACTTCCCGCCTCATGGCAGAAGACCACTCCAGGCGCGATCTGGTTGCATGCCGTTTCCGTTGGTGAGGCGCTTGCGGCTTTGCCGTTAGTGGAAGAACTGGGCCGTGTGACGCCGGGAGCGCCAGTGTTCGTGAGCGTTTCGACGCTTGCGGGTCGGGAAACTGCTGAGAGCAAGCTTGCGGGACTCGCGGCGGGCGTCTTCTATGCGCCGTTCGATTTCGTGTGGGCGGTGCGGCGCGTGCTGCGGCGCATTCGGCCCTCGGTGGTCGTGGTGATGGAGACCGAGATCTGGCCGAATCTGTATCGCGAGGCGAAACGGCTCGGTTGCGGGCTCGTTGTCGTCAACGGCCGTATTTCGGATCGGGCGCTGCCTGAGTATCGCCGACACGCATGGCTATTTGGCAGTGTGCTCGGGTTGTGCGACCGGATTCTGGCGCAGTCGGATGAGATGCGGCGACGGTTTGTGGAAGCGGGCGCGCCGCCGGGACTGGTCGAGACCGCTGGAAATCTCAAGTACGATTTCCAGCCTCGCGCGCTTCCGGCTGATTCGCCTGTCCTTCGATTCATCGCCGCCGATTCAAGCCGGCCCGTGTGGATTGCGGCGAGTACCTCAGCCGATGACCGTATTGAAGAAGAAGATGCTGTGATCGAAGCGCAGAAGGCGCTCACGGGGTGGCGGCTGATCGTCGCGCCGCGGAAGCCGGACCGTTTCGAGCGGGTCGCGCGGAAGTTTGTTGATTCGGGGCTGCGGTTCACGCGGCGCTCGAAGACCGAGGATCCGGGGGCGGATGTGCTGCTGCTCGATTCCATCGGGGAACTCGGCGGCGTCTTCGCTCATGGGGACGTGGTGTTTATGGGCGGAACGCTGGCAGACCGCGGGGGACACAACGTTCTCGAGCCGGCGATATTCGGCAAGCCGGTGATTGCAGGTCCGCATCTGGAGAATTTCAGGGACATTGAGGCGCAATTTCAGGCGCGGGATGCTTTGGCGCGCATTGAAGCGGGCGCGGAACTCGGCGCTGCGGTGCTACGGGTATCGCGAGATCCGGAATTGGGGCGGCGGGGGCAGGAGGCAGCGGAAACGCAGCGAGGCGCGACCGCGCGTACGGCTTCGGTAATTGGAGCGCTCTACAATTCCCGTTTTCCGTTCGAGCGAAGGGCGCAGCCCTGGTGGGCGCTGATGTGGCTGTTTTCGAAGCTGTGGCAGGCGGGCAGCGCTATCGATCGAAAGCGGCAGCGGGCGCGCGCACGGGCCCTTCCGGTTCCCGTTGTCAGCATCGGAAACATCACTGCCGGTGGAACGGGAAAAACGCCGGTGACGCTGGAGATCGTGCGGGCGTTTGCGAATGAAAAGCCCGGCGTTCTGACGCGAGTGCACGGGCGGCTCACGAACGAGATCGTGCTTGCGCCGACGGGCACGGAGTCGTTTCATCCCGGGCTGACGGGCGATGAGGCGCAGCTTTACCTGCGGCAGGGGCGCGTACCACTCGGGATCGGCGCGGACCGGTATGAGACGGGGATTCGCTTGCTTTCGGTCTCACCTGTGCGGCTGTTTTTTCTGGATGATGGATTTCAGCATCTGCGGCTGAGACGGAACTTCGATCTGGTTTTGATCGACGCGCTGCACCCGTTCGGCGGCGGCCATTTGCTGCCGCAGGGGCGATTGCGAGAGCCGCTGGAGGGTCTCGGGCGCGCCGGGGCGTTCGTGATTACACGATCGGACGATGCGCCGAATGTGAGCGCGATTGAGGCGAAGCTGCGGCTTTTCAATCCTTCCGCGCCGGTTTTCCGGTCGCGCGTCAAGCCGCGGCAGTGGGTCGGTCCGCATGGGGAAGTCTTCGAACCAGAGGCATTCAGAGGGCGCCGTTGCATTGCGTTCTGCGGGCTGGGAAATCATCGGTCATTTTGGCGAACGCTGGATCAGCTTAGCGTTGACACGGAACACCGGTTTGATTTCCGGGATCATCACCGTTACGCGCCTTCGGAGCTTCGGAGATTGGCGCGATATGCGATGGATCACGGAATCGATACGCTGGTGACGACCGCGAAGGATTCGGTGAACCTGGGGACCGAGTATGAACAGCAGCTTCGGCCTTTGCAGCTCTATTGGCTGGAGATTGGCGTGGAGATTGAGAATGGGGCGGAATTGATTGAGTTGATCCGGTCACGGACGTTCCAGAGTCCAGAGCCGTTATGAATAGACGCGAATCATCGACTAGGATTCGCTATCGCTGATGCGAAGTCGGACTCCCGCGCCGTGCGGCGAGAGTTATTCTGAGCGACGTGAGCTTTTGGAAACGAATCGCGGCGGCCTTAATCCTAGTCTGGGCGGGGCAGCTCGCTTGCGCCTACATAGAGGGCTACCTTCCGCTAACGCAGAAAGAACTAGCGCTCCGTTTTCCACAGCATGTTGTCAGCAGCAACTTCGTACAGGAGATGAGTACCGGCATTGGCTCGACAACGATTGGTTTCGTTGTTCATCCGAATAACGAGATTCACTTTTCCGGGAAGGACCTTTCCGGCAAGCCGTGGGCTGTATCTGCCGGCGCATGGGGCGGCGGCGCGCTCTACTCGGCTGATCTCGATCACAACGGAATCCCGGACATTATCTATGCCAGCTACACAGGCGGGAACGGCTTAGCGCCTCCGATGCACATTCTGACTCTGCTCTTCGATACAGGGGGCCGGCCGATCCCATCAGAGATAGATGGATATTTCGAAATTGATGCGCGCGGCCTGAAGGACCTTGTCGATCTGGACGGCGATGGCAGGGCGGAACTGATTCGCCAGAGTTGGGATGACGGCTACTGGATCACTTCACTCTACGAAGCAAAGGATGCGCACTGGGGCCTGATTCGGGGAGCGCACGGACACCGTCAGTTCCCTCTGTACACCCGGTTCACGTACCGTGCGAACCATCTGGCTACGACGCCGGCTTCGGGACGTCATCCGCTTGAGGATGACCTCTCGGATGCTTTCGACAGCAATACGCCCTTGCTCAAAATCCAGAACCTGAAATGGGCCGATGTGCAGCGCTCGGGCATGCCCACATTTCGGCTCTCCGATGGACGGGAGTGTGGGGAATCCGGGTGGGATTCGACCGCAATGGTTGTGCTGGATACTCGCGATCGCAGAATCGCCGCGACGCTGGGCGCTCCTGAAGACGCCCATCAGATTTTGCAGGGCATCGTCCAGCGCGGGCTTCCTGTTCAGGTCATGGGCTGGAGGAGGAACAGGGCAGCAAAACCCGGTATGGCGAGGGGTTGTTTTCCAGAAATGATCTGGGCCCGTGAGATTAGACAACCCAGACAATCTCAACCGTAGTCGGGCGAAGCTTGCGCAGCGGGCTCTCTCTATAGCGCCGCCAACACCTGCTCAGCGTGCCCCTCCGCCTTCACGTTGTTGAAAATCTTGACGATCTTTCCGTTCTCGATGATGAAGGTAGTGCGGGCGACGCCCATCACCTTTTTGCCGTACATGTTCTTTTCCTTCATCACGCCGTATTTGTTGGCGATTTCTTTGCTGTCGTCGGCGAGGAGTGTGAAGTTCAGGTCGAATTTGTCTTTGAATTTCGCCTGAGCTTTGGTTGTGTCGGGCGAAACGCCGAGAACCGTCACGCCCTTTTTTGTGAACTTCTTCGCCGTGTCGCGAAACTCGCAGGCTTCGATGGTGCAGCCGGGCGTGTCGGCGCGCGGGTAAAAGTAGAGGACGATCTTCTCGTTCTGATGCTCGTCAAGATCGAAGTCTTCGCCGGTATCGGTCAGAACCTTGAACACAGGCGCTTTATCGCCTTCTTTCAGCATGATTGCTCCTCCTTAGCCCAGCTTCGACTTCAGTAACTCGTTCACGGCCGCGGGATCAGCCTGCCCGCGCGATGCCTTCATGACCTGACCGACAAAGAATCCGATCAGCGTGGTTTTACCGGCGCGATACTGCTCGACCTGTTTCGGGTTTGCGGCGATGATGTCGTCGATCATCTTCTCCAGAGCGCCGGAATCGCCCATGGCGCGGATGCCTTCGCGCTCGACGATCACGGCCGGGGCCTCGCCGGTTTCGAACATTCGCGCAAGAACATCCTTCGCGAGTTTGCCTGTCAATTCGGCTTTGATCAGGAGGCCAATGAGTTGTCCGAGATGTTTCGCGGCGACAGGGGAATCTTCGATCTCACGGCCCGATGCCTTGAGCAGACCGGTGAGATCACCCATCACCCATTTCGCGGCCAGTCGCGGATCGCCCGCAACGCTGGCGGTCTCCTCGAAATATTCAGCGAGCGCGCGGCTCGCGGTCAGGACGCCGGCGTCGTAATCGCGCAGTCCATATTGGGAAATGAAACGCGCGCGGCGCGCCCCGGGCAGTTCCGGCATGGCGCGGCGAACCTCGGCGAGCCACTCATCGCCGATGCGCAGCGGCACGAGGTCGGGCTCGGGGAAGTAGCGGTAATCGTGCGCCTGTTCTTTGCTGCGCATCCCCAGCGTTTCCCCGGTGTCGGAATTGTAGAGGCGCGTCTCCTGATGAATGCGGCCGCCGGCTTCAATCACTCCGACCTGCCGCGCAATTTCGAAATCTATCGCCTGCTTTAGAAAACGAAACGAGTTCAGATTTTTTATCTCGACCTTGGTTCCGAGTTCCTGCTGGCCGCGCGGACGGACGGAAACGTTGGCATCGCACCGCAGATGGCCCTTTTCCATGTCGCAGGTGGAAGCCTGGACGAACTGGATGTTCTGCTTGAGTTCGGTCAGATAGGCGAATGCCTCGTCCGAACTCCGCATATCGGGTTCGCTGACGATCTCGATAAGCGGCGTGCCGCTTCGGTTCAGGTCGACGTAGGTGTATCTGTCGGAATCGCGAAAGCCCTCGTGCTGACTTTTGCCCGCGTCGTCCTCCATATGGACGCGCGTTACTCCGATACGTCGGGCGGACGAATCGACGACGATATCGACGAAACCGCGTTCAGCGAACGGCTCATCATATTGCGAGATCTGATAGCCCTTCGGCAAGTCAGGATAGAAGTAGTTTTTACGTGCGAAACGCGAGACCGGCCGAATTTCACAGTTGAGCGCAAGCGCGCCTCGGATGGCGAGTTCGACGGCTTCGCGGCTGAGCACCGGAAGCGCGCCGGGCAGCCCCAGGCAAACCGGGCACACGTTCGTATTCGGCTGGGCTCCGAAGCTGGTGGGGCATCCACAAAAGATCTTGGTGCGCGTCGAAAGCTGGACGTGCACTTCCAGCCCGATGACGGCTTCGTATTTCGCAATAACCTCAGGCGAAGCGAGGTCGAGCGCGGCGGCTGACATG